>Ga0310697_10000240_pt1 | contig 79160 bp, 122 predicted proteins | sample 172DNAGHGlowgp2_FD_203883 | JGI IMG/M metagenome (GOLD analysis project Ga0310697, IMG submission 203883) | Sheep rumen microbial communities from Palmerston North, Manawatu-Wanganui, New Zealand - 1728 DNA GHGlow gp2 (v2) (version 2) | ecosystem: Host-associated > Mammals > Digestive system >...
CAATATAACAGTTGGAATTAGAGTAAGTTTGTGGGTTTGCACTTTGCTCCGTAGCACCAACTAAATACATTTTTGTGCCTGTTTTATTTGTAGTGCCTGTTGTATTTTTTGTATCAGCGCTTGCAGGTGTGTATCCCAAAGCAGAAGTAACCATAGCACTTGTAACACTAGAAATATATCCTTGACTTTGTACCCAAGTTCTAGTTGCTAAAACGCCACTTTCATTAGGTAATTGTAATGCTCTATCAGCACTAGGAGCAGCGTTTTCAAAACCTAAAGAATAAAAGTGAGTGTTAACTGTTTGGCTTGTAGAATTACGAGTATAAAAATACATTGCTACAGTTGTATCTTTTGAAATAGATACCATTGAATGACCGTTGTTATTTGTAAATGATGTGATGCCGTTAAAACTATTGTTTCCAACAAAAGTATTAGAAGCAGTAAAAGTCTTTGCGCCCGTAATGGTTTGACTTGTGCTAATAGTAACAACATCGCTCGGTGTTACATATCCTTGATTTTGAACCCAAGTTCTAGTTGCTAAAACGCCACTTTCATCAGGTAATTGTAATGCCCTATCAGCACTAGGAGCTGCATTTTCAAAACCCAAAGTGTAAGGATGGGTGTTAACTGTTTGACTTGTAGAATTATAAGTGTAAAAATACATTGCTACAGTTGTATCTTTTGAAATAGATACCATTGAATGGTTGTCGTTGTTTACAAAAGACGTAATTCCATAAAAACCATTGTTGCCTTGGAAAGTATTAGAAGCAACTAACAGTGCATATCCTTGATTTTGTACCCATGCTTCAGTAGCATAACTGACTGCGTAAGTGCTAGACATAACAGTATCTAACGTTGTTGAAGGCGCTAAATCTTTTGCAAAATATTTAAACGTACTAGTTTCCTCACAAATTGGAATGATTTCTACTGTGTAAGGAGTGGCGGTTAAACCACCATAATGTAAACTCACTAAATATGATTTAGTTGCTACATTCATAATCCCAACATAAGGACTAGTTGTGCCACCAATTAAATTCTGCAAATTAGTTAAAGTTGTGCTTTGTAAACTAGTAACGGTAAATACTGAGATTGTTTTTTGACCGCCACTATACAAACGGTTATAATTCACATAGCAATTTTCATTAGAGTTTGTTTCTGCCGCCGTTTCTTGTGTTTTGGCACCTACAATAAATAATTTATTTTGTGTATCGTTCGTAGAACCAGTTCTATTCGCATTTTTGGAGACATTAGCCAATAATTGCCATGTGCTTCCTGTCCAAATAAAATACTGTGATGATGATAACACTATATTTCCAGGTGAAGGATAACGAAGATTGCCATCAATTGTAATAGGATTAGTTGAATCACCAGAGCTTAAACTTTCAGTTGTGGTTTCACCAATGTAAAGAACCTTTTTAAATCCATAAGTGTTATCTAAAGACCATTGATTATTTCCTGTTTTTTCAAGTAAACCAACTGATGTCGCACTTAAACCAGCAATAGCAGTTAAATCAGCATCTAAAGGTTGGAAATTACCACTAACCCATGTTGATTTTGCGTAATCATCTTTAGTTGTTAAAAAACTACATTCATAAGGATCAGTTAAAATGTCTTCGAATGTTGAAGTTTTAGCTGGGTATGTTGCCACATATTCAGTTGAATATCTAATTTGATAAGTTTGGTTTATAGAAATTAAATCAAAATTAGCAGTATTGGCATCATGTGGACCAATATTTGCTATATAATCGTATCCGTCCACTCTAATGATTCTAATGCGTTCATAATTTTGATTTTGATCATCATAAAAATATTGATATACATCTTCTAATTTTGTAGTCTTTGGAAAGTTTTGTCCACCATTGATATAAATCACACTATTCTTAGTGTATCGTTCAGTTGCTAAACGATCGCTACCGCCATTAGTATCAAAAGGCAATGTTAAAGTATATAAATCTCCGTTTGTATTATAGGTTTTATTTTGCAAATATTGAACAATGCTATCGTCAGCATAATTTACACATTTTCTATGAGATTGACTAAAAGCATCATCATAAACAGTTACATATTCAGACACCTTTTGAGGATGTAAGAAATTATTTGTAATACTTGGTCTAGCAAATCTAGAATCAGATTCGCCTTTTGTATAGTAATTGCTCAAATCCACGCTGCCACCAGCGGCAGACCATGTGGTTCCGTTCCAAATATAATATTGAGATTCTGCTGTAACCCAATACATATCGCCTGCCACATTTCCTGAAGCTGGTAAATCAGAAACATTTGCCACAGTTCCTTTGAATTGTGTAGCGCTAGTAACCATGCTATCAACGTATTCTTTCGTGGCGGCATCGCTATTTTCGGTTGGAGTAGACCAAATTCTTAAACTTCCTGCAGCATCAATATTGACTTCACCTTTAAATGTTTTTCCACCAGTGATGTTCCATTGATCGGTATTCGTAGTCATTAAATTATCAGGCTTCCCTGCTAAATCACTATAATTTCCACTAAATGAGCTAGTACCAGCACCAATATTGCTTCGAGCGTTAGCTTTTTGCGTGTCATTTAAACCTTGATTAGGTGAATACTTCACGAAATCAGCGTTTGTATCAAAAATGAAATTATGTTGATTTTCTGTGACCATGAAAGAACCTAATGAGGCACTTCCTGCCATGTTATTATTCTTCCACACAGAAACAGTGTTCCAAATTGTGATTGAATATAAATTTTCACCGACTAAATCAGCGATGCAAAAATATTTATCTCCGTTATATGTAATTGCGCCAAAATTACGTTGCACATCATAAAACGCATTATATAAATCTAATATTGTATCGTTATTATCAAAAGGCGCGACAATTTCCGCAACATAACCGGAGAAATAAAGCATATTTTGCGATGTATATCGTGTTGCAAATACATATTCATCGGTTGTAATATCTGGATTATCTTCTACCTTTTCAATATGATAAATACTAAGTGTTTTTTGATCGAATACATCAGTACCCTCTAAAAAGGCTCTTTTTAAAAGTGTTCCTTCTTGTGCTTGTTTAATAAAATCTTCGGAATATCTTAAATATAATGTATCGCTTTTATCAACTTTGGTAGAAACCGCTTGGGAAATATTACTGTTAATCACTTCATAATCAAGCGTTTGTGCCTCTTCATCAGCATCGCTAACAGAACCAGCAACAGAAAATTTCACCATTCCCACAACATTTCTGCCACCAGCACTATTCACTAGCACAATTGTAGCTTCCCAAATGCCAGGAGTGTCTAACATTGTAATTATTTCGCCGCTAATATCATCTTTAACTGTATCGAATCTAAAAATGTAACCGCCATATGGATTGTTTGCTACTTTAAAATAATCCGATGATTCTACAGAACTGTCATATGTAAAATTACAGCGGACCATAAACAAATTAGGATATTCAGAACCCTCTAAATCTGGACGTCTAAATCTAATAATAGCTGCACCATAACTATTCAAATCAATGCCTTCAAAATAAGCAAAAATTTGAAGTGTGGTCATGCCCACTCTTGGGGCAGCACCATATTCTAATTGTTCGAGTAATTGTCCGTTTTTATTAAAGTAAAGTATCATAATTCAAGTCCTCGCTTTCATTATATCTTATTTTCTTAATTCTAAATACCAAAAGTGTGAACAATTTTTATCCTTGCCAAAATAGGTATTTTGGTTTCTCGCTTTTGAGCGCTGAACCGAAACCACACGCCATATTTCGCCTCTAAATTCAACATAATCTTCACTTTCGATACTTATAAGATTATCCGGTGATTTAATAGTAATTGTATCCTTTTCAAAACGCATCACGCCGCCAACAGTAAAATTCTGTGTCCTGTTTGGTGTCACTTCTTTGGCCATAAAAAATCCATCAGCAACACGCTTCATAACAAGTTCGTCAGTTTCAATGTTGTCATTTTGATTCCTTTTCCACCAACGGCACTTTTCATGATACGTAGCACGAGATTGTCTTAAATCGATCATAATGGTTTCACCTTTCTTGCACTAGAAACAAATTGAGAATCGTTATTGTTTGCAACACGATATGCTCTATAAAGTATACCATTTCTTTCGCCCATAACATAGTCTGATTTTGTATCATTTAATGTAAAATAGAAAATGGTTGATTCAGGATTATTACTTGGACGTTTAAACACAGCAATATCAATAACGGTATTGTCGCTGTTTTTGTGGCATAATTTAATAACGTTATAATCGTGCCAGTAAATAATCAATGCGTTGTAATTAGGATTTTTTTCCATGAATAATTTTTGATATGTATAAGTAATAGTTAAATTCACATCATTGAAAAGAGCTGTAGTTGGACAATAAACATAAATTTCCAGATTTCCAGAAACTGCATCGTAAAGATATTCTAAATTTGTGATTTCTACATCTTCGTCCTCATTTACATATGTCATTTCTACATTTTTTAATTCAGTACCGATATGTTTTTTAAATAGTTGTTTGTAATCATCTCCGGCACTGGTAGGTTCTCCAACTATATTTGAGCTATCAACTGTGCCTTCTTCCGTATAAGATGGTTCTTCGGTTGTATCATCGTTTGTATCAATGAAATCAACATAATCTGCACAGAATAAAACGTTTTCATCATATTTATACGTGAAAGGAACATATAAATCAACACCATAGAAACTGCTTTCATTTTCATAATCGATAAAAATATTTAAAGAACCTTCGTCTTGCAAATAATTAGAAGAAAATTCAACCGGAACTAAACTTCTATCAATTACATTATCCATGTCAATTACAACATCTTGAAGGCCTACCCCTATCATAGAAGTAAACGTGCCATTATACGGTTCATCTTCATCATCCAAACCATCTGGTGCTTCGATTCTTGTAATATTGTTAGCATTTATATTTACATACCCTGATGAAGAAATAGTTTTGGTTACATATGCACTATTATTTTTTTCAACCAAACTCACATCACTTTCGTGATTATTTAATTCAAAATGAGTCGAACCATAAACAATATTAAATTCATTAGCAAAACGAGATAACATAGGAGTGCCAGAAATAAAATCTTCACCAAATAAAATTTCATTATATGGAGAATAATAAATGAATTGTGCCGTGTGGTTTATTCTTTCGGAAACATCTTTATAAAATGTTTTTGCTAATTTTAAATAATTTGGATCGCTAATTTTGTTGTTATCTACTAAACTAAATATATTATTTTCAGATGAATCTAAATTAATAAAATCTTCATCAACGATAGGGCTCTTTTGCCAATTTTTAATATTTTCTTTTATGTTAGTAGAGCTGCCATCTGAAAAAGTTGAACTAGTTAAAAAGTCAATATAATTGACATATGAAACCGTATGTCGCTCATTATATGAATCATCCCAAATTTGCCATGATTGTGGAACTCCTGACAATTTTTCATTTTGTGTAATATTAGTAATATAATTTCCAGCTCCAACATTATCCACACATTCATAAATTATGCCCATCATATTGCTAGTAGCAATTAAAGAAACGCTATTTTTTGTAGATTGCATTTCTTCTTCATATCCATCAACGCCGTTATATATTAAAGCTAAATTTTTTTCGCATTCATACGAAATTGAAGTATCTTGTGTAGATTCATTATATAAATCATAAATCCAATATTTAATATTATATGGTTTTTTCTCTGTATAATTTCCTAGCCAAATCTTATCATCTCCATCATAATAATCATTTGCTACACGAACAAAAATCGTATCACGTTCTTTTCTTAAAACTGATTGGTTATAGTCCACATATTGATATGCTCTGTATTTGGTTCTAATGCTGGTAAAGTAATTCTTCAAAACGGCATCTTTTGAGCCAACATAAGTCACATTAAAGAAGTTATTTTTGATTGTGAAAGAACGCTTAAAAATAATATATTTAATGCCGTTATCGTTGCCATCTATAGAGCCGCTTCGATTCGTATCGTCTTTGAAGAATAATGGGCCATTCGCGAACGTGCGTATATTTGAATATAAATTGGTTCTTTGATTAATAGTCAATACTTCATTACCAATTCTATCCACTTGTTCTTGTTCATTAGTAGACAAACGGTCAAAATCTGATAAACCACTAACATTGCTATTGTATTGTGAAATAGGAAAATCAATGTCTTCCTCTTTCTTTACGTATGATAAATTAAAAGAGTTAAGTGGCTGATAATAAATATCAAACATGCAAGTTGTAAAAAATGGTTTAGAAGTGCTAAAAGAATCGCCAGTCGGATTATAATATTCAAATGATAATTTCAATATAGTAGCAAAACCAAAATAATCACTGCCTGATGGCCAAGGATTATTATTAGTTGGATAGTAGGTAAGATCTGGAACATCAGTTAAAAATGGGAAAAAGCGGAAAATTAAATCCTTCTCATTATTTTGATCAAAATCATATTGTAAAACATTAATAATATTTTCGATATAGGTATATGTAGCGGTTATCCATCCTAATCCTGCTGTTCCTCTTGTGAAGGTATCTGAAAATCCTGATATTTCTTTGGAACCAATAGAATATCCAACAGTACCATAGACATATTTTGCTAATTCTTCTATTCTTGCACCATTAGCGCTAGGGATTTCTGTTGCCATCTTATCAAAATCCCTGTCTAATAATTGTCTAACACTATTTTCTACCACTAACGGAGAAATATCCCAAATTCTGAAACCACCAATTTTTGATAAGTCATAATAAGCAACTGTTGCTTCCTCAATATTAGTCACACTAAGCCCATCGAAAGAACAAAGTTTTACATTTTCCTCGTCTGTAGAAAATTTAATAAAACAAAAATTTTGTTCCTCTTCATTATCATTTAAAAATGTTCCACTAAACATAAATCCATCTGCAATAGATGCTAATGAACTACTTAAAGTTTTATCCAAACACCATGTATAAAATAATTGAACCAGGGTGCCATTTTTTTCCCATCTTTGTTGATAATGATCGTTTATCCCCGATGTGCTCGCGTTAAATGAAAAATCGTCAAATGCCTCATTTCCAATCACAGAATATGTATCGTTGCTATTTTTCTTAAAAAAATAAATTTTATTATCATTGATTTTTACTTGGAAAGAAGTTGAATAGGTATCCGTTTCTCCTTCTTCATGCAATTTAAAACTTAATTTTATTTTTACGCTGTTACCATCAATTTTAGCATCTCTATAGAAAATCATTGGCCATTTCCAGTTAATAGCATCTGCTTGATTGGTAGTATCCCATCTATAACAACCATAAGATGTGCTTAATCTACCAGATTGTCGTCCTGGAATTTTTAAGATCGTTTTATTGATTTTATAAATTGGCAAACTGGTTTCTAATTTAAGATTTTCTTCTTGTTTTAATAAAACATTTTGCTTATCTCTAAACCCTAAAGTTTCGCAGATAACTTCATTACCACTATCTAAAACATTATCGGAAATATTTACTAAACTATTCACATAGCTGTCACTGGATAGACCACGTCTTATATAATTCACAGTATTATTCAAGGAATAGTCACCATTAACCGCAAAATCAACTGCATCTAATTGAAAATCTAAAAAATCTAATGTTCGATTTTTGACAATAGGGATACAACCGACTTGTTGCATTAATGTGGTTAATAACTGTCTTAATGTAGGCGTATTAAAGCCCATATCGGCACATGGGACGTCGAATTTTTTCCAACGCTCTTTTATAACAATCGTACTATATTCAAAATACTCATAAGAAAAACTAATATAAAAATCAACATTTTGAGGTTCTCTATCGCATAAAATAAAGAAAGATATTTTTCTCTGCGCTCTATCAACAATTACGGTTTGTCTAGAAACTTCAACCGGATTATATCCCTCCACATTTACAATTTCATAATCTAAAACATGAACTGTATTTATGTCCACATCGGGATCTGTAATATAAACCGCAGCTTCACATTCCCAAGCATCTTGAACTTCATAAAAACTTCTTTCATCTTGACGTTGAGTTTCATCTTCTTCTGTATGCTTAGTATAATTTTTAGTCAATCCGTCAAATTTAATAACTGGTTCATAAATCCAGTTAATTCCGTCACTACTATATTTCATTTTAGGAACGTACAAAACCATATATTCATATATTTTTTCTAAAATGGTTTTTCTAGTATCAATGCCATTTTTTATGTCATGAGTAATAACTAAATTTGGACATTGAATCTTCTCTAAAATTTTAGTTTCACTCATTAAATTGATGGTATAACCAAAAATATGTTCTTTTATATTGTTTTCTTGCTCATTAAAATTATCAACTAAATATAATTTATCAAAACCAGTGTTTCCAGATTTGTCATACACACGAACATAGTCATATGGTTTGATATTTGATAATCTATCTTCTTTTGCGACCTGGCTTAAAACAATAGTTGCGCTGTCTAGCGTTTCATTATATTCTTCATTAAAAATAGAACCGTTTACAACCGGATATTCTTTGTTTATATTGCAAGCAAAAACAGCGACTATATTATTTGTCATAAATTTTCTCCAATACTAGCTGCTTCAGTAGACCATCCTGCTCTAGAACGAGTGAAATCAAGTTGCGCATCCATTTGTCTAATATGAATGCTTTGTTGCTCTTGCCCTTGAATGTTGCTTCTTGCAATTCCGGCAATCTGAGTTCCTGTTCCGATTGCAAAACCAATAATCGCTCCTATCCAACCACCAACTGCAGCGCCAGAAGCAGTAGCAGAAGCAATACCAGAAACCACACTAATTCCTCTATTAATTTGAGCCAATGCGATATTTTTTTCTCTTTGCCCGATATAATCATCATTGAGAGTTAATTCTTTATTCCATTCATATTCGGCCCACGCTACAACTTCGGATGCGACTGTTTGTGCAGCTTGCGACACAGCGAAAGCAGCAATAGCCTTTGCGGTACTATCGTTATCTTCTTTTGCGGCAGTAGAAGAAGTATTTACCGACTTTTGAGCATCTAAATCTTCCTTTTCGCTTTCTAATTTTAAAGTAATTGTTATTGCGCGATTATCAGCCATAAATTACCTCGTTAAAGTCACAACTAAAGTAGGTAAGCCTGCTAATTCTTGGCTAATTTTAGAATCTACTAATTTAAATTTATAAAAGAATGGTGAATGTTTCACCGGATCACTGGCATCAGCCGTTTCACCTTCTCCAGGAAAATTATTGTATCCATTGTCAAAATCAATTTTCAGCCAAATTTCGTCATTAGGTTGAAACTTGCTTGTGCTTGCAGAATAAGTGCCATTAGGTCTATATCTAAATCCACGAACTGCTAACATATCATTTGCTAAATGTCCTGCTAATAAATATGTAGAAAAGCTGAATGTGTATGTGGAAAAGTTAACTTCGCTTTTCGCAAATCCGTGTGTGTTTCCAAATGGTTGTGCATCTAAACTAGCATGATATCCATCTTGAACAGACATCATACTAATTGTTTCGCTGTGTTCATCATCCACATTATCATGGTCATAATAATAAGTAATAGTTCCGACACGAACTGCGGCAGGACCTAAAATAACAAATCCGGTTAATCTGAACAAATTTCTAAAATCAGAATCAATTTCGTTAAAGTTAGTAATCACTTCTGGAGTGTTCCATACTTGTAATTGACCAGATGATAAATTTTTAGTAGTCCATTGACTTGCAAATGTTCCGAGTAATAACTGTGTAGGTCTTACTTTATTTACAGTGCCAACACACATTAATGTTATAGGAGTCACTGATGAACCAAAGTTGATCGAACCGGAACCAAAACGAACAACAATATAAACTGTGCCTTGTAATAGCTTCTTTTCTCTGTCTTTTCTAATAAAACTTTGTTCATCAGAAATTTCTATACTTTTAATATTTGAAATCATTTCAGAAGTTGCTTCATTTTCTTTTAGAGCACGCCAAACTAATTGGACTTCATCTCCAATTATATTAATAATTTGTCCGTAATCTAAAACAACTTTTACTTCTTCTGACATAATTAATTCTTCATTCCTAATGCTTTTTTGATTTTATCTTCGAAGGATGGCTTTGCAACAGGTTTTGCTAATCCTTTAGCGATTTTTTGCTTATTTTTGTTATAAGCGTTGATTGGTTGAGCAGGATTAAATTTTTGTGGGCCTTGTGGAGCAACTTTTACATTAGAAGCAAACTTTTGCGCTACTTTATTTGCGCCATTTAGTTGTTTTTGGTTAGCAACTTGGGCAGCCACTTTTGCTTTTTGCTCATTTCTTAATTTGATTTTATTAGCCATTTCTTGCTTCTTTTTAAATTTAGCGCGTTTTAATTCTCCGGCAAGTTTCTTTTTATTTTGTTTATCATGAAAGTTACTAATATTTCTAGCAACTCCCTTAATAGCGTTGCCACCTGCTTGAACAGCTTTAAATGGGGTACTTACCATACCGCCACCAGAAGCAGCCCCTCTTAATGCGCCTTGCACGCCAGCACCAATAATTGAATCTGCCATATTTTAACCCTCGACTTTCGTTTCGCCTTTTATTGTTCCACGCCATTCCTGAATAGATAATTCCAAAATTCTATCTATGTATCCCTTGTGATTGCGTGGACTGATTCGGTACGAACCTTTACGTGTCCCTTGTGGGTAAACCATAAACGAACTACCTTCCTCGTCTAATTTAGAAGCGTAACTGCCGTTGCTGGTATGAACAACGACACCCTTCTGTTGAAATAATAACATATTATATGTTTGTGCAGGAATATTAATTTGAATTTCCCCGCCTATATTTGTGACAGTAATTGTATTAACTAAATTGCCACTGAGATGCTTCGCATCAAATTCTTCTTGCAACCTTCTTACAATAATGTTTGCGAGCATTTCTAATTCTTTTTCACCGATTTTCATTTTTTCTCTTTTTCTTTTCTAGAAAAGAATCCATCTAATAAATAATCTGTAGCTTCTTTTCTTTCCTCGACACGAACATCCTTTTGCATTTCATATGCCCACTTAGGAAGCGGATTAATAGGAATAGCAACTGCTTCACATAATGTTACGCATCCAGTTACCTGAATCATAATATCAATATTATCTCTTAAACCTTTTAAAATTAGCAATAATGCTATTAATGGGATAATTACTTTGCAAAAACCACTAAGCACTTGTCCCACCATTGTATATTTTGCATTCATAGCAATTTTAACATATCGAATCGCGGAAATGATAACGGCAGCAACAATTACAATGCCAATAATTCCCCATCCACTTATTTGAATTGCAGAAACTTTTTTAAATAAATCAAATCTCCAGGCAATAAAAGCGAATGGTAAACCGGCGGCACAAACGAACCAAAGAACTAATCTAGACCAAAAAGTGGTTTTTGGATGTGCATCCAACCACGTTCCTAAACTTGTAATTGCTACTTCGTTATTATCCATATTTTAGTCCTCCTTTGGAACTATCGATACCGCTCCATCTTCTGGTTTTGATTCAATCACTGGTGGAATGATAACCTCTTTAATTTCAGGTTCGGGCCTATCTTTTAAACCAACCAAGACCTGTTCTTTCTTTACTCTTTCTACATATTCTTGTTTAGCTTCTTCTTGTTGAGTTAGAGCCTTAAATGTTGAATCTTTTAAGAAACGATAATGAACACTTGTTCTCATTTCAACATATTCAGCATCAATATCATTCATTTGCACGCCTAATAAATAACCCATGAACGCGGATGATATCATGCTCCATAATCTAGTTAAGAATCTAACCCAGGCTGTGGCTGTATCGACATCACCTGCTAAGTCCCTAACTAATGATGCAAATATCATGCCTGTGATAATTGTCATAATTAATTTGCTCATTAATCTAAGAGCGAGGAATGAACCCTTCTTTTTGCTTTCGTTTGCTGCTCTTTCAGACACAGTTCTGCTATCGGTAAGAGTAGAAACCGATAAGTAATATTCTGGTTCAACAAACGACACTTTTTCACGCTTGTTTTTAATATCAAGAACGCCTTTAATTTGCTCGGATGTTAATGCCTTGTAATAAATACCATTGTAGCGTTGTGGTTTTATTAATTCTTTGATTTGCGTATCTTCAAGTTTTATCACAGATGTATCATCAATTTGAAGAGCTCTTAATCTTCTCAACTTAATGGTTTCAATATCTTCTTTTTCAAGAACTTTTCTTATCCATTGTCTAAACGCATTAATACTTTTTTCTTTTACTTGCGCTAAAGAAGTTAAGAATGCACTTCTAGCCTTTGATATTCTGCTTTTTGCTGACTGTGCATTGCCTGCTTGTCCGATAAACATGGACGAAACCATAGACATAATCACAATCGCAGCAATAATTAATTCATTTGTTAGAAATTCTGTGGAACTCCATTGTGTTGGATCGATAATAAATGTAGTGAATGAACATACCGCGATTAATGCTAAGCACATCATCAGCGATAATACACCAAGAATTATCTTTTGATTGGATAATTTTTGTATGGTTTCAGATTCGGTTAATTTTTGCTTTACACTCATAATCTTTTTACCTTATCAGAAATTAACACAAATCCAACAACTAACAAATACAGACCTAAGAACACGTAGATGAATATTGCCCATCTAGAGCTCAATAACGCTACAAAGTCTGTTCCCATAATCGCATTAGCAATAATTAATGCAAGAATGGCTAAGGCGAAGAATGCTCCGCCCAAAATGATTAAAATTAAATTTCTTTTTTTCATAGTGGCTAAACTTTCCTTTTCTTTTTTTAATATTGTCTACCATCCTCTGGTTTTTCTTCAGGGACTGGTTCTTCAACTGGTTCATCATCTGGTTCATCTTCAACAACTTCGGAATGACTTTCGATAATGTTATCTAATTTTTCCATAATCTTATCTAATTCTGCATATTTACCCTTTAGATAAGCGTCGATGTTCTCTTTTATCTTTTGTGTGATAGATAAGTCACCGATATTTAAGTTAGATAATTCATCTAAGATTGCAGTTCTGCTTTCAGGAGTATCTTCTTGCATCAATGCTACACATTTTGCCAAAACTCCAACCGCACGCATAATTTCTTCTTCATTTCCTGCAATTTGAGCAAATAAAGGAGTGATTAAATCAGTAATTTTTTGTTCAAGTGCTTTTCTAACTGTTTCAGGGACCACATTTGCCACTGTTTCAGTTGCTGCCTTCTCTAATTTGCTTTCTAATCTCTTATCTTTCACAAAATAACGAACGATAGCAATTAAAATACCACTAGAGAGAATAAAATTAACAATTGTAATGATATTTTTAACACTAAATAAGTTTGTCCAGTCTTTATCAGAGGCTTGTTGATACATTGTCGAGAATTTTCCGAGTAATTCTTGATCAACCACAAATTCAGCACTGATTTTGTTCTCACCTTCTGCTAAAGCGAACATAAATTCACCACTAGTTGATTCGCTTTCGACTAATGCGACGTCATTCACCTTTACATTTTGCGCTAAATAGAACAAATCATGCTTTACAGTGAGTGTAACAATGTCACCAACATGTCCTTCCATGATATCAGCTTTAATTTCGCCATGTTCGAACACTGGAATCACCACAGAACACTCAAATATTTCTTCTACTGGCTCTACTGGTTCATCGCCCTCAGCTTTTACGACCACAAAATCATGAGAATTGCTTAATGTTACGCCACATGACACGCCGCCTAATAGTGCGAGGCCTAATAAAGCACTAAAAATTCTTTTTTTCATACTTATTTATCTCCTTCTGATTGAAATTTAACAAAATCTTTAATAGTTTCACTCATTGTAACCATGTTTTCAGATACTTCTTGTTTAAATTTTGCAATTTCAATCAATTTTTGTGAAACTTCGGCTAATTTTTTGTCTACTTTTTCTTCATATTCTTTAAAAATATCTTCTTTTGTGGTGATATACCATTCTTTGCCGTCAAAAATAATAACATCACCTTGTTTTGGCTTCATCGCTCTTGAAGCATTTTTAATTTTTAAACCGATTGTTACCATTTTAAAATCCTCTTGTTTCATTTTAATATATTTTAATGGTAATTGAAATATAAAAAAATAGAACGAATTGCTTCGCCCTATTCTTTTAGCCACTGGAGGAGAAACATAATCTACTTCCAATGTTATTTTATTGAATTTCCTCGTTTTCTTCAACTGTTTTCTTAGAAATCGAACTCATTAATTTTCCAAACTTCTCTAAATTGTCTAAACATGACTGTTTGATCTCTTGCAAAATCGATAATGCGCCCTTCTTGGTAGCATCACTTAATGCTGTATCATTCACAATATCGATAGTTTGTTTATCACATGCACCGATTAAATCCAAAATCTTTTGAGAAATCTCACTTTGAGGAGCCTCTTGACCGGTAATGACCGCAGGATTGCTTTGTTTTTCTTGTTCCACAACATCAACGGAATCTTCTACTGGTTCTTCTTCTGGTTCTTCAATTTGTGGTTTGAAATAATCGTCTAAATCAGCACTAAAATCCTCTTCATCACATAATTGAGCGTGAAGAATTTTTTTTGCTCTTTCATCACCGTTACGTGCTGCTTCACGAAGTTTTTGCATTTGTTCAAAAGGAATATAACGTGCCATATTAATATTTCAACTCCCATTCATCATCATCTACACCCTCGTAGTATTCATCGAGAGCATCTTCTAGATTTTCAATATTTAATTGATTTAAAATTCTTTTAGGGACCATGCCTTTTTCGAGAATTAATTGCTTATCTTTTTCTGGAAGTGGTGCGCTTAATTGATCTTCTAGAAAATCAACCACATCTTGTTTAGAAAGATTAATGTTTCCAGTAAGATTTTCGCCATCTTTATTAATAACTTTAGAAACATGTGATGGAACTTCGTCAACATCTTCATCATAACCGAGTTTTTTCCACTCAGGTTGGATGCCCAAAGTTTGTTTTAATTTTTCTTCGTAACTATCATCAACACTATGAACATTTGCCATTCCTTGTTTCTTGACAAATATTTTTTCTTCATCGGTTAATTGTTCGCCTCTGCTGTGTTTTCTAAGTAAATCAGCCATTTTGGCATTATTATCTTCGAAACTACCGCCACCAGATGCTTTATTTGCTCCAGTAGTAAATCTACCATTTTCGTCGTGATTTGGATTGCCTTTATTTTCTGTCATAATATTAGTCCTTATTATATCTTTCTTCTTCAACTTCAATTACTTCTTCATCTTTGCCAAAATTCATTTTGAATAACTTTTCGGCTTCTTCTTTTTCTTTTTTGATTAAATCAGGACAAATAATATTTAAAGAAAATTCCATCATAGAATCTTTTTCTTCTGTATAATTTGCAGCACGATATCTTCTAAAAATATCTTGTTCTAAAGAACAATGTCTAAAATCCCAATTATTAGAAATAGTAGCAAAATAATCTGCTTGTGCCATTAATTCTAAATCTTTAGCAAGAAATTCTAAATTATCTTCAAAACCATCTTCACCTTTATCAAAATCTGGCAAATCGTTAAAATCTTGATGCAAAATTTCAACATCTTTATCGAGAAGTCCTTTAACTGCTTCTTCAATCTTTTCTAATGATTTTTCAATATCATCTTTTGAACGACCTTTTAATGGAATACTAACAAAAACTTTTTTCATAATTATTTCTTATCTCCTTTTTCAAAATTCATTCCAAATAATTTTCCTGCTTTTTTTGCTTCTTCATCAGAATCTATATATTCAGCGGTACTTGGTTCTTCCATAGCCTTTTGTAAGAAAGCAAAATGTGCGCTTTCTTCATCAATAATTTTCTTTAGACTTGGAATTAAATGCTCTTTGTTGTTTTCCTTCAACCAATTAATAAAATCTTTGTAATCATTAATTGTATCTTCTTCGCCTTTTGCTAAGAATTCTAATTTTTTTAATAATTCTTTTTCCATAATGAAATACCTCTATGAAAAATTATAACTTAATATAATCCTTCATTCCATATTTTTTATATACTTCATTCACTGGTTTTAATAAATAATCTTTATCTCTATCGGTAAAATATTTTAAAATTTCCTTTTTATAATTTTTAGGAACACCATAAAACGCTTCTGCAATTGCACACGAAATGGCACATAATGTGTCTGTGTCCCCACCAATACTTACTGATGTTCTTACACAATCTTCAAAGTTTTTGCTAATTAAAAAACAGAAAATTGCTTGTGGAACTGTGTTTTGGCACGTTTCATTAAAATGATATGTTTGCACTAAATCATAATAATTAAAACTAGCAATCTCTGGATATTCTTTTTCTGCATATGCGCGTATATCCTCTTTATTTTTATTATGTAAAGCCATAAAAATACACATGGCTGTTACTTCAGCACCTTTAAGTCCTTCAGGATGGTCGTGAGTGCAACTTGTCACCCTCCACGACAATTTCTTTACTTCTTCTTCATCATTAGCAAAATATGCTACAGGACTGATACGCATCGCTGCCCCATTTCCGAAACTGTTATATGGACGTGGATGTTTATCTACCAACCAACGAGCAAATGAACCGCCATATCCCCTACCAGGAAATAAACGGCCATATGTTTGTAACATATCAACAATCGTTTTGCCACGGTCCTTTAATAATGATGCGGCCACGGCACATGTCATAACCGTATCGTCCGTGAAAAAACATTTTTTATTAAAAATATCAAAGGCTTTCCATCTATGATTGTGAAATTCATAAATTGAGCCAACTGTATCACCAATAATTGCACCTAACATTTTAACCCTCCTTTGGTAATCAATTATATATTATAGGAAAAATTAAAATGTGTCAAGCACTTTTTACATTTTTTCATATTTTGGGCATGGTTTACTTTCGTAGTAAACTTCTTTTGGTTTTAGATCGAATTTTGAACAATAAGTCGCCAAAAAATTAACTAATCCATATTTACATGTCAAACATGGAATAGTTGATTTATCTGGTAATTGAATTGTTAATTCTTCATTTTCATCAATCATATGCTTCTCCTTCCTCATGTCGTGGCTTATAATAATACTCGTTTCCAAGTTTCTTTAAATCATTACCCATAGGTTTGTTTTTGTCACTTCCTAAGATAACTTCCATATCTAAATAATAGTGACCACCTTTTTTCTCTACTTTGGTAATTTTATATTGATATCCTCTTTGGATAATCATTTCATTTTCTCCGTGTCCGCTCGCTGAATATGGCGCAACATACGCCATTTTTACACCCTTCGGACAATAAATATTAAACACAATATTACCTGTGTGATAACCAGTTCCTTTAGCCGCACCGCAACTGACAAATCCATTATCGGTCCAGGACATACCCACTAATGAATCGCGTTGTTCCTCTGTCATTTCTTCTAATGACATTTTTTTACTAGATCCTGGTAAAACAAACATGCTGGTGTAATTGGCAATATATCTATTTAACCAAATATCTTCATCCCAGGTACATTTATCGATAGCATTAGTTAAATTATTAACACCTTCAGAAAATGTTTGCATTCCTTCATAACCAAAACTATATCCACCCGCATCATGCTTAATACCACGTAACGGTTTATTAAAACGACTATATCCAGAACCGGTATAGGCCTTGATAACAGAATGTTCAGCACTACTCATAGAATCCCAATGTTTTTCAGCGTTTGAGCTAAAATGGCTATACGCCGAATCAAAGTTCTTCATCCATGTTGCCTTGTCTTTTCTTTGTTTAGAATATGCCGCATTAGGATTTTGGAACTTAGCCTGGAATTCACGTGCTAAAACAACATTAGGATTATCATCGTTATAATTAACTAACTGTTCATTTAATGAATTACTAAGACTTTCAATGTTTTCTAATTCATCAATATACTTTAAGTTAATTTGTTCTTTAGCTTTTTCGTATTCTTGGCCTGCTTCTTCAAAAGCATCGAGTTTTTTAAGGAAAATTTTAGCCCTTAATTTTTCTTCGGCATTTGAATTTTCATTATCTAAAATACCTTGATACCAGTCGCGCTTTTTCTGAATCGATCCACTTTCGGATAATTCTTTCCAATCGCTAGGATATTTTGTGGAATAAGCCCAAACACCGGAAAGGCCGTCCATATTATTGACGGCTAATTCCTGAGCAATATCCTTTTCAATATCCTTTTTCTGTTGCTTTAATATTTCAATTTGTTGTGTAATATGAATCTTCTCATTATCGATTGCGACCGCGTATAATAAAGCACGTAATTCTTCATCGGAAGCATTCTTTAACTTAACCGCATCGAAACCGAGCTGCTCATTTTTGAGTTCGCCCATCATATCTTCGCGTGACATCGAATCGAACACTTCTTGACGTTCTGGGTTCACTAAGTCTTTATTTGCAGCAACATAATCAACAGCCTGTTGTTTTAATGCTTCTTTTTTTCTACCAATTAATGCAGATAATTTGCTTTGAACATCGTTATATTTTTCAGGTATTTCGAGCTTCATCACACCCACATCATCGCCAGGAGCACTAGCAAATTGACCACCCTTGCCACCTGGGGCACCGGCTGGTTCATGATTAGGATTTCCTTTATTTCCTTCGTTTTCAACAACGACTACTTCTTCTTTGTTTTCTTCCATAGCACTATTATAAAAAAATAAATCGGTTTATTCAACCGAGTTATTTTATTTCATTGCGTTTTCAATTCTTTCGGCTTCTAACAAGTCTTCGTAAAGGCCGTCCATGTTTTCATTTTCACTTTTGAAGTATTCTAATACATAACTAGGAATTTCAGATGCGTCACCTACAACAATATAGTGATCTTTGATGTCTCTATCCCATTTGTCTGGATTTGCCTCCATCCATTCCCAGGCAATATATTCTTTACTTAACATTTCGTCCCATTCTTTTTCGTTCATACTTTTTTCTCCTTCTGCATATATATTATTCTATTTATGCAAATGTGTCAATAGGTTTTTTAATATTTTATTTTATTCCAGGGAATTTCTTCCCAATGTGTTAACGGAATGGGATATTTTTTATTATCGTGTTGGAAATTCAATTGAGTGTTCATTTGTCCTTGCTTGTTAAGGGAACTGGATAAATAAATTTTTAATCCATTTTTATCTACAACCGTTTTTCTAAAAAAGAAAGGTTTACCTGTTTTATGATTTCGTCTCACTATTTCATTTCTATCTGAGAATCCATGAGTCAATCTTTCTCTTTGATCGTTTGCGATTTCTCTTAAATCTCGCTCACTACCAAATTCATTAAATATTGCTTCTTTTAGTGCTGTTGAATTATAGTGCATTAACTTCATGCCATAAATTTGTTCAGCAATATTACCGTTTTGAGCGATGTTAATCAATGTATCTCTGTCGTCATTTAATAAATTTAAACACATAAACATAAATGTGTTGGTTCCATGATTTTTCATATCATGTTTTGTGTTCAAAAATTGAGCATCACCACGGTCCCTTAATAAATGTAAAGGAATAGATGGATTATCATAAGAATTAAAATCTCTTAAACGAATATATTTAAAATCTATTTTTAAATAACGAGTTTTTCCGGTCTTTGGATTATGCAAAACAACACGATAATCAATTCCTCTATTTTCGTCAATTCTTTCGTCACCAAATCCTTCGCTGACTTTTTCATAACCAATATTATACAATCTAGTTAATGTTGAATCGATATTTTGAATAAACAAAGGCATTGCAATTAATTTATCAAAAACTCGATCAGCGTCGTCTTCTGGCTTAATATCTAACGGATTATTTTTGCTAGAGTTAAAAATTGTTTTATTGCCAACTTTTATAAGTTTTGTTTTCCAAGAACTTTTGCCTTCATATTGACCGGTATCATCATTATAATCTTTAGGAATAAATTGACCGCCATTAGGCTGCCCGGCATTAGCATGTAATCTGCCAGTTGCATCTTGAACTGCCATATGCAACTCCTACATTAAAGATTCAAAAATTTCTGGATTGCTGGTCATGATTTCTTCTAATTCATCATCAGTAACTAAATCTGCATCATCACCAAACATTTTTTTAGCATTAGCCTTAGCAATTTCTGCTTGTTTTTCATTGAATTTGCCAGTTTTACCCCATGGTTTGCTTTGTTCCACTTTGACTTCTTCTTTGACTTCTTCTTGAACAGGAGCAGCTTGTTTCTTAGACTCAATAACTTTTTCAAGTTTCTTCTTCGCTTCACCTAAAGTTTCAATGCCACCATGTTTAGCACTGATAACATTTTGTTGTTGTTTGCTATCGTGTGCTTTTTCAATAGCGGCTTTTTCTGCTTGTGATTTAGCACCGGACTTGGTTTGCCAGTTTTCGGATTCGCCCTTGAATTCGCCTAATTTTGAGTCGTATTCCTTGGCCATATCCCAAACTGTTTTAGCACTGACCTTGGTAGATAAGCCTTCAGTGATAACCTTACCACCTTTTGTATACCATTTGTCTTTGTATTTGTCCCAATACGCACCAGATTTTGAACCGAATTGTTGTTCGACATCTTTAATATAAACAACTCCATCTTCGTTTCCGCCAGTTAATGTTGGAGGAACAGTTTTGCCTCTGCTTGGGCCATATTTTGGATCAATGGATTGACCATTGACGGATTTATATGTGAATCGGCCTCCACGGTCACGGGGCTGAGAAGATTCTGGATTTTCTGCTTGTCTAATTTTGCCGTTTTCACGAGTTGTTCTTGTATTAGAATCACCTTTTTTAAAAGGATGACCACCACCAGTAGATTCTTTATACTCGCCAAAACCTGTATTAAGACCTTCAGTTTCTTCCATTTTTTTAACGATATGCTTTTTAGCATCTTTACTTGGTTTATATTTTTTTGCCATAATAAATTACCTCATTCATAGTTATTTTACTAATAAATGATTTAATACACAATAAATAAAATTATTTATATCGCCAAATATATCCACCTGCTTGTTTATATTTTCCATCACAACAAAATTTTATACTGCTTCTAGATGCACCAGTTTGTCTATGAGCCTCAATAGTGCTTTCAAATTCAGCAATAAAATTCATATTCATATCATATTGTATAACAGGCCTACGAACATCTATTAAAACTAAAGGTTCAATATGTAATGGATAATTATCATTTTCTTTAAATTTCCAAACATAATTTTTATATCTTTTTCTATTTCCGTAGCAACACTGTCTTAAACAACTTTCAGATGTATTCCCAAAGTATTTTACAACGGTATATACATTTGGCCATTCTCTTATAAAATAACCATTTGCATCATATTGCAAAACAGGTTTTCCAAACTCACCAAATCTACCTTTTAACCAAGTGTGATGTCCTTTTTTAAATTCAGTTCTAGGACATAAATGTTTTCCTTTATGCATTTTGCTAATTAATTCTTTTGTATCTTCGCTATGTTTGTGTGTATGGTGTTTACTACCCTTGTTCTTCTCACCCATTTTTCTACGAGCTTCTGCACTAATTTTATGCCCGGTCGCACCACTTCCGCCTTCTGTTCCGTTATATCCATGCTTAAAGGAATCAAACAACGCAATATAGTATTTTTCACGTTCATTTGCCAATTCAGGCGTTTCAATTCCTTCTTCCAACACTTCATGTTCAAATTTATCCCAGCCATATTTCTGAATTGCGGCCCAAAATTTCTTTTGGCCTGGTTGATTATAACCGTGGCCGTTTCTGCCCCAACGCGAACGAATAAAACGCTGATTGGTGATGCCAATATAACATTTACCGTTTATTTTATTTGTGTGTTTATAAACAGTCCAGGTCGGAACATGAACAACGCCGCGTTTTTTCTTAATGATGCCGTAATTGGATAGAACGTGTTTTAATTGGTCCTCTTTCAAATTAAAAAACATAGCAGTATCTGCACGACTGTGTTTCTCTACTATGTAATAATTGTATAGTTCTTCTCTTGTCATAAAATAAAATGCTCCTGTCCGATGCTCAGCGGGCCGGCCAGCACCGAATGGAGCATCTCTTTTATATATTAATTATAACATACCATATATATTAATGCAAATAAAAAAGAGAGGAACTCTTATAACATTCCTCTCTAATTTTTCAATTCAACCAACTATGCTGCTGGAGTGGTGAATGCTGCAGTTGAGATAACTGTAACTTTACCATTGTGAGCACCGAAGAGTTTGTAACCAGTTGAAGCAGTTAAGATACCGCTTAAATCTTGGTATGGAAGCACTTCGATTGCAGCTCCTGGAACACTGTCACCAACTGCTGGAATGCTTGCAGAAGCAATAGCGTAAAGTTTTGTGACTAATAATCCAGGTCTTAATGGACTAATCCATGTTCCAGTGATCATGTTCATGCTTGCGTCATAGGAGAAGTTGAGTGTTGGTTCAACAGCTGCGACGTCAGAAACGTGAGCATAAACACCAATTCTCTTATTATCTAAGACGAATAAATCGTGATAGATACGAACGTTCACTTTGTAACCATCGAAATCTTGGACAACGCCAGGACCGAATGTCTTAACGTGTTCATATTTAACGACGTGAGCAACTTTGGATGGATCGCAGACGATAAAGTCGATTTGTTTATTGCCTGTATCCCATGTGTAACCACCGTTACCAGAGTTGAGTAATTTAATCATAGTTCTGAAACGTGAATTTGGAACAGTGATTAATTTTCTACCTTCGTATTCTTCGATTTTGAAACTAATGTTACCTTTGAATTCAGAAGCATCGATAGTTCTGATTAATTCATTAGTATTTCTTAATTTGTTTCTGAAAGATGTAGAACAGAAGATAACTTGTCTTTCTGCTGGAACTTCAGCGTTATCTAAAGTTTCGAAAGCAAGATTTAAGTGATAAATAGGACCATTTAATGTGTATCCTAATTGACCAGCAACTGGATCAGCGATTGCTGTGCTGTTAACTGTGCCAGCGTATTCTGCTAATTTTGAGAACACATAAGCATCAACTTCAGGAACAACGTTAACTCTGTTGGTTTCTTTTAAAGCCATAGCGACTGCTAAACCATCAGTTTCTTCATCGTCCATTAATTCGATTCTTAATTGAATAGCACGATCAACTCTGAGTGTGAACTCTTCCCACACAACAGCGATATCGCCTTCTGGATAACCGTAACCTTCGCCTGCTGCATAAGGTGTAGCGGAACCGGCTGCGTAATCACCAGAAACTGGGACATTAGCACGGCCATAGTCTTTTAAACCAGCACCCATGAATTTTGCGACTTTAACGGTCTTTGTGCCTGTGAATTTTAAGAAGTCTTTTTCACCATCTAAGATAGAGGAACGAGCTTCTGCTACATATACTTCATCCCAGGCTTTTGTAGCGTATTTTTGAATAAGAGCAATAGCATTACCTGCCATAATATTTTTTCCTTCCTCCGATTTAACGGAACTCATTATGGAAATATGCTATGTTTCTTTTTTGTGGCTTATCAAGTTTAACTTATAATATATATTATAACTTAAACAGTTTTTTTGCTTCTTCCCATTCTTCTTCGTCGTCGTCACCGTTTTCGGATTCTCCTTCCTCAGTGACTTCTTCTTCATCAGAATCGGATTTAGCATCTTCAAGTTTGTTTTCGAATTCTTCTTTAGATTCGCCAGGACCAATTTCTTTAGCGGCTTCAGCTTCTTCAGCGGTTACGCCTTCAGCACCAGCACCTTCTGGACCTGCATCTTTTTCGAAGTCTTCGTCAAGTTCTAACCCGATAGCGCTGCATAATGTGCCTAAATCTTCTTTAGACATTTTACCTTCACGGAAGAGAGGCCATAAAATACCATCTGCGATATCTTCTGGGGTTAAACCTGCATCTTGAAGTTTTTGCATCATTTCTTGGATTTCTTCATTATTCATGTGTGATTTACTCCTTAATTAATGAAACTTCAACTTAAATAATTTTTCTGCTTCCTCTTCTTCACTCATTTGAGGCGCAGGTTTTTGCTCATTACCGAGCGCTTTAATACGTGTCACAGGAGCTGGGGCTGGGGCTGGGGAAGCAGCTTCCGCTTCTTTCTCAGCATTAGCTTCGCCTTTCCATTCAGGATGGGTTTCTAATTCGGAGTTAATATTATCTAATGTAACTTCAAGGCCTTTTCCTTTAAGAATTAATTTGACATCCTCGTAACGATCCGCATCAACACCGGATTGCATAAGAGCGATAGTTTCCGACATATCAGTAAGTTTTTTGTCTGTGTCTGATTTTTCTTGTTCCCAAGACGCTTTATCAGCATCATACATTTCTTTCTGTGTGTCGTATCTTTGTGCATTAGCAACTAAAGCATCAAGTTCTTCTTCATTTTTGACACCATAACGGCCATAAATGTAGTTAAACGTTTTCTCTCTAGTTTTAACACGAGTATCACCAACTAACTTATCCACATCATCCTGAGTGAAAGTTTTAATGGATGTGTCGATAGCACCGTTTTCCTCGACTAATTCTGTTTCTGCTGGTTGGGACACACCATTAGCTGCATCTTCTTCAGTATAAACAGCGCCAGCTTCGGCTTCATTTTCCTCTGCGGAAGTGGCAGCAGGATCGGATGTTTCAGTCATTTCTGGTGATTTGGAAACAACTTCTTCATCTGTTTTTTCTTCTTCGCCTTCCAAAATTGGTTTTTTTTCTAAATCTTCCATGTTTAACCTCCTGGAACGAGTAATTAACGTAAAAATAATTTACTAGAATTATATTAGCATGTATTTTTCGTGTGTGTAAATAAAAAATGATAAGGTTTTGTGCGTGGGCGTGAAGAATAACAATATGCTGGAAAAAAATGTTGACTTGGGTGGGCCGAAAAATTTGTGGAGGCATTTAGAAAAAACCCAATCGGCAAAAACCCCCTCAACACCCCTCCCCCTACCTGATGTCCTCAAACAAAAAATGACTAGCGTCCTAGTCATAGTTCGAGAGGTTGCAGCCTCTTAGTTATAAAGGAGGATGTTCATTATATGTCCGAAATGAAAACCTACAGCTTTAGTATACAGCATCGATTCGTTACCGTGCAAGAAAATTCCATCACCAGACAAGTTGGATTGCCCATAGAGCTTTTGAAAAAAATCGCACTATACTAAAAATAATTGTTGACAACATATATTAATGGATATATAATTTAGGTAGTTAAAAACAAAGGAGCAAAAAATATGACACTAAATGAACTCTTAAAAAAACTTAGCACCATTAAAAAATATCGCTGGTTCCATGTGGTTTACACTAGCACTATCAATGGTTACAAAAAAACCACTACAAGCATTGTTAGGTTTGCTGACTATAAAAAGGCTGATGGCACCATGAACGAGCCTAAAAAGACCAATGTAAGCGAGTATATCATGCATTGTGAAAATACCGGCAATACCAATTTACAAGTATTCGTTACCAAATGCAAAAACCATAAGCCACATAGTGTTTATGAGTATATGGGCAAAGAGATTAGTAAAGAGGAATATTATGAGGGTTCTCACAAAAAGCCATCTTCACCATCTCAATGTTTCTATCTCACCATTGACAACATTGTAGCAATTTACTAAGGGGGTTATAAAAATGTTCAAAGTTGGAGATACCATTAAAATTATCTACATGGAAGGAGAGCCACAATATAGTGGCAAAATAGGCACCATTACTCACATTGACGATATTGGTCAATTACATGGGACTTGGGGTGGTTGTGCACTAATTCCAAATGTGGACGAGTTCCAAAAAATTGAGAGCCGATAACATCGGTTCTTTTTTTTAGCATCAATCGACCGTGCAAGAAGGAGATGGCGGCGGATGTCGATGGTTCCTAAAATCTTAGGAAAAATTTTCTATAAATAATTGTTGACAATATATATACAATAATATATAATGGTAGTGTAGATAAGGAGATAAAAACTATGTTCGCTAAAACCTATGTAATTATGCCATTGGAGTGGGATTATGATAATGACCACCATAATATGATAAGATACCTATCTAATCAAGGTATCATTGTTCCTAGTGATATTGTTCGCTTGGATTAATTGTGTGGCTCTATGGAGTGTTCAAAGGGCTATGCGGTTGGCACCATTACAAAACTTAAAAAGGAATATCCATATGTCAAGTTTGGACTATTCGAGGGAGCAACTTGGGGTTCACTGACCATTGTTCAAGAGTTCTAATTGAAGTATCCTGATGCGGGATACTTTTTTTATGCGATGCTGGACCGTGCTAAAAAATCCGATGGCGGATCCAGGATGAAGCTCACCATCAATGTTTGTTAACTTATAATTTTGTGTTGACAATATATATAAAATGATATATACTATAATTAGAAAGAAGGAACAAATCATGAGTGAAAAACAAAAGCAAGAAGCCATTAAAAGAATGAGACTTCTACAAATTATGAATAGCGTCATTACCGACTTTAAAAATAATGGTCGTATTTATTATAGTGAAAGGCAGAATTCAATGTTTCCAGCCACACTGTATTGGTTAGACAATAAACCTGAATGGGTTGCAATGGTCAAGGACTTTGAAAAAAGAAATCATGCCCTTGTCTATCATGCTCAATTAACTCACACACAAGTGGGAGACTTGCTATCGTTATTATATGTTTCTAATGACGAGTCAAGCTGGGAAGAGGACCGCGAATGGATAGTCAATGAAGATGGCTTGATGTATTCAATGGTCATTAATCTTGACGACGACACATTCAGCGACATGGGGACCATTCAAGTTCGACCAGCGATGGGAGGTGTAGTAAGAACGGCGTAACAGCCGCTCTTTTTTTTAGCTTCAATTACCGTGCTAATACAGTGGATCCAGATTCAGATGCGGATCGTCTTCTGGCGTTCGAATCTTTTTAAAAAAATTTAATTTTAGGTATTGACAATATATATAAAATAATATATACTATATATGTAAGATGAATAAACAAGTGTTGGGAAGATGATGTTCTCTTACAGCGAATAACCAAAGACTGCTATAGTGTCATAATAGGCGTAAGGTGGACGAAACCCTGGTTGGTTGGGCCGACGACTCGTATGGTGTTTGCTACGTCACAACGTTAAATAGAACGTAGAACATAACTTAATAGTTTGGGAGAAGGTGGTTCGAAACACCTTCTTTTTTTGCACCTGATAACGCAACTGGATCTAAATCGCCGCATCAGATGAACCGTGCTAAACAGCATCATCTGGAATTCGGATGGAGCTGGGAAATTCTTCAAAAATAATGCTTGACGATATATATACAATAATATATAATATAAGTAGTTAATAGGAGGAATACTAATATGACCATTAGACAAACATTATCAAACTACGTTATAAGTGAAATGACCAACGAGGAACTATTCACTGAACTATCAAATTCTTTACCATTCAAGAGCAAAAGAGAGCATACTAAATGGTTATCGTTAAAGGGCACACAACAATGGTTGACCATGACCGAAAAAGTTCTTAAACGAGCCAATACGCAAGTTTACCATGTCAAATTGGAACGTGGTTCACGTATTGAAATCAATGGTACAGGTTTCTATTCATTTGAGGACTATTACACAAGTATCAAACTTGAACCAAATGAGAGCCATCGTTACATCAAGGAACAAACCATTGACCATATTCGTCAACAAATTGCTACTAGTATCCTTAAAAATGTCAAGAGATGGAAAGATATTGGTATTGATATGGCTGACCTAAGAGTGTTGTAAATCAAACCATAAACATAAAAAAGAGAAGGGTTATTCGCCCTTCTTTTCTTTTTCCATCGCAGCTTTGGCCAGATCCTTGATGTATTGAGCCGTGCTGTATTTGGATCTCAGGAAGTCATAGATCATCATCTGTTCTGGATCATCTTTCTTAAACATGATGGTCATTGAACAGTAGTTACTCTTGTTATACTTCTTGATGTAATCTCTCTTCCTCTTGTAATATTCTTCTGTTGGCATAAATTCTCCTCCTTCTCCATCAGCATCTGGATCCACTATCCGTGCTGTGTATATAATTGTATATTAGGATTCCAGATTGGTCAAGAAAAAATTTACAAGTATATATAAAATGGTTATAATAATGATGAAGGTGAATTAATTAAGCCCCCAATTAAATAACGCAATTCATTAAACTTTTTCATTTCAAACTAAAAATCCATCACCTTCAGCAGTCCCTCGTGGACTGTTTTTTTTGATTCAGCTAACCGTGCTATACGGCGACGCCAGATGAATCAAAATTGAGCTGGAAAAAAATTTAATTTACCCCCTTGCAAATATATATACTTTGATATATAATATAGATAGTTAAAAGGGAGATAAAAAACATGACAACTACTTCAAAACAAACTAAGGCTTGGAAAGAACTTTTCTCAGCCATATTCGAAGAAAATGGATACTTCGAAAACTTACGTCAATTCGCAAAGGACCATGGTTATAGCAATCAAGACATGACTGAAATGCTTTATGAAAGCTACATGCACAATTGCCCTGAAGGTATGGGACCTTATTATTTCATGGACAGTATGGAAGAGCATTACGAGGACATGAAAGACAGCGTGGAAAATATTTACGATATGGTGGACTGGCTATGGGACCATCAAGCGTGGAAGGAGTAAAACAATGGAAAACAAATACTATGAGCTTGGTTGGAGGCTTAATTCAACACAAAGGAAAGCCCTAAAAGACCTTGGCTACCATGTGTATGCAACTCGTTCTTGGGACGAAGGTTGTGGCTCTACATTGGAACATCGTGTCCTTGTTAACCACGAAACAGACGTCATTACAAACTTCCCAGCATTGGACGACAACAATCCTGAAGACATGGCTAACGACTTCTACGAGCGCATGGAAGAATTCAATGCTACCAGCGACCTAGAAATCACCCCTGAAATGAGAACCATCTTGGAAATGTAAAGGAGGGAGAGGCTGCCATCAGCAGCTTCTTTTTTTTATGCCTCCTTCACTGCACGGTTAGAAGCTGGATTCGCCTGAATTCTGGAGATTCATCTGGAAGCTCACCTGGGGATTCATCTGGGCGATTACCGTGCTCGATCGATGTCCACAGAGCTTCTACCAGAATCCAAAAAATAATTAAAATAATGGTTGCAAGTATATATACATTAATATATAATATAGGTAGTTAATAGGAGGAACATATCCCATGGAAAAAACAACAAACATATTGCTTGGTCTAGCAATTAAACACAATGGTAATTGGAGTAGCATTTACCATGACTTACAACAAAAGGACTATGAAGGTGCAGAGGCACTCGCAGAGGCTTATACAGGCTCTTTTATCACTATCCTTGACGAAGAATATCCTGACTACTTAAAACAAGCCCACAAGCCACCATTTGTGCTATTTTATAATGGCGACATTTCTTTATTAAAAAAGGAACACACACGAGTATGCGTATCAACAAGTAGAGCAACTGACGAAGACTCACTTTCTTTCTTGCACTCTTTAATTAACAATGACTACAACGACATTGACTATGTTATAAGCGAAACCACACACAACATTGAAATAGACAGGAAGAAACACCACGCCATTTGCGTTGCAGGTTGTGGTCTTGAACTCGTCAATTGCACCAACTACGACTTAATAATCAGTGAATATCCTAGTGGCACACCAAAAGCCTCGGAAGGTATGCTTGGAGCATATCGTATTATGGCAGGTATTTCTTCAAAAATAATGGTCGGTAAAGTTAAAAGACTAAGCGGAACGAATGCCCTTATCTCCTTCGGTTTATATCAAAACAAGGACATATTAGTTATGCCTGTTAAACCAAAGGAAAACATTGAGGAAGACCTTGGCAATAATAAACTTATCTACGACGGAGCAATACCACTAGTAGACAAGGAACAGTTAGCGTTCTATCTAGGTCATTAAAAAAGTGTCGGAAATTTATCCGACATTTTTTTCTGGGGCGGTCACCGTGCTATGCGGCAGATGATCCGGATCCAGCTTCCTAAAATTTTAGGAAATTAAATTCACCTAAAAATAATTGTTGACATCAATTTGTATATAATGTAATATATATAACGTAAACAGGAGGTATACCAAATGAAAACAACCATCTCATTCTACAACTCAACTACTGCCTTATGGGTAAACTTTGACGACAAATTTATGGCTCTCAAAGACCAGCACTCAAAAGGTGAAATGAGTGAAGTTTACGATTTCGGTGTTGGCTTAATCGAAGTTAAGGCAACTGATGGTGAAATCGAAGCTACTCGTAAAGTGCTTGAAACACAAGGGTTCACATTCATTTATATCGAATAAGAAGGATGTCCATCAGGGCATTCTTTTTTTATGTCTCAATCACCGTGCTATATTGCCACGATCCGAACATCTAAAAAACTATAAATAATTATTGACTTCTATATATAAAAGGATATATATTATAGACAGGTAGTTGAAGAGAGCACCTCAAAAAATCAACTACAAAAAAAATTAAAAAAAATAAAAAAACCTATTGACACATTTTAAAAAATAATGTAATATATAGGTGTAAGGTAAAGAACGAGGAACGTTCACGAGGGCCTTACGAACAAACTTAAAACGTGGAAGAACCACTATAGGAGAATTAAAAATGTTTGTAAAAATTACTCGAATTAACAACCAAAATCACGAAAAAGAATTAGTAGTCAACACTGACGAAATCGTCTTTCTAAGCGAATGCGAAGACCACATCAACTATGACAAGCCTATCGCATACGAAGAAACCACTGACGAAGACACAGGTATCATTACCAAAGTCCCAAGTGAGTGGGAAATCGAAAAACGTTATGTTATCGGTTTCAAAAACGGAAAACACCCACAAATCGTAGACAAAACCAATTACGAAAAATTAGCCGAAATCTTACTCAAATAAGAAAGTAGGGTAAAATAGCCACTGGAAGAGAGCCCACCTCGAACTCTCTTCTTTTTTTGTCTTCGCGACGGCGGATGGAAGGCGGATCAACGTGGGCATCCTATGGCACGGTCATATGATTCTTCCTAAATTTTTAGGAAACTTGCAAATTTGTGTTGACAATATATATCAAATAATATACAATGGTAGCATAAGGAGGGCATATCCCATGAAAAGCAAATACGTAGAGTATAGAGATTTCTATATTACATCATTCGTTGACTACGATAAGGAATTGTTCGTTATGGTCAACATCAGTGGCGACACACTAGTGGAAAACTTCACTAGCAACTTCTTCTCTAAAGAAGACTTAGTTATTGACTATTATAAGTTAATCTCCAAATGTGCCACAGGAGGGGACGAAGACGATATTATTCCATACACACGCAAGTATATGGCGCATATCGTGAGAGTTTCACAAGAGGAACTTAATATGGACTATATTAATTTCTCTCTAAAGGGGGTCCAATTATGAGACGCTACTACATAATTACCGACCTTGTCCACAGTCAAGACTATCTTACGTGGGCGTATGACCATAGTGACATCCTTGGTGCAGCAATATGCTTTGCTGAAAAACAAGGCGTCACCATCAATGACCTGCGTATGTATGCCTGCTCCACCAAAAAAGAGTGGGACGCATACGGAACAGCTCACTTCTCTCGTATCAAAGCGTGGCAATGCACCAAATAAGGCATCAAACGGCTCGATTCAGCCGTTTTTTGTTGTTTTCCGAGTAATTCCTCGTTTTCATACACAAACACATCTTAAACGGCGGATTCGTAACATCCGCTTTTTTGATGCTTCAGGGACGTTCACCGTGCTAACCAGATGAATCGAGTTAGTACCAGAATCATCCCACATCTAAGATGTGAATTACTGTCCATCAAAAAATTAATTTTTTTTGCAAATTATTCATTTTTATATTAACTATAAAATAGAATAATTATGCAAAGGGACCATTTTGGTGAATCGAGTTAGCGTTTTGCTATTATTATCTTACATATATATATACATACACATATTGGGAATTATAGGAAAATTCTAACTCAACTAATCAAATTTAACATTAGTAGATAGACTACTAAAAAAATCAACGTTCTATAAATAATTATTGACTTGGCACTTTTTGGCGTTTTTTGAGCTTTTTGCTTTCCTTTCTTCTTCTAAGAATTCTTCTTCTTCTCCTTGCGATGCTTCTGGATCAGGACCTAGCACGGATAGCTTCATGTGCATGTCCAGGACCGGGTTAGCATCAGGGTGAAAATTTGTTACAAAAATATATTGACAACCATTTTCAAATAATATATACTGTAGTTGCAATGATGGAGATATGTATTCTCCTATAACTTAAAAACCCATAGTCATGTTAATTCCTTTCATTGCACTAATCTGTCAGTTTACATAGCCTGGCAGATTTTTTTATGCCCAGCTCAGGATCTGGACAGGATCTGAATCCGATTTCGCATATTAGCACGGTAGGTTAATTATAGAATCGATGCCGCTTCAGAAAATGAAAAAATACTATAAAAATATATTGACATATACATGTATATAATGTAATATATAATTGTCAATAGGAGGTCACAATATGGCTATAAAAATCTCAACTACAAACTCAAAACTAGGGTTCATGATTCCTAGTATATCACTACCACCGCAACACTCTTGTCGTCCTGACGCGCCTTGTGCGAAGGGTTGCTATGGTAAAAAGGGCAATTTCTTATTTAGTAACGTTCAACAGTCTCATATGGTCAACTTTGAAGAATATCAAAAAAATCCTAACGGGTACTTCAAACAAATTATTGAATACTTAAATTGCGGACTCATATCACATAAATTCTTTCGTTGGCATACTGTCGGCGACATCGTAGACTACAATTATTTTCTCGGAGTCGTTAGTGTGGCGCGTAAATGTAAAGACACTAAGTTCTTACTATTCACGAAGAAGTTCGACATCATCAACGACTACGTGGGCGCCGGTAACACTATTCCTAGAAATTTATCAATTGTGTTTTCCGCGTGGCATAAGGGTTTTAAAGTCGACAATCCTTATGACTTCCCTGTCGCGTATGTGTTCTTTAAGAAGACAGAACTCAATCCTGACATCCCAGCTATGGCTATCCCTTGTTCTGGTCACTGTCCATCTTGTTTAGCCTGTTGGAGTCTTAAAAAAGGTCAATCAGTGTTCTTCAATCAACACTAATTAAACCGCCGAAGTAGGGACGCGGTATATAAGACAGCCTTGGGATAGCGGACCAACGCTAGAAGGGAATCGATCCCTTCTTTTTTTTATGCGGATTTATCTAGCACGGTAATGGATCCACGGCGGCGATTCTCTGGATCCAGACAGCTTCAGATCAAGATGAATAACCGTGCCGGAAGCTGTACGATCAGAATCCATCCTGGATCAGAAAAAAACTGTAAATTTATATTGACATATATATATCCAATAATATACAATGAGAGTGTCAATAGGAGGATATACAAATGACAAACTACAACACTTTAACACCTTACAAACATCATCAAATCGAAGACTGGGGCGGCGTTATCAGTGACGACTTCAAATCATTCGCTCGCAAGTGGCAAAACTTCTTAAAACGCATGTGTGCAAATAACGGTTGGGAGCTATGCAACTTCAATCGCGGACACTACTACTGTTCCTGGTTCATCAAAAACGGTGACAAATACGTTTACTGCTCATTCGGAGACGTCAGGCACTTCTCCAGAGACTGGTATAAACTCATTCTCCATCGCGTCGCAAAAAATGAACGCGACTATACCGGTGGAAGTAACTGGTACACCGAACTCGAAAATCTCGAAGGAGCAATTACCAGACGGTTCCAGACTGGATATTAGTTCAAAAAATAGAAAAGAGCTGATCATCTCAGCCCTTTTTTATTTCTTAGAATTAATAGCACGGTTACGCCAGCTCTGCATCAACTTCCTGGTTCTTCTCATATCCGTCTTCATCTGCAATGGTAAACTCGCATCACCAAAACTCTTCTTCACCACCTGCATCAATTTTAAACGGTCCCTGTAGAAGCGATACTGTTGAACCTCATACGAAATATATTCCTGAGCCGAAACACGCCTTAAACGGCCGATTTCAGCGAAAGAAACAGGAATCAATCTGTGGCGACAGTTCTTACGTGTGCATAGGTATGGCGGCTGAAGCATCACTTCGTCCACACTTAGTAACCCGGCGTTAAATATATATGCCTTCTCTTCATCTGAATACTCAGCGTTCTTTTTATAATAAATTCTGCCCTGATACGCAGCGTGGTCTTTAGCTGGATCTGTGAACTCCGTGCAATAGTAGAACTTTGAATCCCCCTGAAGAACATCCACGAGCTCTTCATGCTTCTTACGGTACTCGATATTATCCACAACATCGTTCTTGATCTTCTCCAGCATCGGGGTATCATCTCTAAGCACGGCATATATCGATGCGGCGCGATCATCTGCATCAACTTTCCGGGCTGCACCAGCTACGGTATGTTTGTAGAAATTCATGGCAAATAACCAGAGCGAGTGCCGCTCATTATCGTTCAGATGCTGAACATTCTGGATGATCTTCTTCACCTGACGCATCACTGATCTTTTATCAGCACGGTTAAGTACGCTAGATGTGATCACCGCCACGATCTTTAGCTCTGCATTATATATTAAATTCTTATAATACCCTGTGTTCATGGTTTTATTATATAAAAAAGAGCTCCTAAATGGAACTCTTAATCTTTATTTGTGATATCTGGGATGTTATTTCTGTCCCTGACGCCGAACGTGTCAGTGCTGCGATTCGGATCATTCTCCGGATTATCCCCGCCTAGCACGGCTCCTAGTTCTGCCAGCTCTTCATCTGATGGAACCGGATTACCTTCAGGTCCTCTCCCAGCCAATTGCTTTTCCTCTTCACGCTGCTTCTTAATGAAATCCAGTTCACGCTGTTTAATTTCTTCTGAAGCGCCCTTATAGAGGTATTCAATCGCCATATCATCAGATATCAATCCGCCTTGCCATCCAGTTAACACTGTTTCTAATTTCGCGTCATATGAAGCATCAGCGAATTCATCATATATAACATCAACTCCCCAATCATCTTCGCTCTCAGGAAGAGTCACTGCATTGTAATTCTCATTACTGTGCATTAATTCATCCGCGATCAATAATTGGATCATTAAGCTCTTCTGAATTTTCTTCTCAGTAGCAATGAGTCCGTTTCTAGTAAAAATTGTTACCTTCTCTTTCTCACGTGCTGCTAACGCATTCTGGTCCTTAGCTAAATCTAATCCAATTGTCGCCGGTGATAAGATGCCGTTTAGAATCTGAACAAGAATCTCTTTCGCAGCCGCATTATAGGAATTAAAGTCAATCTGAGGTTGCGTTACCATCACAGGTTGTCTTGCCACAGAACCATCACCTGTTAACGTCGTAGAAATCATGACATATTTACGATCGAATAAGTGTGGCTGAAGTGGCTGCCCAGTATTTTCATCCCTCTCCAGGTATTGCGTATCAATATATTCAATAGGAGTCGAGCGGGTCATTGCGTTACTGCTTTGTGACAGCGCTTTATCCAAATCATCGAAGAGATCAATCTTACCTGTGAAAATAGATCTTCCAGGACAGAGCTCAGTCGAATCGTAATAATAGATGTTCGGACTGCCGAGGAAGTATGGACAGTTCTCAACAATCAAGCACGGCTTAACGTCTGCGAGCTCACTAAGCGTATCCAAAGGAACCTTTTCTACCTGATCATTCTGTTCGTTCATGTATTTAAACAATTCTTTTTCGATGATCAAGCATAGCTTCTTAGCACGGATACCCGTATTTTCATCTGCGATCTCCAGACGCTGAACCTTTCTGGTTTCAATGAGCACATACTTCTTATCATCCTCGTCTGTGTAATAGTCCTTATAGACTATGCAAGCTAATCTACGGTTCCTGTAGAAGAAGTCTACACTCTCAGCACGGTAGTATAGAAGAATCGGTGTATCCGAGATATCCTCGTTCCAGTTGATCTTCCAACCACCCCATCCTTGGACCAGGGTAAGTGGACGAGCTTCTTGGGATAAGAGCTCCTCGTAATTGTTTTCATCTAAGATCACTTTTAGACGCTTATTCTTATTTTCATCTTGCACGGTATTATGCGGGACTCCGACAATCCCGGATAGGGTGTCAACCATATTACGGGGCTGTCCAGAGTGTGTTCGTTTATAATCCGATTCTGAAGCGCTCTGAGCCCAGAACAGATTACGCATGTTACGGTTATAGATAGGATCATAATTAAAATCGATAAAATCAGCGCGTGTATAAAAATTAAGGATTTGCGCACTATCACCCGCGTACCAAACACCGTACTCTTCTAGCTTCAAGCGCTGAATCTCATTAGGATCGTTTATAAATGTGGTTTCATTAGCACGGGTAACAGGAGATACCTCGGTTTCTACAGAACCGCGACCGGTAGCAAATGCTTTTCTACGTATATATTCTCTTAACGTCATAATCGGTCAACCTCCTTATTTTTTTATCTCCGCGTCTACTTCATCTAGCACGGATTGTATATCTTCTTTAGTTCGTGGAGGCATCATCTGATACTTCTCACGCAATTCTTTCATTTTCTCTGCGGTCGTAATATAGACCAGGAACGGTTTATGATCGATGTCAATTCCCATCGCGTCAGCTTTTTGTTCGATCATCGCCGCGTATTCCGCCCAGCGAACATTGAAACCGAAAGCGACGCCTGGATGTTTCTTGGCTAGAGCGAATAAGTTATCGTCCAGATACGACCACTTCTCGATCCATTTCAGTTCAGGAATGCGATCACATAGACAATGCCAGTGCCTCGGACCAGAAACACAAATGCGCCCGGCAATAAAATCTTGCCCAACGCAATATGGTTTTCCATTCATGCGCTTGGGACTGCCCTCTGGATTATATGTCAGTGTGAAGTAACCGCCTGTGGACCGAACACTCGTCGAAAGCATACCTGTGACCGGATCAAGAACAATAGGAAGTTCATCAAGTGACACGACTTTTTTGAAAAAGGCCGAAACAGGCACGTTTTTTGGCTTATTCCTCGCCTTTCTCAGACCGCTACTTTTCAAGCTCTTCTCGGCATTGACCTCGTTCATTACCTGTCTAGCCACAACACTTCTCATTATCGCTCTCCACCTTGACATTAACATTAAATGTTATGCCACTAGTTTGTTCTTCTGCATCTTCCGCTAATCGTTCTTGCATAATACTCATAGCAGTCGGATTTCCTTTTGTTCCAAGTGCTTTCAGACATTCTTTCCATTCAGCGTATGTGAGTTGCTTCAATATCTCATAGGTCGTATTGAAATCCATTCCATAATTTTCCATACACCAAGAGTCCATTTCTTCTGGAGTCTTGCGAAAAATAGTGCAAACAACAGTCTTTTTTGCACCAATACCGATTACTTTATCTTCGAACACTTCTTTAGTTAACGGGAATCTTTCTAATAAACTAGCCATATATATCATACTCTCGCACATATTTTAAAACACACAAGCACATATATGCAAACAATATTTTTTATAGACCACGTAACTCACGCCACTTACGAACGCACTCTTTTTTGTTTGTGAACCTACCCGTATCCTTCAACAAATTCTCATATTCCTCATACCAGTCATGCTGAATACATTTGGCTACAATTTCCTCAAAATTGTTAGTCAAATACTTTACTCGCTCCTTTTCCTCTTCCGTTACAACATGATGCGCCACACTGCCGACTGGACGTCCGCCTCTAGGCACTCTCTTCTTTAAAAACACCCACTTACCGCGAGCTCTTCTGGCTTGATCGATTGTATTCTTAGAAAAATACCACAGATACTGCACTAAGGAAATTCCCTGGTAAGTTTCATCATCGAGTTCCCCCTGTTCTTCATTGAAGTTTATATATTCATCCAAATTATCAAGTCTTATGAGCTTCCATAAATCCTCTCCAGATATATAAACAAGCGATTTTTCAATACTTCCAAACTTCATCAACATATAAACATCTGGAACACTAACAACATACTCTTTTCTCGTTTTCAAATACTTAATTGCCGGATTAAAAATTACTAATCTTCCTATTTTTTCATAGATTTTCATGCCTTTTAGCCTGCTCATATGCTTCCCCCTTAAAAAATTGATTCAATCATACGCTTTATATATAAATATATTAAAGTGTATGCGGGCACTTTTGGTAAATCGAGTTACGATTTTCATATAATATTCTTATACATATATACATATACACATATGTAATAATTATAGAAAAATCCTAACTTAATTTAAATATTTTTCTTTTATACATAGAGTATAATTTTAGTGCCTGTCCTATAAATAATTATTGACACATTTTCTCTCGTTTTTCAACTAATTTAAATACTTTTTCTTTGTTATAATTTTCTTTTATCTTTTTCTTGTTCTTTCAAGTTTATACTCTTTTCTTTTAGAAATTTTCTTTACTCTTTACAGCAATTACTTCTAATTCTATCACTGGAACCACCTCATTCAGCTTCACTTTCATCTCATATCGGAAATCATTATTATGCGGACCGGAAATGTATTTGTAAAAAGTTTTAGATGTCATACGAACTAAAATTTCTGATTCCGAATTTAAAACATTATTATATCCGGGTGGGACATCTTTCCAGGCGTTTTTCATCGCGATAATTGCTGATCGAATTAAATTGTGCGGAATGTCGCTGCGTTGTTTTTTTACTGCATTGATATTGTATCGAATATTGCGCTCACGTTTTTTGCCGCGTCTAGATTTGCGTTCGTTCACATAAACAACATTAAAAATAAATTGAATATCACGATACAGTTTTTCGAATTCGTTTCGTTTGGGATGATCTTCATAAATAAATCGTTTCATAATAAATCGATAAGGGAGTTTTTTAGGCTCCCTTTTTATAAAACTCCTCTCTTAAAGATATGATATCAGTTTTAAACGGATATTCTTTATGATACTGTTCGAACAAACCACGACAGAATCCGTAAAACATATTTTCAGTTGCTGATGTGAGCATACCTGTCTTTGTAATATATCCACATCTAAGAGCTGTATCGGCGACACCTCTTAATTTTTTCCAGAGATTATAATACCCTGTTTTGCATTTTGTCATAAAGCCCGTAGAATCGACGAAAACAAATCCTTCGATATATTTATCGTCATACTTATATTCCTCGTCACATACGCGATTATAGAGTGAGCGGAAGGCATCCCAGTCTTTTAGCTCGTAGGCTTTTCGTTTCACAGGACAGTTTCCGATCGATTTTGCGATTTCAACTAATTCATTATAGGTAGTATAACTTCTATAATTGAGCTCGTTATAAATCACATCAAGTAATACAATTGTGCTTTTCTCGTATTTAATCACATGTGGATCGTTTTCAATATCGATACATTCAAAGACAAATGATGGCACTTTTTGTAAGTGGTCATATTCTTTGCGTAAATAATTTAAGAGATTTTCTCTATACGGTTGTAATTGCTTCTTAATGTAATCAACATACGGTCCCTTATTTGTAGATTTTGATGCGATGAATAAATCGTCTTTGTTATAATCGTAAGAAATAATCGCTAAGAATCCGTTTTCTTTCACATACGCAGTCACAGGGAATACGAGTTTGTTTCTTAAATTGGCCAGTTCTGTTTCAGGAACCTCGCCGATTTTAAAGAACTTCTCATATGATCTCGCGATAATCCTATTATTATTCGTATCGATAAATAATCCACGCGCTAATACTGTTTGTTTGTTCCAGTTCCCCTTATAGAACGCCTCTCTGGTAAAATTAAATGATGAAATTCCTTCGCCAAGTTCTTTTTCCTGGATGAATCGATTATTACGAAGATAGGCAATCGCTTCTTCCACTGTTTCGGCGCGACGATTTTCAGTGATAAGTGTTTCGGTAACTGGTTGACAGTCGTCGATATAAACAGGTTTAAATGTTAAATCACTGTTGAGTTCCAAAATTCTTAACTGGCCGCCGAATTCCACACGTCCTTCAAGATTAAAGACACGATCACATACATCGATGTCAGAACCCTCGGTATTTCTATGCCCATGGACTAAATATTGATTACTTGCAGTTTGGGCCATCCAGGATTCCGCGTTAATTATATAATCGCTATAATCGCCGACGCCATGAATGAAGCTGTCGGTTGGGATATATAATAAATTTGTGTTTAAATTAGGAATGCCAGCGTGACAAGCAAGGACTTCGATTCCGTTATAAGTAAAGTGTGAGAATTGTCTGATTTTTCGATAAAGTTCACGCGCTAGTTTTTTGTCGAAACATTTATTTTCCAGTTCCGGTTTAGTGACAGTTTCAAATTGACGTGATAAAGCGGGAATTCCGTTTCCGTAGGCATAAATCCATCTCTCGTGATTGCCTTCGAGTAGACAAACATTTGGTAAGTCTTTAATTGAGTTTAAAAACATTAATGTTTCGTAATTTTGATTGCCGCGATCGATATAGTCGCCTAAGAAAATATATTCGTATTCAGAATTAATCGGATTTTCATTGAAGTATTGCATGAGTGTATCATAACAGCCATGAATATCACCGATAAATACGATTTTTTTGTATTGAGATAAATCGATAGGTTTTTCTTCGAGGGTTTGTAATTCGTCGCGTTTAATAATTTTTACTGATCCGGGGACTTTTTGAGTAGCGAAACGAGCATAGATATTTTTAATAGATGCGGAAGGGACTTGTTTTAGTTCTTCACGCAATTTATTTTGCGCTAGACATGTTTCGAGTGGGATGTCAGTAAAATCGACGATGAACATACGATATCGATATGATTCAGCGAGTTCCTTATATTTTTGAATATCTTTTGTTTTGGAACAGGTCGCATCGATAACTGTGAATTCGCCGCGTGACATTCTATGTTCGAGAATTTTTAATAGCACATCCCACACCATGTTTTCGTTTTCGCGTTGTTGAGAAATTTTAAATTCGCCAGTTGGTTGTAGTTCGTTTGAAGAACACATAACGCGAATAACATCTGGTGAAAGGGTGTATTGTTGTAAATTATGTTGTTCAATCCAGGTAGTTTTTCCGGCTCCTGGGGCACCTCTCATTAATAATAATGTTCTCATTTTTACCTCCTTTTTAACCTACGAGGGAAACGGAAGTTAATCCGTTCCCCTGTTAAAAATTAGTCGTTTTTCTTGTCGATTAGTTTTCCGCCGAGATATCCAGCGATAAGTGATTTGACATCAATGCCTAATGCTTTATTTAAGCCGGCAAAGATTTGATCACTGTTAGTTTGAAGTTCACCGACGAGTTTTGCAGTATTGCCTTCGCCATACATTGTGATGCCATCGATTTTGGCAAGAGCGGCGGCAATAGGTTCAGCGTAGGCTCTGACAGTTTCTGGTAAGATACCACTGTCTAAAATGAGTTTTAATGTGGCAGCTTCGTTAAATGCTTTCATAGCCTCAGCTTTTTCTTTAGTCGCTTTTGCTTCTGCATTACCTTTGGCTTTGATACCTTCAGCTTCAGCGAGGGCGGCTTGTTTAGCAGCGTTTGCTTCTAACACAACCGCATCGGCTTTTGCAGAACGAGCATTCTTTTCAGCTTCAGCAGCAACTTTGATTTTCTCGGCTTGTTTTTGGGCTTCGATAAGTTCTGCTTCAGCGGCTTTTTGTCTTTTGTATAAATCGGCTTCAGCGGCTTTTTCGGCAGCGAATTTTTCAGCTTCTGCTTTCTTATTAATAGTTGCTTGTAATTCTCTTTCAGTGACTTCTACTTCTTGTTGTTTTAAAGCAACCTCACGTTCTCTCTTAGAAATTTCTGCATTAACTGTGGCAGTATTAATTTCTTCTTGACGTTTTTGTTTTTGAATAGCATAAGCGGCATCAGCATCGGCTTTTGCAGTATCGGTTTTGATTTTGAGTTCAGATTCTTTCAAACTGTATTCGGTATTTTTTTGCACAATAACAGTTCTGGAATTGACCTCAGCTTCGTTTGCTTCTTGTGCTGCTTTGGCCCTGGCGATAGATACATCTCTATCAGCATTGGCTTTCGCAATCGCAGCTTCTTTACTGATTTGTGAAATGTTGTCGATACCTAAGTTTTCAATAACGTGATTATTATCAGAGAAGTTTTGAATGTTGAAGTTAACTAATTCCAAACCTAATTTGGACATATCTGGAATAACGTTTTCTTTAACTGCTTCTGCGACACCTTTACGGTCTTGGACGAGTTGTCTAATACCGACAGTGCCAATAATTTCACGCATATTGCCTTCAAGGACTTGCTTAACTTGTTCAATTAAGTCGTCCTCTTTCATTCCTAATGTGGCTTCGAAAGCTCTCTCTAATAATTCGGGATCGCTTGAAATTTTAAGATTAGCCACACCGTCAACATTAATGTTGATAAATTCATTTGTTGGGATGGATTCACGAGTTTTAATGTCGACTTGGAATACTTTAAGTGATAGTTTGTCTTTTCTTTGTAAGAAAGGTAATCTCCATCCTGCCTTTCCTCTTAAAATTTTTCTTTTGCCTAAACCAGAAATCATGATTGCTTCATCTGGTCCGGCTTTAGTGTAAGAACACGCGATTAGAATTATTAAGAATAATAACGCGCATGCTCCTAAAATAATTGCGATAACAGTTCCTGTTGTCATTTCGTTTTCCTCCTAGAAATTTGTAAATCTTGCTTTAAATGCGTTGTAGTTTTCTTCAGGTAAATCCCTGAGGACTAATGCGACACCATATTCGTTATAAATTTCTACAGTTTTATTTGTAGTGTTTACACGAATATGTTTGTCTAACATGTTGATGATTCTTTCATCATCAATCCATTGTAATGTTACATCCATATTCCTTCCCCCTTTCTTAACTTAGCATATCCAAACACTCTTCGAGTTTCTCTTTGAGTTCTGTTAAGTATTCTGTTTTTCTTGTTAATGATTCCAATTCTAATTTAAGAGATTTGTAATTCTTTAATACTAAATCTAATGCTTTAGTGGTTGGATCATCACAGTAGAACCACTCTCCTGATGCGTAATATCCATGTTTGATACCGTTAAAAGGAATAGTGTCTGCATATAAATAATTTCCGGATATGATCTCAATTGAATAAGTCTGTTTGTTGACTTTGGTAATTCTTGCTAAATATCCGTTAGCGCTGAAAATGTAATCGCCAACTTTTAATTCTCTATCAATCATTTTCTTTCTCCTTTCCAATCACATAGGATTAATGTTCCAGTATATTTAACGTTGTCAAACATATCATAAGGAAGTGTATGTTGATAAAACGGATTGCTTTCGTATCCGACATAATCAATTTCACAACCACATCGACAAATAAAATTTAATAGTTCCATGTACGTGAATGTGAACCTGCCTTCATGCGATTCTCTTTCCCAGGCTTCTGGTCCATAAGATAATAAGAAGCAGTAATTTAAGAATGTTACTTGGTCACTCCATTGATTACGATGTAAACTCTGATATTCTTCAAATTTAGCGTCTTTAATAACGTCGAAGTCTTTGACGAATAAATCACTTGTAATCATTGGTTCACGAATTGCTAGATGAACATTCGTAGTATGTCCAATTAACTTAATTAAGTCGGCGATCATGCCCATTTTATGTTCATCTAATTCATGTAAAATAGCAGATAAAACCACAATTACATTTTTAAATTTACAAATCTTTTTTATCCTACTTAGAGTTCCGTAGAAAATATCACCCTGGACTATTTCACATCTTGTCATAGGTTTACATTCGACTGCATTTTTTTCGATAGCAATCATCGAACCTCTGAATTTGTTTTCGCGCAGCATTTTTTCGATCACAAACGAACCTGCGCCTAAATCAAGAACGAGTGTGTTCTTGTGATTGAACATGTTCATAACATAGTTCACGATTTCCATTTTTTCTTTATTTTGAACGTTCATTCTTTCATAAAATTCTGTCATTTACTTCTTTGACCTCCCATATGAATTTGCGTTTATCGCGTTTAATTTTAGCGACGTATTTTTCGGCTCTTTCTTTATTTCGAAATGTTCGATAATGAAGCCTATAAAAGCCAAATAATAAGCTCCATTTACACCAGATTACTAATGTTTTCATTCCACATACCTCCAAAGCTCGTTATAAACTTTAACGTTGTGTGGTAATAGCATACTCTAACTCCTTATCAAAATTTTCGCAGGTTTCGCATTCTTCATGACAGAATTTGGAACGTGGGCAGCTCGCGCACATTCTCATGTAAACTTCCATTTCGATGCGGTCTAAATCCTTGTCATTTATCTGGTATCTTGTATACATGAAATAGTAGAAGTCTTGATCTTCCTCTAATTTTTCCCAGTCAATGAAATCACACAAATTCTTTAGGACTTTCTCCATATAGAAATGTGCAGTTGCTTTGTCTGTTTCGGTTGGTGACATTAAGTAAGCGATAACGTCGTTATAGGTAACGGTGACATCTAAGTTGCCCCATGGATATTGAATTGTCATTATTTTTTCCTCCAATATGAATGCATAATTTTTTTGCGGCAATCCCACGTATCATATAATGTATGATGATTAGTATATGTTACGTGTAGGTTTCCGGCATTGATAATATACTGAACAGGTCTTAAATAATGATGTGCCTGTTCAATAGTAAATCGTTTATTATTTGGATCGCGTAGTTCTGGACATTTCACCCAGCCTTTACTTTCCAAGTATTTTCCCCATACGACTCTGTCATTGGGCATGCGACATAGCTCAACACCAATCTTACATAAATCGGTATAGGTTTGTTCCCAGGATTGGTCCAGCGCTGCTGATATAGCGCGAATGACACAGTCACCGGCTTTCTTTTGTTTTGGGTTTTTGTTTAGATACTCATAATTCATATAAGTTTGTCCTTTCATTTCTTAACTATATATTATAGGAATAATAAAAATATGTCAATAAAAAAATAAAAATAATTTTGCATAAAAAAATATATATGAAATATATATAAAAAACTAGTGTTCTTTAAATTTAGTTTTCCAAAGTTTGATAGAAGGATAGAAAGGTGCCTGGCTATATGCTACGCTGTCTAGGCAGTGATCGTTGCCTGGTGCTCTCGCTTCACCTTTTTCGCCCTTACGAGCTACTTTATATTCTCTTACTGTGTTCTTACACCAGTCCTTATTCACATGAAAACAACTGTATGCCATCAGCATTCTTTCGAAGTCGACACGTGTTTGAATTGGCTTCTTTGTTGAACCTGTAAATTTGAAATTGTATAGACCAAATTCCCTGGCCATCGCTGTTAAGTTATCAATCGTTCCTTGATCGGCGTTATCCACAAAACAGTTTACGGTTCCTTTCATGAGCAAATTACCACGTGGTGTATTGGAATATTTTTTGGTCCAGTCTACGAGTGTGTTCATTAACTGACGCAATAAAACTGGATAAGGTAAATCATCTTGATTATCTGTGTTTGTTGCATTATCGCCTTTGTTATTACTATGGAAATATTCATCCACAACGTAGACATCATTAAAGTCACGTGTAATCCCAGAAAGAATCATAGTTGTAGCCGATCTAACTTTTACACTTGGATCTTCACCTTTTTTAATTTGAATTTTCTTGCCCTCACCGTTTGATAAACCTGTATCGATACCAACTGCAAAATACATGATATCATCCTTAGCCATAATATCTTCAGCACTAACTAAACAGTTCTCTTTAAATTCTGGATAACATAAACCTGTTGTCGCGCCGAATAAGCCTAAGAAGTTGGTTTTATATAAGTCCGGTGAACGACGTTTCATTTCCTGAGCTGCTAAGTCCCAGGTATCATCTCTAAATTCATTAATTTTATAATTGGATTGATGTAGATAAAGACCGACACCGAATGGACCAACAAAGTTTTCGTCTTTGTAGTCGTCCCACATGTGAGTTTCCATATATTCTTCTGTAGGTTCAAGACGGTTTTTAAAAAATTCAGTAAATACCCAGTGATCAGCACTCCAAGGGTTCATGATTCCGGTAATTTGAATGCTGATTTCTTTTGCTGTTTTTTTATCCACACGAAGAGAACCATCCAACTGTAAGAAGTCGGAGTAGTTTTGAATCTCATACATTTCTTCGAGGTAGACATCAGTTAAATATCCATGAGCGAATTTTGTAGATGTGATGGAAGTTGGGTTGTTCATGCCCTTGAATAAAATCTTTTGGCCAGTTTTCTTATAGGTAATTTCTAAAGGCTGTGTTGTTGTTTTAAATTCCTTTTGCAATCCTAAATCTTCAATACACGCTAAAATGTTAGGGAAAGTCGATGTTCTGTTATCAACATCGTTTTGTCTAACTATGATAATATTTCTTCGATCGTCACTAAGAATTTTCAAAATCGGCTCATACCCATCCATATCTTGTGATTTTTTCGAAGCACGTGAACCAACATAAAAACGGTACCTGCCTTTAAAATTAAAAAACAGACCGTTGTTGTATCCTCTGCCGAATAATTTTTGCAAATCTATGACTTTTTTATCACCTTGAATAGTGTAGATATCTTCTCTCATACATATTTAATTATATATTACTTTGAAAATAAAATAAAACATATTATAATATGTATATAGTTGCAAACGGGAATTGGCCTCGGCCGATTCTTTTTTTATTTATTGGGATATATCTCGCCAGCTTCAGGATCGAACACAAGCCTATTCTTATTTAAGTTATCCAAGAACGCGCCGATTTTCATTAATGTGTCACTGCGTAGCGCGTCATATTCTTTATTGTATACAAAAATATATTCTTTAATTTTGTTTTGATAAACAATCGTGCCGATGAAATAGTTTTTCTTTTTGTAAATCGTTTTATCTTTTCTGCGTGAAAAAACAAAAATGACGTTATTGATATCTTCTCTTGGTGGCCTTGTCATTTTTCCTGGGACAAAATCTAAATATTCACTGGTAAGTCCGTTCATAATAATACCTCTTTCAATAAATCATATTCTTCTTGGGTTTTACAACGATAAACTTGTTGCCCATTTATTAAAATATAATAAGCAATTTCATCTTCACCAAAGTTTTTTCTTGTTTTAAAACTAATACCACCAATAGTTGGCAACATAAATGTCTTAAAAATATCTAGTGCTTTGAGTTCTTGCTCAATGATATTAGCCCATTTATTGTTACAATTTTGAGTAAAAATATCAGCTTCTGTATCTGCTATTATTTTTAAGTTCTCTAATGCCTCTAAACCTTTACTCATTTTCTTTCTCCTTATCTTTAATTATTTTATAAAAAACTTTTGCAAAAAAATCTCCAATTATATTATGAATAACGAGTAATCCAAATAGTGAAATGAACACTATAAAAAGCCATAATGGTATTTCTACAATCATAACAATTCCAAATCTCCTTTTTCGTTCAATAATTTGTATTTTTTTCCAAACCTATCAGTAAAAATATGAATTTCTTTAACTTTTAGCGAAGGAATATCTAACCATTTTCTTTCTTCATGTTTTATCATTACATTTCCATCACATAAACAAGGAAGAATATATTTTATTTGTCCGTTGTATTCAACTTCAAACCATGTTCCATAATAATTGCTAAATACTTGAACAAACTTAACTTTTGTTCCTTTAGGACAAATAAGAGGATATTGGCATCCTGTATTATAAAACCATCTTTCATTTTCGGTTTCTATCGTAACATATTTAAAATCTTCTAAATTAAACATAATTTTCCTTCTTCATTCATTTTGGCGACATATTTCAAACCCCATTCAGTCCAAATTGCTGCATAGATTATCATGCCATTTTTAATATCATCTAATTGTGATTGTGATAATTTTTTAGGCATCTTAATAATCATTGGTTTTGTGCCGTTGTCCCACACATATTCATCACATAATTCTGCGATGGAATGAGCGGTTTTTACCACGTCACTGTCCCAGACACAATCCATAGAACGACCACCTAATTCATCATATTCTATATGTTCGCCTTTATCTTCATCAAAATAATAAATACAATAGGCACCTTCTTCGCCAACAACATCGTCTTTATTATATTCAATAGAAGATACAACATTTGGAATCATTCCGTATATTTTGTTTTTAGTTTTTACATAAATGTTCATGCTGCAACACACTCCCTTACTCTTTTTCTGTTTCTTACTATTCGATAGGCCGCTTCAATTTCTTCTTCACTTAACGCTTCCAATAAATCAGCAAGCTCTAATACCGCGGCATTTTTAATTTTTTCATCATTTTCGTTGTTCATAACAATTCCCAATCTCCTTTATCGTTCATTTTTGCTACATATTTCAAACCCCATTCAGTCCAAATCGCACCATAGATTTCTTTTATAAAATCGTTCCTTACTTTGTTATAACAATTTCTTTCACTTTTCATCGACCTATAACTTGTTCTTTCCCAAATACCTATTTCTGTAATTAACACAAACTTATCACACAAATCTTCAATAGTGTCGGCTTGGGCAATAATTTCGTCATTTGATATTATTATCTCTTGAGCGATAAGTGTTTCTAATTCAAGTGTTGACATTTCATCTCTAAAACTTTTTAGTATTCTTTCGTCTTTCGTTCTAACGTATTTCATAGTAGTTCTAATTCTCCTTTATCATTCATTCTCGCGACATAGATAAGGCCCTTGTTCTCGACATGAATTGCTCCATAAACAGGACTTTCCGGATATTTTAATTTTTGCTCTTTTAATCTTGTTAAGTCTGTGTGATCAAATTTTAAGATGAAATCCTTGCAGCCCTTATTTCGTTTGATTTTGATAAAACAATCGCATAGTTTTTCGATGGAATCAGCTCTAGCAATAATTTTGCTCGATTTAAAATCACCATTTTCTTGATAAAGATATTCTGTCATTGTTTTATCTTGTAATGGAAAAATATGTCCATCTTCTGTTCTTATTAAACTCATACTAGCACTGCCTTTCCTAATAGATTCATATCATAACCACTCTCGATGAATTGAACAGTTAAGTTATGATTCACTCGATTTCCTAGTTTCTCATAAATGTATTGATAGTCGTCATGATTAAAATGAGTGTCTAACATATAATTGATAAAACGTTCTATTTTTCTTCTTAGCGTATCTTCTCCAAACCAGTGATTATCAGCCACAAAGAATGACAACCACTCTAAGCATTTGCATTTAAATTCTAGTTCGGTTTCGACATCTTCTAAGCGAAAATAAGCATTTAGTTTTGGAGCAATAATTATTTCATTGTGGTTGTTAATAAATACTCTTAATCCTTGTGGATTGCAAATTGCTTTGTTTATTAAATTTTGAACTTCTGGCGTTCTCATAATAATTTCCATCCCCCTTCTTTATTCATTTCAGCAACATATTTTAATCCGTTAGCGGTCCAAATAGCTCCATAGATATAAAAACCACTAACCAACATTTTTAATAATTCAGATTGTCTTAATTTACCAAATTGCAATTTTGTGTAAATTTTATAACTGCCATGTTTCACAGTCACATAACGATTGAGCAGTTCATCAACTGTATCTGCGCTTTTATAATGTCCCCCTATACATACTTCATTTGGTTTTAAGTTATAGTAGGTGTCTTTAACAATCAAGCCACGCACATCTATGATTCTGTCCTGATACTTGACATAGTTCATTAATAACGATATCTCCTTTTAAATATCACTCTGTCCTTTAACAACTTCTCGATAAACTCAGGATCACAATCATATAATGTTTGGAAATTATAATGTGCATCTTGCATCGGTGAATTCACGAACAGAATCGCGGCATCTTCATTATTTTTATCGATACTGACACAGATTTGGGCCGCTTCAAATTCTTTTCTAATTTCATCGGTCATGACTAAAGAACATTTTGTTTTTTGGTCCGGTTGTAGTTCTTCCTTAAATTCAAAACCGGAAAAATCCTCTTCACGTTCTTTTGTTGTCGCTTCTTCATAACAATGTTCTAAAAAACGAACACACTGAACAAAAAGTGGATTGTCCTCTTTTAATGTGACAGGGTGAGCAAAGATTTTAACTTCGTTGTCCTCGTCGGAATAAAATTGGAATCCATGCTCTAAAAGAAGCTCTGGATGTTTTTTAAATTTGTAAATTAATTGATATACGTAAGTAGTCTTTTTAGTTTTCATACAATTTCATATCTCGCTTTCTCTGCTAATAATTTTAAGTCTTTTTGCATGTCCCTGTATAGTTTGTAGATGTGGGACATATCATTGATATCAAATAGATTTTTTAACGGTTTTAAGAACCCGATAATTTTTTTCTTATTGGTATAAAAGACAATGTGTGTTTCCGCTAACGGATCGTCACGAAGAATATCAATGACTTCTTCACATTTTAATATGGTATAACCCATTTCGGTTACAGTATCATAGAAGTTCATTTTTAATCACCAATAATGCCGTATAATTGCACATATTGAGCGTTTAAATTTTTAGACATTTCATAGGATAGTTCTGGCTCGTAACGATAAATTACATCGCCGTTCATTAACTGTAATTCGATGCCGACATAATTTGCCATTTTTCCGCCTTGGCTGACATATACACCGTCCGGTCCATATTCAGCCCAACCTCTGATGTGATAATACTTTGTGTCTGTGATCTGAGAATAGACTAAAGCATAGTAATAGGTCTTTGAGCCGGTGACCATTTGGTTTCCACCCGGACCTTTTACATTCTCACATGATGTTAATAACATTAGTGGCAATAATGCTAATAATAATTTTTTCATTTTTAAATTTCCTCCAAATGCTTTTTAATGTATTCGTTCCATTTTCCTTCAAAATGTTTCATTTCAAGATATCGATCGTTGGCTTCTTTTTCGTTTGCTATAACACCGAATCCACCGCCGAAGAAATAGATGGCAAAGATTATTCTTTCGCCTATATAGGCCGCTTCGGTTTTAGCCACAAAACAGAGCACTAACAAGATAGTAGATGTAATTAAGAATGTGACAATCGGAGCTTTTGTATATGACCAGATTCTCATAATAATTCCTCTTTTAATAATTGCTTAGATTTCTTTAACTTCATCTAAACGATAGAATCCATCAAGTTCGAATTCAGGAGCCATAAGAGCATAATCGAAGCCGATTTTCATATCTTCAGGAAGTTCTTCGAATTGCTTTTTCATTTCGATATCTGTAATCACACCCCTGGCATGATAAACATTCTTTTCTTTGTCGAATGAAATATCAATTTCGGTTTCGTATTGAACTCCTGGTTGAATATAATCATCGCTTTGGGCCGTTTTATTTAAGGCTTCTTCAAAATGATTTTTGATTAAAGCAGTAATTTTGCTTTTGTCTTTAATGATGCCGATCGTTGAACGTTCTTCAAAATCTTCATAGAACGCGAATGTTAGTAATGTTTTCATAATAAATCCTCCTTATTAAAAGCCCATGTAACCTTATAATCTTTTATAAAATATTGTGGCATTCCTTTTGATTTGTAAGTGAAATACCATCCATCATGTTCGTCATATCCAAATGTTAAATATGAACGACTATGGTAAGTATATCCTCTAATCCCTTGTGTGTTTTTGACTAGAATACCATGACTACTTTTTAATGTCGCTAATATCGTATGAAGATCAAATTCGATATCTTCTTCATCATCTTCTAATTGACCAAGTTTTTGTTGTCCTAAAAACAAACTATTTAACTCTCTTTGATTCCCACAATTATCAGTTATACATGAATTAGAATTATCTTTTTTAATTCTATAAAAGCCTGTTTCTAGTCCAATTATATTAGTTTCTTTTTCTGTATATCTCATAACAATTCCAATTCTCCTTTCTCATTCATTTTAGCGACATAAATTAAACCTTTATCGGTATAGATTGAACCCATTATTTGCCCAATTTCTTTGCAACGAATATCATAATTGCCTAAAAGTCTGTGTGTTTTAGATAAAGCAAATGTTATTCCATCTTTGTGAGAAATCTTATAATAATCACGATTATCAATATCGACAAACTCGTCACACAATTCTTCAATGGTGTCGGCAGACTTAATTATACAGCCTTCAAAATCTATACCGTTGTCTTGCAAATCAGCAACTTGTTCGCAGTGTTTTTTATAACTAACAATATATTCTTGCTCATAAAGACTGTCGTAAACTCTAACGTATTTCATAGCAACACCTCTTTTACTAAGTCTTCTTTTTTCTTTTCGTGAGAATCGCATAATGAACACATAAAGCATTCTCCATACTCCTCACAAACCCAACCTTTTTCAGGAGCATAATAACTATGTTTACAAGTATGTTTGCATTTGCTATCTTTCATGAACGGCATGTTGATACATCTTTCCATCCTTCATCAGTTATTATTTCTGTCTTAATACTTTTGTATTGACCTTGCAAGAATTCAACTCCTCTTCGTGAATACAGTATTCTAACTGTTCCATCATTCATATAGAGAATAAATCTTATTGTTGGCATAATAATACCTCTTTTAATAGATCGTATTCTTCTTTTGTAAAAACACTGTTTTCCTCATAAGGGGGCATTGGTTCGTCAGCACTCTTAACAATTCTTCTAATAATGTCTAGTGCTTTTAATTCCTTGTAATCTTGAAACACTTGTTCCGGATGAATAAGACGTGGCTTTAGAGCTTCATATTCTCCAAGAACATTTTCAATGATGCTAAAAGAGCCTATAATGAATCTTCTATCTAATCCATTCTTTGTGTATGACAAAACAAAATCTTTTAATTGTTTTGATACATCTAACGGTGTCATTTTTTCATTTTCCATAGCAAATCCCCCTTATTTCTTTTGTTTTGGAATTACGACATAGACATCGCCGAACTTTCTCACTTCGGTTTTGCCATAGTTCTCTTTCTTGCACATACAAGCAAGTGCAGCTTCAAATGTTTTAAATTGTTCCCCAGTAATTAATAAATAATTTTCTAATTGTTTATCCATAATCTCCTCCTTATTTTACTAGCATTTTTAATTATTAATTTTACATCTAATTTAGAATTGTTTTTGACCTCTCTTTGTATCATAAACTCCTTAAAGTAAGGTAATAGTTGATGATATACTAAATCCCCGTATTTGTCGTAATCGATCACAACAGTTCCAATTCCCCTTTCTCATTCATTTTTGCAACAGGTTCTAATCTCATAGCGCCATTATCTAATTCAATCCAAATTGCGCCATAGATAGTGTCATTTTTATCTGTGTAGAAATATTTCATTTCTTCAAAGTCCTTTTCTAATTCAGTTGCAGTCTTAGGTCTTCTAAATCTATAAGGAGCAACTAATATAAACTCGTCGCATAATTCTTCAATGGTATCGGCTTGTTTGATAATTTCATAAGTTTTAAATTGCTCAATGACAAAATCTTTTTCAATGTCAAATATTCCGTAGTTTGTTCTAATATATCTCATAACGAAACCTTTCTCTCCATTAAAATAACAAAATCAAGTCTGTCACTATCATTGTATGTTTTCCATTCGTGTATCTGGACAATATACCAACCTTTTTCGTTTTCATCTTTTAACCAACTATTAAAGTTATAAACAATCATATTTCTTGCTCTTTCTATCTTTTGTTCTTTCATAATAATTCCCTCTTAATTCATTGGATATTCAGATTTATCCATGATGAAAATTTCAACAGTATATAAATCTCCTTCTTTAGCCATAATTTTAATACAACCGTCGAAGTTCTTCAAAAAATCTGTTAAACAAGTTTCATGCACTTGAATAATTTTTTGTTCTCCGTTTGCTGCATTCATATCTCTGTTTTCCATCACTTTCTTTAAATGATGTTTTCGATAATTTGGATTCATATTTATTCCTCCTTGTTTCTTGCCTATATACTATTACAAAAATAAAAATGTGTCAATATATTTTTTAAAATAATTTTGTAAAAAAAAGATTCTATTAAAAGAATCCATAATTGCTGCCGTTTGGCCAGTGCCTTCTTCTGTTCTTGATATTGAAGTTTAACAATCCGGCTCTTTGTAAGATTTCGCGGCAACGAATACAAACTTCAACATCTCTTAACACTTTAATTGTGAAAATCTGTCCCTTTTCATCATCAGTTCCAGAAAATTCACCAAGAGCTTTTAAGCCTTCATTATATGTATATTTGGCTTGCACAATAATAGCATCTTTCCATTTTTCTAATTGAAATGGCGTCATTCTGTCCCATTTATAATTCCTGAACGATACAGTATCGATCCAATCCATAAGATGGTCTGTGACATCTTCTAAAAAATCTTCTGCGCTAAGGCTCTCATTAAAAGAACCTTCAAGAGCATCTCTTAAATCAAATCCGCCCTTAGCAGAGTTCTTAAATTCATCAGGAGTTACATACACTTTTGCCATAGATTTTTCCTCACATTCTATTATATATTTCAGACATAGCATCGGCAAGTAATTTTGAGATATCTGTGTTATACACACCAATACTAAATTGCACGAAGAAAATATAAGTCGCATCAGCATCTTCATCAACCATAGTTAGCTGCATAAGGCGAGTTTTTTGCGAGTATCTAATTTCATAATCAGGTAATTCTTTGGCTAAATGTTCCAAATATTCCCTAACTTGTTTTTCTTCTTTAACAGTCGCATTCAGATTCTGTTGGTATATCTTCATAATAAATTTCAGGCTCCTTCCAATAAGCATTTAAATAGTTCGGGAACGGTTCCGCTAAATACCATCCCACAACCGGTTCTTTTACATATTTACACGCTTCCCAGTATATATCACTGTCTTTTGTGATTTCAATTGGTATAGTTCGATCAGCAAGCGGAAACACTTCAAATGTGGATTTTAATCGATTATTATTCTCTTTAACGAAAAACGGATTTTTAGACAAGGAAAGATTTTCATCGACTATTATTCCGTCCTTATATCGTTTTGTGGCTAATTCGACAAGAAAAACGCTATTACGTGTAACGCGGCATACTTCAAAAATAACTTTTATGCCCGCGAAACACAATATATAAATATCTTGCGTATATACACGATATTGATTTGTAATCACTTCTTTCATATTCCTATCTTTAACTGATAATCTGTTACGACTATGCGTTTAATTTTTTTGTTCTTTAAATCCTCAGCGATTAAATTATACCATATTGATTTGAAAAATAATTCACCGGTTTCATCATCGTATATAGTTAATTTTGTAGCGCCGTTTTCTAATGTATCAATAAGGTCCTTAATAGTCATATTATTTTCCAGTGGAACCAAATCCGCCTTCTCCTCGCTCTTCGCCAAGTTCCAAAACTGGTTCAGCTAGAACGACTGGCTCGACAACAATTTGGCAAATCTTGTCGCCACGTTTGAAATCATATCTATTATTTGTTGTGTTGATAAAATACGCTTTGATTTCGCCGCGATAACCACTATCAATTGTTCCAATCTGAGTTATAATTCCTTTTATATTCATACTAGAACGTGGACGGATGGTGGCCATATAACCATCAGGAACCTCTAATCCAAAGCCTAACGGAAATAATAGCTGGTTATATTGTGTGAGTCCATATGTAGTATCTAATGGATTTAAGGCAAAATCCTCTTGTGCAAAGCAATCAATACCAGCATCGTTATAATGTGCTCTAACTGGTGGAATTAAGTCTTCTCTAAATTTAATTAATTTGATTTTCATATTTTATTCTCCGATCTTTTCTGTTACGTATTCATATTCCATACTTTGTCTAATTGTTTTTTTGCAATATGGACAAATCATATATTCCATGTCCCTAAAGCCAGGAATTTGTTCTTCTTCGTATACCCTAAATTTTTTATTACATTTGGGGCAAATCTCAATATAACTGAAATTGTTAATGTCTTTTAAGTTCATTTTTTAGCTCCTTATGATTATTACACACATCACAGAAATTAAACCTCAAACAAGCGCTGCAACATCTCACATGTCGCTTTTTTTGACAAAGTTCTATTTCTCTTCTTAAAGATTCCAATAGCTCATATTCATCTAAACTCATTTCTCGTATTCTCCCTTTATGCAATTGTATTTTGTGCTAAAAAAATTATTTAATTTAATTTCTATGGTTCTTAAATTGCGCCCTTCGTCGGATCCTTCCACAAAATTATCGAAAGCATCGCACAATAACGCTATTAATAACCCTGCATGCCAGTCGCCTAGCATTTCTTCTAGATGCTTATACATCTTTTTTACACCTTTTTTCATATTACCATTTAAACCCCAATTTCTTTCCTTGCCTTCTCATATGATGTAATCTCACTTTTGAAATTGTGGTTCCTCCTTCCTCTATCTTTTTTAATGTGATGTCTTTAATTGACATTTCTTCATAATTATAAATATTTTGAAGAATGTATTTGGGCCTTTCATAACGGATAACTTTCCATCGCCCATCATAAATTTTTCCGATTCTTTTGTTTGCCATATTGTTTATGCCTTTCAAAATAAGTTAAGTCAAGCAATCCTGCTATAACATAAATAAGAAATATAATTGGAAATAAAATGATGCAAATTGTGATATATAGGACTATTTCCAATAACTCTGGCACATCATTTCACCTCCGTCCATTTTTCTTCGATTAAATTTCCAATTGCTCCGACTTTGAAACCATCAATTCTTATACGAGCAAATTTGCGTGGCAATTCTTCCCATGAACGAACTTCGAGAACATTAAGTATATCTTTTATTAAGGAAACATCTAAAAGAATAACATCATTAGTTTTTATGTTTTGCCACTCATTGCTATCTTTATATTCGAAACCTAAATAAGCGACAAGGGCTCCAGATTCATCTACCCCTAAAAAGCTATATTTAATTTTTGCGTTTTTAATCATAACAATAAACCTTCTTTAAATAGTAAGTAACCAATCTGCTCTAGACCAGCCACCATCCCAATCAATGCGTTTCACGACTGCATTAGCAATATGTGGTGGAAATTTGAATTCAATAGGATTTCTTTTGCCATCAACATATCTTCCATCACAATATTCAACCTCTGGATCGCCAAATACTGTTTCAGGAGCAGCAATACCAATATAGCCCCATTCGCCTTTATTAGAAATAATATAATCACACAACTCTTGAACGGTTACTGGTTTAATTGCTACATAAATATCATGAGAACAACAATCGCCACGTACCGGACCGCAAAATGTTTGTTTGAATGCTTCATTTAAATTGTTCATATTCTTATCTCCTTTTGAGCCATCCAGCTCGTTTTTTATATTTTCCTATGCAATACGGGAAATTGATGTCCACGTAATCATATACTTCTGGTTCTGGTTTCCCTTCACATACTCGTTCGATTCGACCCACACTCTGAATCGTATCAACTTTGTTGCTGTTCAACATCGCCCAGTGTAAGCAACTTAATTCTTTTATATCAAGTCCTTCTTTAGTTAATGCGTAGGAACCAACAATGACGTTATAGTCTACTAATCGATTAAGAATCTCAACTCTTTTTTTCTTTGTGACTTTTCCGACTAGTAACACACTTTTTATGCCTCGATCAAGAAGCATTTGATGGAGTGTTTCACAATGTTCAACTCGTTGACACAGCACGATTTGTTTTTTGTGCGTTTTCAGCGTTTTTATAACATTCTCGACTATTTGTTCGTTTCGCTTTGTATTGTGTCCTAAATAGTCTAAAAGCGTCATATAATTGAATGTTCCGTCCGCATCTAACACTTCATATGTCCAAGGTGTATCTAAATCGACTCTAATATGTGTGGCTCGAAGCGTGTTAGTCTTACTTTTATCAATTGTGAACGTGGGTTCAAATTGACCAAGCATATTACACCCTAACGTTGTATACATACTTTTAATCATTGTATCGCTACGTTCTGGCGTAGCACTTAATCCAAATTTGTATCGCGCTGGTATTTTCTCAATGACCTTAACGAACATTTTTCTAAGAGTAGGACTACCAGCACATTTATGACACTCGTCACAGACCACAACATCAAACAAGTCCTTATAATAATCTTCTTCTACATCAACTAATGTTTGAATAGTGGACACTGTAATTCCGTTTGTGACCATGTTCAGTTTTCCTTCGGTAATTGTACCTACTGGAATATCAGGATATAATAGATGGATTCTATCCACCGTCTGCCTTAGCAAATCTCCTGTATGACATAGCCATAATGCGTTATGACCTATTCTTTTAATGATTTCAATACCACAATTGGTTTTGCCAGAACCAGCTGCGGCTTCTAATACACCGCCTTTGGCAACAATCATTTTTTGTACAGCTTGTTCTTGATAATCAAATAGTGGCATGCTTATTTTCATGTTTTGGTCAAGAACAACACCGTTGTCGTTCAGTTTCAATTCAATATCAGAATTTTTAATGAACGGCCAAATCGCATATAATACTCCAAACGGAAGAATTAATCTGGCCATACCATAATTCACGAATAGTTTCATTTCTTGTGGAATATGATAACGCGCAATTTGATCTTGTTTGCCTAATCTAGTTAATGTTTGCCATTCTGGATTGGTGACAATTAAATTTTGCACACACCAAGAATATAATTCAGTTGAAGGACTATCTATTGTGATTCTATTACTAACCAATACTTTCATTGATCATGTCCTCCAACAATTTTAATTCACTAATGTTTACGCTTTTTTTATTGGATTTTAGATATTGTTCAAATGGCATCCAATACCAGTTTTCGTCTCTTTCAAAATAGATGGCGAATCCTACATTTTTAATTCCGGCAAAGTTAGTAGCATAATCCATTGCTGCCATTTGATTGGGTTCAATTCTTTCGAATGGAAATGATGGTTTTTTTGCAGTGTGCTTCGAATCGATTAAGAACACAACATTATCATTATGGCCTTTTATAGCAATGATATCACAAGGCTGTCCATTGATTTTAAGCGGCATGTTATAAACCCAAAATCCGAAATTTCGTAGGAGTTCTGTTAGATTTTTTTCACTTTTTGTTCCAATTTTAATCTGTTCACCCATATGCTGCTACTCCCCAAAAATAAATCCTTTATTATCTGTGGCCAGCTTTAGACCAACATATACTTCGCCTTCGTTTCGGTCCTTTCTCACCGGATAGCCTTTTTTAGGCATTTCCGCTTTGAAACGACGTTCATTATATTGGAACTCACCATTTTCTTTACACCAGTTCTTATATTCACGATATAGAATTTGCGTATTAATTTCCATATCAGGATGTGCCACTGTCATATCATTTAAGAAAGCCACAATAACATCGAGTTCTTTCTTATAATCGATCAATGCTTCATCCAAACATTTTGGTGTAGGAATGTTGTCTTTATAATCATTATGTAATTTTACTGCGCCTTTAATCATCCATCCTAGGATTTGAGCACGTTCAGCATAAAGTTTTTTAGGCATTGTGACATCTTTGTCTTTGCCTTTAAATTTATTAAGGAAAGGAATGAAATAAATTCTTCTCCAGGTACCATCATCGGTTGCACGAATGATTGGTTTGTTATTTGTGGACATCCATGGGTTAAATGTTGGTAGGAAATCGTAAGAATCACCGAATTTCTTTTGAGCAGTAATCTTTTCACCAGATAACATTTGTTTGAAATAGACTTCATCTAGTTTTTGACCTTCAGCGGTTTCGGATGTAGTAATTGCACGTTTACCGGCCAAAGCATTCAAAGAGAATTCTTTTGATTGAACAGATGTATTTCCTTTTGAAACAAGCATTTCACTGCTCATAGATGTGGCATAATCGCCGAAACAGTCACTAAATACTTTAATAAATGTTGATTTACCATTACTACCATTTCCATAAAGAATAAACATACGGTCTTTATTTGTTCTACCAGTTAGAGATTCACCTAAAGCCATTTGCACGACCTCGATAATTTCCTCAGTTTCTTCTGGATTGTCTCTTTTAAATATATCGTGTAAAAATTTCATCCAAACTTTTGGTTCATCAAAACTGACACCACAATTTGTATTTCTAGATAACATATATTTCTTATCAAAAGGATATACTTCACCAGTGTAGAGATTAACCACACCGCTCTCAGTATTTAACAGTTCTTCTTGTCTATCAAAGTTGCTGTTTTTCACTGGAATATCATGAAGAGCCTGTAATTCACTAATCATGGCATTTTTTCCGTTAGTATTTGAAACACGTTGCAAATTCTTTTCTTGTGCTTTTAATAATTCATCTAATTTCTTTGGATCTTCTTTAGATTCTTCGCCTTGTCTAATAGCTTCTTCTAATTTACGACGAGTATTAAAAATTTCACTCTTTAATATTTCAATTAGTTTATTCGCGTATTTTCTCACGCAACTTGGCATGTTTCTAGCCCAGGTTTTACCGGTCCAAAACATAAACGATTTATCATCCTCATTATATTTAAAATATTCGCCAAAATAGTCATAAAAACGTTCAGCATTTCCAGTATCATTTAATGGATAATGTTTGAAAATGAGATTAGTCGTATCAATGATTGGATCGCCACGTTCATCAAATTCTACGATAGCGGTTTGCGATTGAATCACGTTAACAACATTTTCCGTATTACCGCTCACAATAGGAACAGTTTTACTTGTGGTAATAACTTCTTTTGGACTTGGATGATAAACATCTCTTTGGCTGGAAGTGGCTAATTCAATAGTTTGACTTCCGTATGTGCCGGAAGATAACGAAATCCCGTTTCTATTCGTTGCGTTTCGTTTTTGGTCCCATTTTTCACGAATCAATTTACTTCTTCTAAAAATACGGTCCATTTGCATTTTATCGCACCCAGTCCAGAAAGCTAAATATTGGCATAATGCAGCATCGGCACGACTGTGGTCGTCACCATATGCGGACATATCGCCATTAAATAATCTAAAGAAATCGTTGGCACTTGGACTATGCTCGATTGCATCTAAAACTTCATCATCGCTTAAAGAAACGACTGGTGAAGATGAAATGTTACGAGGAGCACTACTACCAAACGCAAAACCTTCGAAATCATCATCAACTGGCGTGTATCGTTCAGTTTCTTCTTGCTTTAAGTATTTTTCCCATAAGTCTGCCAATTCCTCTTCACGATCCATGACAGGCATAGGTTTTACGACATTTCCAGTAACAGTAAAGAAACGACCAGTGCTATAAACTTCAATATTATCTTTACGACATCTACCATCAGGTTTTTTGCCTTTAATGATGATATGAATACCTTTTCCACTTGGAGATAATTCTGTGTAAGAATTTAAAGTTTCAATAAATTCAGTGGCGATTTGCTTGAAATCTTCTTCTCCATGGTTGTCTAAGTCAATTCCAGAAATGAATGTGTTATCTTCTGGATTTTGGCCTAAACAAAAACCAAGACCATCAAAATGATATTTCACACAGCCCAGCATAGCAACCCTAAATGATGTCCATGAATGTGGATCGGTGGAGCTGCCGTATTGACCTGTAATAGCATTAAATGGAACCTTGGTTGTTTTTCCATCTTTTTGTAATAATTTAAAGCCAATCCATCTACGGAGATTTTTCATTTCCTGTGGTATTTTGGCATATTGAGTTTCTAGTTCTTCTAATGTTTTCATGTGTCTGTTTCCTTTTTTGTTAGGTTGTAATTTAATTATTTGGCAACGATGCCTGGGCTCGAACCAGGGAATATTAGAGTCAAAGTCTAATGCCTTACCAACTTGGCTACATCGTTATAATGATGGCGAAGTTACCCAATTACCGACTTTCATAGAACTAATTAGCGTTCTCCAGTTTTCATCGCTTCGCCTGGGATAAATTTTGGCGGAAAGCCAGGGACTCGAACCCTGAATGCCTTTCGGCACAACGGTTTTCAAGACCGCCTGAATACCAATTATCACAGCCCTCCGTGGCGGAAGGTATAGGATTCGAACCTATGCGCCCATCGGGCCTAGCGATTTAGCAAACCGCCCCCTTCAGCCAACTTGGGTAACCTTCCGTAACGTTATATCACCAGATGAACGACTCCTGGATCTCAGACTTGAACTTGCGCAATTTGTTCGCGTAGTATGGCAGCTCACTTTCCACCTTGATATAACGGCATGTTTATAGAGCCATCTGCTTTGCTCTTTTATTTACCCGCCATAGAATCGCGCAGGATAACCCTGGGCCTTTATTCTAAACGGGGCGGCGCCATTACGGGGCCTCTAAAACTATGTTGACGGAGTATTTATAGCGCATACCCTAACGAGTGACGTTATATTTTTTAAGCCTAACTGGGCCCACTGGTCAACCTCAGTGTATTTTATTAATTAGAATGGTAATGAATCATCGCTAATTTCAATCGAGTCTAAGTTTTTGCCTTCGACACCATCAGCGACTTTTTGCATTTTTGGATGGGTAGTGTTCCATTTTGATTCTGTGAATGAATTTCCATCCACATCATTACCAGGTTTTCCACCATCGACAGCTTCTCTCACTGTGGCAGTTAATCTAAATTCTCTGCCCATGAGATATTGCAACACTTCATCAAATTCTTTGCCAAATCTTTCTCTGTAATCTGGGCAATTTTTTGTTGCGACTAATAATTGATTAATGAAGTAATAGTTGAACGCTCTGTCGCCATCTTTTCTTGTAATGGTATACCACAAGTAGCGGCCTCTGAATTTTTGTTCAACATCTTCTCTAATTTTGAGTTTGAACTCTAATTGTTCTTTTCCAGTAGATGTAGTTTTATATCTATATGAAACAATTGTGACTTCATATTCTCCTTCATCAACTGGGGTGAATTCTAGTTTAGGAGCAGCATCTCCAAACAGTAATTCTTCGTTTTCATTAATTTCTGGCATGTTTCTTTCCTCCTATTTTTTTGCCTTAATGTAATGAGCCTTTTTTTGGACTATCTTTTTATAAAATGTAGCATGGCCGAATAGTTTTCGGCAGATAGCTAATGATACACCAACCGCTGGATCGAAATCATCATCCAGGCTACATTTAATAACTTCTTTTGTGTCGTCCGAAAATTGAACAACAATAACTTTCTTTTCTTGGTCGACAAATACAGTTTTAATGATATTGTCGGAAACTTTAAATAATGTATTTTTGATAGGTTGTGGCTGTGGGCCTTTTTGTGCTTTTGATATGTATGTTTCCGCTGCATCATAATATGCTTTTTGCACATCTTCATATGAGCAGCAAGATGATACATCAACTTTTGCAGTCATGTTACTAAAAGGGCCAATGAGTTTCAATTTCACATCCATGGTTCCATCCACGTTGTATGAAAAATCATACTCTGTAATTAAATTTTCTTTAACTAATCTTTCGACTTCGTCTGATACCATACTCATTTTAACACATCAACTCCTTTTAAGTCCTTGTCTTTACATTCCTTAGAACAATAAGCGTAACCGTATTTTTGGATGGAACGTAAATATGTGTTCATATCAATTTCCTTGCCGCATACGGAACATTTAAGTTCTGGAATGAATTTTCTAATTCTAATACATGGAACAACCTCGCCAAATGCTTTTGTGGTTGTGACATATAATTGAATTTTTTTGCCGACTAATTTATCAGCAGTCACAGCTCCATAAATTTTTTCTATGGTTTCAATGTTAATATTGTTAAGGCCTAATTGTCTATCAATTTCTTCAAAATAAACAATTGGTCTAACATCGAATGTGCCGTCTTTTGGATTCTCAATTTTTTCTTCTTGGATGGCTTTGATGGTTAAAACTTTATCAAGTTCGTCCTCAAACATTTCCGCGATTAAAAATCTCTTATCCATCATGTCTTTTAATCTTTTGTGTGGTGTTTTTAATTCTTCTGACATATTTTATTTCTCCTTTTCATCTGGATATAATTTTGTATATGGTTGTGGAGCATAAATTTGCTTTTTCGCAACACATACTGGGCATTTTCCACAACCAATAGGTTTTTCTAAGCCCATTTTAATTCTTTGATATCTTGGTGCCTTTTCTTTAAATCGTTCAAGAGCAGCGTCGAGCATGAATTGATCGATTCTTACAAGTTCTGCATTAGGTGGTGTTTCTTTAGTCACAACATTGAGAACGAAAGGCAGTTTATCACCAGTTCTTTGTTCTGCAATGGCCTGATATAATGCACCTTCTAACATGTATTCGTATGCTTCGATATAGTTCAGCTTCATGTTATGGCCATCTCGTTCTACCCACACTGGTTCTAAATCTTTCATGACCTTTCCATCGACAATGGCTTTGCCAGGGAAGAATGAGTCGATTTTGATTTTAACAGGAACACCGGCAATTTCGCCTGTCATAATGACTTGGTGTTCACCGCCCCAGTATCGAGCGAGAATATGATCGCCATCATCATTTTCATAATTTTCAATGAATGCGATGGTTGTTTCTACTCCATTAAACGCCGCATATATTTTGCCTGTTTTAGGTGAATAGAGGCTATCTTTATTCTTTTCAATAAACTCAGCTTCTTCTTCGCTAAAGTGCGCATCCACCCAGCTCCCGTATAATAACGAGTCTGTTTTAGGCTTTTCATATTCGCCGTTAATCATGGCCATGGCCATAACTTCGCATTCTTCAAAATTTTTGAATTGCGAGAACCCCATGTAGTTTTTTCTACCGTATTCTCCATGATAATTTTCATTTGTTAAGTTTTCATCTAAATTGTATTCGGACATAAATACCTCATTTCCAATTATAACATTTTCAAGAGTTCTTGATAATCATAACCTAGCGCATCTGCCACTTTTTTGACCGCAATAGGTTGCGGTTTCGATTTGGTTCTGTTTCTGGTCCAATTCGTGAGTGTGGCTTGGCTGATACCAGATAGATTAGCAAGTTCTTTTAATGTTAAGTTTTTTTCTTTTCTTAATTCATTAATCTTTTCGCCGAATGTCATTTTCTGGCTCCTTTCTTTGCATTTCGCAATATGTTTTGGAACTTAGACATGTCCTCTAAACTAATCATATCTAGCATATTACTTGAATAGAAGAATTCATCCTTGCTAGGGTTCCCGTTCTCGTCCAATTTCAGAACAATACGTGGCAACTCATAAGTCACGATTATTGACATTTCTCCTGTTTCTTGATCCTCTACTACGCGCGTTTCCTTAATCTTAAATTTAACGTGCGCAAGTAAGGACTTGGTTTTGGCTAATTCTTCACTGTCTTTTTTCAGTTTCTTATATTCTTCGCTTTCAACTAATTCGACTAGGTGATTAATTTTCTCTTCAATGGCTAATAATTGTTTGGTTCTTTTTAACATATTAGAGCTCCTTTATCATTTTGATGATAAGTTCTTTTTCCGCTTCGTTTTTTGGCATAATTCTGAATAAATCACAACCAATAATATCGAGTGGATTCTCGCCTAATGCTGTTCCGATTTTAGCGGCTAAACTAGCACTGCAACGATGATTTTCGGCGTAGCCGACTGCATGGATTGCAATGCCGATTTTTTCCGCTAATTGTTTTTGAGTAAGACCATGTTTTACTCTGTAAAAGGCAATATTGTTACTCATATAAATCTCCTTTCTTAGTTATATATTCTCATAATAATTTAAATATGTCAATAATTATTTTCATTTTAATTATAAATCTTTGCTATTTATTTCAATGATTGTGCCGCACTTGGTGCATCTATATTTAACCATGCCTAATGAGTCACTTCCAATCCATTTAAGAAGGTCGCTTCCACATTCTGGACACGTAGGCCGTGTATATGGTTTTGAGTTGATACAACAACCGATTTCAGCGTGTTGTTCCATTAAATCGATGAACTGTTTAATTTCTTCTGGTGATCCAGTAATTATATAATCACGATATTGTAGAATCATAATAGTTCCTCTTTCTTTTCATATTTCCATTCATATCCATACATTGTTTTGAATTTTCCTCTTGCACAAGCTGCTATGTTACCTTCCGAATAGCCAAGTTTTCTAGTTACTTCTCTTACACCTTCATATCTAGCAATAACTTTGCCATCTTTGATTTGTAAGATTGCTTTTTGGTTTTTCTGTTTTGCACATTCTATGGTTTTTCTAAAGTTGATTTGCAGCCCAGTATTGTGCGCATGTAACATATTTTCTTTTCTATCGTTCCATTCCAGGTTGCTAACAGTATTGTTATATTTATTGCCATCGATATGATTCACTTCTTCTTTGTTTAAAGGATTAGGAATAAAGGCTTGTCCTACCAGTCTATGGATTTTGAATAATGTTTTCTTACCGTTGATTTTCAAAGTAATAACTTGGTAGATTCCATAATTATTATTCAGTTTTAATATTCTTCCTGTTTGTGCGTTTCTTACTCGCCCATAGCTGCTTATTTGATATATTCCGTTAGAGTTAGGTATATCTTTCCATTCTTCTTGGTTCATAGTAATTCCTCCCTTGTTAATGCCCAGGTTTTGCCATAGTCTTTATAATAAAATCTAAATCTTTTTTTCAGGTTGGCGTCCCAAACTTCTATTATATTTCTCAAAGTATAAACATGATAGTGACCTGCTTTTTTGATTTTTCCTTCTATGACAAAATACGGAATTAAATTATTTATTTGCCATTCAAGAAATTTAACCAAAGGCATTTCAATTTTTTCTTCATAATCTTCTAATTGACCGAGTTTGTTAAGTGAATGTCTTACATATTCGCCAATGACTAATGGTTTCAGTTCTTCATCAACGCTTTCATCGATAACAAGATTTATGTCATACCAACCATCTTCTCTTTTTTTGGTTCTTCTATTCATAATAATTTACCCCATTCTTTCTTATAAGTTTTTATAATGTTGAACTCATTATCTTTTGTGTTAACAAGCACAAACTTATTATCCACACACATAATTGCTAAATCGCTATTGTTTTTAATTCTTTTTAATGCGCTGAAAATATCTTTGTAAATATCAGTAACATCTTCTAAATGTAAATCTTTCATTCTTCTACCTCCACATAGCACCAACTTCGAGGCGCTTTGGTTAATGGATAAGTATATTCATAACCACATTTTATGGGTTGAACAAGAACATCTTTTTCTTTATGAATGTCTTGTGCGAAATTATTTTTATAATATTTTCTCTTAAAACCTTTATAGAACTCACTCAATTCCTTTGGTGCATCAAAGATTTCTAGTTGTGAGATGTTAATGGCATAACCTATATTTCCGTCGAGATATTTTTTGATTTCTTGTTTTGTTAAACAACTATTTTCAAATAAATTTTTTGGATTTTCTTCGTTTGGTGTCCACCAAATAATTTCCACATTATCACAATAGAAACGAGCAACTACTTTGCCATTGTATTTAGAAATATATCTATGATTTTTATTAGAAAGAGTATGTTTTCTATATTTTCCAACAGAGTAATACCATTTGTTTGTTTTTTCATCTAATGTTAATTCTTGTTGATTATCTTTCGTGCAATAAATATATATCCAACCAACATAATCAATAGGGAACATTTTTCTAACTTCTTTTGTTTTAAGTCTGTTAAGAATATTTGCAACTGGTCTAGGGTGTATACTCATTAATATTGATCTCATAATAGCACCTCTTTTAATAAATCATATTTTTCTTTTGATATGCGTTTTGCGTATCTAAAATCATCACCTACTAATAAATAATATTCATCTTTAACTCCTAGAACTCTGACATCAGCATACTCTTTAATAATCTCTAATGCTTTGAGTTCTTGTTCAATGTTATTTACACATTCGAGCATTACTACATCTTCTTGCCAATAATGTAAACTAATATATCCATTTTCTACGAGCCATTTAAAATCATCTAACCCTTTACTCATTTCGTTCCACCTCTCCATTAAATTGTTTTGCTAATTTTGTGGCTTCTTCTTTATCGAATGTTTTAGCTCTGTCTTTATTATCTGTGAAATAATACCAACCAGTGGCATTCTTAATTTTATAAAGATAATGGCCATTGCTGTTCTTGACTATGTATTGTTTCATAAATTTTCGTCCTCCAAATAATAAATTTCAGAAATACCATACGCATAATATCCTAGTTCTTTTTTACAATTGTGACATTCAATGGTTCCCTCGCATGGCATAAAACATCCACAGACATCTTCACTATATACGGGCTTATCACGATTGAATCCCACTAATGTTGAACCACAATAAGGACATTTGAGAAAACTGTATTTATCAATATAGCCTTGTTCTAATGCTTCTTCGTATGTCATTATAGAACCTCCTTTAATTGGCTAAATTCTTTCTGGGTGAGGAATAAATGCTGAGCACCATTCACACCCTGATTAGATGCAACTTTGTTATATTGCAAAACGTTTTTGCATTGTTTCACTAACACGCAATTAACGTTTTTTTCTTTGATAATTTTCAGAACTTTAGATTCTTTCCAACTAGCATAATCTAAATAATGGTAATCATTTTCTAGTTTTTCAAATTGGTAAAGAGCAGCTTTCACGATACGAAAATATTTTTCCTTATCATTAAAGCTAATAAAAGGATTCTCGATATATTCCATTGCTTCTAATGGTGTCATAACAACACCTCCTTTAATAAATCATATTCTTCTTGGGTTAATGGTTTCTCACTAACTTGTTTTATAATTTGAAAACCTAATTCTAAATGTTCTTCATAGTTTTGATAATCAAGTGCCTTATACCCTATTAGAAATAAACCAACATTTACTTTTTTCTCTTTAATAATACTAAGAGCTTCGATTTTCTTTTCGTTTTCAAGAAAATACAAGACTACTAGCCATAAATCCTTATACGCTTGATTTTTATTGTAATTTTCGCTTTTGTTTCTTTCTATATCGTTAAAAAACATATCAATAGGGAAAGCAGAATTACCAATGTCATAACATAGTTCTCGTAATTCTTCTATTTCAAGTTCGGTAAGGACTGTGTTTAAATCAAATAATTTGTCAAAAGTCATAACAATATACCTCGTTAGATTCTATTCTTCTGGGTTGTATTTGAATACCACATCAAAATAGGTATCAAGAACCTTGTCAACATCTGCCATAAGCTCTTCATCATTAGAAAGTTTGAAGAACCAGTCTAAAATGGCTTTTCCTTTTGTTAAATCTTTTTCAAAATCAGCATCACTCCAATAGAAACATTTGAAATCTTTATCGTAGTGTGAGTATCCGAATCTTTCAAAGAAACTTAAACCGTTCTTGATATCAAACGAACCAAATGCGTGACTATATCCGGTGCTACCTAAAACAACAGAGAATAGGTCTGGAAAATGGTCTTGGAAAAATTCGTTAATCCCAGAATGCGAACCGAAAACACGATCGTATAATTTGCTTTCAAGTTCTCCGTTGGCAGCATACATTCCACAGTATAATCTTTCGCCATATAGACTTAAACTAATATAAGTGTGTTTTCCTAAAGTTAATTCTTCTTTTTCTCCAAGTTTTTCTTGGAAATATTCTAATAGTTTAATGACATAAGAAAGATATTTGCTCTTTCTTTCAATTTCATCTGGCTTGAATGCTGTAATGCTTTCAAAAATTTGATAATCTTTTTCGTGAGCAGCGTCTGCATCAACTTTAACGACTGCTAAAAATTTAACTGTTTCTTTTAATCTATCAATTTCTCTTTGTAAATATTTGTTCATAACATTACCTCCTTTAACAAATTAAATTCAAGTTCGGTTAACGGTTCTTTGCTTTTTTCTGTTATATAATAAGAATTTGTTCTTCCTACTTTATAAGATTCTATATATTCATCATACCCACCATTTATATCTTCGTGTTCTATAAATAAAGTATAAAATAAACCAACATCAACCTTTTTCGCTTTTATAATATCTAATGCGGCCACTTTCTTAGCACTTTCTAGTTTCGCAGCATCTTCTGCTTCAAGTAAGGATTCGGCCACGTCCTCAATCATGTTAAAATATTCATCTGTGACATTTTCATAATCGATGCGATATCCGTTTCGTTGCAGGATCATTTCTATGGTTATAACACAATCCATACAACCATCCTCAAACATACAGTAGCATTCATTACAACACCAGTGATAACCGCAACAATAATATGGCTCATAATCGCCCATCATACTAATGCAGTGTTGATTAAATTTCTCTCTCCAAATGTGCTTACTCATGTAGTTTTCTCCTTGGTCTTTTCTTAATCAAAATATCTAATATTTCGTTACATAAATCGCCCATGCTCAAATCCAGGTTCGGATAGGTTTTATGCACTTTATTTAACGTGGTCTGCCATTGCTGTGTTGTGTATTCATGTAATTTATCAATGAGAGCACAAGCATAGCGTGGGCAATACCCATCTTCGTTTGGACATAGGCACGAGTCGCATAAGAACCGATCGTGTTCATTAAATATTAAGTCTAATACCGCTATTAATTCAGGTTTCATATTAATACCCCCTTTGTGACTATATATTATAATAAAAATAAAAATGTGTCAATATATTTTTTAAAATAATTTTGCAAAAGAAAAAGAGGGTTATTCGCCCTCTTCTAAGACCTCTTCGTATTCACGTGGATGATCTTTTAACTCAGTTGCTTCTGAGTAGATTCTGTCGTCACCTATAACACGGAGCTTACCAGAATCGGCTTTGATTAAGTAGAAGTTGCCTTTATCAATTTTGTGTATCATAATAATTACCTCTATTCTACTGCGTAAGAAACAACAACAAATAATGAACTATTGTTTGCTAAATTATCTGTTATAACGAAGTTTCCACTTGAACCTTGAATAGTTCCAACAGTATTATTTCCTGTAATACGAACAGGTAATGATATATTACCATTTTGATTAAATGTTCCTTGGCTTAAACTAAATAATGTTGAACCTAAACCTATTGTTGAGCCAGTTTCATTAGTTGCGTCAATAGTTAGAGTTATAACATTTCCTGTTTTGTATAATTTCTTTATTTTATAAGTCAAACCTGCAACATCAGTAATTCCACTGCTTAAATCAGTTTGTTTCTCATACCCATTGTTTCCTAACCACGTTCCTAATGGTGTATAACTATTCTCACCATCTTCACGGTGCATTACATAATCTCCATCACTATCTGGATTGCTCGGAGCAGTTTCGAGTTTTGCTTTTAAGTCAGGTAAGTAATCTGTATTATGACCTGCTGGCATTGCGACATCACCTGTGTGAGCGTCAATGAGTTCTTCACTACCCCAGTTATCACATTCTTGAAGTTCAATGAATGGAGTGGCTGAAGATTGGGTTGGGGTGGCTTTTAGACAAAACACTTTAACACCAGCCATACCTGATTTTGCAACGTCTGTGCTAGTAAAGTTACTATCGTGAACATATAATTCGTCATTATTGTTTCCACCGATATATATTGATTTATCAGTATTCGCACAATCTGAATAAGTATTTACAACTTTATATCCCGCAGAGTTCAAACACTGTTTGTCTTTTACAACTTCTGATAGAGTTGAATAAAACGTAGTGGAAGAAGAAGACCAACTACTTGTTGACGAAAATGTATGTTCAAACATATTTACATTAACCGTCCCATCGCTACCATATTCATCACCATCGAAGTAAAGATTACCATTAGCGTCCACCATTGGGATACCTTTGAGTTCGACATCATCTATTGGATAAGTGTTGGAATAGTAAGGTTCGTATTCACCATCACGTTCACCATCCCAATGGAAGTTGATACAAATATCGTGGTTATAGGTAGTGCCATATGTTCCTGTTGCAAAGTTAATAAACCCACAATTTAAAGGAACGCTAAATGTTGGCTGTTGTGGTGTTGGATATACTAAATATGAAGAACCCATATAATTACCATTTTCATCATAAAACCATATTCCTGCAATGTTGGTTGGTTGAAAAATACAATATGTCAAGCCACCGATAACCATAATTTTATTTTTAGACCTAATAATGTTAGGATATGTTTCTTTTTCTCCTGTTGCAATATTAAATGAGCCAACTTCCCATTCTTCGTCCCATTGGTTGAACCTTGTAATCTTCTTACCACTAATCTTGACGTGTAAAGGAGTTGGTTCTGAGTAGGCATAATAATCTTTAGGGAAATACTTTTTGAACCATGCAATACCAGCACCTGCATTTGCTTGCTCTAGTGAGTAGATGTAATCAGCAACTGTTGCACCGAACATTGTTGTAAGGTCAAATAATTTCATATTCTTTGCTTCCAAAGTTGTTATGCTTGCGTCAATGACATAGAAGTTGATTGCACCAGCACTATTGCTTGTTGCTGGAGAAACTATAATTTCATCAGTTAACCAAGTGTTAGCGGTAATTGATACACTACCATCCCAAATATTGACAATGCCACCTTTTAATGTTCCAGACACGCTACTTTTTATAGTTCTGCTTAATAAATATTTATGACCAGCAACAAAGTTAATATAGTAATTAGATGAAACTGATATTTGAGTTGCACCTTCATTTTTAGTGGCTGTTAATACATTATTACTTGCAGATAAAGTTGCGTGCGCAGAACCCCATTTAGTAGTTCCGTCCGAAAAATTACCATTTTGAATTAACTGGTTCCAGAAAATGGTTCCACCGACAATGCTCTTGACTTTGCAAGGGTCGCCAACTTCTTCACTACCAGCAGTAGTTCTAAAATTATATGCGACTTTGTCATTGATAACTAATTTACTATCAAAGTTATTGGCTAATCTTGACTTACCTGTAATTTGTGTGCCTTCGACAATTTCATCAACTGTATCTGAAACTTCTTTAAGTTCAGTTTGTGACACGACATTATCTGGTATCCAGTTAATATCATTACGAGAACCGACACCTTCGATAAAGCTCTTAATGTTGATTTGGTATGTTAAAGTCACTAAGGCTGGGCAAATGTTAGGACTTTCATATTGTGTTTCGAGTGTGCCACCGTTAAAGACCTTGATATTCTCTGGAAGAATAATCTCTGGTTGGTCGGTAGGGGCTGCAAGTTCGTAATTAAGAACGACATTATTATTTTGCAACCATTGTTTGACACCTGCCACAGTATTTGCAACCGAAATTGGAACTCTAATAGCAATTTCTCTGCTTGTTCCATATCCTCTAATTGCAAAGTTTCCGTCATCTACAAAAGGCGAATATACTAATTTGTTGCAAACAAAATTGTTAATTCCGTATGCTTTTAAATTAAAACCTGAAGATATTACCTCATAAGCATTAGTTCCTTGTTGGTTAATCCCATAATCCAATGTCCATAAATCAATTACACCAACATTCACCTTACTGACATCATCGTGAACAGAACCAGCACTACGCATTACAGGAACGTTTAAAGGATATGTGTTTCTCTCAAATGGTTTATATGTTCCATTTAGAGAAGAGTTAGAGATGTTAATACAGATATCATGGTTGTAAGTTGGATTGGACGTGCCCACATAAATACTAAAATTAATATAGCAACAATTACTTGGGGTTATTATTCTTATTCCATTATTTAAAGCGTAAATAGAGAAAGTACTTATATAATTTTCATTCTCGTCATAATAAATAACCCAACCACTACGAGCAACACTTTCTTTTTTAACCACCCAATAATAAGTGTCAGGCATTACTCTAATTTTGTTTTTGCTGGAAATATAGTTATCTTCATTTGTACCATAATTACCAGTATTTTCATTCCAATATCCGTTAACATATTGTTCATCCCATTGATTTAACCCAGTACTAATAATTTTATTAGGTTGTGAACTGATTAGAGAACCTGTATTGTATGCGATATAACCACGAGATAATAGCCATTTAATACGGACATCATCAGTTGTAGTTGGTTCGTTTCCAGCACCGAACCATTGTGTAAGGTCAACACAAATAACATTTTTGACTTGTATTGCGTCCCAACCACTTGATCTTTCATCTCTAATAGCAATAGAGTTTTCGGTATCGTAGTTAGATGTATAAATAACACTTAAACTTTGCCAATTTGTATTATTTGCAGTAGCAACTCTATTAATTCCTTGCGACCTTAAATAAACATTAGTTGTTCCTGTTGTTAATTTAATATTTGCACTAATAAAATAAATATGCTTATAAAATTGCACTAATGTTCCTAATTGCCCGTTTTGAGCAGTTGCAGTAAATGTTGCAACACCATTGTTATAAGTTGTGCTTGTATTATTATCCACCCAATTTGTGCTATTCAATTCTTTTGCCCATTGATTTACCACCACACTATTGCCCTTAATATTGAGCATTTTCGCGAAATCACCATCTTCAACAGCGACACTAATTGGATCAAGTGTAGCATAAGCATCTTCAACAGTCGCACCTAAATCTGTGCTAATATTATCAGCGACATCAGCTTTTCCTACACCCATTGTTGGGTAATTGCCATCGACATTAGCCTTTTCATCTAATGCTTTAGCAATAACCTTATTCTGCACTGGGTTTTCGCTGTCGTCGTCAATGGCATCATCAATTGTGATACTGCCACCTAAAGCGACCACATCATAACCCACAACATATTCCTTACTAGATTTAGTAATTGTAATTTTGTCTAAATAAGTGTTTCCACTGTCGATTCTAGGAGCACCTTTATAAATAATCGAACTTTCACTTTCACTGTCTAGTTTAAAGTATTGTCCTTCATATAGAATCTCACAGTTATTGCCACTAACCTTTTCATAATCGGCATCAGCGAATGTTCCACTGTCAGAATCGATCTCGACAATTAAAGTATCAGGATAGCCCCATTCAGCGCCGCCATCGCCATCGCTGATAATGGCAAGTCCTTTACTAGCATCGCCGCTATCAATATCATCAGTTTGAACAGTAACATCTTCGCCTGCTTCTACTAATAGATCACCAACAAGAGAACGAAGCTCATTGATGTCTAAATATTCTGAAACTGTTTCGAATTTCTTATTGGCTACATCAATATTAAACATGCTAAGTCTTTGAAAATCAGTAAAATGAATTAAAACACAATAACTATCATTGTAAAGTAAATATCCATGGAATAATACTGTTCCGCATTGTAGTGAACACATGTGCACGCCCTTATCAGAAACGGAAATGTTAGTTCTGTTGCCTGATGGAGTATCTAATGTGCGATTAATTTCAGTTCTATCACCTTCACCGTTCATTAACGATGCTAAAGTAAGTAAATAATCCTTACTTAAAGAACTCAATACTAGATTAATGAATGGCACTTTATTTAAAACACTCATAAAAAAGTCTCCTTTATATTTTCTATGAATATTTTATTTTAAAATAAAAGTAATAGCAAATAAATTATTATTCGCGGCCTATTTTCTTCTGATTTCTATGATATTTATCTTCGCTTTCACCCCAGGCAAGCTCGTCACCAATTCTTCGATATTCCTGTTTCCATTTTTTTAATAATTCGAAATATTCTTCATAACTTTTGGAAATTGGTTCGATCTGACCAGTATAAATATTAATCCAATTTGCATCTTTTGGGTTCATTTTCGCATAAGTTCTAGCCATTTCATATTGATTGAAAGCCAATAGAACGTAAATATTCGGCTTCTTCTTCATGATATTACACAACTTTTTCATAATTAATGAACACGAATGCGCATCTAATCCACTATCTATTTCATCAACTAAAACTAAGGCGCCATCTTCAAAATGGTGTTCTAATGCGTATAAGAAATCATACACTGCCACGGACACGTTCATGCCCTCACTCCAGTCAGATCCTTGCATTTTTCGAACCATACCATATCCGCCCATGTCAAATAAATCATCATCTACTTTTCTAGAAGCATTATTTTCACTATTGCTGAATGTATAAACTAAACCCTTAAATGGCTCGTCGTCCACAGTTATTTTAAGGCTATCTTTCGGCAACTCCTTTAATCTAGTCCATCTTTCATTTTTTATTCGAGAACGAATAACAGCAAACGTGGATGTTTTACCTGCACCGTTTCCGCCAAATAACAAATTTAATCCTGGATGTAAATTTATCTCCTTATACCAAATTCTATTCTTGGTTAATTCATGTGTATTATCAATTACTATTTTCATCATTCTCTATGCGCTCCTTTTTCTGCAAAATAATTCGCCATTTCGGCAAATCCGCGTGCGATGTCAGGGTTTTCTAAAACCACTTCTGGAGCGACGCATAAACGAAGAATCCACTGATCCTTCACTTCCACCTTCAATTCGATATGGTCAAAATCAGGATAGCGACCGATAATGTAGGCAATGTTCTGAACATCATCTAATTTGAACACAGAACGAACATTATCCAGTTCTTTTAAGGCCTTTTTCTTGTAATTGTTGTGCTTAAAATCCTTAGCCATTTCAATGATTTCTTTTTCATAATCGTGTGACATATTAAATTTCCTCCAAAATATATCTAACTTTTTCTATCTTTTGTTTTTTCATAACAACACCTCTTTTAATAGATCGTATTCTTCTTGGGTTAATGGTTTTGAGTTTCTATATGCTTCATAATTATTGTTATAATAATCACATTCTTCTTCGTTGGTTGAGTTTTCAATAAAACCAAAACATTTCATTAACCACGATACATCAACTCTTTTCTCTTTAATAATCTCTATTGATTTTAGTTTTTTGTTAATACACTTAAACTCATCAGTATTTAAGATTTTATTTATGTTATTAGTTCTAGCAGGTTCTTCTTTTGTGCAGAAGTGCTCTACTATACTAATAGCGACTTTCTTTAAAACATCTAATTCTTTATTCATCAACTTCTACCTCTTTTTCCAATTCTTCATCGTCTGCCCAAGAAAATCTGTCTTCACAAAGAGCCTTTTCAAGAGGACAATCTTCGCAACCATGATATTTTTCACATATTTTTAAACATTCCGTAATAGTTAAATCCTTAATTTTCTTTTTCATAACAATTCCAACTCTCCTTTTCTCTTTAAGAACCCATCTATGACTTCTTGTGGATTTCTGGCGATGGCAATATAGACAATCTTGCGAGTTTTACTATCTTCGATGTGATAAACTTGTTCTTCATCGTAATACCAATAAAATCTTCCATCGATGTTATAGTGTGGAAAACCATCACCATAGCAGAATTGTCTTTTGACTTTTAAATCTCTTCCCCATCCACTTTGAACCACAGTGTTGTTTATTCCATTTGGGTAAATGCCAATAGTTTTCATAACAATTCAAATTTTCCTTTGTTGTTCATTTTTGCTACATAAATAAGACCTTTGTCTGTCCAAATTGCGCCATAGATAATTTCATATTTATCTAATCTGCCTAACCAGCCATTAGTTTCCTCAAACCAATAACCATCTAATTTACCTGTATATGCCTTATGATCGCTTTTTCTAATGCCAACAAACTCGTCGCATAATTGTTCAATAGTGCCAGCTTGTTTTAAAATAGGTTGTTTTGGTAAATAATTCCAACCACCTTTAACTTTAACCAAAAGTAAGCGACCATCATCAGTTTCCCCATCTGGCTCGTATATTCCATCTTCCGTTCTAATGTATTTCATTTCTGTTCCTCCCATTTTTTCCAAATTATTTTAAATGCTGCGTCAGCATCTCTTTTTTCAAATGCTTCTCTTACCCAATCATGCAATTCCGGTTCTTTTCGTTGATATTCGCCAGTCGGCTGATTAACCACAACGATTTTTATGTAGATTAATTTGTCGCCGTTTTTGTAATAGAACCAGCGACCTTTTCGAATCACATGTGGATGATGTTTGAGTATGTTACAATCATTATAACACAATACCACAATCTTATTCGAATCGGGACGGTTCTGGACCGCATAATCTAATTGCTGATAGAATAATTGTTTTCTGTTCATGGCTATATATTAATATAAAAATAAAAACATGTCAACATAAAAAAAGAGCAATTTTGAATTTGCTCTATTCTTCTGACATTATTTATTACTACTTTTTAACCAGTTTCTAATTTCTTCAACTAATGCCAATATTCTATTTTCATCTTCGCAATCATGCAAAATGTTAATGTTGTCGATATCATCTTCTGTTAAATCGTAAACGTAACCGTTTTGAATCATGCGCATACCCGTATAAATATGATAAAAGGATTTTAAATGATATAGATCATGGTCATTTTCATAATCGGACATGCACTGCTCGAAACGTGTTTTGCAAACTTGTTTATACTCGTCTGCTCTTGCTCTAATATCAGGAATGTTTAAGTTCATTTCACCAAATAAAACAGTATACGGAATGTAAGAGAAATAAAGTAGTCTTGTATTTAACGCTTCAATCGTACCTGACATCATACTAACGCCATATTCTTCTCTTAATTGTTTTCGCATTTTTCTTACGGTTTCGTCCGTTCTCATACTTTCTACCCATAAATGCATTTTATCCAAGTTTTCTGTAATTATTAAAATGTCGATATCTCGTGAATTAACAATATATGGAAGTGTTCGTGAGCCGCACAAAACAATGGCACAAACATTATCTTTTACCTTTTCATAAAATAAGTCAATCGCTTCTAAAATTTTATTGTCTAACATAATAATTACCTATATCCATCATCAAAACCATATACTCGCCAAGTAGTTGAAGTTTCGCTTTGCCCAATATTGACCTCGTAATAATAAACGTTAGAGGGCGTGCTAGAAGGTGCATCATAATCAAAAGGTGTTTCAGGACTAATTACATAATCCTCTTGTGTACTGCTTGCACGAAAAGTACGAGTCCCATAATAATTTCCTCGCCACCAGTTTCCTGAACTATCTTCTAAATAATAAGTGCCACTAAAAACAAATGTCACATTTGATGTTCCACTTGCTACTCTTGAAACTCTAAAACGAATTGCTCCGTCACTATCTACACTAGTAATTGTGACTGAAAAATATGCTTTTGAGAGAGCATAAATTACTTTATCTCCCATTAAAGAATTGAACTGAATAGAACCCTCTCCATAACCTGAACTAGCGCCTGTGGGTAAACTAGTAGATATTCGAACAGGATTGTTAATATAAGTTTTTCCATATTGATAAGCAACTGAAATAGTAAGGTTATCTTCGTTATATCGTCTAATCTCAACATCGCTACTTTCTTGAACAGTTCCAACAGATTGTAGTGGTTGATTAGTGCCGTTAACTGCTATGTCAAAAAGATACAAAGATTGACCTAAACGATTTCCTTGCCAATCGATTGCATAAATCACAACCCAAAAAGTCTTTTCCCATATAATTGTTCCGTCATTAGTCGTGACTTTTAATGGATCATTAGCAGTTACATTATCTAAAGTGTAAATATCAATTAAATCTACCATATCTTATAACCACTTTAATTTTAAAACTCTTGTTGTTGAATTGTATTCAAAGTCACTTTGTTTTAAGTAACCGCTCAAACTTTGGTGGGAAGTTAATACTTTAGTGCCACCGCTATATAAACAGTTATCAGTACCAATATAACAGTTGGAATTAGAGTAAGTTTGTGGGTTTGCACTTTGCTCCGTAGCACCAACTAAATACATTTTTGTGCCTGTTTTATTTGTAGTGCCTGTTGTATTTTTTGTATCAGCGCTTGCAGTTGTGTATC
>Ga0310697_10000241_pt1 | contig 78948 bp, 63 predicted proteins | sample 172DNAGHGlowgp2_FD_203883 | JGI IMG/M metagenome (GOLD analysis project Ga0310697, IMG submission 203883) | Sheep rumen microbial communities from Palmerston North, Manawatu-Wanganui, New Zealand - 1728 DNA GHGlow gp2 (v2) (version 2) | ecosystem: Host-associated > Mammals > Digestive system >...
GACGGCTATCGAGACCGGAGCTACGTACTTTATCAGGAAATAGATTATCGGGAACAGTTTCGCGTTGGTGTGAAGGGTGCCTCCGTTGGTGAGTTCATCCTTCACATCTTCCTTTTTCATCTTCCAACCTACGAACAAACTGAACAGCAGGGCTCCGAGCGTAAGCAGGAAATTGGAGCACAGTTTGTCCAGGAAATCGAACACGCTTCCTTTCAAGGCGCACATGATACCCACGGCCAAGGCGAACAGGAATATACCGGCAGTCGCAGCGGCACGGGACAATCCTCTCTCCTCGCTGAGATAAGCCACTCCGACTTCCATCATCGAAATCGAAGAAGTGAGAGCGGCGACAAGGATGGTTATGAAGAACAGGATGGCTACCACCGCACTTATGACCACACCTCCGGTTCCCATCTTCGCGAAGATGTAAGGGAGGGTTTCGAATACAAGACCAGGCCCGGCTGAAGGTGCGATGCCGGAAGCGAATACCGCCGGCATTATGGCGAATCCGGCGAGGATTGCGAACAGCAGGTCGGAAACCGCGGTTCCTGCTCCGGAGGCCACCAGGTTCTCATCCTTCCTGACATAGGATGAATACGTCAGCATGGTGCCTACCCCAAGGGACAGGGAGAAGAAACTCTGTCCGAGGGCGGCAGCGAAGGCGTCCGGGGTCAGCTTTGAAAAGTCCGGATGCACAAGATACTTCAGGCCCTCTCCTGCTCCCGGCAGCGTCATGGAATATACTGCGATGACTACGATCAGCACGAAGAGAACCGGTATGGTTATCTTGCTGAATCTCTCTATGCCCTTCTTAACTCCTGCGAAAACAATCCCGGCCGTTATTCCAAGAAAGAGCAGAAGGCAGGCTATGACCTTGAAACCGGATGCCGTGAATAGTCCGAACATCCCCGTCACAGCCTCCACGTTATCAGGATGGAACTGGATGGTAAGGGACTTGTACAGGTATTCGACAGACCATCCGCCCACGACACTGTAATATGAGAGGATAATGATCGGAGATAATACCGTAAGAAGCCACAGCCATTTCCAGGAAGTGCCCGGAGCCAGAGCCTCCATCGCTCCGACCGTGTTCCTGCTAGTCCTGCGGCCGATCACAGACTCGGAGAACAATATCGGCAGTGAGAGCAGAAAACAGCAGAGGATGTAAATCAGGATGAATGCGGCTCCGCCGTTCTGTCCCACGATGAAAGGGAACCTCCAGATATTGCCGAGGCCTATGGCAGAACCGGCCATCGCCATGATCACCGCAGCCCTGCTGCCGAAACGCTCCCTTCCGCCCATTACAGTATCAAGTTGGAAATGAATATCACGAGGACGGCGATCGGAGCAACGTACCTTATCAAGAAATAAATGACCGGGAACAACCCTGCATGCTTGGTTCCGCCGTTGGTGATCTCGTCACGGACGTCATCCCGTTTCATCTTCCACCCCACGAACAGCACCACCATGATGGCGCCTAAAGTCAGGAGGAAATTGGACGTGAACGCATCCACCATACCGAACAACTTGATGGAGAACACGCTCACGAGGCCAAGCAGCCAAGTTACCAGGAACACGATCAGGCATGCCTTCTTCCTGGCTATATTCTTCTCTTCTACAAGATATGCCACCCCGACTTCGATTACGGAGACCGAGGAAGTCATCGCCGCCACCGTCACGGTCAGGAAGAACAATGCCGAAACCACGCTCGAAACCCAAGGCGCGTTTGCTCCCATGCCGGCAAAGATGACCGGCAGGGTCTCGAAGATCAGTCCCGGACCGGCGGACGGCTTGATTCCGGCCGAGAAAACCGCCGGCATTATGGCGAAGCCGGCCAGGATTGCGAACAAGAGGTCGGAAAGTGCGGTTCCGACTCCGGAGACAACCAGATTCTCCTCCTTGCGGACATAAGATGAATACGTGATGATGATGCCCATTCCGAGGGACAAGGAATAGAAACTCTGGCCTAGCGCGAAGGCGAATGTCTTTCCGGTAACCTTCGAAAGGTCAGGCTTGACCAGATAGTCTATGCCGGCCCTGGCTCCAGGCATGTTCACCGAATATACCAGGATGATGACTATGAGCAGGAACAGCACCGGAATCGACATCTTGCTGAACTTCTCTATCCCTCCCTTTACTCCAAGGGCGACTATGCCGCAGGAAAGGGCCAGGAACAAGGTGTCGAAAGCCAGGGCCTTCCAGCCTGAAGGGGAGAATTCTCCGAAGTTAAGAGTAAAGCTTTTGAAGAAATATTCAATGGACCACCCTCCGACGATGCAGTAATAGGAGGCGATGACTATCGGGGTTATCACGCTCAGGTATCCCAATGCCATCCATCCGCTCCGCGGAGCAAGCTGTTTCATCGCTCCGATGGCGTTGGCATGCGTCCTGCGGCCGATCACCGCTTCCGAGAGGAAGATCGGCAGGGACAGTACCAGGGAGCATGCTATGTAGATCAGGATGAATGCGGCTCCGCCATATTCCCCGGTCATGTACGGGAAACGCCAGATGTTGCCCAAGCCGATGGCCGAACCGGCCATAGCCATTATCACGGCCGCACGGCCGCCGAAATGTTCCCTGTTGCCGCTCATCTCCTGCCCCGGGTGCTACTTTTTGCGGGTATAGATGGTAAATTCGTATCCGTAACCCGTCTCCGGATCCGTTGCGACCGGAGTCGTGCTTTCAACCTCCCAAATGGCAGGATCTATCACCGGGAAGAAGGTGTCCGCATCTTCGATGGTCGCATGGACATGGGTGATGTAGAGTTTGTCCGCCGTCGGGAGTGCCTGGCGGTAAGTTTCGCCGCCGCCCATGACAAAAACCTTTCCCGCATCCGGAGAGACCAGGGCATATGCCTCATCGAGGCTGCCAGCCACCTTCACTCCGTCCGGTTTGTCCGGCCACGGGAATATGCTGATTACGATATTGTCCCGCTTCGGAAGGGGTTTGCCGCCTATCGACTGGAATGTCATCCATCCCATGACTACCGGACAGCCGGTAGTAGTCGTGCGGAAATACTTCATATCCTCCGCGATGTGCCACAGGAGGGCGTTCCCTTTACCTATAGCCCTGTTGTCGGCGATCGCCACTATAATGCATTTTTCCATAAACAACGATATCTTATCTTTCTGAAACGGCTTTGTATCAAACTGCGACCGGAGCCTTGATGGCCGGCCAAGGATCGTATCCCTCGAGGGTGAAGTCTTCCGCCTTGAAATCGAATACGGACTTGACTTCAGGGTTGAGGATCATCTTCGGGAGAGGACGAGGTGTCCTTCCGAGCTGTTCCATGACCTGGTCGAAGTGGTTGAGGTATATGTGGGTGTCGCCCGTAGTGTGTATGAACTCTCCCGGCTCGAGGCCGCTGGTCTGGGCGATCATCATGGTCAGGAGAGCATAGGATGCGATGTTGAACGGCACTCCAAGGAACGTATCCGCGCTCCTCTGGTAAAGCTGGCAGGACAGTTTCCCTTCGGCCACATAGAACTGGAACAGGCAGTGGCACGGAGGCAGGGCCATCTTGTCGACTTCGCCAGGATTCCAAGCACACACCAGCATCCTCCGGGAATCCGGATTGTTGCGGATAAGGTCAATCACTCCTGCGAGCTGGTCCACGGACCTGCCGTCGGGAGCCGGCCAGGAGCGCCACTGGTGACCGTAAACAGGACCGAGGTCACCATTCTCGTCCGCCCATTCGTCCCAGATATGGACATTGTTGTCCAGCAGGTACTTGATGTTCGTGCTTCCGGAAATGAACCAAAGCAGTTCATGGATAATCCCTTTCAGGAACACTTTCTTCGTGGTGAGGAGAGGGAATCCCTCGGAGAGGTCGAATCTCATCTGGTAGCCGAACACGCTCTTCGTGCCCACGCCGGTGCGGTCATGCTTGACCACCCCGTCTTCCATGATATGCCTCAACAGGTCAAGATATTGTTTCATCTTACTGAGAATTGCCAGATTATCGCTTCTTGCAGGGTTTCACCAGGACGCAGCACCGTGGATGGATAGTCAGGCTTGTTCGGGGAGTCCGGTGCGTGCTGGCACTCGATGGCAACTCCTTCATAGTCGAAATAGCTCCTGCCGCACTTTGCCGACGGGCAGCCGGCAAGCCAGTTCCCTGTATAAATCTGCACTGCAGGCTGGGTCGTCAGGACCTCCAGCTGGCGTCCGCTGAGTGGAGAATACAGTTTTGCGGCCGATTGCAGCTGGCCTGGTTCATAACCGCTGATCATGAAGCAGTTGTCATAGCCCTTTCCGTAATTGAGAGCAGGAAAATCCTCCTTGATGTCCTGCCCTATCGGCTTGAACTCGCTGAAATCCATCGGGGTCCCGGCCACGGCATCAGGCTCTCCCAGAGGGATCAGGGTATCGTCCGTAGGGAGATATACCGCGGCGTTCAGCTTGAGCAGATGACCCAGGATATCCCCATTGCCTTCCCCGTTCAGGTTGAAATAGGCATGGTTCGTAAGATTGACCACGGTCGCTTTGTCGGTCTCGGCGGTAAATGTCAGCTCGAGAGCATTATCCTCGCTCCACTCGTAGTGGGCCACTACTTTCAGGTTGCCCGGATAGCCGGCCTCTCCATCCTCGGAAATATACATGAACTCGACGGCATCCCCGATGATCCGGCTGTCCCAAACCTGGTTCTGGAAGCCCTGGGGGCCGCCGTGGAGATGGTTAGGGCCGTTGTTCACAGGAAGGGTATATTCGACACCGTCAAGCGTGAACTTTCCCTTTGCGATCCTGTTGGCATATCTGCCCGGGCACTTTCCGGAGCAGGGGCCGTCGGCGAAATAATCATTCGCCTGAGGATATCCCAGAACCACGTCAGCCAGCTTGCCTTCCTTGTCAGGAACGGCTACGGACACTATCGCAGCTCCCACGCTGCACAAGCGGACGAAGGCTCCGGATCCGTTCTCTATGGTGTACAGGAAGATTTCCTTCCCTTCGGGGGAAACTCCCCATAGTTGCTTGTCTGTTTTCATACAATTATGCAGTTAATCGATATTCGAAATAAATGACAACACCTTGTCCTGCGGAGCATCCTTCATGATAACCCTCTTCTCCGCATCGAGCAGGTAAAGCGAAGGTATCGCCCTTACATTGTAAGTCACATCGGTGCGTATGGTGTAGCTCTGGTCGTAGCCGCTGAGCCAGGAAGAAGGATAGTTTACGGCATATTCCCTCCACTCGTCCACGTCGGAGTCGATATAGACGTTCACCACCGCCAGCTTGCCGGATGATATCTTTCCGGTTATCCTCGGATCGCCCGTCAGCCCGTCGATAATATCCTTGCATGCAGGGCATCCGGGATTGGAAAAGAACAGCAGGGTATGGTCCGCCTTCACGGAATGGAGGCTGTGCCTGCGCCCGCCCAGGTCCGTGAATATGAAATCCGTAGCCATCGTACCAGCCTGATTCAGGGAACACATGCTTGCGTCATGGGCATAGGCCTGCCTCATCCCTTCCGGAACGAAAGGAGATTCCGAAAGCCCTTTCACGAACGGAAGGTAAAGGTCCTCGTTCCGTACCGGGGAATTCGGATCGTAAAGATATCTTGAGATGGTCTTTTCAAAGAAACCGAACACATTGGAAGATGTGTCCGCAGCCTGGAACCGCTCGATCGCACCGAAGAAGTTCCCGACTGCCTTTCGGGCGAAGTCAAGTCCGCAATTCTGCTCCAGGACGGTGAGATAAGTCCCTACGGCACTTTCCACGTCGCCGGCAAGGACACCGTTGACAATGTTGGTGTCGCAAGGAAGGTTTCTCCCCAGGAAAGCATCCCAGAAATGGTCCATCACATATTCGGTGGCCTCTGTCCCGTCTTTGATTATGGAAGGAACAGTCGGAGCCGCAGGGAACGGCACCGGATGGAAGGCATTGTCCTGTGAAACCTTCCGTCCTCCGCATCCGGCAAGCAGCACTGCAAGTACGGCAACCGCAATATATCTTGAAATCCTTTTCATTTCCCGATCCTTCTCACAAATTTAATAAAAAGATGGTAATAATCGCAGAATTAGTATCTTCGTGCATGAATATGAAACGATCGATCGCCGTTATCCTGCTGGCATTTGCCTGCACCGCCCTGCACGCCCAGTTTTCCATTGAAGGAAGCGACCCGGCACGCCTGCGGTGGAGGAGTGTCACTACTGATAATTTCAAGATGATCTATCCTGTAGGCTCCGATTCCCTCGCACGGGTATATGCCTACGAGCTCGAGCGCGCCAGGAATCCTCTGGGTTGGTCTTCCGGCTTGAAAACCGGCAGCAGCTACAAGACCCGGATGCCCGTCATACTCCACAGCCTGAACCCGGTGGCCAACGCTTCGGTTACATGGGCTCCGAGAAGGATGGATATCTACACCGCGATGGACGCATATTCCCCGACTCCAATCCCTTGGGCTAGGCTCCTGGCAATCCACGAAGGACGCCACTCCTCCCAGATGCAGTTCGGTGCGGCAGGGAAGAACAAGATATTCAAGTTTCTGACGGGAGATATGGTTGCTGGAGCGTTCGCCGGCCTTTATCCCGGCCCGGTATTCCTTGAAGGCGACGCGGTAATTGCCGAAACGGCACTTACCCAATCGGGAAGAGGACGTCAAGCTTCTTTCCTGAACTATTTCATGCCTGCCTTCGACTCCGGAGACTGGCGCAACTTCTGGCGCTGGGCGTATGGTTCATACACCAGGTACACCCCTGACCATTACAGAGCCGGATACATGCTCATAGCCGGAACAAGGGTGTTCTTCGATGACCCTTCATTTACCGACGAATACTTCAGCAGGGTAATACGCAAGGGGTGGTTTTTCAATCTCCAGAAGACGGTGAAGGCCGCTTCCGGACAGAAGTTCAACAAATCATTCAGAACGATAGAGGAGGGTTTCAGGAATATCTGGGCAGAGGAGGCTGCCATGAGGGCACCGTTCATGCCTTCCCGCCAGGTGACGGTCGCAGGGAAAACGCACAACAGCTACTCGGCAGGAGAGTATTCCTCGGAAGCAGGAATATTCACGGTCAAAACCGGTCTGTACACTCCTCTGAGCCTTGTCAGGGTTGCCCCGGGCGGCTCAGAGTGGAGCGTCAGGCCTTTCGCATCGTACACCGGCAGCCTGCACCTCGACAAGGCTAACGGAAGGATATGGTGGACGGAAACGGTGATGGACAAGCGCTGGGAACTCGCCGGAGAATCTCGTGTCAACTACATCGAGACCGTCAACCCGGCCAAGGTCCATATCCTTGCAAAGGGCCGCAGGTATTTCAACCCGGCTCCCTCTACGGACGGAAAGACGGTCGCCGTGACCGAATATCCTTCATCCGGAGGATCGCGGATCTGCTTACTGGATTCCGGTTCGGGAGCGGAGCTGACAACCGTCGATGCTCCTGATTCCCTCCAGGTCACCGAGACCTCCTGGATCGGGGACAGATTGTTCGCCGCCGGCCTGTCAGAGCACGGAATGGGCATTTACGAGGTTGTTTGCAACCAGGACGGGCTGAAGGGAATGACAGTCCTGCTAAAACCTCAGCCGGTCGAACTCAGCTGCCTTAAAACCTTCGGGAAGGAACTGGCTTTCGTATGTGACAGGACCGGCGTGGGTGAGCTTTATCTGTTCGATCCGGACTCTCTCAAGTTGTGCCAGGCTACATCGACCCGGTACGGAATAAGTTCCCCGTTCCTGAATCCTCAGGCCGACACCCTGTACTATTCTTCGGTCGCCGCATCGGACAAGCCGGAGACTTACAAGCAGGGCAGGATGATCTACGCGACAGCCGTTTCAGACCTTCCGGTGAAAGAAGTCTCATTCCAGGAGATACACAAATACCCTGTGGCGGAAACCCTTACCATGCAGGAAAAGGAACTTGCCGGAGCGGAATGGGAAGGATTCGAGGATTTCGGCCCCGTGGCCGTGTCCGAGCCGAAGGCATATTCCAAGATAAGGCTCCCTTACATCCACTCCTGGGCTCCGATATACTTCGACTACGACAAGGTCGATGACATAAGCCTGGATGAATATTACAGGACGGCCTCCCTCGGAGCAACCGCCTTGTTCCAGAACCTCCTCGGGACAGGCTATGGCTTCGTAGGATACAACGCCCACGAGGATCCTTATAACGAAGGGAAATGGCGGCATTCGGGCCACCTCCATTACATCTACACCGGACTGTATCCGGTTTTCGACATGACTCTCGACTTCAACGACAGGTCGGCGCTAGACACCCAGAGACAGCAGGCCGTCAACGAGGAGGAACATACCGTCCGGCTCTATTCCAAGGGCACTCAGAGGAAGGTCCCGTATGTCTCAGGTAAGGTTTCCGCATATGTTCCCCTGACATTCTCTTCGGGGGGTATCAGCCGCGGGATAGTGCCCCAGGTCAGTTTCAGGTTCTCGAACGACAGGCTGAACGACCAGATCAGTCTCAGGAAAGTGGTGGAAGAAGAAGACGGGAAGACTTCCACCGTCGAGATTTCCACCATCGGGAAGACCAACCTTGTCAAAAGACGCACACTCGATATCAACGTCAGGGGTTATGCCATACGCACCAAGGCGCCTTCCCAGGTATATCCTAGTTTCGGAATAGGCGCAGAGCTGGGGCTCCGCACCCATCCGGGCAAGTCACGGTTCTATTCGCCGAGCATGTATGTCTATGCGTACGGCTATGCCCCCGGACTCCGCTACGACCAGGGTTTCCGGTTCTCCTTCAGCGGGCAGACATCCTTGAACCATAAGGAGTACAGCTATACGGACGGATATATCTCCATGGTGCCTCGCGGATTCGTGGAATCGAGCCTGGGAGGAATACTTACCAGGGCGTCTTCCCATTCATTCAAAGTCACTGTGGACTATGCCGTCCCATTCCTGTCCGTAGATTGGTCGTTCCTGTGTCCTGCGTTCTATATCAAGAACTTCCAGCTGACTCCTTTCGCGGACATCTCCGTCCAGGACTTCAATTACAGCAGGGATTTCCTTATCAATCCGGGCAACGTAGCTTCGGAGACCCTGTTGAGCTGTGGAGCCGACCTGGTGGTCAATCTCGGCAACTTCCTGTGGCTCCCGTTCGATTCCAGGTTCGGAATCCGTTATGCCCGCAACTGGTGGAGCACCATCGATTCTTTCCCTATCGGAAAACTCGAACGGAACTACATCGGGACTGTTTTCAGCGTGGACTTTTAAGGGCTTACCGGAAGAACCTGGCTATCCAATCGGAATCTATCCTGGCGAAGCCCTCGGAAGGCTTGACCTGAGGATTGCGTCGGAGGATTCCCGCGCAATCTTCATATACATTGAACCCTATCATCACCCCGTGCATCCTGCCTTCGGAAGGATATGAAAACTCGATGTCGTTGTCAGGACCCGACAGGCGGAAGAACTTGAAAGGAGCGGTGGATATATCCTTCCCTCCTTCCTTGCCAGAAAATTCCATCCTGGAAACATACTTGCACATCTCGATCACGCAGTCGTCCAGTCCGGCATCGAATATATTCACCTTCTCGATGAGGGAACCGATGTCTCCGACCCTTCTGAGGGTATATCCTTCCAGGGAGCCCGACAGGGCGGAAAGCTGCTGCTCCAGGACCGCCGCCTGGCTTTCCGGAAGCGCCCCGTCCGGGAGAAGGAACACCATCAACCTGGCGTCCGGGTCATGGTAGAGGGTTTGACCCGGAATAAGGTTGGACGCTCCGCAATGAGGACATTCCCATACGAAAAGGGAGCCGTCCTTGACCTTCTCTTTCAGTTCGGGGTTCTCCGAAACGTTGATCCTGTTCCAGGCTTCCACCTTGTGGCTCTGGGAACAGACCCTGCATTTTACCGTAGTTTCCGCCATTTCAATGCTTGTCAATGAATTTCCACAGGCCATACATCAACGCCCCCCACACCAGGAACAAGCCGGCATATACCCAGAACGGAAACCTGGCCTGGAAATGGGTGCTCTCGGTATATTTCTCGAATTCCGGAATATCCGCATAGTAATATGCTCCCGCTCCGAAATCCAGGGAATCCTGCAGCCCGATCCCATGGAGCATGATGTACGAAACGGCAATCAAAGCGACCCCCACGACAATGATGGTGATCACTTTGAATGCCTTATTGGATCTTCCCGCCAACTAGCTCAGGGTAGGGATAGGGAAGAATTTACCGGAGAGCAGGATCCAGACGGCGAAGAGGGTGAGGAGGATGTTGAATACCTGGCCGATGATGTAAAGCCAGAGAACCTTCCCTCCCTGCATCTGCTTGGCAATCTCCTTGAAGTTGGTGTCCAGGCCGATACTGGTAAACGCAAGCACGAACGCCCAGTTCTTGTACTGGTCGAGTACCTTGTTGATGGCTCCAACCTGGTCGGCTCCGCACAACGGCTGGATAAGGAAGGAAGCTATCAGGGATGCCGCGAAGAAACCGAGGATGAACTTAGGGAAGCGGATCCAGATCTCGGAAGCGCCGACCTTGGTTGTTCCGGTACGGTCCACCTTCGTCGCAAAGAACAAGGCCACGAAGAAAGCGATGAAACCGATCAGGATGTTCTGGATGGACTTCACGAGCACGGCTGCCTGCTGTGCCTCCGGTCCGAGGGCCGTTCCAGCCACGACGACAGCTCCTGTAGAGTCGATCGTACCTCCGATCAGCGAGCCTCCCATGATGTTCGACATTCCGCAGGCGCGGATAAGCATCGGCTCGAACACCATCATGAGGATCGTGAATATGATGGATATCGAAACAGCGATGGAGAGGTCGTCCTTCTTAGCCTTGGAAGCAGCCGCAGTCGCGATGGCGGCGGACGTTCCGCAGACGGAAGTTGCTGAAGCCAGTGTGATTACGAGCGGCTTGTTGTCGATCTTGAGGATCTTGGTTCCCAGCCACCACATGAATATGATTACGATCGGGGTAACGATCCAGGCGATGCCCAGGCCGTAGAGTCCGAATTTGGCTATGTTGGAGAAGAGGACCGAGAATCCCATGATGACCAGACCGGTCTTTATATAGAACTCCGTCTTGATCGCGGGTTTGAGCCACTTCGGAACTCCAACCGTATTGGAGATGAGAAGACCTACCAGCAAAGCCCAGAAAGCCCACTCAAGGTAACGGTTAAGGGTGAATTCGGCGCTGATCAGACGCACCACGAATGCAATCACGAAGAGGCCTATGAAGGCAGGAATATACTTCTTGACGCTCTCTCCCTGGAGTTTGACTCCCAATGTGAACAGGACAGCCAATGTAACGAAGGTCACCAGGAACTTGCGCCAGAAGGCCAGGCTGCCCAGCTGGGCGCCGAGTGCCGTAACCTTTGCCGCCGCTTCCTCTGAAAGATTCTCTCCAATCGTCCAGGTAGCGAACTTGACTGCTGAAAAATCGAATGCTTTGGTCAGAACTGCGATGCAGGCGAGCAGGATCACGATGAATCCTATCCAGATTGCCTGCCAATCTTCTTTGCCCCAGAAAGCCGGGACCGGTTTGCCTTTATCCATATCAGAAAAAAGTATAATGCTTTACTATTTTGCAAATATAGGATTTTTCTGATATTTCCTGGCGTACTTCGGATCAAAGATGATATTAAGGAGTTTTGCGAGACGGTATCCTGCATTGCGGATCTGGGTCTTGGCCAAAACCCTGGTTTCCAGCTGCCAGTCCTTGGTCAGGGTATCACCCTCCTTGATCAGGTGTATAGGCCAGGATTTTTCAGCGCAATCCCTTGCCCAGTCGTACGGACCTCCTGCCGTGATTTCCGCGATTTCTTTCTCGGAACAGTCGTCAAAAAGATAAGCCAGGTCTCCGAAACTCCATGGATATGTAGCAAGGCACCGGTCATCCCAGTACGTGTGATAACGGAGGTCCTCATTCCCATACTTGACCTTGTAGTATCCGATGGTCATGTCTTCCGGATTGTAACGTATGTGCTCCGGACAGTGCATGTCTCCGACAAAATGGACCGTCAACACGATCTCGAGGAACCGGAGGGAGTCCGGCATATTCCTGGCATCCCTGAGTTCGCCGGCGAAGGTCTCTATGACGTGGACACAGTTCTTGACGTATCTGTCTCCGTCGTATATTCCCTTGAACGGCTCGAAATCCATATTCACCTCGAACGTGTGAGGATAGGCAATACCGTCCACAAACGGAAGCTTACTCTTGTATTCATCGGCATAGGAAGCATATTCAACGATCGAAGAACCATTCAGGTACTTTGATAATTGTTTCTTTGTGGTTTTCGTAAGATGGTTTTCTGCGATCCTGGCCACGGTTGCATGACCGAGACGTCCCCATCCGAACGACGGGACCACCAGCAGCAGGCTGATGGCGATAATCAGCGCTCTTTTCATTTTTCTTCTGTATTACAGTTCAAAATCCACCAGTATCGGACGATGGTCCGACGAGTCGTAATAGTTAGACATAGCCCAGACCATATTCGTCCAGGACTCATTAAGGATCAGCGCATTCCGGACTTTGGAATACATTGACGGAGAGGCATACATGAAATCATAACGAGGCGGGTAGTTGCCGGCCGCGTCATTGGCCCAGGTACGAGTGGCAAAGAAATGCCCCGGGTACTTGAGTCCGATTATGTCCTTGTAGAATGTGTTGTCCAGGATGTAGTCATGGCTGCTGAGGAAAGGACTGTTCCCGGCAAGCTTGTACCGCCAGTTGTCCAGGCGGCTGCGTGTATTGAAGTCCCCCATCATGAGCCAGTTCTGTTCCGAAGACAGCTTAGGGTCGTCTATGCTCCTGGAACATATGTACTTGATTTCGGCTTCGCGCTGAGCGTTCCCGCCCGCACTGTTCTTTGAATCGTAATTCTGGTCCTTCAATACAAACTTCGCATAATAGCTATAGGCATGAGGCCAGAGATGGAGCGTCACGAAATTGACTTTCGTTCCGTCCACATCCACCTGCTGGACGGCGGCTCCGTGCGCAACCGGACAGTAACCTTCAGGACACTGGCGATGGTATTCCGCAGCATGGCTGGCTCCATCATTCCAGTTGTCCGCCATCTGCTGGTGCTCGCTGTCGGTTTCAGTTATGAGGGCAAGTGTCTCTATCGGATACTTCGATGTTATCACCTGCGGGTAATAGTCATCCGCATAGATGCGGTAACCTCCGATCGCCGTATACTTATGGCCGTAAGATGCTGCGAATTCCGGCCAGGCCTTCGGGAAATACCTGCTGGCCACGGAGCTCATGGAGGAACTCCTGTCCTTGTATATCGATTGTGCTTCACACCAGACACAGACATCCGGATCGTATTTGGCAATGAATTCCTTGAAATGCACGAATCCATCCTGCTGGTCGCTCCACATTCCGTTCTGGATGTTCCAGTACATCACGCGAAGACCTTTTTCCGGGCGTTTCATCTTCGCGGTCTCCACCACCTTGATATTGTCCAGATAGAAACCGTGGTTCAAGGTCTTCACATTGCTTTCGCTGGACCAGTACAGCATCGTTCCGTCCGTGGCATTTGAAACCTCGACCGAAATGGTGTTCCAGCCGTTTATCAGCGAATTACGCGGGAAAGTGAGATTGTGGTCTATTCCGTCATGAGGTTCCGTCAAGGCATAGTCCACGCCGTTGATCTTGGCGGAGGTGATCACTCCGGCAAGGCATACCTTGAAGCAGAAGTTGTCGTTCATGGAAGGTTCCGGCTTCACATCGAAGGTGACCCTGATGTCGGAAACCTCCTTGATCGAAGAAAGCATAGGCGACTGGATGATGCCTCTCTTGCCTTCTCCGTTCACTCCGCAGGACAGATAGCCAGGGCGTTCGGAAACCCTGAACAGATAGACCCACGGGCCGAAACCACGACTTTCCATATATTCATCGGAACAGACATGGGATGTTGCCACCGTCTTCCAGACAGTGGATTTGAAAGATATATGGCTCAGTGGGTTTTCGCAGTCTTGCTTGAAATTGTCCGACTGTACGAAAGGTCCCTCGGACATGGTGCAGGCATCGAAGTTCTCGGAGAACAGAACGGTTTCCTCGCCTTTGCCCCCGTTTTCCGGATTGACTTTCGGTTCTGGTATCAGCCTTTCATTGCAAGCACTCGCGCAGGCGATAAGTGCTGCCAGCGCAATCCCTGCGAGATAAAAGTATTTATGAGCAAACACGTGTCCTTTGGCTATTGTGGTGGTATTCCACTATTATTACACCGACCGGCTGAAAAACACCTAAACAAAAACGCAAAAATCTCGTTAATGGAAAGAAATACCCAGGGAAACCACAAAAGAATGTATAGCTTTGTGATTTCCAGTCATTTCATACCCCTGGAACTTATAGCCTGCTCCGGCATTCACCCGATTCTTCTCGCCCCGGAAACTAAACCCTGCGATGATGCCGGCATTGATGCCGCCTGAATATTCATAATCATGCTTGAAGTCCGCCGCATTCCTGTACTTGGCTTTCAGGAAAGGAGAATATCCCGCCGAAACCGAAACAAACGGCTTTCCCTTCGTGTCGTAAGCATCCGCATACCATCTGACATTGGCTGTAAGAGGAAGGAAGACGAAAGTTTCTTCTATCGGGTGGTATGTCTCTTCGTACCAGTTTCCGTCTTCGTCCTGCACCTCCCTTGTCTCTGTCTCCTTGCTCTGTTTCAGATAGCAGTCAGCCCCGGCGGAAGCTCCTATGAATATCTTTCCTCTGAATATATAACCGTGGGAGGTGGAAAGCCCGCCTCCCATTCGGAAAAAGCCGTCGGAACCAAAAGCCAAGGTTCCGTCAAGAGACCCTTCGTAGCCCGAAGCTTTATATTTAAACTCATTATATTCAGTTACTTCCGGACGGATAACACCATCCCTGTCCTGCGCTTGTACACAGAAAGGAACTACGAGAGATATCAGGATAAGGAGTAACTTTCTCACCTGCCATTGAGCCTAATTGTCTCCACCGAATATCTTGATGACGGCTTCGAGCTTCTGGCGCAGGCGGGCGGTGTCGATGCTGTTGACGATACCCTCGACCTTCTTACGGAACTCGGCGGTGTCGATGCTCTTGGACATATTCTCGATGGACTCACGCAGCCTGGCGGTGTCCACGCTGCCTACGATTCCTTCCACTGACTTGCGGATCGCAGCGGTGTCGATACTGTTGATTATTCCTTCGATGGTGTTCCCTAAATTATCCATCGACTGTTTGATGGCCACGGTGTCTATGTTCTTTATAGCATCGTTGATAACATCGGGAATCTGGTCGATAAGGTCTCCGATGGACTCAGTGGCGCTTCCAACGCCGTTTTGGATGAGTATGGAATTGTAACGGCCGATAGCTTCCGCCATCTTGACCTTTTCCGAGGTGGAATACGAATCATAGTTGTCTTTGATTTCCTGGACGAACCCTTCATATTCCTGACGGGACTTTTCCCAATCGGCCTCAGTATAATCCTTGAATTCATTCTCCGTCTTCTCGACGAAACTGTCGAATCGCTCAGGAAGGCTCTTGGTGGAAGCACATCCGACGAAGATCGCCAAAGCGGCGATAAAAGCGAAAACCTTTGACTTATCCATATCGTAAAGTGTTATACATTGAACAGGAAATGCATTATGTCGCCGTCTTTCACGACGTATTCCTTTCCTTCTGTGGCAAGTTTACCGGCCGCCCTCACGGCGCTTTCACTGCCGAGGGTGACGAAGTCCTCATATTTGATGACTTCAGCGCGGATGAAACCTCTCTCGAAATCCGTATGGATAACTCCTGCGGCCTTCGGGGCCTTGTCTCCCTTATGGATGGTCCAGGCACGGCACTCGTCGGCGCCTGCAGTGAAGAATGTCTGGAGGCCGAGAAGGTGATATGCCCCCTGGATGAGCCTTACGACACCTGATTCCTGAAGGCCCATCTCCTCGAGGAACATCTGCCTGTCTTCGTAGGAATCCATTTCCGCTATCTCAGATTCCGTCCTGGCTGAAATCACGAGAATCTCCGCATTCTCATCCTTGGTGGCTTCCCTGACCGCATCCACATACTTGTTGCCGGAAGCAGCGGATGCATCATCCACGTTGCAGACATACATCACCGGCTTGTTCGTCAGCAGGAACAGGTCGCGGGCCATAGCCGCTTCCTCATCGTTGACCGGCTCAACCGTCCTGCAGGATTTTCCCTGGAGCAGGGCTTCCTTGTAACGCAGAAGCAAGGCCACCAGCTTCTTGGCTTCCTTATCGCCTCCGGTCGTCGCCTGTTTCTGGGACTTGGCCAGACGGGCCTCGACCGTTTCAAGGTCTTTTATCTGAAGCTCCGTATCCACGACTTCCTTGTCCCTGACAGGATCCACGCTTCCATCCACGTGGACTACGTTGTCGTCATCGAAACAACGCAGGACGTGCAGGATGGCATCTGTCTCCCTGATATTCGCAAGGAATTGGTTCCCAAGACCTTCACCCTTGCTTGCCCCTTTCACGAGACCGGCGATGTCCACGATGTCCACCGTCGCCGGGACGACGCTCTTCGGCTTGCACATATCGGCCAGCACCTCAAGCCTCTTGTCCGGAACATTGGTGGATCCGAGATTCGGTTCAATGGTACAGAATGGAAAATTCGCACTCTGGGCCTTTCCTGAGCTGACACAGTTGAACAATGTTGACTTCCCTACGTTTGGAAGTCCGACTATACCGCATTTGAGAGACATATCAATCCAATTTGTACAAATATACGAATCAAAAGAAAAAGTTTTTCCGTTTCTTTTCCTTTTTGCTGTTTGACATGTGCATCTTTGATGCCGGAATGATCAAAGGTTATTTTTACATCACTTTCATCTGGCTTCTCCTTGCGGTCCCCTCCCGGTTGCGAAATCCGGAGCCCGCGGGAGAAGTTTCCATATTGTTCTGGAACCTTGAGAACTTCTTCGACTGGAAAGCCGGCAACGGAGGAGAAGAGTTCTCCTCCTACGGAACAAGGCACTGGACGAAGCGGAAATTCGAGGTGAAGTGCAACGCTGTCGCCAAGGCCCTGCTATGGATTGCCGACACGGAAGGCGGACTTCCGGACATAATAGGAGTCGCAGAGGTAGAGAACCGTTCCGTCTTGCAGAAACTTCTGGAAGGCACCGCGCTTAGAAGAGCCGGTTATTCGACCGTACACTACGACTCGCCCGATCCCAGGGGAATAGACGTCGCCTTGCTGTACCGCCGTTCGGAACTGACACTTATGGAATCAAAGCCTCTCCATATTCCTTCCCTGGACACGAGAGATATCCTTCTTGCGACATTCCTGACCAAAAGGAGCGACAGCCTTGCCGTGCTGGTCAACCACCATCCTTCAAAATACGGGAAAGACTCGGAGAGGAAACGGGAAGCGGCCCTCAGGAGGCTGCGCTCGGCGACGGATTCCCTGGCCTCCGAAGGCTACCGGAACATTGTTGCGATGGGCGATTTCAACGACACTCCGGACAATCCTGCATTCAGTATCATCACCGGCAGGGACGGAGGCCCCGGGGCGCTTTCTGACCTTTCCTATCCCTTGTGGAAGAAAGGCTCGGGCAGCATCAAGTATTCAGGGAAATGGGAACTGATAGACTTGTTCTTCGTGTCGGAAACACTTGCAAACGAGGGCCTTGTGTCTCCGATGAAGGTTATACGGGTGCCGTTCCTGTCTGCCAGGGACAACACCCATTCCGGAGATAAGCCTTTCCGAACCTACACAGGTCCGCGGTATTCCGGAGGAGTGAGCGACCACCGCCCCATAATGATAAAGATTCGATAATATTTATTACATTTGTAAGGATATGGCAACAGTTTAAATGATTAATAATATGGAAATGAAAACCAAGATAAGGGAGAAATTCAAGACTCTCTTCGGCGGAGAAGGAGAAGTTTTCGCCTCTGCCGGCAGGATCAACCTCATCGGAGAACATACCGACTATAACGGCGGATATGTATTCCCAGGAGCCATCGACTGCGGAATAATGGCCGAAGTCAAGGTCAACGGGACCCAGAAGGTCAGGGCTTTTTCCCTCGACTATGATGAATATGTAGAATTCGGACTCAACGAAGAGGACAAGCCTCAGCAGCAGTGGGCCTGCTACATATTCGGTGTCTGCCGCGAGACCACGAAGCGTGGCGGCAAGGTCGAAGGATTCGACTGCGTATTCGCAGGAGACGTCCCTCTCGGAGCCGGCCTTTCCTCTTCGGCAGCCCTTGAAAGCACCTTCGCATTCGCAATCAACTACCTGTTCGGCAACAAGATCGACAAGTTCGACCTTGCCAAGATCGGCCAGAGTACGGAACACAACTACTGCGGCGTCAAGTGCGGAATAATGGACCAGTTCGCTTCCATATTCGGAAAGAAGGGCAACCTTATCCGCCTCAACTGCAAGACACTGGAATACAAGTATTTCCCATTCGATCCGAAGGGATACAAACTGGTTCTTGTGGATTCCTGCGTAAAACACGAGCTGGCCTCGTCGGCCTATAACAAGAGGCGCGAATCCTGTGAGAATGCGGCCAAGGCCATCAGCAAGAACCACCCGGACGTGGAATTCCTCAGCGACGCCAAGAGAGTATGGCTGGACGAGGTCCGCGACCAGATTCCGGAGGAGGATTTCCTCAGGGCTGAATATGTGATCGGAGAGGTCCAGAGGGTGCTTGATGTCTGTGACGCTCTTGAAAGGGGCGACTACGAGACCGTTGGCGAGATGATGTACCAGACCCACTTCGGAATGAGCAAACTGTACGAGGTCAGCTGCGAGGAACTGGACTTCCTCAACAAGCTGGCACGAAAATGCGATGTTACAGGTTCGAGGGTTATGGGAGGCGGCTTCGGTGGCTGCACGATCAACCTCGTGAAGGAGGAACTGTATGACGGCTTCATCGCCGCCGTAAAGGAGCAGTTCCCGGCCAAGTTCGGGCACGATCCTAAGTTCTATGATGTCGTCATCAGCGACGGCGCCAGGAAGGTCGAATAAGAGGCTTCACAACACAACTTAATACGACACGGGCCGCACGGGATTACTCCCTGCGGCCCTATTTGCTTATCTCATTGCGCACTACAAAGTTAAGATTGTTATTAGCATATGGTTCATTGATTATCTGTATTTCTAACTACGATTGGAGTTTCGCCAATTAATGTAGGATTTTGACTTTCTCATTAATAGTGATTGGCCGAGAGACGCCCTCCGGAAAACAAAATAAGGCGGCTGGATAACAGCCGCCTTATTGATTCACAAGAACTTCCTATTAGAAGAAACGAGCCCTGTTGTCCTTGACGTCAGCATCCAGCATCATGACCGGAAGGATCATCTGGGACATATAGCTTGCCATCTGGTCTGCGTTGGCCTTGGCATCATCCTCGGTATAGAAAGCACCGGTGTCCCGGCCATTCACCTTGAACACGTAGGTACCGATCATTCCGGCAACCGGACCGCAGATCTTGCCCTCCGGGGCAACGGATACAGCACCGATGAACTTAGGGTCGAGACCCTGGCCGTTAAGCGAAGCGAACCTGACATCGACATCGGAGCTGACGGAAGTGTTCAGCTTGTCTGCGATTTCCTGGAGATCGTCCATTCCCTTTATCTGCTCTGCGACATCTGCAGCTGCCTTTTCAGCTGCCTTCTGGGCGAAGAGCTGCTGGCGGATGACGTCCTTGGTTTCATCAAGCGTAGCTATTCCATCCTTGTGGATACCGGTAACGGTAGCGATGAAGAAATAGTTGTTGTTGACCGTGATAATATCGGAAACCTTGCCAACCTTGTTGTCGAAGATCCACCTTGTGACTTCCCTGGCCTGGTTGATGGAACCATAGGTATCATTGCTCTCCTGTACGGCAGTCATAGGATGTGAATAGACACCGAGAGTATCTACAGCGGCCTTATAATTCTTGTAGTCCCCGGCGGCGAGTTTGGCGAACTTGCTGGCCTGGGAATAGTAGTCATTGAAAGTCTCGTTGCTGGAGAGTGAAGACTTCTGGAGGATGGCAACCTGCTTCTTGGTGACAGGAGCGGTCCTCTTGGTGACCTCGACGATATGGGTACCGTACTGGGTCTTGAGTACGAACGGCTTACCTACCTGTGCGGTAAGGGCTGGCTCGAAACCAGGGATCATATAGCTCTGGGTCAACCAGCCGATATTGCCCTGTCCGCCGTCTGCAGCGCTCTGGGTGTCGGCAGATACGGAAGTCGCAACATTGGCGAAGCTCTCGCCCTTCTGGAGGACGTTCATTACGCTGTCTATCTTCTCCTGGCTGTCCGTGGCTGCGAAGAGAATATGCCTTACATAGATGGAATCAGGAACCTGTGCGGTAGCCATGATCCTGCCGGCATAGAATACATTCTCGTTGTCGGAAACAATAGGAGAAGTACCTGAAGCATTGGAGAATACGAACTCATTGAGGTCTGTGTTGATGGTGTTGAGTTCGCCGGCACGATACCAGTATTCACTCAGCGGCTTCTCGGAATTCCTTGCAAGGAACGTCTTGACGGCCTCGGTGGTGGAGAACTCATAATAGATGCTGTTCATCGCCTCCTTGGTAGCCTCGATGTCTGCTGCGGAAGGAGTAACCTCGAATACAACGTATTCCATATCCCTGGAAGCATTCTGGCGGTACAGGCTCTTATGGTCGTTGTAATACTTCTGGACCTCTTCGTCGCTGACCGTGATGGTAGAATCCTGAGTGAATACAGAAGGAACGAGGACGAAGTCGACGTTAGCCGTGTTGTTGTTGTCGGCGATGGCCCTCTTGAGCATGAGCGGGTTCTGGAAGTTGCTGGCTGAGAAGAGGGAACCGTACTTTGCATAGAACTGCTGGGTGAAGACGGTATTCTGGATATAGTCCCAGTATGTCTTAAGGCGGCCGGTCTGGTCTGTCTGGACGGCGTTGATGATATTCTGGAGGGCAGTCTTGCTGAAGTTGCCGTTCTCATCCTGGAAAACAGGGTTCTGGGAGATGACTGGAGAAACCATATCTCCTGCGAGGAGCTCCTTGAGTTCTTCTTCCCCAACCTTGATACCGGCATCGGCAGCCTTCTTGGTGAACAGATACTTGTCCACGAGGCTCTGCCAAGCGGCGTTGCGGATCTGCTGTTGCTGCTGGTCGCTCTGGGCAGAATTACCGGTAACCATCTCGTTCACAACCGTGAACCTGTCGACATCCTGCTGGAAGTCAGTGTAAGAGACAGCCTTTCCGTTGATTTCACCTACGTTGTTCTTGGATGACATCATATTGAAAGCGGACTCGAGTGTGCCCGGATCAATGATGAATGACAGAAGGGCCAGTGCAATGATGATGGACACTGCAAGGCCGGCCTTGTCGCGAGTTTTTTGAAGAATCGCCATTGTTTATATTGTTTTAAATTTCAAACATTTTGATATTGGGGTGCGAAGATAGTGATTTTTAATCAATTTCCTATTATTTTTTAAGTAAAGGCCCGATAAAGTTGACCGAATCGATGATTACTCGTGTCGTGTCTTCAATCACATAGACATAGCTGTTGAACGGCCGGTAGATGATGGCGTTCCTGGCCATTTCGTCCGACCTCATTCCATATCCCTGCATGAAATCGTCCTTGTTGAACATCCTCACATAGCAATCTGTGTAGATTTCCTTGTTCGCCTGGTCCCAGTACAGGGTGTCCGTCTCCATCGTCTGCTGCTTGAGCACATTCTGCACTATCACGTTGCCGAACGCCGACCATTGCTCGATATTGTGCTTCTTGCTCTTGAAGTGCCTGGCGTTGTTTGAGTGCAGCACCGTCTCCAGCACATCCCCGTCGGTATAGGCGAACACATGGAGCCCATTCGGAAACAGCTCGTAGGAACAGGTATCGTTGTCATACCGTTCCATTATGTCGGCTTCCACCCTCATCTGCAGGTTCCCGGTCCTGGTCTGGACGACGAACATACTGTCCACCGTTTGAACCGGCGTCTCCTCCAGATCGAGCTTGTCCGCCTCGGAGAGTTTCCCTTTGCATGAATATACGACGAAAGCAACCGCAATCGCGGTTGCAATCATCGTAATGCTATGTAGTTTTCGTTCCAAGGCCTTGGCCCTTGAATATATTACCTTGTCCTGACGGTTGTGGTTGCGTGCATTCCGCCGCAGTTGACGGTGTAGGACTGTCCGTCCACGATATCATACATGAAAGCGTCTGCCTTTGCAGGGAAGCTGGCTGAATACCTTCCGATAAGGGCGTTGCAATCACCGGCCAGTGAAGGATCGGCAGCCTTTGCCCTCTGCAGGTAATCGACTGCTACCCAAAGGTTTGCCCTTGAGGTAACCTCATCGCCGCCGCAACGGGTAGAAGCCCAGATTGTTCCGGTGATGTAGTAAGCCCTTCCCTGATAGCTGGAGTCAAGTTCAGCCGCCCTGTTTGCATAAGAGGATGCCTTGGCGGTCATTCCCTTCTTTACGCAGACATTGGATGCTTCCATGTTGTACTTCGCCTTGGTAATGTTGTCGATATCGCTGAAGCTGCATGCCTCTTCGATGTATTTCAAGGCGGCGTCGGTGTTACCCTGCGCAAGGTTGAGCCTGTAAAGACTGTAAGCGGTCTTGGCATTAGGCTCGTTCCTGTAAAGAGCGGTGGCGGCCTTGAGGTAAAGGTCGTTGTTCTGGCAGCCTTCTACTGTATTGAGCATACCCACGATCTTGGCGTTAAGGGCCATATCGGATGGGTTTGCCTCATAGCGAGGAGTGAACAGGCCGAGAAGGTCGTCGCAGCTCGCGATCTTGCTGTCGATGTAGGTCAGGTCAAGACCGTTCCTGGCTTCGGAGATCTTCTTGATGTCGTCCTTGTCGATGCCCTTGGCAACGAGTGTTGCGCTGTCGGTGGCGGCAGCCTTGTCAAGGAGGCCGACTGATGACTCATAGACATCCAGGACTTTCTCGACATCAAGCTTGCCTTCGTTCTTGAGAGCGACTGCAGCGTTGAAGTAAGGGACATACGAAGCGAAGTTCGTCAGCTCCTGGTTTTCGCCGATGATCTTTCCGATTTCGTCAAAGACGAACTGGTTGTCCTTCAGTTTAAACTGGACGATATACCTGGCCTTGTTGTTGAGTGCCTTTACAGCATTCTTTGGATAAGTAGCCGCCCTCTGGTCCTGAAGGGTAAGGAGAGAATCGATGATGGCATTGCGGAGAGCCACATCCTTGGTCTTGGCGATCTGCCTGGTAAGGAGGGTGGAACCCTTGATCAACATGTTCTCGCTTGCAGTAGCAGGGCAGATGGCATATGCCTTCCTCCAGTTAGGAAGAGCATCATCGTAATTCTTCTGCTTGTAATAATCATCGTAGAAGGAAAGATACTTCTTGCACTCGTCCGCGTTAGGTCCGTACTTGTCCTGTGCGGAAAGCTTTATTCCCGTGAATGATACAACAAGTGTCAACAGAGCTAGTGTAATCTTTTTCATGGTCTTTTGTGTTTTCAATTTCAAGCAAATCCAGTTAATCGTATCTTGGTTTCAAGAACCAAATGTCAAGTAAGTTAAGTCCTATGTTAAAATTAATGTACCTTTCCCTTACCAGGTTTCCGGCAGTAGAACCTCGCTGACCTATATCTATCCCCACTGTCAAACCGTTGGTCACTCCGGTTCTGTTGCTGAATACAGGGAGCGTAGCTCCAAAAGTCAGACCAAACGCATTTATGTTGCTTCCGTCCACCTTGTAGTAGGCCTGGTCCCAATATGCTCCGGCCCTGTATGTCACCCTCCTGCGGTAGTACCTGATATCATTCCTGTTAGGCACGTAGGAGAATCCGGCACGGACCGACTGGGATGTCGTCGCGCTGAACACCGCGCTTCCTACACAGGCAAATCCGGGTACGTTGTCAAGCCCGCAGGAAGACCAGTCGGACCTGAGATAATTCACCTCCGCAGTCCACTTGTTGCCACGGAGCGAGAATCCTGCGCCGATTTCCTGGGCAAGTCCAACCCTGTTGCGCTTGCCGAGGGTGTCCGTGAAGGTCCTCGGGGAAGGTGTGGAATCGTTGATGGAAGATATGGTCTGGATCTCATACCTGTCCACATGTCCGGAGAAGTTGGATTTGAGTCTGTAGGTAGCTCCTATCACCGCAGTGACATTTCCCATCGCAGGAGTCTCATACTGAACCCCGAATTTTCCCGAATAGCTCTTCAGGTGCATCTCATATCCGCTGTAGATATCCCTGAAGCCCGTGCTGGCCAGGTCGAAGGTGCTGTTCTTGTTGAGCTTTCCGAAATAATACTGTCCCTCCGCTCCGATCGAGAAACCCTTGAACGGGGTCAGGCCGGCGCCGAGAAAAACCTCGGAAAGACCGCCATATCCCTGTACCGTATTGGTAATTACGCCCGTCTGGGAAATGATGTTGCCTGTCTCCTTGGAGGAAATCTTGTATCCTAAATCGCTGAACGGAGAGAAGCCGGCATACATCGCCAGGGATTTGTAAACAGGGAACGAAAACGCCACGTCGTAGATGTTGAACGTGTTGTTGGAGGAACTCATATCCCCTTGCTTGTAGTATCTGTTTCCCTGGGCGAGGCTGAAATCAGCCATGAAGGTCTTCTTGTCCCGAGCGGTTACCGCCGCCGGGTTGAGATAGTTGAGGGCTCTCTTGTCGCGGGTGGCTATTCCCACGCCGCCCATGGACTTGTTATAGGCGGATCCTTGCCTGGAAATGTCGCCTATCCCGAACATCGAATATGGGGAATATGAGTTGTATGCTTCATTCTGCGCACTCAAAGGAAGTACACAGAGCAAGCTGAAAGCTATCAGGAGTATTCTTCTAACGTTTCCTTTCAACATAATCGTCAGCTATCAATGCCAACCCCATCAGCACTAGATTGCAGACTACAAAGATGGAGTTTTTCATTCTTTTTGCAAAATATAAAGCGTCTCCGCCCGTAAAAACCACAACTTTTTCCGGAAACAGCGACAAGTACCCCTGTATTTCAAACATTATGCCGCTTACTACCCCCGATTCTATGGAGGAAACCAGCGAATTTCCTGTTTCCCTGATGTTTACGGGAGTGTCAACCATTGGGAGAGTCCTTGAATACCTGTTCAGTGCTTTGAACCTGGTACGGCAGCCCAGGGAAACGTTGCCTCCGGAGTAGTTACCCTCCTCGTCTGTAATGTCTATGGTCATCGTGGTCCCGAAGTCGAATACTATGCTTCCCTTACCTTTGAAAAGGTACCTTACAGCAATCACCGCAGCCGCCCTGTCCGGAGAAAGATATTCCGGCAAAGAATAGCTTGTCACGGTCTGCAAGTGTTTCCTGTCGAGGATTATGAGTTCTCCACAACCTGAACGGAGCTTTTCTTCCTGGGACTGATTCACTTCAATGGTTGAAGAAATCACCATGACTGCCGGTTTTTCCTTTTCGACAAGGGAATCGATGAAATCGAACATCTTCTCCCCCTGGTAACGGAACGTCTTTCCGAGCGTCATTCCGTCCGACCAAGCCGCCTTGAGGGCTGTGTTTCCTATTTCTACCAAAAGATTCGGCATCTTCCAAAGATAGTGATTTTTTTTGTTATTTCAGCTTCATAAGCGTCTGGAGGGCCTTCTGGAGGGTATCTATTCCGCGCGTGACTATCTTGAGTTTACCTTCAGACTGCTTGAGATGGAAGAGCTGGTCGTTGGCGTTGATGTTGCCGAGTATATCCGTAAACACCTTGGTCTTGTAGTAAGGAGACATCGGATTGGATATGAAGAACATGATCATCATTCCGTTCTTGATGATGATTTTCTCGAATCCGAGCTTGCTTCCGAGATTACGTATCTTGACCACATTGAAAAGATTGCCGGCTTCTTCCGGAAGTTCCCCGAAACGGTCGGAAAGTTCCGCTCGGGCGCGGTCTATCTCCTTGTCATTCAGCATCGAATCAAGATGCTTGTATATCCTTATCTTCTCCGCCGTGATGTCGATGTAAGAGTCCGGAATCATTGCCGGCTGGTCGGTTTCTATGGCACAGTCGACTAGGAAAGAGTCGTCTTTCCTTCCTGTTGACACGCCTGTTTCAACCCCTAGTTCCTCCATCGCCTCGGCAAGTATCTTCTGGTATGTCTCATATCCCATGTCCATTATGAATCCGCTCTGCTCGGCGCCGAGGAGGTTGCCTGCTCCCCGGATGTCGAGATCCTGCATGGCTATGTTGAATCCGCTCCCGAGGTCGGAAAATTCCTCGATGGCTTTCAGCCTGCGCCGTGCGTTGTCAGTGATGGACACCAAAGGAGGCACTATAAGGTAGCAGAATGCCTTCCTGTTGGACCTTCCCACCCGTCCTCTCAGTTGGTGGAGGTCACTCAGGCCTATGTTCTGTGCCTGGTTGATTATTATGGTATTGGCATTGGGAATATCAAGTCCGTTCTCGATGATCGTCGTACAAAGAAGCATGTCATAGTCACCGCGGATGAAGTCCAGCATCCTGTTTTCCAGTTCCTTCGGTTCCATCTGGCCATGCGCGACACATATCTTCATGTCAGGAACAAGCCTGTGAAGTATCTCATGGATGGAATCAAGTTCCTCAACTTTGTTGTGGAGGAAGAAAATCTGGCCGTTACGATTGAGCTCGTAATTGATTATGCTCTTTATCTCGTCGGTGTTGAAAAGGATTATTTCTGTCTGTGTCGGAATCCTGTTAGGCGGCGGCGTATTGATGATTGAAAGGTCCCTGGCGCCCAGGAGTGAGAACTGGAGGGTACGGGGAATAGGAGTTGCCGTGAGGGTAAGTGTATCCACGGATGACTTCAACTGGCGCAGCCTTTCCTTCGCGGACACTCCGAATTTCTGTTCCTCATCTATAACAAGAAGCCCCAAGTCCTTGAATTCGAAGCCTTTTCCAAGCATCTTGTGGGTTCCTATAACTATATCCAACTGCCCTTCCTTCAATCTTTTCTTTATTTCCGTCACTTCTTTGGCGGAATGGAGCCTGCTGACATATTCTATGGTGCAAGGAAAATCCTTGAGCCTCGCTGAAAAGGTGTTGTAATGCTGCAGGGCAAGGATTGTGGTCGGTACCAATACCGCCACCTGCTTTCCGTCGGTAACAGCCTTGAAAGCGGCCCTGATAGCTATCTCAGTCTTTCCGAAACCTACATCTCCACAGATCAGGCGGTCCATAGGGCTGTCATCTTCCATATCCAGTTTGACCGCCCTGGTGGCTGCTTCCTGGTCCGGAGTGTCCTCATACATGAAAGATGATTCTAGTTCTTCCTGAAGATAGCTGTCCGGAGAAAAAGCGAAACCTTTGGACGCCTTCCTTTTCGCATAGAGTTGTATCAAGTCTTTCGCTATATCCTTGATCCTGGATTTGGCACTTGTCTTCAGATTCTGCCAGCTCTTGGACCCGAGCTTGTTAATTTTCGGTACCTCACCGTCTTTCGGGCGGAAACGGGAAATCTTGTTCAAGGAATGTACGGATACGAACACCACGTCTCCATCCTTGTACATCAGCTTGACAACTTCGTGCATCCTGCCTTTGTCGTCCCTCATCCTGACCAGGCCGCCGAACACACCTACTCCATGGTCTATGTGGACTACGTAATCACCGATATTGAAAGCAGTCAGGTCATTGAGTGTAAGCTGTTCGCTTTTCTCGACCGTCCTCCTCAGGCTCACCCTGTGGAATCTGTCGAATATCTCATGGTCGGAATAACAGCATATCTTATCGTCATGGTCTATGAATCCTGAATGGATATTCTTTCCTTCGACGAAATCAGGAACAAGGCCGCTGTTTTCCAGAAGGATGGATCTCAACCTTTCTGTCTGGCTCTTCTTTCCACTGAATATGAACACTTTGTATCCATATTCCATATTCTTCCTGATGTCGGATGTCAATAACTCGAAATTCTTGTTGAATACCGGCTGGGGAACAATATTGAATTTTATCACATCTTCCGCTTCCGTTCCCAATGGAACCTGGAGGAATACTTTCCTGAATGGCTCCAACCCCTTGGAAAACTCCCGCTCCTTGTAAATATCAAAAGAGTCCAACCATATCGGCGTACCTTCAGGAAGAAGGGATAGAATGCTTTGTCCATTCGATGTCCCTTCTTTTCCGGCAAGATCCGGAAATATCTCTATATCAGTTCTTTCTTCTTTTGAAAGCTGCGTATTGCAATCAAATACATGGATCTTTTCCACTTCATTCCCGAAGAAAGATATCCTGAAAGGATCATTGAAGGAATATGAGAAAATATCTATTATCGAACCTCTTATACTGTACTGGCCTGGAGCGGAGACGAAATCCACTTTCTCGAATCCTTGTTCCGATAATTTCTCCTTTATTGAATCATAGGATATCTCCTGCCCTACACTTACCTTCATCACAGACTGAACTATATCCCCTATAACAGGAACAAGTTCTTCGAGGGCCTCCGGATAAGTTACTATGAACAATCTGGATGAATTGCCGGAATTGGAAATGATCTTTCCTACCGCTGACGTTCTCTGTACCCCGAGAGTAGATTTATAGTTGCTCTTCTCTACACCTTTTCCACTGTCAGGAAGGAAGAATACTATATCTCCTTCAACCAGGGAATACAAATCCGAGGCACAGTACTCGGCACTTTCCTTGTCTGGAAGTATGATAAGATTGGTTCCGTTTACGGCACATTGGGACACGATGAACCACCTGGCAGAGAGAAAAAGCCCTTTGCAATATATTTCCTTTTCAAGAGCCAACTTCCTTGCCAGTTTTCCGGAAGAAACTGAACTTATCAACATACGTTGCAAAATATTGTCAATAACCTGTTGATAACCCTGTTAACAAACCCCGTTTTATTGTTGGTTTTCCGGAACGGAGTATTTTTCAACAAACGGCCAACAATCCGCCAAATGCTGCCTTAACAGGTTTGTGTGTTATTAAAATATTAATAATCAATTATTTAAATGAGTTATCAACATTTCAACAACCTATATATCACCATCAATTTATATAAAAATAAATCAATATATTTGTATTGACTAAATGACTTTCTGATGACAGAGTTCGATCCGCACAATACAAGTAGCGACAAAGATAAGGATTTGGACGGAATTATCCGCCCGCAGGAACTTGAAGATTTCACAGGCCAGAAAGAGATAGTTTCCAACCTGAACGTTTATATCAAGGCTGCCAAGATGAGAGGAGAAGCTCTTGACCACGTGCTTTTCCATGGTCCTCCAGGACTCGGCAAGACCACTCTCGCCCATATCATAGCAAATGAGATGGGAGTGAATATGAAGATTACTTCCGGTCCTGTACTTGACAAGCCAGGAGATCTGGCCGGACTGCTCACATCGCTTGAGACCGGAGATGTTCTTTTTATAGATGAAATACACAGGCTTTCAGCGGAGGTTGAAGAATATCTCTATTCTGCGATGGAAGATTATGTGATTGACATAATGATAGACAAAGGTCCAGGTGCGCGTTCGGTCAGGATCAGCCTGAATCCTTTCACCCTTGTTGGAGCCACCACAAGGAGCGGTCTCCTTACGGCGCCACTCCGTGAAAGGTTCGGAATCAATTGTGGGCTAGAATATTACGATACTTCAGAACTGGTCAGGATAGTAAGGAGAAGTGCAAGGATCCTTAATGTTACCATCGATGATGATGCTTCGAAGGAGATAGCTCTCAGGAGTCGTGGAACACCGAGGATTTCGAACGCCCTTCTGAAGAGGGTACGTGATTTCGCCCAGGTTATGGGTGACGGACATATAGACCTTGACATAGCCAGATATGCCCTCAATAAACTGAAGATAGATACCAGAGGTCTGGATTCCATAGACAACAAGATATTAAGGACTATAATAACAACTTTCAAGGGAGGTCCGGTCGGAGCGAATACGATCGCTACCGCGATAAGCGAAGACCAGGGAACTTTCGAAGAGGTATATGAACCTTTCCTCATCAAGGAAGGATTCATTGTGCGTACCCAAAGAGGAAGGATAGCCACGGAATTGGCTTACAAGCACCTGGGACTGGATGCCGAACTTGAAGCAAACAAGATTGACAATGGCTCGTTATTCTAGGTTCACATTAGTATTCATATTCATTTTCCTTTCTGTACAGGCTTTCTGCTGTACTTCAGTCATCATTTCCGGAAACGCACGGGCGGATGGCCGTCCGGTGATGTACAAACACAGGGATACAGGTGAATTGAACAACAGGATGCAATGGTTCCGGGGACCGGAATACTGTTTCATCGCTCTTGTCAATTCTTCTGCCAAGGAAGGAGAAGCCTGGGCAGGAACTAATTCTGCTGGTTTCTGTATAATGAATACTGCGACCTATGATCTTAAAGATGACAGTATTCCTGAGGAAATGATGGACAAGGAAGGAAAGTTCATGTATAAAGCCTTGGGTGTGTGTGCTGACCAGAAGGATTTTGAACATTTTCTGGATACTCTCTCAAAACCTTATGGAGTAGAGGCCAATTTCGGAATAATAGATGCACATGGCGGCGCATCATATTATGAAGTCAACAATTATTCCTACAGGAGGTTTGACGTAGCGGATGAACCCGGTGGATATATGGTTGTGACCAACTTTACCCGGAGTGGCCGTGAAAAAGACAGGAAAGGAGTGGACAGGTGGGAAAAATGCAGGGAGATATGTGCGGGACTGGATATGTCCACCGTCGGACACAAAGAACTTTTCAATTCCATTTCGAGGTCCGGCAAACCTATACAGAGGAATATTTCTTCCGCTGCCATCATCTTCGAAGGAGTAAGTCCGGGTGAGGATCCTCTCAGGACAGTTGCATGGACTATCCTGGGATGTCCGACCACTTGCATATATATTCCTCTCAAGGTTTTTACAAGTGACCATATTCCTGCATTCATGAAGGAATACAGGGATGGAGACAATGCCCAGATATGCAGCCAGGCACTGGTTATCAAGGGAATATATGGATTTGAGAAGGGATGTATTCCTGAATGTCAGGAAGTAGAAAAATTCGTGGACAGCAAGTTCAAGCGTTGGATGAACGGTCCGAGGTATGACAAATACGTCAGGAAAGTTTATCACAAGTATAAGCTTATGTACACCCGTAAGCTTCCGAAAGTGGTCCATAAACTTGCTGACGTCGAGAAAAATGACTAAAATTGCAGATAATTCACTAACCAGCATAAATACAACAAAAACATATTAAGAAATGGCCGATAAATTAATCTCAAAGATTCCTGACGGACCTTTGGCTGAAAAATGGACCAAACGGAAATCTGAACTTCATCTTGTCAATCCGAACAACAGAAGAAAGCTGGAGATAATCGTAGTAGGTACCGGTCTTGGAGGAGCATCTGCGGCTGCTTCCCTCGGTGAACTTGGCTACAATGTCAAAGTGTTCTGTATCAGTGATTCACCTCGAAGGGCACACTCGATTGCAGCTCAGGGAGGTATAAATGCTGCCAAGAATTACCAGAATGACAACGACGCTGTTTACCGTCTTTTCTATGACACCATCAAGGGAGGAGACTATCGCAGCCGTGAGGCCAATGTCTATCGTCTGGCAGAAGTGAGCGCCGCTATCATCGACCAGTGTGTTGCACAGGGTGTTCCTTTCGCCCGCGAATACGGCGGATACCTTGCCAACCGTTCTTTCGGAGGTGTACAGGTAAGCCGAACCTTCTATGCCAGGGGACAAACCGGCCAGCAGCTTCTTCTCGGAGCTTATGCGGCCCTCAACCGCCAGATCGCAGCCGGAACGGTAACTAGTTATCCTCGTCACGAAATGCTTGACCTTGTTATCATAAACGGCCAGGCTAAGGGTATCATAGCCCGTAATCTCGTGACCGGTAAACTTGAAAGGTTCGGTGCACATGCTGTTGTAATAGCAACCGGAGGTTATGGAAATACATATTTCCTTTCCACCAACGCCATGAATTCCAATGGTTCTGCAGCATGGCAGTGCTACAAGAAGGGAGCATATTTCGCAAATCCTTGTTTCGCACAGATCCACCCTACCTGTATTCCTGTCCATGGTGAGCAGCAATGCAAGCTTACCCTCATGTCCGAGTCTCTCCGTAATGACGGACGTATCTGGGTGCCTAAGAAGATGGAGGATGTAATCAAGCTTCGCAAGAAGGAGAAGAAGCCATCCCAGATTCCTGAAGAAGACAGGGATTACTATCTCGAGCGTCGTTATCCGGCTTTCGGTAACCTGGTTCCTCGCGATGTTGCTTCACGTGCCGCAAAGGAAAGGTGCGATGCCGGATTCGGAGTCAATGAAACGGGACTCGCTGTATTCCTCGATTTTGCAGATGCTATCAAGAGGCTTGGTCACCAGAGGGTTCAGGAGCGTTACGGCAACCTCTTCGACATGTATTACAAGATCAACAATGTCAGTCCTTGGGAGGAACCGATGATGATTTATCCGGCCATCCATTATACTATGGGTGGAATCTGGGTTGACTATGACCTGCAGACTACCATTCCTGGTCTCTACGCTATCGGTGAAGCCAACTTCTCCGATCACGGCGGCAACCGCCTTGGTGCATCCGCTCTCATGCAGGGTCTTGCAGACGGTTATTTCATACTGCCGGTAACGATCGCCGACTATCTTTCCAACAAGTTTGCCGAGCCTAAGACCGATATCAACGATCCTGCTTTTGACGAGGCAGAGAAGGCAGTTCAGGCAAGGATTGACAATCTCTTCGCCATCAAGGGAAGAAAGACTGTTGATTCAATCCACAAGAAGCTTGGAAAGATCATGTGGGATCATGTGGGCATGGCTCGCAATGAGGAAGGACTGAAGAAGGCAATTGAAGAAATCAGGGAACTCAAGGCTGAATTCTACAAGGACGTCTGTGTACCTGGAAGCCAGTTAGAGTTCAACCAGGAACTCGAGAAAGCCCTGAGGCTTGAAGACTTCTTCGAAATAGGAGAACTCATGGCCCGCGACGCTCTCAACAGGAAAGAATCCTGCGGTGGTCATTTCCGCGAGGAAAGCCAGACTGAAGAGGGTGAGGCCAAGAGGGATGATGCCAACTACATGTATGTCGCCGCTTGGGAATACAAGGGTGAAGATAAAGAACCGGAACTCCACAAGGAACCTCTCAAGTACGAGTTCATCGAGGTTAAAACCAGAAATTATAAAGAATAATCGGATATGGATTTCAATCTTAAGATATGGCGTCAGAAGAACGCCCGGGAAAAGGGTCATTTCGAGACCTATCACATTGCAGGAATCGAGGAAGATGCTTCGTTCCTGGAGATGCTTGACATCCTGAACGAACAACTGATCCGTGAAGGAAACGATCCGGTTGCGGTTGAGAGGGGCTGCAAGAGCAGCGGTCCGGTTTCTTTCGACCATGATTGCCGTGAAGGTATCTGCGGCGCATGTTCACTCTTTATCGATGGCCGTGCGCATGGTCCGGATGACCACGTGACTACCTGCCAGTTGTTCATGCGTCATTTCAAGGACGGGGCTACCATTACCGTGGAGCCGTTCAGGAGCCCGGCCTTCCCTATCATCAAGGATCTGGTTGTCGATCGCAGTGCATTCGACAAGATACTCCAAGCTGGAGGCTTTATCTCTGTACGTACCGGTGCCGCCCAGGATGCCAACTGTATCCTTATCCCTCACGAGAAGGCGGAGAAGAGTATGGATGCTGCCGCTTGTGTAGGTTGTGGTGCTTGTGTTGCAACCTGCAAGAACGGCTCTGCAATGCTGTTCGTTGCGGCAAGGGTGAGTTCCTTGGCTCTGCTTCCTCAGGGTCGTCCAGAGGCGGCCAGGAGGGCCAGGAATATGGTTGCGAAGATGGAGGAGCTTGGTTTCGGAGGTTGCACGAATACTCGTGCGTGCGAAATGGAATGTCCAAAGGGAATATCCATCGAGCATATTTCCCGCCTGAACAGGGAATTCCTTTCCGCCAAGTTCTCAGAATAGATCACTTTAGAAATACTTATATCTCATAATGTATCAAGGCCGGCTTTATCAGTCGGCCTTTTTCTGCGTCATTAATGAGGATCCTGTCGGCCCCTGCAGGGCAGGGCTGGCGGCAGTCGGCTGCAACGTTAGGGCGCATTTACCCGTATAGGGCTGCGAAGCAGCAAGCGCCCGGTGCTGCAGCCGCTGACGCAATGGATGCCCGGTAGTGTCAGGGATGACGGGTTATGACTTGCAGGAATACTACTGGCGGCAGAGGACTTCGGCCATCATGCAGCGGGCGGAACCGCCACCTATAGACTCTATGTTCGGAATACTGACCGGAAGAACGGTCCCGTAAGAATCCAACTTTGCCAGCTGGCTGGACGTAAAGCTATCTTTGGCAGTCTGAGACATAATAATGAAGTGTTCGTCCCTTATATTCTTGACTTCCAGGATATTCCCGGCAAAGTGACACATCTGGTCAGAAGTTATCCAGATGATTTCCTTACCGGCTGCGGTAAGACTTGCCTCAACTTCAGAGAGTTCCGGCGGCGAGATTATTACCTCCTTGCAAACTACCGCGAATCTTTCTCCGACAGACATAACCACGTTGGTATGATAGACAGGGTTGCCGTTCTTGTCCAAGGCATCGAAAACGACCGGCCGGTATCCCAGTTTACGGCAGAACTCATCCAGGACAACTTCCGAAGTGCGAGGGGAACGGCACGCATAGGCTACCTTTGACTTCCTGTCAAGCACCATGCTGCCGGTTCCTTCAAGGAACTTACCCTTGTCTTCCCATTCTGACAGATCCAGTATTCTCTTGATTCCGGCTTCCTCCATTATGGTAGTGATTATTTTAGGATCCCTTTCAGCACGCCTGTTCGGGGCCAGCATCGGGTAGAGCACCAAAGTGCCGTCTTCATGGGTGGAGAACCAGTTATTCGGGAATATCGAGTCGCATGTTTCCGGCTCGGGGGTATCTTCAACTACGATGATCGGAATATCTCTCTCCTGCAGTGTACGGACCATTCCGTCGAATTCCTCACGGGCCAAAGATTGGGAATCCTGTCCGTTTGAGAGGTTCTGGAAATGGTTGCTGCCTGCGGTCTGGACATTGTATCCGAAACGTACAGGCCTGACCATCAATAGTTTCGTCAAAATATTCATTCGTTTTGAACAAGAGATCGATATCATTAGGTTGCGTATGGAAAAGAATATCGAGAACTGCCCGAGAGCCAGTACCCAGTCGTGACGGATAAGACCGTAGATGATGATGAGAGCAGATCCGATCACAGCAAGGACCCAATGACCAGTAGGAAGGATGGATGTCTTCCTCCGGTAACTGTAAACCAACTGGTATATTGAGCGGCATTCATAGACAGTCTGTCCCAGGACACCGAACAACAAGAGTTTCAGAGGAACGTCCTTATTATGCAGAAAAGTCTCGGTAAACGTAGGGAAATCCTTGATAATCAAGGCTAATATTACCAAAGGGAAGATAGCTTGAAGCACGATTACGGGCTTGGAAACCTTCTTGTACAGACCAAGGACGCTTATGTTCCACATATAGACATAATAGCCCACGCTCTCTCCGAATATGATGGAAAAGTCCTTCCTGAGCCAACCGTAGAGATAAAGCACCACGGCCCCGACGCTGCTCAGTACCCAATATATGCCGGGAGACTCCACACGATGGGATTTCTCCGACATATACCACTGGATCAGGATCCGGGAGCCGTAAATGCCCATTCCGGCCAATCCAAGAAGATATACCCATAGAGGACTGTCCATGATGTTACTCAGGATTTACGGTACCGTAACAGCGCATGAATACCGCTTCTTGCATTTCTTTAGGCAGCGGACGGACGATAGAGCGTATCATCGGTAACGGGAAGTCTTTCATTCTCAATACGATCATCCCATCCAAGCTGTAATTGAAGAGAGGATCGACGTTGAAGCAAGCCACCCTTGCCCCACAGTTGAAATACTTCCTGAACAATACCGGGAGCCTGTAATCTCCGTCTGCCAGTGTACTGAGGAATTTATCGAAGGCATCAAGGTTCCCTCTCGGGATCTGGGAAAGAAGCGGCTCCGGATCCACACGCAGGAAGTCTGATTCGAAAGGATGAGGCGGCGTTGCAAACTGTTCAGCTTCCGGCAGTTTGAAATCCCTTTCGAGGAAATATACCCCGAGGCTTTTGTAGAAATCAGGAAGGCTGTCACTTATGCTCACGGTTCCGATGCTGCAATCTGTCTTTGGATCCTTCACCAGGGCGACCGTGAGACCGGCCAGCATCAACTTCAAAGGAAGGACTTCCTTCTGGTATTTAAGGGAGATGAACGAGCGCCCAAGTTCCATGCTGTGTGCAAGTATACCTTCAGCAGCGGGCCCATACTTCAAAAGACTGGACGTATAGAGGCCGTCTATTCCGAATTTAGGAATGATTTCCGCACCATACCCGACGCGATATGATCCAACGATATCTCCGTTAGGAATATTCCAAAGGATAAGATGCTTGTAATAAGCGTCATAAGAATCCGTATCCAAAGGATTGCCGGTTCCTTCCCCTATAGCGCGGAAGGTCTCTTCGCGCAGGCGGTAAAGCTCCCTCATTGCGAGCGGAGCATCCGAAGATCCAATGAGATATACCCTGTAATCGCCAGTTTCGAAAAGGATCTTGTCCTCCAGCTTCTTCATCTGTGCACAGACCAGTTCCGGGTCGACAGGAGGAGCGATTTCGTTCAATCCGATATTCGAAACATTCCTGGAAGGCAATGAGCACTGTGCCTCGAGAGCATAGCACCTGTTTCTGAGATATTTTCCTAACTCTTTGATTTCCAGGTTTGCAATATCTTCCGCCGAGATAGGTTTCCCAATCCGTACCTTTACCGTCGTTCCTTTTTTGTTCATCAGTTCCCTGGCCAGCCTTACCGTACGAAGCATCGGATGTATACGCCCAAGCGTATGGAATCTGTTTGAGTTAGCACCGTCGAAATAGACCGGGACTACAGGCAAGCCGGAATTCTTTATGATCTTTATTATATTGTCTGCCCAAGGCTTGTCTTCTACAACCCGCTTACCGGATATTGCAGTACGCAGCCCCTTTTTCTGCCAGGTTGAAACCTCTCCTGCTGGGAACAGTCCCAAAGGGTGACCGGAAGCAAGATGATCCAGCGCTTCCCGGATCCCCGAAATGCTCTTCGTCCCTCCTGTGGAGAAATTATCGACCGGGATGAACCAGTATGCCAGATTCCGGATCTTTGCGAGAAGGAACGTCGTCAGAATCTTGAAATCAGATCTTTTGGATCCGACTATAGCATTGAGTATCAAGCCTTCAGCGCCGCCGAAAGGATGGTTTGATACAGTGATGAACCCTCCTTCTGCAGGAATATACCCTTCCTGTTCCGGGAGAGCCTCATACTTGATACCCATCTCTTTCAGTACTCCTTCGGAGAAAGCGGGACCATATAGACCGGATACGTCTCCGTAATATCCGTTCAGGGAATCAAGTCCGATGATATGGTACAGGATCCTTGAAGCAACCTTGCCGAGAAAACCCTTCAAACCAAGGGCATCCCGCAATTCTTCTTTATTTATAAGAGTTTTCTTTGTCACGTTTCTAATACAAAATAGTCACCACCAATTACCAAAGGAAATTGTTGAACGGATAGCGGCCGGCATGGATTTCAGCCACCATCTTGTAGAGATCGTTCCTCAGTTTCTCTATGTTGGTCTTGTTAATGGCCGACATGAAGATGCAAGGGGTCTTCTCCTGGGCTATCCAACTGTTTTTCAATTCTTCCAGGGAGAGATTCCCGCTTCCTTTAGGTGTCAGGGAGAACTCGTCGTATTCTTCATATGTATATGCATCGATCTTGTTGAATATCACATACACAGGTTTGTCTGCCGCGCCTATGTCCCTCAGGGTCTGCTCCACGACCTCCATCTGCTCCTCGAATCCCGGGTGGGAGATATCCACTACGTGGAGCAGTATATCCGCCTCGCGAACCTCGTCCAAAGTGCTCTTGAATGCCTCTACAAGCTGTGTCGGGAGCTTGCGTATGAAGCCCACGGTGTCACTGAGGAGGAAAGGGACATTCTCGATAACAACTTTCCTGACAGTTGTGTCCAGTGTAGCGAACAGCTTGTTTTCTGCGAATACGTCGGACTTGGCCAGCAGGTTCATGATGGTACTTTTACCGACGTTGGTATATCCCACGAGCGAAAGCCTGACCATCGATCCCCTGTTGCTCCTCTGGGTGGCCATCTGGCGGTCAACTTTCTTCAATTGCTCTTTAAGCAGCGATATGCGGCTTTTAACGATTCGCCGGTCAACCTCTATCTGGGTCTCACCCATACCGCCTCGGGTTCCCATACCTCCTCTCTGGCGCTCAAGGTGGGTCCACATACCGGCAAGCCGTGGAAGCATATAGTTGTACCTGGCCAACTCAACCTGCATCTTAGCGTAGGATGTCTTGGCTCTCTGGGCAAATATTTCCAGGATCAGGCTTGTGCGGTCGATGACAGAGCTGCATTTGATCACCTTTTCAATATTCCTCTGCTGCATCCCGGTAAGCTCATCGTCGAAGATGACATAGGAAATCTCGTTTTCTTCGCAGTAAGAAGCGATTTCTTCCAGTTTTCCGCTTCTGATATAAGTCGACTTTTCAGGTTTGTCGACCCTCTGCACGAATTTCCTGTCTCCGGTTGCACCAGCGGTTTCCGCCAGGAACTCAAGCTCATCGAGGTACTCGTAAACCTTACGTTCGTCTTCGTTCTGCTTGATTATTCCTACGAATACGGCTTTCTCTGTTTTCTGACTGTCTGCCATCCTTAGTAAAAAAGGCCATCCGGTTGGGGACGGCCTTTTCATTTTTTAAACTGGTTCTATCTAAGCTGGAAGATAACAGGGAATGTATAAGTTACCTTCACAGCACGGTCACGCTGCTTGCCCGGCTTCCACTTAGGAGAGCTCTGGACAACCCTGACAGCTTCCTTGTCGAGGGAAGAATCCACGCCTCTGAGTACCTTCACATTGGTGACGGATCCGTCCTTTTCAACCGTGAACTGGAGGGTTACACGGCCCTGGACTCCATTTTCCTTTGCGATCTCAGGATAGACGAGCTTCGAGTTGACCCATTTTGAGAACTCATTGGCATCTCCTCCGTTGAAGGATGGTTTCTCTTCTACGAGCTGGAAAGGAATGGCCTCTTCTTCAACCACTTCCTCCTTAACCTCCTCAACATAGTCCATGATCTCGACACCGAGGTTGGCGTCATCCTCAAGGCTCATGAAGTTGTCCTCGACCTTGATGTCGTCCTCGACGATATCAATCTGGTCTGACAGGACAGGGACCTGAGGTGCCTCTGGTGGAGGTGGAGGGGTCTCCTGGGTAATAGGAACCATATCCTCTACCTCGACGACTTCCGTGTCGCTACCCAGATCGGCCAGTTTCTTTTCTCTTGTTCCATAGGAGAATGCACCCCATACGAGAAGAAGGGCAAGAACTAATCCGATCTCAGTGAAGAGCAGCCTTCTGTTCTCAAGATTGGCTTTTTCGGTTTTCTTTACTTCCATATTCAGTGATTTATTAACAAATCTTTTTAGTGTCAGCCTGCGTTTAAGTGTTCACATAGGCTCTCAAAGGTATAAATAATAATTTTGATTTCAAATTTTTTGGATTAATAGTTGTAGATTTGTGGCAAATTTACGGCTATGGTCAGGTATTTCTGCGAAGACATCAAGTTCGAATTCAAAAACAAACAGCTGAACAACCGATGGCTGAAGATGGTTGCGGGAAGCGAAGTCAAGAAGCTCGGGGACGTTTCCATCATCTTCTGTTCGGACAATTATATCCTTGATGTGAATATGCGCTATCTCCAGCATGATTACTTCACGGACATTATCACATTCGACTATTGTGAAGGCAATGTTCTCTCGGGAGACCTTTTCATCAGCATCGATACGGTAAGGGAGAACGCTGCCGAATATGGAGCGGAGTTTGACGAGGAACTCCACAGGGTGATAGTACACGGACTCCTCCATCTAATCGGATATGACGACAGGACGCCGGAAGAAGAAAAGGAAATCCACAGAAAGGAAGACTATTACCTTTCAATAAGGAAGTCTCTAATCTAGGTTTTGAAAATGATCCAGAACGAATACGACATCATCGTAATAGGAGGAGGCCACGCCGGATGTGAAGCGGCGGTGGCGGCCGCCAATATGGGATGCTCGGTTCTTCTAGTCAATGCCGACCTGAGGAGTTTCGCGCGGATGTCCTGCAACCCGGCGGTCGGCGGAATAGCGAAAGGACAGATCGTTCGGGAGATCGATGCCCTCGGTGGAATGATGGGTTTGGTCACAGATGCAACGACCCTGCAGTTCAGGATGCTTAACCGCTCGAAGGGTCCGGCAATGTGGAGTCCCAGGGCTCAGTGCGACAAACAGGCGTTTTCCGAGCAATGGAAAAATATTCTCCTAACTCATTTTAACATAGACATTTACGCGGATTTTGCGACGTCTTTTCTCTTTGAGAATTCAAAAATCTGCGGAATCCGTACGAATACCGGGGCGATTTTTAAATCTCAAGCCGTTATCCTGGCCGCCGGGACCTTCCTGAACGGAAAGCTTTTCATCGGACTCACTTCCTTTGAAGGCGGCAGGATCGGTGAACTCTCCTCTCACGGACTGACCGAACAACTCGTATCGCTTGGACTTGTGACAGGGAGGATGAAGACAGGAACTCCCCCGAGGATAGATATCAATTCGGTCGATACTTCCACTCTTCTCGAGCAGGTCGGAGACAAAGAACCGGAAAGGTTTTCTTTCTTGGATATCCCATCTTCGGTCCAGGCTTCAGGAGAGCAGATGCCGTGCTATATCCTTCATACCAACGAGAAGGTTCACGATATCCTCCGTTCCGGTTTCGATGAATCCCCTCTTCTTTCCGGAAAGATCACCGGCAAGGGTCCGCGATATTGTCCGAGCATAGAGGACAAGCTCAGGGTTTTTGAAGACAAGGATTCCCACCAGTTGTTCCTCGAGCCGGAGGGCAGGAATACTACCGAATACTATCTTCAGGGATTCTCCTCTTCCCTTCCGCTCAAGACCCAGCTGGATGCGCTTCATTCCATCGAAGGTCTGGAAAATGCAAAGATATTCAAGCCGGCTTATGCAGTTGAATATGATTACTTCGACCCGACGCAACTGAAGGTTACGCTCGAGCTGAAGGACATCCCTAATCTGTATTTTGCCGGGCAGGTCAACGGCACCACAGGGTACGAAGAAGCTGCAGCACAAGGGTTGATGGCCGGCATTAACGCAGCTCTGAAAATCAAGGAGAAGGAGCCGTTTATCCTGCGTCGCGACGAATCTTACATCGGAGTCTTGATTGATGACCTCGTCACAAAAGGAGTAGATGAGCCATACAGGATGTTTACTTCCAGGGCGGAGTATCGGATCCTTCTCAGGCAGGATAATGCAGATTTCAGGCTTACCGAGAGGGCTTATAGAATAGGTTTGGCCACCGAAGAGCGATACAATCAAATGATCGGGAAACGTGCCCAGGCAGAAGAATTGAGCGAGAGATGCTGGTCTGAGAATCTCCGGGCCGATATCGTGAACGATTATCTGGCGTCCTGTGGTTCCGCGGCGCTGTCTGAATCCAAGAAGATTGCTGACCTTGCGGCAAGGCCGGAAGTTAAACTTGATAAACTCTTGAATTTTGTTCCACGTGGAACAATATATTCAAAAGATGTTATTTCTTCGGTTGAAACCGAGATCAAATACAAAGGCTATATCGAACGGGAAAAAGACATTGCCGAAAAGATAGCCCGCCTTGAGGATTTGAAGATCCCTGAAGGATTTGATTTCGAGAAGGTGTCCGGTCTTACAATCGAGTGCCGCCAGAAACTGAAGCGCTACAATCCTCGTACAATCGCCCAGGCATCACGTATATCAGGCGTGTCGCCGTCGGACATTTCGGTCTTGCTGGTTTATTTCGGCCGGTAATCAGCTGGCTTGATCAGAGGAATCGAAGTCTTCCATTCCCAGTTCAATCTTGGCTTCTTCGCTTAGCATGGATTGGTCCCAAGGCGGCTCAAAAGTCAATTCGACATTGCACGCTGTTATTCCGGGAACGTCAGCAACGCTTTTCTGAACCTCCGCCAGCACCTCGTCGGCCATCGGGCATGTTGGTGCAGTGAAGGTCATTTTAATGAAAACCTCGTGCTTCTTGTTAATTACAAGTTCATAGATTAGTCCAAGGTCATAGACGTTGACAGGAATCTCCGGGTCATATACCTGCTTTATAGCCATGATGACATTGTCATATAACGGAGCAAGTTCTGCGGCGTCTTCTGCGGTCAGGATGGTGCTGTTTTCCTTAGCGATAGCCTTGATGGTTTCAATCATTGACACCAATCCATTAGCCCTGGTAGGAGAGAGGTTCTCTTTCAATCCTATTTCGTTGATGAAGCTGAAATCATCTCCAGCAATCTCTTCTGGAGTCCTTCCAGAATACACTCCGATCAACAGGGATATTATTCCCTTTGTAATGATTGCGTCGCTGTCGGCGCGGAAGAAAAGTCTTCCTCCTTCTATTCGACTGTTAAGCCAAACCCTTGATTGACAGCCTTTTATGAGCCTATCTTCGGTTTTTTCCTCTTCTGGGTATGGTTCAAGGTTTTTCCCGAGATCTATCAAGTACTCGTATTTGTCGAGCCACTCGTCATACATCGAGAAATCATCTATAACCGCTTTTTTGGCCTCTTCCAGAGATATCATTTCATCAGTATTATATGAGCATTCCAACCGCCCTCTCGAGGGACTTGATGAAATACTCGGCTTCTTCGATTGTATTGTAAGGAGCAAGGGATGCGCGGAGCATACCTGTAACTCCGAATCTGTCCATCAGGGGTTCTGCGCACATCTGCCCGGATCGGACGGCAACACCCAACTTATCCAGGATCAAGGCCAGATCCTCATGGTGGGCGCCTTCCACGCAGAAAGAAAAGAGGGAAATCTTATCTTCTGTTCCACGTGGAACCCCAAACAGACGAACCCTAGGATTGCTTGTCAAGGCATTGTACAAGTAATCTGAGGCTTGCTTGCTGTATTCTTGTATATCCTTATCCTGTAATAATTCAGCGAATTCAATCGCTGGTTTGAGAGTTGGAACGGAATTAATGTTCTGTGTGCCAGCTTCGAATTTCTCCGGAAGCGGGGCATAGGTAGTTCCAGAGAACCTGACCGTTGCAATCATTTCTCCGCCACCCTGATATGGTACCATCTTGTCCAGCCATTCCTTCTTGCCGTATAGTACACCAGTTCCTGTGGCAGCATAGAGTTTATGTCCAGAGAAAGCATAGAAATCACAATCCAGATCCCGGACATCCACGCCCCCGTGGACAATACCCTGAGCACCATCGACCAGGACAGGGCAACCTATTGAATGACAAGCTTTTACAATCTCCTTAACCGGGTTCTTGATACCAAGTACGTTGGAGATTTGACTCACGGCAACGAGCTTTGTCCTGTCGGTCAGCAAAGCCGGGAGATCTTCTATTTTCAGATGGCCATCATCGTCGACGCCCAGGACTTTCAGTACGGCACCTTTCCTTTGACAGAGCATCTGCCACGGAACGATGTTGGAATGATGTTCGGCTTCGGTGACGATGATTTCGTCTCCTTCGGAAACGAAGCTTTCTCCGTAGGAAAAGGCGACCAAATTGATGGAAGCAGTTGTCCCAGAAGTGAAGATTATCTCTTCCCTCGATGCAGCATTGATATATTCCCTAACGGCATCCCGCGTGCTTTCGTATTCTTCCGTTGCATCGACGGCGAGCTTGTGGACGGCCCTGTGGATGTTGGCGTTGGATCCGCGCACGAGGGAAAGCCATTTCTCAACGACGCTTTCCGGCCTCTGGGAAGTGGCCGCATTGTCGAAGTACACCAACGGCCGGCCATGGACGCTCTGTGAAAGCGCCGGCAACATAGCCCTTATTCCGTCGATGTTCATACAGGATCGATTGCTTGTGAACTGCAAATTTAGCAATTATTGCTAACTTTACGGATTAGATAAGACAAAATGGTCAGAATATGATAGACTACATCAAAGGTTCGGTGGTGGATCTCTCCCCGGCGGAACTCATACTGGAAAACAACGGAATAGGTTACAGCATTCTGATATCCCTTCAGACTTACCAGGCCCTTGAGGGCAAGAAAGAGGCGACCGCATACATATTCCATTACCTTCGCGAAGACATGGAGGAGTATTACGGTTTTGCCACGAGGGACGAAAGGGAACTCTTCGAACTGCTGATCAGCGTGTCCGGGATCGGAGTGGCTTCAGCCAGGATGATGCTGTCCTCGCTGTCTTCTGAAGAGATAAGGCAAGCCATTCTGTATGAGGATGTTGCAAGGATTAAGAGCATCAAGGGGATTGGCGTGAAGAGCGCCCAGAGGATGATCATAGAGTTGAAGGACAAGATTGTCAAGGGCGAAGGATCACAGGCTGGCGAAATCTTCGGAGGTGCCGCACGGAACGAAATTGCGGAGGAGGCTTCCCGTGCCCTGGTGATGCTGGGCTTCTCAAAGCCAGCCGTCTCCAAGGCTGTCCAGGCCGTCCTGAAAGCCAACCCGTCAGCAAAGGTGGAGCAGGTTATCAAATCTGCCCTCCAGATGATGTAATTACAGGAATATCTTTATTTGATAATGGCCGCCCAGCCTCCACCGGGGGCCATTTTTATTCTGACCCGACCGTTCTCCGGGAAGTCTTCTTCTTCCTTCATGTAGTCACGAGCGACCTTGTCCGCATTGGCTCCGTCGTGGAACACGGTCATCACGCTTGCGGAAGTAATGAATCCGAGTTCCAGGTCCATTTCCCGAGGCGTCCAGTTCGTAATGGCCCCTACATACCATTTTTCACCCTTGCGGCGTGCGATGGCAACATATTCCCCGATCTCTCCGCTGACCATCACCGTTTCGTCCCATGATGTCGGGACGGACGCAATGAACTCAGTGCATTCCTCTTCAGAATAATAATTGGAAGGGGAGTCGCAAAGCATGGCCAGAGGGGCGTCCAGCACTATGTATTCAGCCAGCTGGCGGCATCTGGTTCCCTGGCTCATCGCTTCTGAAGATACAGGGCGGAAGTTCTTCTGGGTGGCGTTGCGCATCGCTCCCGGAGTATAGTCCAAAGGACCCGCAGCCATCCTGATAAATGGAATCGTGCATTCGTACACAACCTGGTCGGCAGTACTCCACTTAAGATGCTCCAGCCCCCTCACGCCCTCGTAATTCAGGACGTTCGGATATGTCCTCTGCAGACCCGCCGGCTTCGATGTGCCGTGGAAATCGATGAGCAAGTGATATTTGGCTCCCATTGCGGCGGCTTTCTGCTGGAATTCGATCATCGGCTGGTCGTCACGGTTCATGAAATCTATCTTGAAGCCCTTGATTCCCAACTTGGAATAATGCCTGCAGGCCTCGTTCATGTCTTTGTTGAACGCCCAGTATCCGGTCCACAGGAAGATGCCCACGTTCTTCTTTGCGGCATAGTCGATGACTTCCTTGAGGTCGAGCTCCGGCACTACCTTGAATAGGTCCGCTTCGCCTTTTTCAGTCCAACCCTCATCGATCAGGATGTATTCAAGGCCGAACTTGGCGGCGAAGTCGATGTAATACTTGTAAGTCTCCGTGTTTATTCCGGATTCGAAATCAACACCGTAGATATTCCAGCTGTTCCACCATTCCCAGGCGGCCTTTCCCGGCTTAACCCAGCTCCAGTCCGTGTCAGCGGCAGGCTCCGCGAGGCAATATACAAGATCCAGGTTCGCCAGCTGGGCGGCCTCGGGAACCACTGCGATCACCCTCCAAGGGAATTTCTGGCCCGGGGTCCCGCTAGCGATGTAATTTCCTCTTTCCTTGACTATTCCTTCCAGCATGTTATGCCCTCCCTGGGCTTCCCTGGTAGGATAAGGAGCGAAATTACCCCTGACCGTTGTGGAACCGTCTCCGTGAAGGAACATTCCCGGATAATTCCTCAGGTCGGCCTCGGTGATAAGCACCTTTACACCTGACGGGGCCTCAAACAAAGCCGGAAGATAGGCCAGCTTGTTGCGTTCCCACCCGGATACCGGTACGTGGTTGTACAGGCTCTCGAAATCGTTTACGTATTGGCTTTCAATAGTTTCTCCTTTTGAACCGGAATATCCGACATATGAGTTCCAGTCGGCCGGGAAGGTGAATTCCGCGGTCTCTTCCTTCACCGTGAACAGCCTCTTCGTGTTCGTCGTGAACCGGTAGGCCACGCCCTTGTCATATGCCCTGAATATCAGGTTGAATTCCTTGAACTTGATTGTCAGCTCATTGAAGTGGTCCTTGACTTTGGCCCTCTTGTAGGCGACGGCATCTATCGTCTTGTTGACAACCCTCTTGTTGAATCCGACCGGCTGGGCGGAGCCGCCATAAACCGTTCCGTCTTCAAGTGTCATCCCGATTTCGGAAGGGGAGATGACCACGCCGCTGTTGTACAGGACGGAATAGTTGATCTTGCTTCCTGTGTTTATCTTTACGGTAATCCTTCCGTTAGGTGAAGACAGTGAATAACTCTTCGGATTTGCGCCAAGGCAGAGTCCTGCCGCCAGCAGAAGCGTCATCAAGACGGTAAAGCTTTTCCTGATATCCATATTCTCAAAAGTTCTTTCCTCAAAATTATCAAATATTTCCGGTTTTTTCCGTACATTGGAATGATTATTCTGCGATAATGGCCTTTGTGAACATATATTTTTCACTTGGTAGCAACATCGGCGACAGGGAAAGGAACATAATGGAAGCCCTACGCCTGATGGACGAGGCGTTCGGCGTACATTATTCGGCTCTTTCAATGCTCATAGAAACAAAGCCGATGGGTTTTTCCGGCGGGAAGTTCCTGAATGCCGCCGTGCTCTACCGCATATTCCATCCTGAAGGAAGCGCAGAAGAAGCGGCCCTTGGAATACTCGACACGGTAAAGTCTATAGAGCGCAGTATGGGAAGGACCGATCCGCCTGAATACGACTCCGATGGGAACCGGATCTACCATTCCAGGATAATCGATATTGATATTCTTTTCTATGGGAAGGAAGTAATTGATATTCCGAGACTTACAATTCCGCACAAAGGCATCGCCAAGCGTCCTTTCGTGATGGTCCCGCTCCTGGAGATTGCAAAGCCTTCCATCAGGAAAGCGTTCCCTGAGATATTCGTTGAAACATTGAATGATTAAGATAATGAAAAAGACAATCCGAGCTTTCAAGTTCATGGCCCTGGCGGCCGTCCTCTTCTTCACAGCCTGTGCACCTAAACCGATGAGAGTCGTCCTGGAGCCTCTTCCGATGAAATATGCCGATTCTTCGCGTTCAAAGGAATACCCTATCGCCAAGGATCCTACCGTGATCCGGCACGGGAACGAATATCTTATGTATTATTCCGTGATGCCGTTCGACCCGAACCCGCAGAAGGACAGCACCCCTCCGAAATTCGACGACTGGCATTCCGGCATTGCAAGAAGTACGGACCTGGTCAACTGGACGAGGGTCGGCGACCTGGACCTGCGTGATACTCAGGGCAAAAAGATATACGGAGCCGTAGCGCCTTGCGTCAGGAAACTCGACGGAAAGATCCATATATTCTACCAGATGGCCTGGGAGGGGACTGACGGAATCAGCAATATCTGGCACGCGACCAGCGAGGATGGAATAACCTTCACAAATACCTGCGACAGGCCGATAATCGTCCCCGAAACCAATTGGTCCATAAGACGTTCCATCGATGCCGAGGTTTACAGGGTGGGCAAGAAGCTGATCCTCCTGTTCGCCACCAGGGACACAACCGCCACATACCAGATAATGGGAATGGCAGAGGCTCCTTACGGCAGCGACTACGGCCCGGACAAATGGACCCTGCTGACCACCGACGGCCCTCTTATGAAGCCTGAATATCCTTGGGAAATGAGCTGCACCGAGGCCCCGACCGTGATTGAGCACAAGGGAATATGGTATATGTTCTACGCCGGAGCATACAACCACGAAGGTCAGCAGATCGGTCTGGCCATTTCGAAGGACGGCTACAATTATACCAGGATCGCTCCTGACGGTCTCTTGTTCACCCACGGAGAACCGGGCACCTGGAACGCAGCGGAAAGCGGTCACCCAGGAGTATTCCAGGATGACGACGGGCAGGTTTACCTTTTCTTCCAGGGAAAGGCTACGCTTACTGACAACTATTATCTGTCAGTCTGCAAGGTGGATTTTGTAAAGGAATAACCCCTACAGGTTCCTCAGGAGGTTGTTCATGTTGACCTCCTTGTCGATCACGGAGCGGAGCTCTGCGATCGGCACCCTCCTCTGAGTCATCGTATCGCGTTCGCGGATGGTGACACAGTTGTCGTTGAGGGTATCGTGGTCGATGGTGACGCAGAACGGAGTTCCGATAGCGTCCTGACGGCGGTATCTCTTGCCGATGGAATCCTTCGGGTCGTACTGGCAGTTGAAATCGAACTTGAGTTCGTTCATCACTTCCTGGGCTTTCTCAGGAAGGCCGTCCTTGTTGATCAGAGGCAGGACTGCGCACTTCACAGGAGCAAGAGGAGCAGGAATGCCCAGGACTACGCGGCTTTCCCCGTTCTCCAGCTGCTCGACCTTGTATGAATGGCTGAGCACAGCCAGGAACATCCTGTCCACGCCGATGGAAGTCTCCACGCAGTAAGGCACGTAGCTCTCGTTGGTCTCAGGATCGAAGTACTGGATCTTCTTGCCGGACAGCCTCTGGTGGTTGCCGAGGTCGAAATCCGTCCTGGAGTGGATGCCTTCAAGCTCCTTGAATCCGAACGGGAAGTTGAACTCGATGTCGGTGGCAGCGTTGGCGTAATGAGCGAGCTTCTCGTGGTCGTGGAAGCGGTAGTTCTCGGCTCCCATACCGAGGTTGACGTGCCATTTCATACGGTTCTCCTTCCACTGGCGGAACCATTCCATCTCGGTCCCCGGACGGCAGAAGAACTCCATCTCCATCTGCTCGAACTCCCTCATCCTGAATATGAACTGGCGGGCGACAATCTCGTTGCGAAAAGCCTTTCCGATCTGGGCTATTCCGAAAGGAATCTTCATACGTCCGGTCTTCTGGACGTTGAGATATTCCACGAATATTCCCTGGGCGGTCTCCGGGCGGAGATAGATCTTGTCATCGGCCTCGCCGGTGTTGCTGATTTGGGTGGAGAACATCAGGTTGAACTGGCGAACGTCCGTCCAGTTGGCAGTTCCGGAGATAGGATCGACTATTCCGCAGTCGAGGATGATCTGCTTGTATTCCTTTAGGTCGTTGGCGTTTTCGGCGGCCACATAGCGGCTGTGGACTTCGTCGTACTTCGCCTTCTCGCGGAGGATGTTAGGGTTGGTCTGGCGGAACTTCTCCTCGTCGAAAGACTCTCCGAAGCGCTTGCGTCCCTTTTCGACCTCCTTGTTCATCTTTTCCTCGATCTTGCCGAGATAGTCCTCGATCAGGTTGTCTGCGCGATACCTTTTCTTGGAATCCTTATTGTCGATGAGCGGATCGTTAAAGGCTGCGACGTGTCCTGAAGCGACCCAGGTCTTAGGATGCATGAACACGCAGGAATCGATACCCACGATATTCTCGTTGAGGCGGGTCATCGCGTTCCACCAGTACTGCTTGATGTTGTTCTTAAGCTGTACTCCCATCTGGCCGTAGTCATATACGGCTGCCAGTCCGTCGTAAATCTCGCTTGAAGGGAAGATGAATCCGTATTCCTTGCAGTGTGCGACAAGCACCTTGAACAGTTCGTCCTGTGTCATATTCGTTTTTTTCTTTAATATCCAGACCGCAAAGTTAATCAAATTTAACGAAGGCAGAGACTTTTATCTTATCTTTGCTTATCGGTTGATAACACTTCAAGCAATGAAAAAGGCAATATTGGTTCTAATATCTGCATTCATGGCAGCAGTCGCGATGCAGGCGCAGACCTTCCCGCACGGGCAGGAACTTCCGCAATTGACAAAACCTGAAGCTTCCGAATGGAAGAATATCGGCTTCCAGGCAATATGGGGGGATATTTTCACGAGATACCCTGCAACATATTCGCCTGCGGGAATAAAGACCAACTCTTCCTTGACCCTGAGAGGGTGGAGAGGAGAGAGGGTCCAGGCCCAGGCGCTTGTCAGCACCGGCCGGAAGGTCGAGGGGCTGGAATATGTGGTTTCGGACCTCAAGGGCAGGAAGGGGACCATCCCGTCAAGTGCCATTGAGGCCGGATTCGTGCGCTATGTGATGGTAGATGAACTGAACAAGGACGGGAAGAGCGGTTGCAGCCGCAGGCCGGACAGGACCCAGTACGATTCATCGATGGTGGCGGATGTCATCGACCCTAGTTTCGCTCCTCTGGATATGGAGCCGATGAGCTCGAGGGGGCTGTGGCTGACTTGCTGGATACCTCGCGGTATCCCCGCCGGAAAGTATTCAGGGACAGTCACTTTCAAGGAAAACGGCAAGGTGCTGAAGGTGCTCAAGCTTTCGGTTGAGGCCCAGGAGGATATCCTTCCGGAGCCGAAGGACTGGAGATTCCATCTCGACCTTTGGCAGAATCCTTTCGCCGTTGCCCGGTACTACAATCTCCCCCTCTGGTCTAAGGAGCATTTCGAGGCTATGCGTCCTTTGATGACCCGGCTGGCTCAGGCTGGTCAGAAGGTGGTCACCGCTTCAATAATCCATAAGCCGTGGAACGGCCAGACATACGACCATTTCGAGTCGATGGTCACCTGGATGAAGCGTCTGGACGGAAGCTGGGAGTTCAGGTACGACGTATTCGATGCCTGGGTGGAGTTTATGGCCTCCTGCGGCATCGACGGCCAGATAAACTGCTATTCGATGGTCCCATGGAGGCTTTCTTTCCAGTACTTCGACCAGGCCTCCGACTCGATGAAGGAAATCCACGCCAAGCCCGGAGAGAAAGAATATGAGGACCTGTGGGTTACCTTCCTGAAGGATTTCGCAGCCCACCTGAAGGCCAAGGGATGGTTCGGGAAGACCACGATCGCTATGGACGAACGCGAACTGGACGTGATGAAGGCCACCATAGCAGTAGTCCACAAGGCAGATCCGGACTTCAAGCTCTCGCTGGCTGGAAACTATTATCCAGAAATCGAAAAAGACCTGTTCGATTACTGCCTGGCTTTCAAGCTTACTTTCCCGGAAGATGTCCTTGCCAGGAGGAAGGCCGAAGGAAAGTTCAGCACATATTACACTTGCTGCGCCGAGCCTCACCCGAACACGTTCACCTTCTCGGAACCGGAGGAAGCTTACCTGCTGATGCTTGAGATGTTCCGCCGTAAATCAGACGGCTACCTGCGATGGGCATACAACAGCTGGCCGGAGGATCCGCTGCTTGATTCACGGTTCAGAAGCTGGGCTTCAGGGGACACGTACCTCGTGTATCCTGGCAACAAGTCGTCAATACGCTTCGAACTGCTCGTGAAGGGCATCCAGGAATATGAGAAAAATTACCTATCTTTATAGGCTGAAACGAAAACCAGTATTCAAATATCTAAATATGGATTCAAAGGAAAGAATTGCTAAAGCATTGCAGATTGCTACTGACACCAAGGTTTTCGAAATGGCCCCTGGCGCCAGCGAAATGGCCCCGGACATATTCAAGAAGCTGTTTCCGGGACGCAAGGCCGTCATCGTAGCGGACATCAACACCTGGCCTGCCTTGGGCGAAAAGGTGTATGGGATGTTCCTTTCTGCCGGGATAAAGACGGACAAGTACATCATCGACAAGAAGGAGTTCCACGCAGAGTGGAAATACATCGAGATGGTGGACAAGATCATCGAAGGAGACTATGAGGCAGCCAAGACAATAGAGGACGACGAGAACCATATCGAGGCCGATGCCACGAAGGCTTTCAAGCCTGCGTCCGACGAATATAACGTGGCGGTTTCAGTGGGATCGGGTGTTATCAACGACCTTTGCAAGCTCTGCTCACATCATCACGGCCAGTCCTACCTGTGCGTCGCAACCGCCGCATCCGTGGACGGATTCTCCTCTTTCGGAGCATCTATCTCGTACCATAATGCGAAGCAGACTTTCACCTGCCCGGCTCCTGTGGCCATCATCGCCGACATCGATGTGATTGCTGCTGCACCTAAGGAGATGACAGCCGCAGGTTATGCCGACCTGGCAGCCAAGGTGCCTTCAGGCGCGGAATGGATGATTGCCGACCTGTTCGGTACCGAGCCTATAATCCCACCGGCGTGGCACGTACTGCAGGACTTCCTTGACGACCTGCTTTCCAACCCGGAAGGAACCGCGAGCGGAGACCCGAAGGCTGTGGCAGACCTCTTCGAGGGTCTTACCCTGAGCGGAATCGCCATGCAGGCAGCCAAGTCCAGCCGTCCGGCATCCTGCTGCGAGCACCTTTTCAGCCATATCCTGGATATGACTCATTTCCGTTATCACGGCAAGCTCCAGTCCCACGGATTCCAAGTTTCGATCGGAACCCTGACGATGTGCGCGGTATTCGATGAGCTCTTCAAGATGGACCTCACCAAACTGGATCCGGATGCGTGCGCCGCAGCATGGCCAACGCTGAAGCAGGAGCAGGAAAGGGCCCTGAAGATATTCGAAGGGTTCCCTGTGCCTGATCTTGGATATACCGAAATCACAAAGAAATACCAGGATGCCGACGAGGTACGCCGCCAGATGGCCCTCGTCAAGGAGGTTTGGCCGGAGTTCAAGAAGAAGCTCCAGGGTCAGGTATATTCATTCGAGAAGATGCAGGATCTCTTCAAGAAGGCCGGCGCTCCGTATGATCCTTCGATGATCGGAGTTACAAGGGAGATGCTCAGGGATATGTTCCCGAAGGTGCAGCTGATGCGTTTCCGCTACAACGTGCTCGACCTTGCAAAGAGAGGAGGTTTCTACGACGAACTTGTCGGCAAGGTTTTCGCATCTGGCGGTGCCTGGGACCTTGAAAAAAGTAAAGCGATAATCTAAATAACCGAATATGAAAAAGATAGCAATTATCATCGCATCATTGTTCCTCTGCGGAACGATGTTCGCCCAGACTCAGACCGTACGTGCGTTCTCTCATCGCGGCGGACGCCTTGAATACGACGAGAATACCCTTTCCGCTTTCGAAGCCAGCAGGGATGCCGGATACAACGGCTTCGAGACGGACATCCGTATGACCAAGGACGGATACCTCATCATCAACCACGACCACACCCTTGAGCGTACCACCAACGGTACGGGAATCCTCGAGGAGAAGACTCTCAAGGAATTGCTTGCCCTGGAGACCAAGGGAGGCCACAGGCTGATGACCCTGGATGAGCTGATGAAGTTCCTCAAGACTTGCCGCCAGGACGGGCTCTACGTGGAATTCGAACTGAAGACCAAGCCTGTCGAACTGTATCCGCAGGAGAGACTTGAAGAATATTGCGACAAGCTCTACAAGACCGTGATGAAAAACAAGCCGGAAGGTGCTACCTATCTCTTCACTTCCAGCGACTATCGCGGACTTCGCTACCTGATGTCCAAATACGGAGCAGAGTGCCTCATGATTACCAACGAGCCTATCAACGATATTTCCATAGCCCTTGCAAAGGCCCTGGGTATCAAGAGAATAGGTGCCACCACCGATGGTACGTCACGCAAGATGGTCGAAAAGGCTCACAAGGAAGGGATGATCGTCAGCCTGTGGCCTACCCACAAGATCGAGGATTTCGTGCTGGCTTGCTATCTTGGAGCCGACTATCTCTGCACGGACATTCCGATCGAGACCATGAAGACGATGTCCGAGAAGTTCCCTTGGATCAAGGTCATTTATTAGGAGTTTTATGACAGTCAGAGGGACAGGAGTCAAAGGATTCGCGAAAGGAAGAGCTTTCGTGGTCAATGACCGTGGGCAGAGGAATCCCTTCGAGGACATCCCTGCCGGCAGCATCCTTGTCGCCAAGTCCGTATCCCTTTCGGATTCAGCCCTGATTGATTTCAGGAACGTAAAGGGAATCGTCACCGAGGAGGAAGACCACGACGGGCAGATCCATGTCCTGGCATCCGGCCTGGGTATTCCTGCGATTGTCGGAGTGGGCGGATTCGTCCAGGAAATCGTCAACGGAGACAGGCTTCTGATCCAGAATTTCGATGTTATCGTCAACCCGGATCTCGAGACGGTCAACAATTTCGAGCAGTTGCGTTCGGCTTCTTCCGACCAGCTGTCTTTGGACATGTAAACGATTATGTTCAGCCCTTGGATGCTCCTGGTAGACGTAGGATTGGTTTCGATCCTGCTTCTGCTTGGTAAACTTCTGAGGGCTAACGTACGTTTCATCCAGAAACTCTTCATCCCGCCAAGCTTGCTTGCCGGTTTCGCTGGCTTGATCCTGGGGCCGGAAGTCCTGGGGTGGCTTCCTCTCTCCGACAATATGGGGACCTATGCCGGGATCCTCATAGCCTTGGTATTCAGTACTTTGCCTTTGACTTCAAGGAAGGATGAGGGAAAGGGACATTCCGGAGACACCTCCCGAATGTGGGCATATTCCCAGTCGGGAATGCTGCTTCAGTGGGCTCTCGGCGGCCTGCTGGGATTCCTGGTTTTCTCGCTTTGGTTCAATGCCGATCCTGCTCTCGGACTTTCCATGCCGGCCGGTTTCTGCGGTGGTCACGGCACTGCCGCCGCCATCGGACAGGCTTTCGAAAAGTACGACCTCCACGAAATGCAGACCCTTGCGATGACTGCGGCAACTGTAGGAATCATAGCATCGGTGATCATAGGTATGTGGCTGATTTCCTGGGGTGCCGAACACGGAAAGGCTTCTTTTCTGAGCAAATATTCCGACCTCCCCGGGGAGCTGAAGACGGGAATCCTTCCGAAGGACAAGCGGAGCAGCATGGGAGAAGCTTCATTTTCAGCTATTTCCCTTGACTCGATGACCTTCAACTTCGCCATCGTGGCCCTGATCGCTGCCGGTGGTTACGGAGTCAGCAAGCTGGTGGCTCATTTCTGGCCGTCCCTGATGCTGCCGGTGTTCAGCTGCGCCTTCCTTGTGGGTCTCCTTGTGCGGTGGATACTCAACAGGGCGAAATTCGATGAATATATTTCAAAGCCAATCGTGGGCCATCTCAGCGGATCCTTCACTGACTATCTCGTGGCTTTCGGAGTGGCTTCGATCAAGCTTGAGATTGTGGCCAGTTTCATAGTCCCTCTCCTGGTCGTACTGGTTGTGGGGCTCTTGCTTACGATGCTTTACGTATTCCTTGTGGGTTCGAGGATACACAAGGAATATTGGTTCGAAAAATCCATATTCACCTGGGGTTGGTTCACTGGTACGATGGCTATGGGAATCGCCCTACTGCGTATCACGGATCCCGAAGGGAAGAGCCGCTGCCTTGATGAATATGCCCTGGCATATCTCTATATAGCTCCGGTCGAGATAGCACTGGTGACATTCTCCCCGATAGCCTTCGCCAGCGGTTATGGCTGGCTCTTCGTCGGCATTTGCCTTGTAGCCGGCCTCGCCATTCTCGGCTTCTCAACTCTCAAAGGCTGGCTGAAGAAATAGCGTCATCCTCTTCCCGGGATTCGCGGCTGAAAAAAATTGATAAATTATGGCCGTATTCCGGGGATTCTGACGTTTATTGAATGACTAGTTGAATCAAAAGGATAAAATAGGAGAAAAAGAACTGGCCCTTGATTGTGCTAAAGGCGATAATACGGCCAGGAAGGAGTTGTATAACAGATATGCAACAAGGTTGTACTCGCTCTGTTGCCGGTACTCCACGGACCGGGAGGACGGTAAAGACCTTTTGCACGATACCATGATCAGGGCCTTCGACAAGATCGGGCGGTTTCATTACAGGGGGGATGGTTCTCTGTATGCATGGTTGAGAAAGATTGCGGTCAATATGGCTATTGAGCGCATACGCCGGGATAGAAGGATCAGTTTTCAAGAATTGATCGAAGACATTCATGAGGAGGAAAACCCGGACGGAGACTCTGTAAGAGAGATTCCTTTGCGCGAATTAAACGAGATGGTTTCGGCTCTTCCTGATGCAAAAAGGATGATTTTCAATATGTTCTGTGTGGACGGCTACTCGCATGAGGAGATTTCCAAGTTATTGGGAATAACCGTAGGCACATCGACATCGACATTGGCGAAAGCAAAGAAACTGCTGGCTGCAAGGATTTGTGAATATCTTAAAAACAAGATGTGACATGGAGGATTGGGTTGGTATAATAGGAGAAAGGCTGAACGAAGGAAGTCTGTCCCTTCCTTCGGATGATTGGGATATTCTCGAAAAGGAGTATCTTTCCCGGAAGAGAAGCCGGAAGGTCTATCCATTCATAATATCCTTTGCTGCAGCGGCTGCGGCTGTTCTGGCCGTCGTATTGACACCGAATCTTTCGGTTGAAGAAGATAGCGGTACCGCATCGCTGACGAATACCACTTCTTTGACGACAGAGAAGATGGAACCTTATACAGTTTCGTCAAACAGGCCTTTGCGCAAAGTGGTCAGTCAAGGAACGCTGATCGAAGAGCCGTCACGTCAGGAATCCGAGGCAGATGTCGTTGATGTCATTAAAACAGAAAAGGAAGAACCCGCAGGCGAACCGACGAAGGAAAAGGTCAAAAAAGAGAAGATAGTTGAAACCCGGGACAAGTTATTAACTGATCACCATGATGACGCTTTTACGAAAGAATCGAGGAAGAGGATAGCATTCGCTTCTCATGTCGGAGGAGGCGGGAACAGAAGCACGGGCGAGATCAATACGACAGTATTTCCTAACATATACGGCTCAAGCAAATCCGAGACAGTAAATCATCATATTCCTTTTTCATTCGGTGTAGATATCAGTTATTTCCTGAACGACAGGCTGGCCCTTACTTCCGGTCTGGAAGCTGCTTTCTACAGATCGGAAATCTATGGCACGGACCAGAGAGCATGGTACATCGGAATCCCATTGAAACTGGAATACACTTTCTGGCAGGGGAAGCGATTATCTTCTTGGATAGGAGCGGGAGGTAAAATCGACCGGTGTATCTACGCTGCACAAGATGGAAAGAATATCCAGGACGATGTTTTCAACAAGACTCTCCTGGCGGATTCAGGAATCAGGTATGACTTGTATGATAATATAGGGTTGTACATCGCTCCTGAAATAACTTGGTGTTTCACGCCGGAGAAGCCTCAGATATCAACGTACCGCACTGAGAATCCGCTCATGTTCACTTTCAATGCCGGCGTCAAGTTCAGTTTCTAGCAGATTTTCTGTTTGGATCCGGACGCATTTCGGTATGTCCTGCGTTTATTGAGTAAAAGAAAAACATCATGAAGCACATAATCAGATTTGCCATTGCCTTTTTGGCTTTAACAACTTTCTCTTGTGACAACCATAACGAAATGCCAGGCCAGGATGACACAATCCCGGTTGAGGACTTGATTCCTCGCAAAGATATCGAATTGACTCGTTCCCAGGCTGAATTCGTAAAGACCGGAGGGAACGGATTCGCGCTGGACTTGTTCAGGGAGTTGGCCGGAAACGAGGACATGATCTTTTCACCTTTGAGTGTGACATTTGCTTTAGGGATGGCAGACAATGGGGCCACCGGGAATACAAAGGCGGAGATCGAAAAAACTCTCGGATATGATGAGGAGTCGATAGATGGTTTGAATTCATACTGCAAAACCATGATGGAAAGCGCACGGGAAATCGACCCATCGACAACGATAGAGTTTGCTAATGCAGCGGTTGTAAACAGCAGAATTGCCAGACTTCAGGACGGTTTCAAAGGTGCGATCGAGACCAATTATTACGCAGAAGTCTGCAATATGGCTTTCGGCATAGATCCGGTAAAGGATTTCATCAACAACTGGTGTGATCAAAAGACCCACGGAATGGTTACGGAACTTCTGCAGGAAGAGCCAATCATCCTTGAAGCCGCCCACTTGCTCAATGCCGTTTATTTCAAGGGAATATGGTCGAACCAGTTCAAGAAGGAGGATTCCAGGAAAGAATATTTCATAGGACTTGATGGTCAAAACAAAGTCAATATGATGCACCAGGAGGATACATTCGATTATGCGTACTTACCTGGAATTTGCAAGGCCTTGAGGTTGCCATTTGGAAACCAGGCGTTCAACATGGTATTCTTCCTGCCGGACGAAGAGGGAGCGGAAGGGTTCGATAAATTCAAGAAGAATTTGGATATTGACCTTTGGAACAATGTTTTATCGAAATTCAGAGGAATGAAGGTAGATGTGAAAATTCCTTCTTTCGAAACCTCGTATGGCACCGAGGATTTGTCAGAACATCTTCAGTCTTTGGGAATAAAAGAGGCTTTTGATACTAGGGCTGCATTTGACCTGATGGCCGAAAATGTCTATGACCAGACGACACTGCGTCTTTACATCTCCAGTGTCCTTCACAAAGCAAAGATAAAAGTGGACGAACAGGGCTCTGAAGCCGCTGCCGTGACAGATGTGGTCATGGTTTTTGCAAGTAGTGGTGGTGGTCAATTCCCGGACATGGCAGCCGAATTCCATGCTGACCGTCCGTTTGTATATGGAATTACGGAGGTGAGTACTGGGGCGATATTCTTCCTGGGGCAGTTTACCGGTAAGTAGCGAGGGACTGGACTACGGACATAACTCTCATGAAGTTGCCGCCCCAGAAGCCTTTGATCTGCTCTTTGGTGTAACCGTGTTCGAGCATCAGAACGGTTACATTGATAAGGTCATTATCCCCGTTGCAGCCCCAGACGCCACCTCCTCCGTCGAAGTCGCTGCCTATCCCAACGTGCTCAGGACCAGCTATTTCCACGCAATGGAAGAAATGCTTCATCATGTCGTTGATGGTTGATGACGGCCTGTGGGCGGTAAGGAATTCAGGAACGGCATATACCTGTATGACTCCCCCGTTCCGTGCGAGCGCCCTGAGCTGCCTGTCGTCCAGGCCGCGGTCGTGGCCATATATTGCCTTTGCTCCTGAATGGGAGCATATTATCGGAGCTTTGCTGTATTTGATGCAATCCCAGAAGGTTCCGGCTGAAGGGTGTGAAAGGTCCACCATTATGCCCTGGCGGTTCATCTCCTCAACTACCTTTATTCCGAATTCCGTAAGACCCTTGTTCGGGTTGCTTCCGTGCCTGGACGAGGTGTTGCAGATTGCATTGTCGCGGAAGTGGCTGAGGGTGATGTATATTACTCCGAGATCCTTCATTTTCTTGACATTGGCCACATCGCCGCCAAGGCCGTAGGCGTTTTCCACGCCGATGAAGAAAGCTTTTTTCCCTTCTTCCTTCAAGGCAAGGGCTTCTTCCGGAGTCGTGGCCAGACCGCAGAGATTTGAATGCTTGGATATATCGTCTTTTATCTGTGCTATCTGCTTGAGGTTCTGTGCAAGAGCCTTCTTGTTCCCTGCGGCGTCTTCTGAATGCTGCCAGAGGAAGCTGGCAAGGACCTGCGCATCGAGATGCCCGTAATCCATTTTGGGAACGCTGCACATACTGACGCCCATCTTGCCCACGGACCACCCTCGGCCGTAGTTTTCAGGCAGGTCGCAATGGGTGTCGATGGAGAATAATTCATCCATAAGGATCTTGGCTTGCCTGAAAGTCCGGGCTTTCCAGACCAGCGCCCGGGTGTCGCGTATCTTGCACGGAAGCCGCCTGAGACCGACATCTATCTTTACGGAAGTCTTTGATATTCCGATATATGGCAGGTTCAGGTCGGCCACTGTCTTATAAACCGCCAGGGAATATTCATCGGAATCCTTCACCCAATCATCAGGCAGGAACACTCCGTCCCATCCGGATGCGAGAGAATGCAATTCAGCAGCAGGACTTTCCATTTCCTCTGGGCCAGGCATCATTACCGGTGTTCCTCCGGCTATCCTGACCATATTCCAGATGATTTCGCTCTGAAGGCAGTTGGGGATAGCTATCCTGGCTTCAAGCGTTTCCTTTGCCGGCTCCGTCATATTGCACCCATTCTGGGCGTACCACTCGGTCACCTGCCTGTCGAATCCGCTTAGCGTCGCTTTCAGGTCCGGAGGATATGATACCGTCTGCCCTATTGATTCAAAAGAGTAGGTAAAACAAACCGCTGCCGTCAAGAAGGTCAGGAGTCTTTTCATTAAAGATGATTTTTGCAAAGTTAATTTCAAATTTCCGTTTCTTTCCAAGATTGATGTTATTTCTTCATATGATTGCAGAAACTTGCAGGACTATGATAATATTTCAAAGACTATGAAAACCGACCTTTCCTTTTCTGATTTCACGACCGGACTGACCGATCTGATTCTTCCGCGACGATGCCTGGTTTGCGGCTCGGCCCTTGCCCTTCACGAGAGATACCTTTGCATCGACTGCCTTGCAGACTTGCCTCGGACAGGATTCTCCTTCCTTTCCCGTAACCAGATGGCGGACAGGTTCAATTCGATGTTTCAGGATGGGGATTATTGTTTTGCGACCGCCCTGTTCTTCTACCGTGCATCAACCGGTTACCGGAGGATAACCCAAAGCCTGAAATACAATGCAGACTTCGGGGCGGGGAAATACTTTGCCAGGAAACTGGGAGAAGAAATGGCGTCTTCCGTGTTGTATCGGGAAGTGGATGCTGTGCTTCCTGTTCCGCTTCACTGGACCCGCAGGTGGTCCCGAGGGTACAACCAGGCAGAGGTTATAGCCAGGGTTCTCGCAGACTGTCTCGGAGCAGAGTTGCGAAAGGATATCCTGTACCGTGCGAAGCGTACCCGATCCCAGGCGACTCTTTCGGTCGGGGAAAAGGGAACTAATGTCCTGGGGGCATTCAGGGTGCATCGGAACAGGATCAGGGACGTCGCCGGATATTCACATATCCTTCTGGTTGACGATGTGTTCACGACAGGTGCGACGCTTTATTCCTGCTATTCAGCTCTGCGTCCCTTCACTGCCGCCCGAATCTCCGTCGCCACCCTCGCCGCCGTCGAAGGCTCGTCCTCCGGACCGACATTACCTCCCTTGTCATCTTCGCCGTCGTTGCCATCGTCGCCACCGTTTCCATCGTTAACTTCATCACCTCCATCACCTCCACCGCAACCCTTGTCTTCCGGGACTTCATCACCACCCTCGCCTTCCGAGCCTTTCTTGCCTTCCGGGCTCTCTCTTGGGAACAAAACAGGCCTAAATCGTACGCAACTGGAACCCGACGATCTTACTTGCGAACAAATGACCCCGAAAACGTACGCGACCGGCGCACGAAGTTCTCACTTGGGGACAAAACAGGCCTAAATTGTACGCAACTGGAATCCGACGATCTCACTTGCGAACAAATGACCCCGAAAACGTACGCAACCGGACCCCGAAGTTCTCACTTGGGAACAAAACGGGCCTTATTTGTACGCAACTGGAATCCGGAGTGTTCACTTGGGGACAAAACAGGCCTTATTCGTACGCAACTGGAATCCGACGAACTTAATAATAATTCCAATCAAGTTATTCTTTAAATAAACAATATAAAAAACAAAACATTATGAATGATAGAAACAAACGAAGAGCAACGTACCGAACTTGGAAAAAGGGATATTATCATCTTTGCACAGACGGCAAGGCGCAAATCCTTTGTCATAATGATTCTGAATATGCGAATCTAGTGAATGTCATTTCGATCCTGCCTCTGAAATATCCGGTCAAAGTGCATACTTATCAAGTTATGAAGACTCACGTCCATATGCTTCTGTCCGGGAGGGGAACAGATTGCGTTGACGCTTTCGATTATCTGAAATACAGGGCAGGCAGAAGATTACGTGAAGACGGTTATCAACCGCTTCCGAAAGACTATGATTTCAGGCTCATTCCTGTTGAAGATGAACTCCATATGCGCAGGAATATCGTTTATGTGGCACGTAATGCATTCGAAGTCAGGGATATAGTGCCAGGTGGTTATCTTTGGGGTGCGTCGATGATATTCTATTCAGAGATTCCAGGCTTGTTCGAAACCGTGCGGGCAGGCGATCTTTCCACCCGTCAGCAATGGGAAATCTTCGGGACTCGTATAAAGGTGCCGGATGATTATCTGATCCATTTGCCGAAAGGAGTGGTCCTGCCCCAGAGTTTTGTAGATACCAAAGTGTTTTACAGGGTGTTCGGGACTGCTCGACAATACCATACGGCACTTGTAAAAGACTTCGAGGGATATGTAATGGTTGCCGATCAGTTGGGAGAAACGGTGTCGTTCACTAGGGAAGAGGCGGAGATGATAATCGGACAAGTATTGGAACGGGAATATCAAATTGTTGAACCAGAGAGGCTTACGACCGACAAGCGTTTCCGTCTGGCGTCAGACCTTCATAAGAAGTATTCCCTTTCCGTGGAACAGTTGGTTGCAGGACTCCATATTCCGGCCGGTATGCTCGCCCAAGCCCTTCGCTCGAAGCAGTATAAATAGATCAGTTTTCACTTGAGAACAAAAAGCCCCCTTTTCGTACGCAACTGGCGCCCGGAGATCTCACTTGGGAACAAAACAGGCAGAAAATGTACGTAACCGGCGCCAACGAGGGAACGGGGGTCTTGGGGAAGAGGCCCTCGAGGATTATTCGGACCTTGTGAATGAGATTATCGGACTTAAAGGGGTATCCTGGCCAGATAGATTCCGGCCCTTGGGCGGCCGTCCGGGCGTGTGAGTTCGTGGGAGGAATAGTATACGACCTTCAACTCACCGTCTTCGATAAGGAAACCAGGATAGCTGTTGTCGCCACCGGAAGGAAGAGTCTTCCATAATTCGAAGTCTCCTTTTTCGTTTCCTCTCCAGAGGCAGGTTCTTGTCTCTCCGCTCTCAAAATAGGCACGCCCTCCGATAAGCAGCGACCCGTCGGGAAGAACGGCCATTTCGGGTCCCCCTATCTGGAAACGCAAAGGCGTGAGGTCCCACTCGGTGTAAGGCGGCCTGCTCACTCCGATGTATGCTTTCCTGTCCCCTTTGTCACGGCGTATGAGCAAGACCATCCTCCCGTCGGGAAGGAAACGCACGGTTGATTCGTTAGGAAAACCGTCCAGGGCGATAGTTGTAACCTTCTCGAAATGAATACCGTCCGAGGTCTTGAGCAGTTCCAGGGCATTGTCCTCGACATCTCCGTAAGAGACGGTGTAGCCTGTCCCGTCGTGCCAGGTCACTCTCCAGAACCAGGCTGGCCTGTCCTCGTTTTCATAAACCACGGGAGCCGGGTCGCTGAAAGTACGCCCGTCTGAGCTGAATGATACTTGCGGAACCCTATCGACCAGTTGCTTGTCCACATATACAGAGCCTCCCTGTATCACCATCAGGCGGCCGTCGGCAGTGACCGAGAGCTTAGGGTCACGGAGGTCGTAACCTTCTTTCGAAAGCAGCGCTACGCTCTGCCAATGCTTGCAGTCGGTGGAACGCAGGATGCGGGTTTTTCCTGCTGCAACGCCGTTCTCATCGAATATATGGCTTACCCCCTCGCGGAAACTCACATAACAGGCACCGCCGTAACGCACGATGGAAGGGAATGCGCTGAAATCATTGTCCCATATACGCTCTACCGTGGTTCTTTCCTTCTTGCATTTGAAATCGTAGAGGAAACGATTTTCCGACTCGGCATAATAAAGGTTCTGGTTGTCCCTGTCTGGGCCGCATTCCCGCTGGGTATAACCGGAGAAGTACATGCGATAGCTTCCCTCAGGCAGCCGGATGAAGTTGAAATAGTTGGTGAGTATTTCAACGGGCGATTCAGGGAACTCGACCGGGACTATCTGTTGCGGATCATGGCGGTATCCTGTCAACACGAGGGCCGCGGTAAGCGCTATGGCGAGACAGTACTTCATTTTCGGATAATAAAATGTGACCGAGATATTTGTGGACCGGTCCGGAAGGTACACATTATTACTCAATAATGCAAGTTCGTGTGGAGGCGGCAGGGTGGAATAATAATTTGAAAGTAAAATGAGTAAAAAAATCTATTAAACGTTTTAAATATGCGTTGGGCGCGCCTGCAGCGGAGGTTATTAAAATGCATCTAAAATAATTGTTATTGTTTATATGATTGATTTATAATTATTTAAGATGAAAACCAAAAAGAAATCCCCAAAAAAGAATAAAAAAAATTTGCGCATAAAAAAATAATGCTATATCTTTGTCCTCGGGTTGAGCAAGGAGGTTCTCTCCCCTATCAACCTATTGGTTATTAGTTTTAGTGTTATTAATTATGTGGTTAGAGTGAGAGTCCACGCGGGATGCGTCGACCCTCATTTTTTTTGTCTTTGAGTGCAGATATTCCTAACTTTACGTGCTTAATCCATATAATGCGGTTAACACGACACTGAGATGCAGACAAAGAAATCCTTCAAGTATTGGCAATGGCGCGTCATCATTTGCTCGATGGTAGGCTATTCCATTTTCTATTTTGTCAGGAAGAATTTTTCATTCGCAATGCCGGCCCTTGGGGCTGAATATGGCATCACCGACACCAATTTCGGTATCATCCTGACGCTGGTAGGTATCATTTACGGTATTTCCAAGTTCGTCAATGGATTCATAGCTGACAGGTCCAATCCGAGATGGCATCTTGCCCTCGGCTTGACAGCCTGCGTGATCCTGAACCTGGTTTTCGGATGGAGCGCGGACCTGAGCCACGCCATCACGGGACAGGACGGCGGACCGGATTTCATCAATGCGATGGTTGCCATAATGGCGGTGTTGCTGATCCTGAACAATGTATTCCAAGGCTGCGGCTTCGCGCCATGCAACCACCTTATGGTCAACTGGGTTCCACCTAAGGAGCTGGCCACTAAGATGTCCATCTGGAATACGGGCCATTCGATCGGTGCCGGTCTTGCCGCCGTCCTTTGCGGCTGGATAATCGGTCATCTGGGAACCAACCTGTCTTCGAATCCTGAAATCGTCTCCAAGGTAGCTGACAATCTGGGCAAGGAAATGTCCGACCCTGCAGTCATGACGGCCGCTTCACACGTGGGAGCCTGGCAGTGGTGCTTCTGGATACCAGCTTTCATCGGTGTCCTTGGAATAATCCTGATTGTCGCGACACTCAGGGACACCCCTTCTTCTGTCGGACTGCCGGAGCTACCAGACACCAAGACCGAACTTGATGAGGACGAATCCAAGGAAGCCTTCAGAAAATTCATCCGCGAGAAAGTCTTGAAGAACAAGATCGTATGGATCCTGGCGATCACCGATATCTTCGTTTACATAGTAAGGTTCGCAGTCCTGGACTGGGGCCCTAAGTTCCTCCAGATGGGAGAAAACCACCTTTCCCCGATGTGGGCCGGAGCGACCATAGGAATATTCGAGCTCTTCGGCTGCCTCGGAATGCTTTCCGCCGGCTGGATAACCGACCACCTGTTCGGAAGCAAGGCCCAGCGGGTCTGTGCTATTGAAATGGCACTCACCGCCTTATGCCTCATAATCCTGCATCTTCTGCCGGCCGGATCCAGCCCGGTCCTGATGCTCTTCCTGCTCGCCATCGCAGGTTTCTTCCTCTACGGCCCGCAGGCGCTGCTGGGAGTCACTGCTTCCAACCAGGTCACCAAGAAGGGAGCCTCTTCAGCCGTGGGTATCATCGGCCTGATGAGTTATCTCAGCGTCCTCTTCACCGGAGTGGGTATCGGAGTCCTTTCCGACAAGTTCGGAGACTCTTTCTGGAACAACCTCTACCTCATCATGGCATGTATCGCAGTGGTGGGAGGTTTGATAGTCGCCACCCTCTGGAATATCAAAGATGACGGCTATATTCACGAAGAACCGGAAAAAAACACTACTTTTGCCGACCAGGAAACAAAATAAAGAAACAAAAGAATATTATCATGGGATTATTGGAAGGAAAAACCGCCCTTGTTACGGGCGCAGCGAGAGGAATCGGAAAAGCGATCGCTCTCAAGTTCGCTTCGGAAGGAGCTGATGTGGCATTCACCGACTTGGTAATCAACGATGCGGCCCAGGAGACTATCAAGGAGCTTGAGGCTTTCGGCCACAAAGTCAAGGGATATGCGTCCAACGCAGCAGATTTCGAGCAGACTCACGAGGTCGTAGGCCAGATCCTGGCTGATTTCGGAAGGATAGACATCCTGGTCAACAACGCTGGTATCACCAAGGATGGCCTGATGCTCAGGATGAGCGAGGCTCAGTGGGACGCAGTAATCAACGTGAATCTCAAGTCTGCATTCAACTTCATACACGCAGTTACTCCGGTTATGGCTCGCCAGAGAGGAGGAAGCATCATCAACATGTCTTCAGTTGTAGGAGTATCCGGCAATGCAGGTCAGTGCAACTATTCGGCTTCCAAAGCCGGTATGATCGGACTTGCCAAGTCCATCGCTAAGGAAATGGGGCCTCGCGGCATCAGGGCAAACTGCATCGCCCCGGGATTCATTGTCTCGGACATGACAAACGCTCTTCCTGAGGACGTACGCGACGCTTGGATCAAGCAGATTCCCCTTCGTCGCGGAGGCACGCCGGAAGATGTCGCTTCCGTGGCACTCTTCCTTGCCAGCGACCTTTCATCCTATGTCAGCGGACAGGTCATCCACTGCTGCGGAGCGATGAATTGCTAAGATTACTTGATCCCGTATTTTTTAAGGATCTTTACGATAGGCTTCCTTACGGACTCCGCCCAGAGGGTGTAGCCATGGTTCGTAGGATGCACACCGTCCACCGACGAGTCGTGACTCTTCATCGACGCGTCGGTGTTCGTTATCCAATAGACGTCCTTGTATTTCTTGCAGGCGATCTTCATTAGACTGTCTGCCATCGCCATCTTTGCCGCTTCGTTCTTCTCTGCGGCCAGGCTGAAGCTGCGGCTTTCCCGCCAGATCGTTTTCTGGAATATGAGCGGGACTCCCGGATGGGCAGCCTGTATCTTCTCGATGAACGGGAAGAGCCTCTCCTTGATCAGCTGCGCGGAAGGATTTGAAAATCCGTCGAATACGAAAGCATCTGCATCAACAGCGGCAAGGACGTCGGCGAAATATGGCTGGAGTTTGGAGTTGCCGCTGCATCCCAGGCTGAGGAACTGCAGTCCGGTCATCCTTGTGAGCTGGGCCGGATATGTCATGCCAGGCCTGGACGTGCTTGAGCCGTGAGTATAGCTGGATCCGAATATCGCTATCCTGTGCCTGAACGGAACCGGAATAGCCTCGATTGTAGCCCCTTCTTCGATACCGATTCCCACCGAATAGAGTTCCGAATACAGCGGCAGGTATAGCAGGCACTCTTTTTCGGAGTGGTCCATGTCGGAGATGAGGCTGACATCCTTGTCTATATATTCAGGGGACCTGGCGGCCGCGGCTGCGAATATCCACTGTCCGTCCTTCTTGATATAGAGGTCGAAGCCGTGTCCTGCTATTCCGTTGGAGTTCTGGGGATATTGGACCTCGCCGAATTTCGGCCTGATGGTGATAATGCTGGAATTGGTCTTGAAGGCTACCGACATGCCGGAAGTCATCCTGACCTGGGCGTTCTCCCCCTTAGTGAACCCCTTGAATATCACGGTGTCAACCCGGTGATACGGGTTCGGCGTGTCGGGCATCAGGTTCCCTACGAGCGTGAGGTCGGATCCTTCGACGAAACGGAGTTTGACACCCTTTGGAGTCTGTGCCATCAGGGACAGGGCACAAAGCGCGGCTGCTAAAGCCAGAACGGTTCTTTTCATCTTATGTGGATTTAGAGTTTCCTTTACAAATATATTCAATTAACAGGTCAAATTGTCTATCTTTGCCCCGTAAATTCAAGTGGAAAATGAAAAAGGCGATTCAGTTTGGAGCAGGTAACATCGGCCGTGGTTTCATCGGGGCCGTCCTGGCTCAGGCGGGTTATCAGGTTACGTTCGCCGACGTGGTCGAAAGCCTGCTGGAACAGATCAACGAAAGGAAAGGATATACCGTACACGTAACTGACATGAACAGCTATGATATCGAGATTTCAGGTATCAAGGCCGTCCATTCCGGAAGCGAGGATGTGGTTTCTGCAATCGTGGATGCCGACATCATCACCACCGCCGTCGGAATCAGGATCCTCAAGTTCGTGGCTCCTTCCATTGCCAAGGGCCTCGAGGCCAGGATGGCTGCCGGGGTTGAGAAACCTCTGAACGTGATGTGCTGCGAGAACGGCTTGAAAGCCACCTCCCAGCTGAAGGAACTGGTTTTCGCCCAGCTAGATGATGCGACGAAGGAGTGGACCCTCACCCATGTCGGATTCCCTGACGCTGCCGTTGACAGGATAGTCCCTCCGGTGCATTGCGAGGTGCCTCTTGATGTTGCCGTTGAGGAATTCTTCGAATGGGATGCCGAGAGGGCGGATTTCGTCGGAGGTGTTCCGGATATTCCGGGAATGGTCCCGGTGGACAATCTCCTTGCTTACGTGGAGCGGAAGCTTTTCACTCTGAATACAGGACATGCAACGCTTGCATATCTTGGCAAGATGAAGGGATATGAAACCATAGGCCAGAGCATCGAGGATGAGAAGATAAAGGGTTTGGTGCGCCAGGCGATGCAGCAGAGCGGAGAGGCGCTTGTCAAGAAATTCGGATTCGACCATACCAAGCATTTCGAATATATCGAAAGCATCCTGGTGCGTTTCCATAATCCATACCTCAAGGACGACTGCAACCGTGTCGGGCGCGACCCTCTGAGGAAACTCGCCGCCAACGACCGCCTGATCCTTCCTATGCTGACCGCGCGGGGATACGGCCTGCCTTATGACAAGCTGCTGCTTGCCATCGGAGCCTGCCTGCATTTCGACAACCCGGACGATCCGCAGAGCGTGGAGATGATAGGCAGCATCAAAGAAAGAGGAGTCGAAGGCACTATAGTCAAGTATTCCGGAATCCTTCCTGGCGATCCTGTACTTGATGAGATTGTAGCCGCCTACAGGGAAGTGGAGGCTTTTTAAACAGTAAATATTCCAAAATGAGCGAAATACGTAACGAAGGACTCTGGGAGAGCGGAGAACTTAAGATCGACTGGGTAAGGCATCACATGCCTTTGCTGGAGGGGCTTGAAAGGGATTTCAAGCGGACGAAACCGTTCAGCGGACTCAGGATCGCCCTGTCGGTCCATCTTGAAGCCAAGACAGCCCACCTTTGCGAAGTCCTCGCAGAAGGCGGTGCGGAGATGTACATAACCGGAAGCAATCCGCTTTCGACTCAGGATGACGTTGCCGCCGCCCTGGTACATGAAGGCCTCAATGTCTTCGCAGTGCATGGTGCTACTCCGGAGGAATATGAGAGCGGGATCAGGAGGGTGATCGAAGCCGGGCCGAACATCATCATCGATGACGGAGGCGACCTTGTCACCATGATCCACGAGAATTATCCGGAGCTTATCGGGAATGTCATCGGAGGCTGCGAGGAGACCACCACCGGAATCCTCAGGCTCCAGACGATGAACAGGGAAAAGAGGCTTCTCTTCCCGATGATGCTGGTCAACGACGCTGCTTGCAAGCACTTTTTCGACAACCGTTACGGTACCGGCCAGTCTGTCTGGGACGGCATCAACCGTACCACAAACCTGATCGTGGCCGGGAAGTATGTGGTGGTCGCCGGATACGGCTGGTGCGGAAAGGGCGTTGCCATGAGGGCGAAAGGACTGGGAGCCAAGGTGATAGTCACAGAGGTGGATCCGGTCAAGGCCATGGAAGCGGTGATGGACGGATTCTCTGTGATGCCGATGTCTCAAGCCGCGGAAACCGGAGACATATTCGTAACGGTAACTGGTTGCGAAGATGTCATCACAAAGGAGCATTTCATGAAGATGAAGGACGGAGCTATCTGCTGCAACGCGGGTCATTTCGACTGCGAGGTAAGCGTTGCCGACCTCCGGGAAATAGCTGTGAGCGAGTCACCTGCAAGGCAGAATATCAAGCAGTATCTCCTCCCGAACGGCAGGAAGGTATATGTCATAGCGGAAGGACGGCTCGTGAACCTGGCTGCAGGAGACGGCCATCCGGCCGAAATAATGGACATGAGCTTCGCCATCCAGGCACTCAGCGCAAAGTATCTGGTCGAAAACAAAGATTCCATTTCCCGGGAGAAAGGGAACATGCTCAATGTCGTTCCGGAATCTATAGACAGGGAAGTCGCTTTCCGCAAGCTGGATGACTGGGGCATCAGCATCGACCATCTGACAGAAAAGCAAAAAGAATATTTATTCGGTAATCAATGAGACTTTTTCCAATATATACCTGGAACAAGGGTATCCGTAATTTCGACCATCGCAGACGCAAATTCTCACACCAGCCTTGGGCGCAGGGAGTGATCCTTCTGGCTTGTGTGGTGATTGCGATGTTGCTTGCAAACCTTCCTTTCACAAAGGAATTCTACCATAATCTGCTGGAAACGGACTTGTCGCTCTATCTCAAGTCTCCTAATGGCAAGGGAATAATGTTCCCGAAGAACATGACCGTCGAAAGCTTCATCAACGACATCCTGATGACAGTGTTCTTCTTCACAGTAGGCCTGGAAATCAGGCGCGAGATGAAGAATGGAGAGCTATCGAGCATGAAGAAGGCTCTGATGCCGGTCATAGCCGCCTTTGGCGGCGTGCTGATGCCGGCCCTCATCTATGCTTTCGTCAACCACGGCACCGCCGCTTCTTCAGGCTGGGGTATTCCTACTGCAACCGACATTGCTTTCGCCGTTGGTATCCTTTCGATCCTGGGAGACAAGGTTCCGGTGTCTCTGAAGGTGTTCCTGACGGCACTGGCTATCGCCGACGACCTCATCGCCATCCTTGTGGTGGCCATATTCTACGGAGGATCCATCAATTTCGGCCTCCTGAGCGTCGCCATCGTACTGATCCTCTTGATCCTTCTGATGAACAAGCTTGGAGAGAAACGCGGATGGTTCTATTTCGTGCCGGGCATGATCATCTGGGCACTGTTCTACTATTCCGGAATCCATTCCACGATGTCCGGAGTCGTAATGGCCTTCCTGGTGCCTATGACCCCTCGCTACAACGAAGCATATTTCCATAGGAAGAGGCTCCAATATATCCAGAGGCTCAATGACTACAATTCCATAGAGACCACGTCCCTGGAATTCCCGAACGGCCCGCAGAGGCATTGCCTCAGGAGGCTCGCAGCCATTTCCAAGGGATCCATCCCTATGAGCTACCGTCTCGAGCACGCCCTGGGACCTTGGGTCAACTTCTTGATTATGCCTTTGTTCGCCCTTGCGAACGCGGGAGTGGAGATTCCGGATGTTTCCTATTTCAATGTCTTCCACATCGACCCGACCCTCGGCAGTGTCAGCATGGGGATATTCCTCGGACTGCTGGTGGGTAAGCCGCTGGGCATTTCGCTGGCAAGCTTCATCGCCGTGAAGCTCCATCTCGGAGAGATGCCGGCAAGGGCGAGCTGGAAAATGCTCATCGCCGTCGCATGCCTCGGAGGTATCGGATTCACCATGTCCATATTCGTGGATACGCTCTCGTTCGGTGAACAGGCTCCGGAGGTGATGTCCAAACTCCGCGACATGGGAAAGGTCGCCGTGCTGATGGGCTCGCTGTGTGCCGGAGTCCTCGGAAGCCTGCTTATCGGTTTTGTTCACAAGATAGAGAGGGGAAAGGCCGAAGCATAGCGAAATATTCTTATATTTGTGATGATATGGTCATCACAAAGGACACAGATCTGCGCCGTTTCAACACGTTCGGTATGGACGTGAAAGCGGCGTGTTTCATTGAATATGGTTCCCTGGAAGAGCTGGAGTCCATATTCGCCTGTCCCGGAGACTATCCGCAGCCTTTCTTCCACATCGGCGGCGGCAGCAACCTGCTATTCACCGGAGACTATCCGGGAACCATCCTGCATTCCGGAATAAAGTTCATCCGGATCCTTGGAGAAAGGGAGCCTGAAGGCGGAGCCGTTGTCCGTGTCGGATCGGGAGTGGTATTCGATGAATTCTGCCGGTGGTGTGCTGAGACAGGATTCTGGGGTCCCGAAAACCTGTCCCTGATTCCCGGGGAGGTCGGAGCTTCCGCTGTCCAGAACATCGGAGCCTACGGCCGTGAGGTTGGGGATATCATTCTCTGCGTGGAGTGTTTCGACACCGTGGAGCGCTGTATGACCAGGATACCAGTATCGGATTGCAACTATGCCTACCGTGATTCTTTCTTCAAGCACGAGGGCAAGGGGCGCTACATCGTGACGGCCGTGGAATTCCTCCTTAAGAAGGAATATTCCCCGCTTCTCGGTTACGGCCATGTCCGCGAATCCGCGGTTGCAGCATTCGGAACAGAGGTGGTGGACGGAGGCGGGCTGACTCCGGGAATGATGCGTGACCTGGTGATATCCATCCGCGGCGGCAAGCTTCCTGATCCGAAGGAAACCGGAAGCGCGGGGAGTTTCTTCCGGAATCCGTTTATGAGCGAAGAGGAATATTCCTACGTGGAAAAGGTGGCAGAAAGGGACGGCCTCGGGCCGGTGCCGCACTTCCCTGCCGGAGGACGGGTAAAGATTCCGGCGGCGTGGCTTATCGACAAATGCGGATGGAAGGGCAAGTCGGAAGGTAATGCAGGAGTATGGCATAACCAGCCACTGGTGCTTGTCAACCTTACCGGCAAGGCTACGCCGGAAGAGATAATGACACTTGAAAACAAGATAATCAGTTCGGTCAGGGAGCGGTTCGGAGTGGAACTGAGCCCGGAGGTCGAACACGTACCTGATACAAAATGAGTTCATTCATCATAGAAGGGGGTCATCCCCTGAGCGGATCGATCAAGCCGCAGGGAGCCAAGAACGAAGCCCTGGAAGTGATCAGCGCGGTCCTTCTTACCGAGGAGAAGGTCACGATTTCGAATATTCCGGACATCCTGGATGTCAAGAACCTCCTGGATCTGTTCGCCAGCATGGGCGTGAAAGTCACGAGGCTGGAAAAAGGCACATATTCATTCCAGGCGGACAGCCTCGACCGGCAATTCATATTCAGCGAGGATTTCGTAAGGAAGTGCTCGAGGCTCAGGGGTTCCGTGATGGTGGCCGGACCTCTGCTCGCCCGTTTCGGGGAAGTCTATTTCCCTAAGCCGGGCGGCGACAAGATCGGCCGCCGGAGGGTTGACACCCATATCGCTGGCCTGATGAATCTCGGGGCGCAGCTCGCCTATGACGAGAAACTGCGGGCCTTCCATCTTTCTCTCCCTGCGGGCAAGCGTCTGGAAGGCAAGTATATGCTCCTGGACGAGGCGTCCGTGACCGGAACCGCGAACATCCTGATGGCGGCTTCGCTGGCGTCTGGAAAGACGACGATTTACAATGCGGCCTGCGAGCCTTATATCCAGCAGCTCTGCCGTCTGCTCGTGGGCATGGGAGCCGACATCGAAGGGATAGGGTCGAACCTCCTGACCGTCCATGGTGTCGATCGCCTGCACGGTGCGAGCCACAAGATACTTCCCGATATGATCGAAGTGGGCAGTTTCATCGGGATGGCAGCCATCACCCGCAGCGAGATAACCATCAAGGACACTTCATATTCCAACCTGGGCATCATACCCGAGAGCTTCAAGAGGATCGGAGTCAAGCTCGAGCAGCATGGCGACGATATCCTGGTGCCGAGGCAGGACAGCTACGAGATCGAATCCTTCATGGACGGTTCCATCATGACCATCGCCGATGCGCCTTGGCCGGGTCTGACGCCTGACTTGCTCAGCGTCTTCCTGGTGGTTGCCACGCAATGCAAGGGAAGTGTCCTGATCCACCAGAAGATGTTTGAAAGCAGGCTGTTCTTCGTGGACCGCCTGATCGACATGGGTGCCCAGATCATCCTCTGTGACCCTCACAGGGCGGTGGTTATCGGGCATGACCACAATTTCCGCCTGCGTGCCGGGAACATGCTGTCGCCTGACATCCGTGCCGGTATCGCCCTGCTTCTTGCAGCCATGTCCGCCAAGGGAACCAGCGTGATAGGCAACATAGAACAGATCGACCGGGGCTACGAGGACATCGACGGGCGTCTCAACGCCCTGGGCGCGAGCATCACAAGGAATATCTGATCATTTTTATTATCTTTGCCGCCCTATGCTTTTGAATATATTCGGCTTCCTGAACCTTTCCTTCGCCGACATCATCGACATACTGATGGTGGCGGCTCTGATCTACTTGGTTTTCAGGTGGATCAGAGGTTCTTCGGCAATGAACATATTCCTGGCTATCATCCTGCTGTTCGTGCTCAGGGTTGTGGTGGCTGCGTTCAACATGAAACTCATGAGCGCCATACTCGGCACCTTCATCGATGTCGGAGTTCTTGCGCTCATCATCATATTCCAGCCTGAAGTCAGGCACTTCCTGATGAGGCTGGGGTCTCGTTATGGAGTGGCGCGCAAGGGGAAGGCATTCCTGGGCAGGCTTTTCGGAACCCAGGAGAAGAAGATGGACAATGAGACGATGAACGAGATCGCGGAAGCCTGCAGGGCCATGTCCGCGGCGAGGACCGGCGCCCTCATCGTACTTCCGGGCAAGGATTCCCTCGAATATATCGCCGAGACCGGCGACGAAGTAGATGCCAAGGTTTCCAGGCGCCTGATAATGAACATATTCTTCAAGAATTCGCCGCTTCACGACGGGGCGATGATCATAGATGGCGACCGTATCGTGGCAGCAAGGTGCACTCTGCCGATAACCCAGCGTACGGACATACCTGCCAGTTTCGGAATGCGCCACAAAGCAGCAATCGGTATCACCGAGGAGAGCGACTCGGACGTGATCGTGGTGTCTGAAGAGACGGGAGGAATTTCCTTCGTACGCGGCGGCGAACTCACCGGAATCAGCAATATCAACGAGCTGAAGCTTCAGCTTGGTTCCGGCATTGAATCCCAGGAAGAGAAGGCTTAGGAAATGGAGCGGCCAGGCACAGACACAAGGCTTGAGAGCAAGTTGGGATTCGACCGCATCCGGTCGATGATATCCGACAAATGTTCCACCGAATATGCCGTAGGCCGCGTTGCGGATGAGGTTTTCAGCACCGATGCCAAGGAAATATCGAAGCGCCTTGCCCTTACGGACGAGATGCGCCTCGTGATGATGTTCGAGGAGAGTTTCCCGACCAACGGATACATCGACTGCCTTCCTTTCCTCAAGCCGCTTGAAAATACCGGGTACAACATAGACTTGCTTTCCCTCGGGAAGCTCCGCACCATGGTGGAGACGGTCAGGCGTCTGACCAATTTCTTCCTGGCCACGAAGGATGGTGTATATCCGAACCTGAAGAGGTTTTCGGCTCCGGTCAAGAACTATCCGGAAGTCCAACGCAGGATAGACTTGATCCTGGACAAATACGGAGACGTGAAGGACACTGCTTCGGACGCGCTCCTGCAGATCCGCCGCAGCCTCAAGTCGAAGGAAGGGTCCATTTCCAAGAAAGCCAATGCAATCCTGAAACAAGCGCAGCTGGACGGTATCGCCGATGCCGACACAGGTCTGGCTGTCCGCGACGGCAAGCTGCTCATTCCGGTAAACAGCACTGCGAAGAAGAAGCTTCCGGGCCTTGTATATGATACTTCCTCGACGGGAAAGACGGCATTCGTGGAGCCGGCCGAGATCGTTGAACTGGAGAATGAGATATTCGCTCTCCGGGCCGAAGAAGCCATGGAAATCCAGCGCATTCTGGCTGCTTTCAGCGACTTCGTCCGCCCTTATGTCCCGGACCTCATCGTTTCTGCTGAATATATCGGAGAAATCGACTTCCTGGTTGCCAAGGCACAGGTTTCACTGGACTTCAAGGCCGGAATGCCGATTATCTCGGAAAGCGGGGAGATGAACCTCAGGAAAGCCCGCCATCCTCTTCTTGAAAAGGCCCTTGCAAGGGAAAAGAGGAGCATAGTCCCGATAACCGTACGGCTCACGCCGGCGAAGCATATCCTTTTGATTTCAGGGCCTAATGCCGGAGGAAAGTCCGTCTGCCTGAAGACCACCGGACTGTTGCAGTATATGTTCCAGTGGGGCATGCTGGTCCCGACGTCGGAGACTTCGGAACTGCCGGTGTTCGACCGGATAATGGTCAGCATAGGTGACGACCAGAGTATCGAGAACGATCTGTCCACATACAGCTCCTTCCTTGAGGATATGAAATCCATGCTCAAGGAAGCCGACGGCAAGACGCTCATCCTGATCGATGAGTTCGGGTCCGGGACGGAACCCGCAGCGGGAGGTGCGATAGCTGAAGCCATACTCAGCGAGATGGACAAGCGCGGTGTCTATGGAGTGATTACGACGCACTACACAAACCTCAAACTGTACGCTTCAGGCTCGGATACCGGCGTGATAAACGGAGCGATGCAGTTCGATGCGTCCCGTATCCAGCCTTTGTTCCAGCTTGACATCGGGTTGCCTGGCAATTCCTTCGCATTCGAACTGGCCAGGAAGATGGGCTTGCCGGAGAATATAGTCAAGGATGCGGAAACACGCGTAGGTGAGGAATTCGTCGGAATGGAGCGTAACCTGCGCAAGATAGTCCGCAGCCGCCGTGCCCTGGACGAGAAACTCCAGAAGATCCGTAACACCGACAAGACTCTCGACAGCATCACCGACCGCTACCAGAAAGAACTGGAAGGCATAAAGAAGACCAGGAAGGAAATCCTTGACGAGGCCAAGAAACAGGCGGAGGAGATAGTCCTTGGTGCCAACAAGACGGTCGAGAACACGATCCGGACCATCAAGGAATCCCAGGCTGACAAGGAGAAGACATCGGATGCCAGGAAGAACCTCCAGGACTTCGTGTCCGCTCTCCAGGCCAAGAAGGAAAACGAGCAGAAGAACCACGACGACTACATAGACAGGAAACTCAAGCAGCTTTCAGACAGGAAGGCCCGCAAGGAGGCCAGGAGGGGCAAGAAACCTTCGGCCGAGGGGGATGACGGCCTTGTCCAGGAAGTATTCCGGGGAGGCCCGCTGAAGGTTGGGGAAAAAGTGCGTGTCAAGGACAACGGAATGGTGGGTGAAGTGGTCCGCGTATCCAACAAGGCGGTTACCGTCGCCATCGGGAACATAACCAGCAAGATGGCTCTGGACAAGGTGGAGCGCATATCCTCAAATGAATACAAGGCAGCGCAGAAAAAGACCATGCAGCCGCGTCCGATGAGGGATGATTCAGGCCTTCGGGAGCGCAGGCTAAGGTTCTCTCCTGAACTCGACGTACGCGGGGAAAGGGTCTCCGACGCCCTGGATATAGTCATCCATTATATCGACGACGCGATGATGCTGTCCGTGGGGTCGGTGAGGATTATCCACGGAAAGGGCACGGGAGCCTTGAGGGACGAACTGCAGAAGTATCTCAGGACTATACCTGGAATAAAGTCCGTGCAGGACGAACACATACAGTTCGGAGGAAGCGGTGTGACGATAGTCACCTTTGAATGACAACGGCGAAAGCCAGTTTTAAAATATTGAACTATGGGAGACAAACGGAAGGGCCCTTCGGCAAGGATGCAGATCGGCCGCAGAGGAGAGGAGGTGGCATGCCGTTTCCTCGCAGGCAGGGGACAGCAGGTAATCGACCGGAATTATCGGTGCGGACACCTTGAAATAGACATAATTACGCTTGACGGGAACGGTGTACATTTTGTAGAGGTAAAGAGTCGTGTGGCTCCCGTGGCGGTGGCCCCGGAAGAGAACGTGACACCATCCAAGCAGAAAAAGGTCGCGGCCGCTGCGCTGAGATATCTCAACGGAACGCGTGACCCACGGTTGAGGGGAAACCTGGAAGTCAGTTTCGACGTTGTCGCGGTGACTTTCGACGGCGGGGAGGAAAAGGTGGAATGGTTCCCTAACGCCTTCTACCCGATGTATTTGTGATAGATGAAAACCATATGACACTATATGAACGATAACCGATATTGCGTGATAATGGCCGGAGGTACGACAAACCATTTCTGGCCCGTCAGCAGGGAATCCCGCCCGAAGCAGTTCCTGGATATTTCCGGCTCCGGGAAGTCCTTCATCAGGCTGACATACGAAAGATTCTCCAAAGTGGTTCCCCGGGAGAACATCCTCGTGGTGACCCTTTCAAGGTTCGGGGAGATCGTCCGGGAACAGATACCCGAGCTTCCTGCCGAAAACCTTCTCCTGGAACCATATAGCCGCAACACCGCACCTTGTATCGCATATTCAACCTATGAAGTGCTCAGGCGGAATCCTGAAGCCACGATAGTGGCCACACCGGCGGACCACATCATCCGGGACGTGGACCTTTTCTGCAAGGTGATGGAGAATGTCGTGGAATATGCCGAGAGCAACGACGTGCTTATGACGGTCGGAATCCTTCCAGACAAGCCTGACACCAACTACGGCTACATCCAGGTGAAGGGAGGCAAGGCTACTGCCGACTCGGATAAGCCGCTCCAGGTGAAGACCTTCGTGGAAAAGCCCGACCGGGCTCTTGCGGAGGTGTTCTGCAACAGCGAGGAGTTCTACTGGAATTCAGGAATATTCGTCTGGAAGGCAGCGATCATCAAGGAGGAAATGGAGAAATACATCCCCGATGTCACGGCGCTCTTCCGCGGGTGGGAGACTATCCTTGGAACTCCGGGGGAGAAAGAGTTCCTGGAGAAGGCATATTCAGACTGCCAGAAGATTTCCATCGACTATGCCGTGATGGAGAAGACTGACAAGGCATGGCTGTATCCGGGCAACTTCGGATGGTTCGACATCGATACATGGGACACGCTCTTCCGCATGATCGAAAGGAAGGACCGGGAAGGCAACGCCCTGAACACCATCAACAGCCTCCTGAGAGAGGACAAGGACAATCTGGTAATCACAGAAAACAAAAAGAAAATCTACGCCATCAAGGGCTTGAAGGACTACCTTGTCATAGACACTGAGGATGCCCTTCTCATCTGCCCGAGGGAAGACAAGCAGTTCAAGGATTTCATCTCGGGTCTCGGGATGCCCGAGTACGAAGACTTCCGCTAACCTTTATTGCTGATTATTAGGCATTAGGCTTGTTGAAAACTTTGTTAATTGAAATTATTTTCGTACATTTGCAGCCCGCAAAATTGTGCGGAATAATGTAAATTATTAAGTTACAATTAATTAATCAAACCAATGCCTGGATTAATTGGAAAGAAAATCGGAATGACTTCCGTTTTCGGTGCTGATGGAAAAAATATTCCATGCACCGTCATCGAGGCTGGTCCGTGTGTTGTCACGCAACTGCG
>Ga0310697_10000242_pt1 | contig 78889 bp, 58 predicted proteins | sample 172DNAGHGlowgp2_FD_203883 | JGI IMG/M metagenome (GOLD analysis project Ga0310697, IMG submission 203883) | Sheep rumen microbial communities from Palmerston North, Manawatu-Wanganui, New Zealand - 1728 DNA GHGlow gp2 (v2) (version 2) | ecosystem: Host-associated > Mammals > Digestive system >...
TGGCCAAGTGGATGACGCACCACAGGCCATAGTGGTGGGTGCTGGTCCCGGCGGTCTGTTCGCCGCTCTACGACTCATTGAACTTGGCATACGTCCCATCGTGGTGGAGCGCGGCAAGGACGTGCATGAACGCCGCAAGGACATTGCCCGTATCTCTCGTGAGCACAAAGTGGATTCAGAGTCCAACTATTCTTTCGGTGAGGGCGGTGCTGGAGCCTTTTCCGACGGGAAACTCTTCACGCGCAGCAAAAAACGCGGCAATAGCGAGAAGATACTCAACGTGATGTGCCAGCATGGTGCATCAACGAGTATTCTCACCGATGCACATCCACATATTGGTACTGACAAACTGCCGAAGGTGATAGAAAACATCCGCGGCACCATCATCCGCTGTGGTGGCGAGGTGCATTTCCAGACCCGCATGGATGCCCTCCTTATTCATGAAGGCAAGGTGATGGGTATCCAGACCAACAAGGGAGAGACTTTCGAGGGACCTGTGATTCTCGCTACAGGCCATTCTGCACGTGATGTTTATCGCTGGCTATGGAAGAACGGCGTGGATTTAGAGTGCAAGGGAATAGCGATGGGCGTTCGTTTGGAGCATCCATCCCTACTCATCGACCGTTTGCAATACCATAACCCCTTGGGACGAGGCGAATACCTGCCGGCGGCAGAGTACAACATGGTGACTCAAGCCCAAGGGCGTGGTGTCTATTCCTTCTGCATGTGTCCTGGCGGTGTGGTTGTACCCGCCGCGAGTGGCGCTCACCAGGTAGTGGTGAACGGAATGTCGGCCAGCAGCCGCAACTCACAGTGGAGCAACAGCGGCATGGTGGTGGAGATACGTCCCGAGGACCTTTGTGATAAGTCTTTGGTTACCAGCCAGACCATCGATGCCATCAACGACCGTCTGTCAGTAATCCGTCAACAGTGGGATGCCACATCACCGTTGGCGATGATGTACTTGCAGGAGGAGTTGGAATACACTTGCTGGATAGAAGGCGGTATGCGTCAGACAGCTCCTGCACAGCGTATGAGCGACTTTGTGGAAGGAGTGGCGAGCAGCGACTTGCCACCCACCTCATATACGCCTGGTGTGGTGCCGTCACGCATCGACTCTTGGCTGCCTCCATTTATGGCAAGCAGATTGCAGGAAGGGTTCACCACGTTCGGGAAGAACAAGAAAGGCTTCCTCACCAACGAGGCAACTGTCATCGCCATCGAGACCCGTACATCCGCGCCAGTGCGTATTCCCCGTGACAAAGAGCGTCTGCAGCACATCTGCATCCAGGGTCTGTTCCCATGCGGTGAAGGCGCTGGCTATGCCGGAGGCATTGTTTCTGCCGCAGTGGATGGAGAGCGTTGTGCCGAAGCACTCAGTGCATACATGAAAAGCCAGATATAAACATCCAATCACTGAGGAAGTTGAATATAAAGGGCCGCGTAAAAATGCGCGGCCCTTTATGATTATTCCAGAAAGATTGTCCTCACTTCATCACAACCTTATTACCATTGATAATGAAAATACCCTTCTGAGTGGGCTTGCCACTGAGCTTGCGACCACTGAGGTCGTAATATGCGCCAGCCTCATGGTCAATGGTAAATGGTAAATGTTCAATGGATGTTGTTTCCTCGCCGAAGTTCAGGACAAAGGAATTGACAGTGTTATTGTCGCCGATGGATTCGCCACATATCAGGCCATTGTTCAAGGTGAAGTATGCGCGGAAAGACTTGATGGTCATGTCGGCTTCGGGATAGTATAGATAGTTGTCCGCTCCGAGATAGAGCATCGTCTTGTCTTCACCACCTGTAACGTAGGGTGAGTATATGCCGTGGAAGTTGGCGTCTTCACCAATGACGTCCGTTGGTTCTGTGCTACTGATGGTCACACCATTGAACACAGGGTTGGCAATGTCTTCCAAGCCATCGTCTGTCCACTTGACGAGATAAGATTTTCCTGCATCCATGGCTTCGGCTGTCACGAAGTCCAACGTCAGTGAACCACTGGAGAAGGTGGCGGTGCTGAGTGTCACAATAGTGGCTCCATAGAGCGGGCAATCCTCATCGGTAAGTTGTTTTTTACTGAGTGCAAACGGCAGGCAGATGGTATTCCACCCTTTGTCCTTATATAAAGTGCGTCCTGCAAGCGTTACATTGACAGTCTTTCCTTCGGCTGCTCCGATGATATCGGCATTCTTCGCCCCTTCCACCATAGCGCGGTCGTCATCGAGTAATTCTACCGTTGTGCAGGGTTCATTAATCATAACATTGCGGAAGTAGTTGATGTCCTCTGCTGAGACGCCAAGCGAATTGAGGAAATAGTTTTCGAACTTGTCACGGAGGGTTTCACCTTCGAGTGCAAGAATCACGTCGATACGATCCTGGAACGAGGTCTTCAAACGGTTTGTGGCACCAGGCGCAGCGGAGAAAGACGTCAACTCATAGTCCTTGTAAATCTGGTCGATGGTAAGACCAAGCACACCTTCAAGCAGGAATGCAAGCATACCAGTACGGTCGGCTCCCCAAGCACAATGGAAATAAACGCCCTTGCCCTGACGGAAGTGGTTGAGAATGAAATCAAACTCTTCCTTTATGCGTTGCTGCGTTGCGCTCTCACTGAGGTTGGCAGCCGTAAAGTCGTTCGCTGCGGCAAAGTAGTAGTCTTCACCGAGCGTGAAACCGAAGGCCGATGTGCCACAACCAAGGTCTTTATCATAGTCTTCTTTCCAGCGGAGGTCTATCTCGCCGCCCACTCCGAGGTCACGCAAGGTCTGGAGGTCTTCGGCAGTAGTGTTGGCGTATCCGTTGAGGGTAGAACCGCGGAAGAGGTGTCCGTAGTTCGTGCGGTGTCCGTCTTGTGTCAGCCAACCACCGAAGTCGCGGATGTTATAGGCAGAAGGAGCATAAACCATACGCAAGTTGCCCTTCGTCGTGATGTGGCCCTGAGAGATGACGCTTTCTCCATCTGTGATGGCATATTCAAATTCAGAGTTGGGCAACAGATTGTAGAAGTAGGCTTCAGACTCTCCCTGAGCTACTTGTGTCGTGGCGATGGCCTCATTGTCCGAGGACAGCGTCACAGTCACTTGACTGCTCGTGAATGGTGGCACAGGAATCATAACAGCGTTGGGGATGTCGCGGCGAGTGGGAGGTGCGACATTGTACCTGGAAACCAGCGACGCATCGTCAGCGCTTGTATAGGTCACATTGGCAAGGAACTTCCGTGCTGCGAGATTTTCTATATTGACGTCAAATGACATATCGCTCCACTCAAGCACATTGAAAGTAGTGGTCTGTTCTACATTCTTCTCATTAACGTACTTCCATGTGTTATTCTCTTTATCAGGAGCCAAAGTTCCTCCCTCCCATGGGAGAAGATAGCTTCTGCAGGTAGTTGCCTCAATAGAACCACTGAGCGTAGCAGTGTTCAGTTTGACCACACAGGGAACTCCAGGAGCGACTGAGCTGACAGGATAGAGTTGGGCGACGTTATTCTCGTCAACACTACCGATGGCATAGAGTTCTGTCACCCGCTCGTCGCTGGCATCGATTGTGAACGGAGCCAATACAGGAGTCAGTTCACCTGGAGTCACTGTAATTTCCTCAGTCGGGACTTTTCCGATGTACTCCAGCCGGAAGTTATCAATGACGGTCCATGCAACCATATTGGCGCAGCGATAGCCGATAGTGGCCTCGCCGTCTTCTGGCATCACGGCGATAAGTTCGTTGGGATAGTACCCGGCAGAGAGGTACCGGCTTGCCGAGGTAGAGCCGTTAGCGATATAGAACGAGGCGTCTGTAGGCTGAACACCTTCCAGGGCATCAGTGGTCACGCTCTGCACGTCAAAGAGGTTCATGACGGTCTGCTCGTTGTTGTTGAGGTAGATGACACCCGTAACAACACTGCTTCCTGCGGCATAATCAGCGTAGGCCGCATCCATCGGGTCGTTGGTGCGTTCAAAACCATCCACATTCATGCGGTACGCACCGGCAGGCATCGCGTAAGGCAACGTTTGTCCCAAGTCGAAGTTGCAGTTGTAATAGCGCATGACCTTGTTGTCGCCGCCGACAACGCCTTTGGTCGTACTCGAAGCCAATGTCTCCTTCCAGTATTTGGTGTAGTCTGCATCATTGAATTCAGCGTCCTGTATGAGCCAAGTCAGGTCGAAGCCCTTCCCCTGGTTGATGGTCACGGCTTTCATGAATGTGAGAGCTGCTGTCCATAGGTTTGCGCTCACGGTTTCAAGCGCATCCACACTGCTGACATTCTCCACATTGGAATTGGCTGTCGTAAGCGCTGAGTTGTAGTTGTCGGCTGCATTGTTTTCATCTGTATAGACCGTAGTCTGAGAGATGAGGTTTTCCTGAATCTTCGCGCGCATCGTCTTGAACCAGGCATAAGGCTCTACGTAAGGCTCTGCCACAGCCTTGGCCGCATTGATTTGCTCTATGGCATTCTGATATTCCTCTGCGGTAGTATAAGTTTTGTTGTACTGTTCAATCACATCTGTAAGAACTTGTTTGGGTGCCGTTGGGATGTCGAGAGTTTGGGCCTCAGTGACAGCGAGTTCAAGTTGCTCCTGCCATCCCGACAAGTCGTGTTCGCCGCGGTAGTAAAGGTGGAAGTCGCTGATGACACCCCAACCGTTAGACACCCATGTGTCGTACTTAAGTCCGATGGTGAGATCGCCATCTTCGACTACCGTTGCCTTCATCTCATTCCAATAGCATCCAGCATTATAGAATGCCTCAAGATGTGAACGGGAGTTAGGAATCCATATAGTCAGACCGTTCACTTTTGTACTAGCTCCCTTATCATTCGGTTGGGCTGCCAACCCATCGACACAGATGTTCTTCAACGCTTGTTGTGTTCCGTTGAGATAAATCATCGTTGGCACGTTTGTGGTAGACACGCCTGTCATGTCACTTGAGCTAAAAGCGCCGGGACGATAGAATCCGTGGACCTTAACCACATACAGTCCTGCTGGCATATCGGCTACGACCTGATGCATGTCGAACGGAAAGCTGCTGCTGAATTGAGTAATCTGATACGAACTGAATTCGAGGTTAGCGGTCGTGGTCCATCCTGGAGCTGTGGTGGAGGAAGACGGAGCCACTGCGGGATTGACCATGAACGATGTCAGGTCAAAGCCTGTACCTATGATGTCCACCGCCTTCATAAACGTAAGAGCGGCTGCCCAAAGCGCTGTCTTGGCATCAGTGATTTCCTGTTCCGTCGTCGCATTTTCAACGATGTCGTTTTGTGTGGCAAGCACCGTGTTATAAGCTGATGTCGCCACGCCGCCTTCATCGGTATAAGCGCTTGTCTGGTCAATGATAATGTCTTGAATCTTCGTGCGCAAAGCGTAGTACTGCTCCTTCAAAGGAGTGAGATCCTGCACAGGACCAAGGTAATAGAGTTCGATGTTGTCGTATGCTATCCACGAATACTGTGTCAGCTCGTCTATTTTGAACCCAATGGTCAGAGAGCCATCTGCTACTATTGTCTGCACTTCATTGCCAGCAAAGAGACCATGGTCAAAGGCAATACAGGCACCAGCATAGTTGTTGTTTGCACCGTAAGGGATGTAGCCTCCACCAAACGAACGTCCGTAACTTCCGTAAATGTCTGTCGAAGCCCTGTTCTCAGCGGAAAGAATGCTTTTAACCAGGACTTGATTCTCACCAGCAAACATCACACCATGGAGTGGCATGGTCGCTTCGGTATAGCCAGTGGCAGTACCATTCGAACCATGGCGATAGAAAGCCTGTGCCTTCAGCAGATAGATTCCGTTGGGAACATTACTAAGAGTCTGCTGAACGATGTCTCCGGAATCAAACTTATAACCAGCATTGTTGCACAGATACCCTGAATTGAAACCTGTGTAATAGTTTGACCACGCCGACAGATTTGCATGGTGACGGTCGAAGTTCGGACAGGTAACCAGGAATGTGGCATCTACAGGATTCGATGGTGAGGCTTCGCTGAAACGGGCTTCAAGGTCGCCCCTTGAAAGAATTTGCCAGTGAGCATTGGCACTTGTACCGTCGCTAAGGTTCATCTGAACCTCGGTGCCTGCAAGGTTGGAGGCTATCGTTCCACCATAACCCATAAAACCTGCTGACGACGAAATGGTGTACGTTCCATCGGTCTGTTCGGTGAAAATGAACACCGTACCCGATGTCTGACGAGCATTCTCACTTGTCGCAGTCGAACTCAGGTATCTACTGTCAAGTGCTGTCTGAACGGTAAATCCATCACCACTAGCATTCAGCACTACAGGTTCTCCGTGAGGTTTGAGACAGGCCGTATAGTTATCTGACCCGCCATAGTTCAAATAACGTTCAGCTCCTACGTTGTAAAGATAGTAGGTTCCTGCTGTCAACTGGGCCATCAATGATGTTGGCAACAGCCAGCCCAGAAAGACTAAAGATAATAAGAAAAAACTCTTCGTTCTCATAAAAATTAGTTAGTTAACAATGTTTTTGATTTAAGTGCGAAAATAATGCAAAAAAGACAAATAAACAAACGAAAACGGGAAAAAATGCAAGAAAGGCGGTTGCCATGTGTGCCAACCGCCTTTCTTCTATTATTCAATGATGTCAGGAATCAACCTGTCGTCTCTTACTTCTTGTAAACTTTCTTAACAGAGCCGTCGCTCATGCGAACGATGTTAACGCCCTTCTGTGCGCCATTGAGGCGAGCACCTGATACAGAGAAGTACTCAGCACCCTTGCTCTCGCTTGTCTCGATAGCCTTGACACTGGAAGGAGCATCCTTACCAAGATAGAAGAGTTTGAAGTCGTCGAACATACACCAGTCACCACCGATAGTCACCTCCTTGCGGAGACCGAAGGTGAGGCTTTGTCCTTCCTCTACCATGATTTCTACTGAGTTCTTATAAGCACCTGGCTTCTGGAATGCGTAGTATGCACCTCTCATCGAGTTAGGATACCAGAAGATATCATCACCATCAATCACAACATTGTCGAATGGATAAGCAGGCTCGTCAAGGTTGATGTAAGTATATACAGGCAACATGATGATATTACCCTCCTCATCGGGTTCCTCAGCCTCTTCGTAACTTGAGATGTACTCAGTGAACGAAGGCTCTGTGAAGTTGGCATTGCAAATAGAAGTGATGATACTTGTGTTCTCCACACCGTTAGTATTGGCATAGAACACCACGTTAGGATTATCCCAGTATTCAACATCACCAAAAGCGATGTAATTCCAGTTCATGTAAGCGCCTGATTCAGGTCCACCTACACCACCGTCACGGTAGAAAGAAGTAACCTCTACACGATATGCACCAGCTGGCAAAGCATAAACAGTCTGCGATACATCGAAGTTAGTGTCGTAACGTTCAGCGTTCTGGAGTTCGTTATCCACTGTCAGTGCTCCATCCCAGCCCTTGGTTCCGTTTTCGAATGAGGGGTTAACGAGCAAAGCAGTAACGTCTACAGGATTGCTTTCAGTAGCGCTACCTGCATTGAGTGAAGCCAGCAATGCGGCATTGTAAGGTACAGCAAGAGCGGCCTTGTATTCTGCCAGTTTCTCTGCGTTGGCATAATTAGCCTTGAGGTCAGCGATTTGCGATGCCATCAATGTGGCCAAGTCCGCATTGCCATCAGCATAGCCCTTGGCATTGTCATAATAGCTGAGGTAGTCAACGTATGCGGTGTAGTCTTTACCAGAAGCGATAGCGTCGAGGTAGGTGTCATTCTCACCCTCGCCTACAGACAGAGTCTGTGTGAAAGCGGTGTTGATAACCTCATACTCGTCGGTTCCTTCCTCATAGCTGTCCAGAAGTTTGGCGAAATCATCGATAGCACTCCAAGAGTTGATGGCATTGGCTGCAGTATCGGTATATTTCTTGGCCTCAGCGATTTTGGCCTTGGCGTCATCGTAGGTTTGATAGTCCTCAATCGTCTCTGGAATCTGGCCGATAATCTCATTGAAAGCCTTGATGTCGCCTGGGAAGAAGAGTCTTGTTTCAGCGTCTTCCTTGGCAGCGGCGATATCTCCTGCGAGAAGGGCGGAGAAGTTAGGCTGTGCACCATAGTAAGTCAAAGAGAATCCAGTACCAGCATAGAAATTGTTGTTTCTCATACCGATAGTGACTTTACCATTGGTTACCTCCACGAGGCTTGTGGTACAAGTCTGCCATCCGTCGCGTGAGTTACCCCACCATCCTCCATACCTACGGTCGAAGATACCAAGGGACTCTTCCTCTCCGTTGCTGATGAAGACGTGCTGTGCACCCGGGGTGATTTCACGTCCGTCGTTGATAATCATAGCGCTGGCGCTGTAGTAGCCATTGGGCAGTCCGTTGAGAACCTGGTGGAACTCGCAGTAACCACCTGATGCCTCTGGTCCCCACTGCTGAACAGCAGTATAACCCTGAGTCCAAATCACATTGCCATAACCACCAAGGTATCCGCTTGTGGTTTTTGGCACAACCACCCAAACATTCTCTGCTTCGGGGTCAGTAGTGATAATCACGTTGTCAGCCAGAACGGTGCGACCCTCTTGTGGAATTTCTGCGTTAAGCTCCCAAGCCTTGTTCTCTCCAAACCACTCTGACTCAATCTGGTCGGTATAAACATACTGGTAGCCGTTCCATGTCGGGGTGTATTCATCGTTGCAGAAGAATGGGTTGGCGATGAGACGTGAGAAGTCGAATGAACCATCCTCATTTGGTGTCTGGCTCATCAAGTAAGCACCACGTGCTTCGAGGAGTTCAGAAAGTGCATTGGTGAAATCTTCCACTCCAGAGAGAGAGAAGACATCAGCATTAGCAACACCCTTGGCCTTATTGATTGCTGTATTGAAAGCATCAAGACCACTGAAATCGGTGGAGGCGGATATGCGTTCGCAGTTGGCGATGATGGAATTCAGCATCTTGGCATCAGCGTATGCCTTCTTGTACTTCTCGTACAATTCCGTGAAGAGGGCTGTACCATTCTCAAATTCCTCCACTGTGCTTGGCTCGAGTTCACCATCGATTTCCATCACGGCGTCCTCAATGATACCTGCCAAACCCTCATAGCCAGCGGCAAGGATTTCGCGCTCGAACTGGAAGACAGTCTCCTTGATGGTCTCGTAATCCTCTTCTGCCATCATCAAGGCTGCGGCTTCACCTGCGTCTCCCTGATAGATGATGCGGAAATTGGTGAAAATCAACCAATCTGACGGGATGTTGGAACCTGGTTTGCGGATACCAAGTTTCACGTATCCGTCTTCCATCACCACGAACTTGACGATGTTCTCGTCATAGAGTTTGTCAGCGAAGTAGATGGAAGTTCCTTCCATACAGTTAGGTGCCCAGTATTCCACCTCATTGTAAGTGTAGCTAGCGTCGTTGGTCCACTCTGTGGTCTCAAAGTAGTGAGTGGTGTTCAAAATGGCCCATTGCGACATGAGAGGTCTGGAATAGGTCTTTGTGGCTTCGAATGTCTCCAAGTCACCAGTACCTGTCTCTGCATAGAGCACAGCGTTCTTGCTTGACGCGCCTGTGAAATAGTTCTTGGCTGCCTCTCCATTGCCTCCGTCACGGTAGAAACCTTGGCATCTGAATTCATACACACCAGCAGGAATCCACACCAACTGATAGCGGTCGACATCGCTGCCCTGGAAGATTTCCCACTCATTGAAATCGAAAGTGGCTCCGGTTCCTTGCCAGAAACCACCATCGTTGGTGGTTCCATCGTAGTCACCCCATTCGAGGTACTGCGACACGTCCTCACCTACAGTCCACCCTTCGGTACCCTGTGCCATGGTTGTCCCCATGGTCATGGTGAGAAGTGAAGTTAAAAGTAAAAGTTTTTTCATTTTGGTTAAGTTTAAAGATGAAACAATTATAATCAATTTACAAATGATGTTCTGTAATATTCTTATGCAAAAATAAGCAACCTCAAGGAAAAAGACAAGTTATTACTGAAAAAAAAGGAAAAAAGTTTACCTAATCAGCACCTTCTTGTGGTTCTTGATATACACTCCTTTTGACTTTGGCTGAGCCTTAACACCCGAAAGGTTGTAGAAGGAGTCATTGTCATTCTCTGAGCGATTATCCCCTTCATCGATGGTGATGCCTTCGATTCCATCTGCCTCAAGGGTTTGCTGGCTGAAGACCCATTGGTCGAAGTCGAAGAGCGACTGCCCGCTACCTTGGAAAGTGAAATAGAGGTCGACGGTTCCCGTGATGGCTGAAGTGAGGTCGCACATCACCTCGGTCCATTCGTCGTCGCCATTGGGTTGCACAGTCACCTTGCCTTTAATAGAACCGTTCTTGCTTCCTGTACGGATGACGAGGTTACCCCTTTGCTTTCCCTTCACCCAGGCCCTGAACGACTTGGCGCCTTCTTCGCCGAAATCCACTCCTCTGACCTTGATGTAGTCGGAACTGCTGATATTGGTCACATAGCAGCCGTTATAATCTCCCTCGCAACGCACGCCTTGAGACTGATTGATGGTCTCGGCCTCCTGTCGTTCGTAAGGGTTCACGCTCTGCAGAGGTTCTACACCTTTGGACGTGAAGGATATAGCAGGTATCGAACCGTCCTCTTTGGGAGTGTATTCCTCCACGCAAGTAGCTCGTTTGAAACCTCCGCCTCCTGGCAATTTACCATTGTGGTAGAAGAGGTAATGGTGTCCACGGAATTCCACACTACCGCCATGGATGGTGAAACTGTTGTCGGCCTGCCCAAGTATTTTTCCCTGATAGGTCCAAGGACCTGTGATTTTGTCAGCGGTGGAATAAGCCCAGTACTCAGGCACACCACCTGCCGCGAATTCGAGATAGTACTTGTCTCCTCGTTTGTAAATCCAAGAAGCCTCCTCAAAGTTGGTTTTGGGAGTGCCGTTGTCCTCATAACCCTTGAAAGGACCGAACGCTTTCTCATCCTTGGTTTTCACCTCGATTTCCCCACCAGTGGTGGACACCATGTTCTTCATCAGTTTGGTGTACCAAAGCATGTTGTTACCATAGAAAAGGTATGCCTGCCCATCGTCGTCGATAATCACGGTGGGGTCGATTTTGAACCATCCTTTGACCAGAGGTTTACGTATGATGTCGCGATAAGGGCCTGCTGGCGAGTTGGCCACAGCCACTCCAATTCCAGGATATGCCTCTCCCTTGATTGTCGCGGTGACATACCAATACCATCTTCCATTGCGTTCTATACACTGGCTTGCCCAGCAGTCATTGCCCTGTTTCGCCCATGACGAGAAAGTTTCCGAAGTGATAGGTGTGCCCCTGTAGGTCCAGTTGACCATATCGACGGTGCTATATAGCAACCAGTCTTTCATGGTGAAATAACCATTGACGGTCTCGTCCTCATCATGGTCAACGAATAGATATAAAGTGTCATTATGCACATAGGGTGCTGGGTCTGGTGTATATCGGTCACAGATAATTGGATTCTGCGCTTTCATTCCGATGGCAAAAACGAGAATGACGATGATGTGTATTGTTCTTTTCATTATATATAAATTATCTTTGGGTGAAAGTAATTGCTTATTTTATCTTTAGTTAGTAGGTCTATTGATTGTTCTTCATCCCGGCAATGTGATGGTTGGCTAAACAGATGTGTTTGATATCATGCTTGAACCGCATTGTTTAGTTTAACATGCAAAATAACAATAAAAAGATGATATAGTTATTTGCCGTTTTTATTGAATTATAGGACAAAATTATAATAAATGATTATTTTAATGTGATAATATTGTATAGATATATATTTACGAACACTACTGTCCCGTTAAAGTGGACTAATCGTTCTTTGAAATCGTTGAAACAAAGTCTTTTACGAGCATTTTCCGGAGATTCCTTATGAGACAGGCACTTACTATGTATTTGACCCGAGAATCTGCGTCTCGTCAGATACTATGACGATGAGCAACTTACTTCTTCAAGGCTTCAGCAACAATGTCGGCGATACGGCGCACACCCTTTCCATCGGGATGGATGCCGTCTTCCTGCATCTTGTCACCATCGTTGGCAAAGAGGGTGTGGAGGTCAATCAACTGGAGGCCATACTGCTGAGCCACTTCCTTCTGGATGGGGATAATCTCGTTGGTGATGACAGCATCGTTGATGTTCCAAGAAGACTTGAAGGCGGGAATGGGGGTGCAGAGGTATATCTTGGGCCTGACGGGCTGTGCATTTTTCGACTTCTTGCGTTTCTTTGCAGATTGAACCAAAGCAGGACAGAGCGTGGTGATCATCTGCTGGAGGTCTTGCTTGAACTCAGCAGCGTATTTCCAGTTCTGAGGTTTGGAGTCGTTGGTACCAAGCTTGATGACTACGATGTCGGGGTCGAAAGCCTGAGCATCCTCCCAAGCCATCTCCTTCATATAGGGCATGTCGCCATGATTGAGGAGCGTTCGGCCGCTCACACCGAAGTTCTTCACCAAATAGTCTTTACCCAACTGCCTTTGGAGGAGGGCTGGATAGCCATTGACAGGCGCCATCTCAATGCCGTGCCCGTCGGTGATGCTGTTGCCGATGCATGCCACACGGATGGCATCCTGCTGAGGTGCTGGATGGGCATCGAGCCAGTTGCCAAACTCGGTGAGCAGTTGGTCGTGGTACTTGAACCAAGGACCGAATCCCCATCCGTGACCACCTGTGGGATAGATGTACATGGCACATTCGTTGCCGGCATTGCGCATGGCCGAATAGTATGCCACACCGTTGGTGACAGGAGGCACGAGGTTGTCATCACTCGACATGAAGATGACTGCAGGAGGCGTGAGGTGACGCTTCACGGCATTCTGAGTGGAGAAGTCGCGCACCATCGCAGGATTCTTCTGATCCTCGCCGAGGAAATTGCGGCAGGAATAAACGTGCGACACACGCTCATCCATCGAGATGACAGGATAGAACAGGATGGAAAAGTCGGGACGAACCTCATAAGGCGAATGGGTGGAAATGACAGATGCCAGATGACCCCCTGCAGAGAATCCCATGATGCCCACATCGCGAGGTTGGATGCCCCACACTGCAGCGGAGTCACGCACAATCTTGAAACCTTTCTCCACATCTCCAATGGGGATGTTGCGGTTGCCCTGAGGCAGACGGTAGTTCACCACAAAGTAGGCGATACCACGCTGGTTGAGCCACTCCGACCAATGGGTGCCCTCATGAGAATTGGAGAGCACGGAATAACCACCACCAGGTATGCCGACGATGGCTCTGCCCGATGGTTTCTCAGGAAGGAAGGCCAACATCTGCGCCTTGCCGTCGTCTGTCAAATCAATTGTAAACTTTCTTGCGGTCTGGGCCTGCAAAGTCAAAACACCTGTCAGGAATGCTGACAATAGAAATAGATACTTTTTCATCATAATAAGTTTATCGTCAGTTCGTTGATTTTTCTTTTATAATAATTGGTTGATTATTACGGAATTAACACTTAATAACTTTGTTGTGAATAAAGAACAAGAATCACTAAAAGTATCGCTAATGCTCCTCGAAGACAAAGTTATAGAAATTTTCTGTATGTCAAATGATTTTTACACGTATTTTGATGCAATGATGGAAAAACACATCCTTAAAGAGCCGAAAAAGCTTAATGCTCAATGCTCAATGCGTATGAATGGGAGGGGAGTTTTGATGAAAAGGCTTTTTTATGGAAATCTCAAAAGTATTTTCGAATACGCAAAAAGATTGCGGAGTGGGCGTCTAACTTTGCACTCACAACAGAAAACAAAGAAATTGCAGGCTAAAAAAGAAAGATAAAAAATACAGTTATACGTATAACAGATGATGCCATCTCTTGAAAACGACATATTATTGCATCGAAAGTCAAAAACCTGTCAAAACACTAAAGAGAACGAAGCGCAACAGCAAGAACACACCCACAGTAGGAGGCGACGCGCCAAAGAAGAAACTTGGCAAACAGTCGCATCAGATCCAGGTGGGGATATATAAAATTGTGTACATTAGCAATGTTTTAATTTTTGACATAAAGCATTATCAAAAATTAGGGGACTCACAGCAATACTCTTTATTCATATAATTATCAGGATTTAGCATTTAAAAGTCCCCTTTCTTTTAGAAATAAAAAAAACGATATAAACACCCCCAAAGAAAGAAGCGATATGGCAAACCAATTTTTAGACGCTATGGCAAATGTTGCATACACCGAGAATGGTGCTTTTAGTTACAAAACCACGGGTTCTGACCTTGTTGACCAATTTAGCAAGGCGGGATGCTATATCGGACGCGACATTAACGACGTGTTCGAAGATATGATTAACATCTGGAACGAGTCTCCATTGGACGCATTGAGGTTTGTGTTCTACCTTCGCCTTATCACTCGCAAAGTAAAGGTGTCTGAAAGCGAAACGACAGATACCGTACAGAAGGGACAAGGATTGAAGGATGAAGTGTTCAAACGCCTTCTTTGGGTTGCAAAGAAACACAGCGAGACTTTCTACAACAACATATGGCTTCTTCCAATAATTGGTTCGTGGAAGGACTTGTGGGTATTGATGTACTACGACAAGCAATTTGGCGTACACGCAATCGATGAAGAAGAGATTTTCGACATCATATCACAAGGATTGAAGGAAGCCTCACAGACCGACCTTGTACGCAAGTTTATGCCAAGAATCAAATCAAACTCAAAGTGTACTACCTTTTGGAGTAAGGTTTCTAATTCTTTGGCAAAACATTATGCCAAGCATTGTGGGTTGACCTACCAAGAGTACAACAAGATTAAGTCGAGTGGATTGGCACACGAGTTCCAACAACAGATTAGTGCTGGTAGGTATAGTGAAATCTCTTGGAACAAGATTCCAGGAAAGGCCCTTTCTAACCTTACCAATGGCAACTTCCTTAGAAATCACAATTTGGTGGAAAACTTCATTAGGTGGATTATGGAACAGTCAACAACAAAGTTCACAGGTTACGTGTTTGAGTTGTTAAAGAAGTATCTTGACAACAAAAGAGGTGGCAACCTAATGTATAAGAACATTCTCATCAACAAACAGTTTGATGAACTGGTAAGCAAGGCGGAAGCCGATGGCAAGATAAGTGGAAATGTTCTTTGCGCACTCGATACAAGTGGTTCGATGTCTTGGGGAATACTAGGCACAAATGTATCGGTATACGATGTATGCGTGTCTCTTGGTATGTTCTTCTCAACCTTAAACAAGGGAGCATTCCACAAGAATGTGGCGATGTTTGACAACCATTCAAGATTGCTTCAACTTAGTGGAACATTCACAGAGATGGTTGATGAAATTTTAGCACAATCAACAGCTTGGGGTAGTACAAACTTTCAAAGTTTGATTGATGAGATTGTACGCGTTAGGAAGACTCGCACAGACATTCCATTGGAGGATTTCCCAAAGACCATTTTGGTTGTAAGCGATATGCAATTCAACCCAGCTGGTGGCTACCAAACTAACTATGAGGCAATGAAGAACAAATTGCTTGAAGCGTTCCCAGAGGACTTTGTAAACGATATGAAGTTCATTTGGTGGGATTGCATTGGTAGAAGGGAAGACGCTCCTGCTACAATGGAGGATAACGGGTGCTATTTCTTCTCAGGCTTCGATGGTTCAATTATCTCACAACTGTTGGGAACAGAGGTTGAAGAGAAGGATAACATTGAAAGGAAGAATCCAACAATGGAAGAGGTTCTTAATAAAGCACTAACACAAGACATCCTTTTGAATGTCGAAGTGTAATTGTTGAGTTGGTTGTTTGTGAAACCACTGGTACTATATAGATACCAGTGTTTTTTATATTGTTACTGAAGTTTCGGAAGTTATAAAATGAAGTTAAATAGGGAGTTAAGCCAGCATAAAGGCTGGAAGTTATGCACTTTCGTGCTGGACGATACTACAGCAATTAAATGCTATCGTCCTGCGCAAAGCACATAACTCCCAAGAGCGTAGCGAGTTTACTTCCATTTCTACTTCCGATAGTTGAGTTGTTATTATACATTCTCGAAACAAAAGCAGTGAAAAAGGCTTCATGCCTTTGTTTTGTCAATAAAAGGGTTCATCGGAGTGTCAAATACAGAAAAAAGAGTTAACTTTGCAAAAAAGAATACGAACTATTATTAAGCAGTATTAATCAGATAGCATGATTGTATGCATTGCAGAGAAACCGAGTGTGGCCCGCGAGATTGCAAATGTGCTGGGAGCGACCCACACCCATCAGGGCTATATCGAGGGGAATGGTTACCAAGTGACCTGGACCTTCGGCCATCTGTGTGAACTCAAGGAGCCCCATGAATACAATGAACTATGGAAGCGATGGGATGTCTGGGACCTTCCCATCATCCCTGCTCGCTACGGCATACGTCTGAAGAACGACGACGGTGTCCAAAAGCAGTTCGCCATCATCCAGCAATTAATGTCACAGGCCGACGAGATTGTAAACTGCGGAGATGCTGGCCAGGAAGGCGAACTCATCCAGCGTTGGGTGATGCAGAAGGCTGGCGCCAAATGTCCCGTCAAGCGTTTGTGGATTTCCTCTTTGACGGAGGATGCTATCCGCGAGGGTTTTAAAAGCCTGAAGGACCAGTCGGAATACCAGTCGCTCTACGAGGCTGGTTTGAGCCGAGCCATCGGTGACTGGACCCTTGGCATCAACGCCACACGTCTCTACACCATCAAATACGGACAAAAACGTCAAGTGCTGTCAATAGGAAGGGTACAAACCCCTACCCTTGCGCTCATTGTCAACAGGCAGCAAGAAATAGAGAACTTCGTGCCGCAGCAATACTGGATACTCTCCACCATCTACCGCGATGTGACCTTCAATGCCACCAAGGGAAAGTTCATGACTCAGGAGGAGGGACAGGAGTTTCTCGACAAGGTGAAGGACCGTCCTTTCATTGTGACCGACGTCAGTGCCAAGAAAGGCACAGAAGCCCCGCCACGACTCTATGACTTGACCTCTCTGCAAGTGGATTGCAACAAGAAATACAGTTATTCCGCCGACCTCACGTTGCAACTGATACAAAGCCTTTACGAGAAGAAAATCACGACCTATCCGCGCGTTGATACCACCTTCTTGAGCGACGACATCTACCCCAAATGCCCTAAGATTATCGAGAGCATGAGGTATTACGGTCCATTGGTGGAACCATTGATTGGTAAGAAGTTGCCCAAGAGCAAGAAGGTGTTCGACAATTCAAAAGTGACCGACCACCATGCCATCATCCCCACGGGAATGCCTCCACAAGGGTTGACCGACATGGAGAAACGTGTGTTCGACCTTGTTGCCCGGCGTTTCATTTCGGTTTTCTTTCCCGACTGCAAGTTTTTGACCACGACCGTTCTGGGCAAGGTGGAGGATGTGGAGTTCAAGACCACTGGCAAGCAGATTACCGACCCAGGTTGGCGTGTGGTGTATGCACGCGACAAGAAAGACGAAGAGGAGAAGCAAAACGATGAGGAGCGAACACTACCCGAATTCACGGTTGGCGAGAGCGGTCCCCATAGTCCAATGCTGTCAGAGAAGTGGACCCAACCTCCCAAGCCTTATACGGAGGCGACTTTGCTGCGCGCAATGGAAACGGCAGGAAAACTGGTGGATAACGAGGAGCTGCGTGATGCGATGAAGGAGAACGGCATCGGCCGTCCCTCTACCCGAGCCGCCATTATAGAGACGTTGTTCAAACGCCATTATATCCGTCATGAGCGCAAGAACCTGGTTGCTACTCCTACGGGGGTGGAACTCATCGGCATCATCCACGAGGAGTTGCTCAAGAGTGCTGAACTCACAGGTATTTGGGAGAAGAAGTTAAGGGAAATTGAACATAAGAAATACGATGCCCGAACCTTTATAGAGGAATTGAAGCAGATGGTGTCAGAGATAGTCGTCACGGTTCGCAACGACCACTCGAACCGTTTTGTGACTGCCACCACCGATGAGGACTTGAAGAAGAAAAAGTCATCTCCAAAGAAAGATGCCACGGACGGGGAGGCTAAACCGAAGAAGACGACTTCCAGAAAGTCGAAAAAGAAAGACGGAGACCAAGATGCTGCCCCTGATGTCGCATCCCCTACCCAGCCCTCTGGCCCCCAGCCCGCTAATCCAGGGGTTGACCCGACCCGTATGGTGGCAGGTTTCCAGCCCACTCACACCATCCAACCTACGACAACCGCTCCGCATATTCCCATCGTCAACAACGATGACGAATGGGTGGGTCTCCCTTGTCCTGTTTGCAAGACAGGCGTCATCATCAAGGGAAAAGCCAATTACGGTTGCTCGCGCTGGAAAGAGGGATGTAAGTTTCTGAGACCTTTTGAGGAAAAAACATGAAAGAGGAGGAACGCATAAAGGCCATGTCCCTGAAAGGGTCGCACATCGCTTGATGTCTCTGATATAGACTATTACCAAATGAACTAGATACTTACTGAAAAGTCCTAGGATTTCTAGCTGGAAATCCTAGGACTTTTCAGTGATGATGATAAAGCCCATCAGTCGCCGAAGATGTTGCCGACGTAACTGAGGTGGATGTTGATTTTATCCTGACGGGTCTTGTAACCTTCGTAGAAGTCGTGGTTGGTGGCACCGAAAGAATAAGTAAAGCCTGCTTGGAAATGCTTGATTCTGAACTGTCCACCCACTTCCCACTGCACATTCATGTGATGGGGGAATTGACCGTTACCATACTTCTGCGACTTTCTTGGCACAGACACCTTTTCGGGTAAAAGATCAGGACCGATGGTCCAGAAATAGTCATTGTAGGTGCCATACATCGCCCAGTTGAAACCCACACCACCATAAACGCTGAAGGAACAGTCTCTGGAGATTGGGAATCTCCACATCGCATGTAATGGCAAGTAAAGGTCGTGTTCGGTGAACTCATCGTGTTTGCCCGAGTTGACAACGGGATTCTTATATGAGATGTAAAGTTCATAGAAAAGACCCGTATGCGCTCCAAAACCTATCGGAAAGCAAGGTTGGTAAACAACACCGAACTGCATGCCGTGCAGACGTTTGTTCTCATCGCCCCACGGATTCTCATGAAAAACACCATCATCGAAGTTGGTGCGCCAGGTTTTGTTTACATAACCAACGGTGAAACCTATTGGTGCATCCTCGTGCCCTCCGTTGAAGAGGTCATACGTCTGTGCAGAGACCTGCATGGCTGTCATCATCATGACGACTATCAACAAATGAAATCTTCTCATGATTGTCTTATTATAAGTTAATATGACAAAATAACGAAAAAAAAACATGACATCCAAGAAACACAACCATTTCTTTCAAGTTGCTTTGTTTTTTTTTGTGTTTTTTGACAATTCTGAGTGTTCGGAGAAATCTTGGGATAAGGAGTTACACGCTCTGGCGCATTTCCCTTGGTGCAAGAGGAATGTGACTGAAAACATCACACAATAAACCGAGCAATTCAGCGTTAATATAAAGAGTCACTATATGATTATTACCCCATGCGTAGAATAAGAACTGCAGTTTTAGGTATTGTATGCGGCATGATGTTGGTTTCATCATGCGACAGCGACAATATTGCCCTGAAGAAAGGCGACCAGTTCTATGCAATGGGTGAATACTATATGGCCTCCAACTACTACAAGAGGTCGTACCAACGTGTGCCTGCCAAAGACAAGGCAAAACGCGGCGACCGCGCCTTCCGCATGGCCGACTGCTACCGTCGCATCAACTACGCTGCCAAAGCTGTTGCCGCGTACCAAAATGCAGTGAGATTCAAATACCCCGACAGCACCGCCCTCTTCTACCTTGCCCAACAGCAATTGAAAATTGGACGTTACAAGGACGCCGAAGAGAATTTCAAACTCTATTTAGATATTGTCCCTGGTGACGAATTGGCTTTGAACGGCATTCGTTCGGCGAAATTAGGACCGGAATGGAAGGCAAAGCCCAACCAGTACAGCATCAAGAAAGACAAACTCTTCAACGCCCGTCGTTCAGACTATTCCCCTGTGCTTGGAGGTGACGAGTCGGACGTGATTTACCTCAGCTCTACGCGCAACCAAGCCAAAGGTGACGACTTGAGCGGTATCACAGGCACCAAGAACGGCGACATCTTCGTGGCACGCAAGGACGAGCAAGGCAAATGGAAACCCGTGGAAGAAATTGAGGGAGACCTGAACAGTGAATACGACGAAGGCGCTTGCTGCTTGAGTCCTGATGGCAAGACGATGTACTTAACACGTTGCAGTTCCGACCCAGATTATCCACGTTATGCAGAGATTTTCAGTTCTAAACGCAGTGACGCCAGTTGGAGCAAACCCACAAAATGCGAAATAACACGTGACACCCTCTCGTCGTATGCCCACCCAGCTGTTTCGCCCGACGAAGAATGGCTCTATTTCGTGAGCGACATGCCAGGCGGAGAAGGCGGACTTGACATTTGGCGCACAAGAATCATGAGCAATGGTTTTGGTGGTCTGGAGAACATGGGACGTCCCATCAACTCCCCAGGCGACGAGATGTTCCCGACATTCCGTCCCAATGGTGAGTTGTACTTCTCGTCCAACGGTCATCCAGGCATGGGCGGTTTGGACCTTTTCAAGGCTGTCTGCGACAGCACTGGCCGATGGACGATTGAGAACCTTCAGTCACCGATGAACTCCATGGGCGATGACTTCGGCATGACGTTCGAAGGCGTTCACAACCGGGGGTTCTTCTGTTCCAACCGAAACGATGGCAAAGGTTGGGACCACATCTATTCGTTTGAGAATCCCGAAATCATGCAGACCATCACGGGTTGGGTGTACGAGAAAGATGGTTATGAATTGCCCGAAGCACTGGTCTATATGGTAGGTAACGACGGCACCAACCTGAAATTAAGTGTGAAGATGGATGGTTCGTTCACCCAAGTGATTAAACCTGGCGTGGATTACGTGCTGCTTGGAACGTGCAAAGGATATCTTAATGTGAAGCAGGAAATCAGCCTTCCATGGGACACCAACGAAAGCATCGACAGTACCTTGCAGTTCCCTCTGCCTCCCATCAACATTCCCGTGCTGATTGACAATATCTTCTATGAATTCGACAAGGCGACGCTGACAGACGCTTCGACAGAGGCGCTCGACAAACTTGTTGTGATGCTCAATGAGAATCCCAACATCACCATTGAGTTGAGCGCGCACTGCGACTACCGCGGCAATGACGCTTACAACGAGCGTCTGTCGCAACGACGCGCGGAGTCGGTAGTGAGGTATCTGATCGCCCATGGCATCAAGAGCGACCGACTGACAGCGAAAGGCTATGGTGAGTCACGTCCTAAGATTGTGAGACGCAAACTCACAGAGCAATATAAGTTCCTACAAGAAGGTGACACGCTGACAGAAGAATACATCAAGAAACTGGGTTCCGAGGATGACCAGGAGATTTGCAATGCCCTGAATCGACGTACTGAGTTCCGCGTGCTCCGCACCACTTATGGCATGACCATGAAAGAAATACAAGAAAGCATGAACAAACCCAAGGAACAACCCAAGCGGAAGAACGAGGACGAGGATTTCCTCTTTTAACGTCAGTTCGATGAAATCAGTGACAGATATACCTAAGAATAGATGGGGAACTTACGAAAGTCGAGGTATTTGAGATTTTGAAGTGAAAGCTGAAGAAAATGTTATCACTTAATTGTTAAAATGAGGGTAGATGTGCATAATTATATAGGATTGTGAGATAAATAAGTTTTTATTCAGTACACTTCAAAAACTCTTCCTTGATGACATCTGCACCGGGGAAGCCCATGGTGGAGTATGTCAATTTGCCTTGCTTGTTGAAGATGAGATAAGTGGGAATCATGTCGAAATGGTGTTTCTTGATGATGCCCCAGAACTGTTCGTGAGTCAGATAAAAATGATGACTTGACATGTGAGTTGTCAACTCCCCCCACTTCTCCATCTTGGATTGAGTACATGCCAAGTCTATGAACTGCAAGTCGTCAGGCATTTCCTTTGCCAACTTCTCGATCTCTGGCTGCGCCTTGAGACATGGGATACAGCTTGTGCCCCAAAAATCCATGAACACAATCTTGCCCTTATAGCGGTCGAGAATGTCAGTTAGAACATCCTCTGGTGATTCATCGCCGTAAATCAGGCAGAAGGTAGTTTTGCCATCTGTTTTTCCCTGCGCTTTTTGGGCAAGTTCCTGTTGGTGGTTCCTCAACGCATGATGGTGATGATGGTTTTGTTCATATTCATCAAGAATGAGAGAATTATCGTTATTGAGTTTATAATGTTTCTTATGTTGAATCGTATACAACAACTTTAACGTGAGTTGATGAATGACTATTTCAAGAGTCGTTGCATGCTGAATTCACAACCACAATACTGCTGGTTGTAGAAGTTGTATTCCTTGATGATGGCAAGACGGCGTTCCTGAAGCCCACCCTTGCGCCAGTTCTGTTCCCAGAAGATGACACCAGGGAAATGTGATGTCGCCCATCTGCCCGCTTCATTGATTTGTTCAAGACTTTTCCAACGGCTTGATGCAAGCGTGGTTGTGATGACAGTAAAGCCATGTTCGGCTGCATAGCGGGCCGTATCGAGCAAACGCATCTTAAAGCAGTTGAGACAACGGGCACCGCGTTCAGGCTCGTTCTCCATCCCTTTCATACGCTCCAGCCATTCCTCGTGGTTGTAGTCTGCATCGACGATTTCCAACCCAAGGCTTTGTGCGTAACGTGTGCACTCATTCTTGCGTATCAAGTATTCTTCCTTGGGGTAGATATTGGGATTGCAGTAATAGACCACAGGCTCAATGCCGTGCTGCATCATACTTTCAATAATTGCAGAACTGCAAGGTGCACAGCAAGTGTGTAGTAAGACACGATGTGAGCCGTCAGGCGTAAGAAGCGTAAATTTCTTGGACATAGCAAATGTTGTTTCAATAGCGTCTATAGAAACTATAGAAACTATAGCTACTATAGATATAGCGTTAAAAAAGAGGATGCGGTTTGCATCCTCTTTTTTCATATGTTCATAGCAAAGTGCTACTGTTGTTTCTGGTCAGCCGAGTAAACAATCTTCAAGGCGTACGCCTTTCTTAGCGCTTGTTTTACGTCGGTGACAATACCCATTGGTGTTTCTCGGTCCACTTTGAGCGAGATGGTGTAGAATGGTTTGTCAATCTCGGCGAGTTCGCCACGGTCTGACATCACAAAGCTGTAGATTTCCGTAGCCTCAGCATACGAGTCGTTGAGCTGGATACGTGTACCGTCACCAAATTGGGATCTGAGCATCTCGGTAGGTTTACCGATATAGATGAAGGACGTACATGACTTACGTGCCAATTTCTCAAGTTCTGTTCCGACTGGTTTCTGAATTCTCACCTTCAAGGTCACCTCACGCATGGATGTTACCATCATGAAGAAGAAGAGGATGGTGAAGATCAGGTCGGGGAGAGATGAAGTTGACAGTTCGGGCATTTCCCTCTTGTTTCCGCCATTAAATCTACTCATTATAAAGCCTTTCCGTATTTTTTAGGTTCAGCCTCAGATATCTTCTGAGGAAAATAGTGACGTATAGCATCCTGCTCATCCTGTGTGCAGTTCTCGTAGTGACGGCCGAAAGCGGCCTTAGCGAGATCGTCACGCAGTTCGTTGTAAGCAGCCACGAGTTCGTTCTGCACTTCGAAATACACCCAATAACTGGTTCCACGGTCTGTCTGAACAGATATCACGTGTTTGTCTGTGACCATCAACTTTCCGGAAGCAGTCATATACTTTCCTGCCTCAGGGCTGCTGCTAAGTCTGGAGTTGTCGAGTGCTTCAATGCTCTTAGGATTCCTCTCAGGGAGGTTGCTAAGATTCTCGAAGTTGGCGATAAATTCCTTAGCCCTTGGTTTAACATCAGAGAGTGACACGAAATCGTCGCCAATCATCAGGTAGTTGTCCTTGTTGACGCGGATGTTGAGGAGGTTTCTCTCCTTCACATCGATTTCGTTTTGCTGTTCCTCATCCTCTGGTGGCTTAGGGAGTGTACGTCCCAAACCACGGTCGGTGTCCATAGATGTTGTTACCAAGAAGAAGATGAGCAACATGAACGAGATGTCAGCCGTAGAAGTCGTATTCAACGACGGCATTTTTCTTTTCTTTCTTGCCATAGTTACTCCTTTCTTCTGATGTTATTTCTTAGGCTGAATGACCATGCTGACAACAAGTGCGATGATAGTAGCCAACATCATGATGATGATGGAAATCATTGACATGTCAGTGAGCAAATAGTCTGTTTTATGTTCAGCGGCAGCGAAAGCTTTACCGTTGATGAGGAGGGTGTCTTTGTCGGCAGCTCCAACGAGGAGACCGATAACCACAGAGACGATGAGCAGACCAAAACCGATGAGGCCAGTCTTACCTGCCAGTCCTTTTGCCTGTTGTCCTCCAGTTGCTCCCAATCCCTTGATCGCACTCCAAATGGTGAGAATAGCCGTTACAGCAATAAGGATATACATCCACACCAGAAGGAGGTCGAGCATCTTAGGAGCAACGAACTTGGGAGCCTCCTCGTAGGGAGTATCGTATCCTACAAACAAGAAGAGCAGGATTACGATAGCACTAAGGCCGAACAAGCCCCAAAGTACGTAATCTGATATTTTTAATGATTTCATTGATTATTCTCCTTTAATTGATTAATACTACTTTACTACAAATGCTCTGTAAGGCGAGGATTATTTCTTAGCCTCGTACTTGGAAACGATGTCGAGCAGAGAGATTGTGGCGTCTTCCATCTTAGAAGTGATGCCTTCAATCTTTGCAAGGATGTAGTTGTAGAATACCTGGAGAATAAGAGCAACGACGATACCGAAGATTGTTGTGATAAGGGCCACCTTCATACCACCGGCAACGACTGTTGGAGAAATGTCACCTGCGCGCTGGATGTCGTCGAATGCCTGTACCATACCAATCACAGTTCCCAAGAATCCGAGAGATGGAGCCATGGCGATGAAGAGTGTGATCCAAGAGCAACCCTTCTCAAGGTAGCTTGACTGAACAGCTCCGTATGAAACTACAGAACGCTCAACTACGTCAAGACCCTGGTCGATACGCATCAGACCCTGGTATGCGATAGAAGCCACAGGACCGCGCTCGTCGCGAGCCAGTGCCTTAGCACCTTCGATGTCACCTCTGTTCACTTTCTCCTCGATGCCCTCGAGCAGTTTCTTGGTGTTCACGTCAGCGAGAGAGAGATAGATGATACGCTCGATACAGAAAGCGAGACCCAGAATCAAGGCAACAGCAACGAGAGCCATGAAGCCTGCAGAACCCTCGATGAACTTGGTCTTGATGTTCTTGTACATACCAGCTTCCTCCACCTCTGGTGTAGGAGCAGCCACTTCTTCTGTTTCTGCGGCGGCAGAGTCAACAGCGGCAGAGTCAACCTGCACAGCAGCTGAATCCACACTTGTCTCATCCTGAGCAAAAACTGACTGAGTCATTCCGAAAGTGAAGACTCCCATCAAAGCAATAATTGCAAATACTTTTTTCATTGTGTGTTTGAATTTTTAAGATTAATAATTATTAATGTTTCTTATTTCCTTGTTATGTTCGGTTATGTTCGTTTTTCTTTTCTTAGCTAGATATCATTATAAAGCGGAGAAACGGGGATTCTTTCTTCGAAAGCGCTTAACGATAATGAACCTTGTGGTTCTCATCCCCGTTTTCAGCGGAGAGACGGGGATTCGAACCCCGGAACCGCTTTTGACGGTTACACGCTTTCCAGGCGTGCCTCTTCAGCCACTCGAGCATCTCTCCCTAATAGGCCGCATTTACCCTATATGCATAAAATCGAGTGCAAATTATAAAAAAATTATGACTTGCCAACGATTTCAAAGACAAAAATACCCATTTTTTTTCTACTAAACGAACGTTTGCGAGTTAAACTTCATTTTTTGATGAAAAAAAACGTTTTTTAGAGGTTTTATGACCTCAAAAAGGGGTATTTTTTGAAAATCTTGATTGCATTGTGCGTTGTTGTGTCCTCAACGACTTTTTCTTCCACCCCATAGAGCTCTGCGAGACATTTGGCAACTTGCAGGACGAAAGCGCTCTCGTTTCTCTTTCCCCTGTGGGGCACTGGAGCCATATATGGCGAGTCGGTCTCGAGGACGATTCTGTCGAGCGGCACATGGTGCAAAAGCACGTCGGGCAGTTTGGACTTCTTGAACGTGAGCACGCCTCCTATTCCGAGCGCGAACCCATCGAAAGCAAGCAACCTCCTGGCCTCATCCTCATTTCCCGTGAAGCAATGGAACACTCCTGTTAGCGCACTACTCCGGTACTTCTCCATCACGTCCACAAGTTCCTTGTTTGCCGAACGGCAGTGAATCATCAGCGGTAGTTGGTACTTCACCGCCCATTGCACCTGAGTTTCGAAGGCTTCCAACTGCTGTGTCTTAAATGTGGTGTCCCAATAGAAATCGAGTCCTACCTCACCGATGGCAAGGAAAGGATTGTCGTCAACAAGCAGTTGCTCCAATGCGTCGAGCGCTTCATGGAAGTTTGCGTCCACATCTTCGGGATGAAGTCCGACCATAGGATATAGGTATCCTGGGTACTGCGCGCAGACCTGAAGCATCTTGTCAACCCCTTGCAAATTGACATTGGGGATGAAGATGCTTGACACTCCCGCTTGCTTGGCTCTATCGATGACTTCTGACCGGTCGTCGTCGAACTCCTCACCGTCGATATGTGCATGCGTGTCAATCAGCATATCAGAATTCCCTTCCCATCAGCTGTTCCACATAAGCTTTGAGTAGCGCCTTACGGTCTTCTTCCACACTGACTTTAGAGAAGGCTTCGAACCCTTCCTGATAGAGTTGCCGCATCTTGTCGCGACACACATCCTTGATGTTGACCTTGTCGTAGATGGCTGTCACGGCCTTGATTTTCTCCTCGGGAATGAAATCGGCCTTGTCAATCCAGCCCTGCAACTCATGCCTGAGTTCCTCGTCACAGAGATTGAGCGTGTTGATGAGCATGAATGTCTTCTTGTTGCAGAGGATATCTCCCCCTATTTTTTTGCCGAAGACCTTGGGGTCTCCATACACATCAAGGTAGTCGTCCTGGAGTTGGAACGCAAGTCCCACTTTCTCACCGAACTCATAGAGCAGTTGGGCGTCGTCATCACTCGCATTAGCGAGCAGCGCTCCGATTTTGAGGGCGGCGGCCAGTAGTACGGATGTCTTCAGGCGTATCATCTCCAGATACTCCTCTTGCGTCACATCGTCTCTGTGTTCGAACTCCATGTCGTACTGCTGTCCCTCACAGACTCCAAGAGCGGCATCGGAGAAGGTCTTAAGCACCTTGGCCTGGTTGGGTCCCTCATTGTGGCACATCAACTGGTAGGCCAGTATAATCATGGCGTCACCGGAGAGTATGGCCGCATTGTCGTTCCATTTCCTGTGAACAGTGGGCCGTCCTCTTCGCATTTCCGCCCTGTCCATGAGGTCGTCGTGGAGCAGAGTGAAGTTGTGGTAGGTCTCAAGACCCGCGGCATTAGGGAAGATGGTTTCCACATCCTCCTTATACATATTATAAGCCATGAGCATCAGCAGGCACCTCATGCGCTTGCCTCCTGCCGCAAGGACATACCTGATAGGATCATAAAGACCTGCTGGCTGTGGGTTATAGCCCAGGCTGTCGATATAATCGTTGATGCCTTTTGTGAGTTCTTCTGGTTTGTACATATACATTATTATAATTATAGTTGTTTTTGTCGAACGCGACGCGTCCCCACATGGTCCCATTTTCTTCGCCAAAGCAAGACATGGCTTTCGACCTTAAAAAGAAAAAATGGGCCGCATTGATTTGCAGTCCATTTTTCCTTATCCTGATTCAAGAGATGAACATTACTGCAGGCGGAAAGTCACAGGCACTGTATATTTCACACGCACTGGTTTACCGCGTTGCTTACCTGGATTCCACTTAGGCATGGACTTCACCACACGGAGTGCCTCGTTGTCAAGGTCCTTATCTACAGCCTTGATCACCTCGGGATCGACGATGGAACCGTCCTTGTTAACAACGAAAGTCACCATCACACGTCCCTGAACGTTGTTGTCCTGTGCACGTGAAGGATACTTGATGTTCTTCTGGAGATACTTCATCAGAGCCTCCATACCACCTGGGAACTCAGGCATCTGCTCAACCACCTGGAAGATTTGACCTTCGTCGGTTTCCTCCTCGACAGCTGTCACAGGGCCAGTTACCACGGGACCAGTAACGACTGGACCAGAAGGACCACTGATGGCCTCTGTTGAAGCCTCAGTTGATTCGATTTCTTCCTCCTCAGCGATTTCCTTGTTGTTGTCCACCACGTTGAGCACTTCAAACACCTGTGGTGCATTTGCTGGTGGTGGGGGAGCAGCTTGGAAAATGGGCTGTGTGATAGGGATAACTTCCTCCTCTGACACTGCAGAAGCAGCGTAGATGACCGGTTCATGCTCTACATAGTCGCGGGTGGTGTACTCAAAGCATGCGAAGAGCAGCGCCAGTGCAACAATGTAGCCGATAAGGAGAGACGTACTTTTGTGTTTCTCCAGGTCCGCTTTTTCTGATTTCTTAATTTCCATAGTTTATTTTTTTTATTTAATGATTCCGTTGTTAACCATGCTACGTGCAAATGTAACACTTTTTTTTCATCCACATCATCAATGTTGCATTTTTTTTGCTCTAAAAATGTTTTTTTATGATAAAAGTGGCCAAAGATGGCATGAATAAAGGTGTCTGCTGTCAAGTTTTAACATTAGTTGTACAATTGAATGCATATTGTATCGTCATAATAAAAAGAGAGTATTGTCGTTATTTATAAAAAGGATGAATTTGACGGTAGCTCCAATCAGTAAAAATCGCAACTTTGACTATGTCCAAGTTACTCACGCTCGGAAAAATCCAAATAAATTTGGCGTTTCGCTCACTAATTCGTAACTTTGATGCGGAATTCTACAAAAACAATGAGAAGAACTATTCCTATTTTATTAATGATGTGTAGTTGGTTCGTGCCGACAATGGCGCAGGACGGCAACACCGCATACTCCTTCCTGGACATTCCTGTGTCGGCTCACTCTGCCGCCTTGGGTGGCAACAATGTGTCGCTGATAGAGGATGATGTAACCTTGATGTTCAGCAACCCTGCCCTATTGGCCAATGTAAGCGACAACACATTGAACCTTAACTTCATGACCTACATAGCGGGCACCAACAAACTGAGTGCGGGCTATGCGAAGGTGTTGGGCGAACGCAGCACCTTGGGGTTCGGTGTTTCATACTTGAACTACGGCAGTATGACCAAAACGACAGAGAACATGGAGGAACAGGGAAAGTTCAGCGCCAAGGACATCGATGTACAGGGTTCTTTCTGTTATAACCTGACCGACCATTGGACAGGTGCAGTGACAGCCAAGGCTTTATTCTCCAACTATGGCGAATTCTCATCCGTGGGCTTAGGCGTGGACCTCGGTTTGAACTACTACGACGACATCCGCGGTTGGTCGGTGGGTATTGTGGCCCAGAACCTTGGTGGTCAGGTGAAGGCGTTTGAGGAGGATTTGGAATCCATGCCCTTCAACTTGGCTTTGGGTATTTCAAAAGATGTCCCCAACAGTCCTTTCCGACTGTCGTTCACCTTCGACAACCTGACACATTGGAGCAAGGATTATTTCTACGACATCAGCGGCGAGGAAGAGAGTTTCGGCAAACGGCTCATCAAGCATGTGTCTCTTGGTGCGGATATCTTTCCCTCGTCCAACACATGGGTGGCCATCGGCTACAGCTTCCGCCGTTCCAAGGAGATGAAGGTGGCCGACGAGAGTGCGCATTGGGCTGGTTTCTCCCTTGGTGCCGGTGTGTCCATCAAGAAGTTCAAACTTGGTTTAGGCTACGGCAAATACCATGTAGGCGCATCCTCCCTGCTCGTGAACGCATCATTCTCGCTGTAGATTTTAGTTCTTTGTTTGGGGATAAAGACTTATCTTTCTGGAAAACATTTAGAAATAACAAACATCATATATCATTATGAAGAAGATTACCATAGCCATAGACGGGTTCTCGTCGTGCGGTAAGAGCACGATGGCCAAGGCACTTGCCAAGCACATCGGTTACATCTATATCGACAGTGGTGCCATGTATCGCGCCGCCACGCTTTATGCCATCAACCATCATCTGATTGACGATGAGGAGATTAAAGAAGAAGAATTGCAGTCATGCCTTCCTGATGTGAAGGTGAGTTTCACCATCGACCCTGAGAGCGGGAAACAGTTGACCTGCCTTAATGGCGAGGTGGTGGAAGACCAGATTCGCTCAATGGAAGTGTCGTCGAAGGTGAGCCGCATCTCTGCGCTTCCTTACGTCCGTGAAGCCATTACCGACCAGTTGCAATCCATGGGCAAGGAGAAAGGTATCGTCATGGATGGCCGCGACATCGGCACAACAGTGTTCCCTGATGCAGAACTGAAGATTTTCTTGACTGCTTCTGCTGAAATCAGGGCCCAGCGTCGTTACGACGAGTTGAAGGCCAAAGGCGAGGAAAACATCAACTTCGACGAGATTCTTCAGAACGTGAAAGAACGCGACCATCTGGACATGACCCGTGAGGTGAGTCCTCTGCGTCAGGCCCCCGATGCCATTGTTCTCGACAACAGCCACCTCACTCACGACGAACAGAACGCCTGGCTTTTGGAACAGTATATAAGAGCAGCCAGCGAATGAAGCCATCATTGGACATAGAGATAGACAAGGACTCGGGTTTCTGTTTCGGTGTAACCCGGGCCATCAACAAGGCAGAAGAGGAATTGGCAAGCAACGACACCTTGTACTGCTTAGGGGATATTGTCCACAACGGCGAGGAGTGTGAGCGTTTGAGCAAGATGGGCTTGCGAACTGTTGACCATACCGACCTGAGCCGTTTGTCGGACGTGAAGATGCTTCTTCGCGCTCATGGCGAACCACCATCCACTTACGAGGAGGCGGCAGCCCACCACATTGAGTTGCTTGATGCCACCTGCCCTGTGGTGCTGAATCTTCAGAAACGCATCAAACGCGACTACGACAACGACCCACAGCACACAAAGCAGATTGTGATTTATGGCAAGAACGGTCATGCAGAAGTGGTGGGTTTGGTTGGACAGACCGACGGCAAAGCCATTGTGATAGAGAACCTTGATGACGCCAAGCGTTTGGACTTCAGCCGCGATATCCTCCTCTACTCCCAGACCACGAAGTCGCTTGAGGGTTTTCGTGAGATTGTCCGTTACATCAGCGAGCACATCGAGGAAGGCGCTATATTTCAGTCGTACGACACCATCTGCCGACAGGTGGCCAACCGCATGCCCAACATCAGGTCGTTTGCCCAGTGTCACGATTTGATTCTCTTTGTCTGCGGGAAGAAGAGCTCGAATGGCAAGGTCCTCTACAATGAGTGCCTGTCGGTGAATCCTAGGACACACATCATTGGCAGCCCTGCAGAAATCAATTACCAATGGTTCGAAGGGGTAAGTTCAGTCGGCATCTGTGGGGCGACTTCCACCCCAAAATGGTTGATGGAGGCTTGCAAAGCCGAGATTGAGGAAAAACTGAACATCGACTGATATTTTTTCGCTCTGAACCATCAATTATTTATCTATCTTTTACTATATTTGCACATCAACAGGAGGCTTCCTCCCAACCATCAATATCATAAAAAAACGAAATTATGGCAGAAATCAAATGTATAGGCATCATCACTGCTGGTTATGATGCACCTGGTATGAACACAGCCATCCGTGCTGTGACCCGTTCAGCCATTTCCAATGGTTACAAAGTCAAAGCGGTGTACAGAGGTTACAAAGGACTGATAGACGGCGACATCCATGAGTTCAAGACCCAGAATGTGAGCAACATCATCCAACAGGGCGGTACAATCCTGAAGTCTTCTCAGAGCGAGGACTTCTTCACGCCAGAAGGCAGGAAGCGGGCATTCGAAAACCTTCAGAACGAGGAAATCGACGCATTGGTGGTGATTGGCGGCGATGGTACCATACAGGGCGCGAGGATTTTTGCTCAGGAGTTCGACTTCCCCTGCATCGCCATTCCAGCAACGATAGACAACAACCTCTTCGGCACAGATACGACCATCGGTTACGACACGGCCTTGAACACGGTGATGCAGTGTGTGGACAAAATCCGCGACACTGCCACATCCCACAGCCGTATGTTCTTTGTCGAGGTGATGGGCGATGACGCCGGGTTCCTTGCATTGAACGGTGCCTTGTCGGCTGGTTGCGAAGAGGCGATTATCCCTGGCATCAACTTGAACGAGGAAGAGTTTCTCCAGTCCATCAAACAAGGCATCAAGAAGAAGAAAAGCAGCAGCATTGTTTTGGTGGCAGCTAACGACACCCATGGCGGTGCGATGCACTACGCGGAGTTGGTGAAAAACGATGACCCGAGCCTTGACGTCCGCATATCCATCTTAGGTCACTTGCAACGTGGTGGACATCCATCGGCACACGACCGCATCATCGCCAGCCGAATGGGTTCAGCTAGCATCCATGCGTTGAAGAAAGGCTTGAGGAACGTGATGGTTGGCATCGCCAACGACGAGATTGTTTACGTTCCCTTCTCGAAAGTCATCCGCGAGAACCGACAAATCAACCGCAACCTCTTGGAGATTCTTCACAACATCTCGTAGAAGCACTATCGGATTGCATACTGAAGTTTCGGAAGTTATAAAAAGGAGTTAAATAGGGAGTTAAGCCAGCCGAGCAGGCCGGAAGTTAAGCACTTTCGTGCTGGACGATACTACGGCAATTCAATGCTATTGTCCTGTGCATAGCACATAACTTCCAAGAGCGAAGCGAGTTTACTTCCATTTTTACTTCCATTTTTACTTGCGAAAGTTGAATTCCATATAATAATAAAGCGCCAACGAAATTCGCTGGCGCTTTTGCTTTGTGTTGGGATAATCAGTCTTCTACAGGCGAGAACTCGTCTTTACCAACACCGCAGAGGGGGCAGACGAAATCATCGGGCAGGTCCTCGAAAGCTGTACCTGGCTCTATACCATTGTCAGGGTCGCCCACCTCGGGGTCGTACTCCCAGCCACACATGTCGCATACGTACTTTTTCATAATCAATTCGCAAAATAAAATGGTTAATACTATGTTTTATGTTCTCTGTTTCTGGATAAAGTCATCTGAAACGATTTCACATGCAAAAATAAGAAATGGAAATAAGAAAAAGAAATAAAACAGGTTTTTTTCCACATTCTGCCCCATGAAAAAGAAAAATGCCGCTATCCATACAGACAGCGGCATGATTGAAACAAAAATCGTAAAGTAAATTATCCTTGGATTTCGTTGCCCACTTTGCGTGCGCGGGTCGGTTTGTCGAGGTTGATGCCTTCAGCAATACCGATCTCGACGAGGACGTTCCAGCCGGCGCAGAGATAGACGTAGGGTTGCAATGCACCTACTGATGGCACCTTAATAGTGGTGAACGGTGTGTCGTGGTCTGCGATTGCCACCACATGCACATTGGCGTTCTTCTCCAGCACATCCTGGAATTTCTCGATTTCCTCCTCAATGGGGTCAACCACAAACACCACGTCTGAACTTTCCATCACTTCCTCAATGCCGTGCACAGCGTAGGTGCCCTCCAAGAAGTCGCTCTTGCGGCGGGTAATCTCGTTGGTCTTGAGGGTGAGTTCCTCTGCCACACCGTCGTTGTAGCCGGCGAAGTAGATGGTGCTGGCGTTCATGGCGAGTTTGACCACTTCCTCGGGAACGGGCAGTGTCAACGCCTCTTCAATCTGAGCGGGCAGTTTGGCCAGTTCAGGACGCATGTCCTTTCCTGCGATGTTCCAAAGGATGGACTCTGCCCAGAGAGCCTGCTCCACTACGCTCTTGGTGGCTGCCACAGCATTCTCCCAACCGCAGTTGAGCACATGAGTGGCTGAGCAAGCCTCCTCAAGGAGGGTGCCAGGATTGGCGGTCAGACCGAAACGAAGTTCGTTGCCCTCGGCTTTGAGCTTACGAGCGAGCAACAGTGTTTCTTTAGTGCGTCCAGAGTTGGAAGCGAGGCAGACAGCGAACTTCGAGAGGTCGTACTGGGCGGCCTGACGGGCTCCTTCTGTCTGGATATTGATGTCGAGTCCCCAAGTCTTGGCTTTGCGTGAAGCGTTCTTCGAGGGGAAGATGCGGCTCGAGCCTTCTCCTGAGAAGAAGAGACGTCCTGCCTTTGCCACCTTCTCGGCAATTTCTTTTGTGCAATCAGGGTCGAATTTTTCCACAGTTGGAACAGTACCCATCATTTCCTGCACCAGTGCATACTGGGCATACTTGTTGTCATTAAGATTCATAATGTGTTTGTTTTATTATTCTTTATATGGTTTTTTACGAGTCTTTTATCCTATAGTTTGGATTTGATCTTTTCAATTCGCTTGAGGTTCTTGGCGGTTTCCTCCCTCATTTGCTTGACGAAACTGTTGTCCTCGATAGGACCGATGGCTGCCATCATCTCTTCCTGGTTCCTGTATGTAGCGCATCTGAAGGGGTTCTTGTAGTCCTTCAGACGGGATGCATAGACTTGGTCAGCGATATACTGCTGGTTCTTCTTCTCCTTCTCGAGAACGTCCATCCACATCTGTGGTGTGATTTTCTTAGCGTGAAGCACGAAACGCAATGAGAGGTAAGCATGGCGGAGCTTATCGACGGGATAACGCTTCCATATATCGTTGTAGCGCTTGTGGATGGCGTCCCAGGAGTCGAGTTTACCCTCGCGGATGTCGTCACGAAGTCGGTCAAGGTCGGTCATCATCATCAGTTGGCCTCCCATGTTCACCCATTCTCTCTGCCTTCTGCTCTCAAGCAGTTTTGACATGGAGGCGAAATTCTCCTTAGGATTGTTCTCCAAATAGTTGAGAACGTTCATCACTGCATAGTGAACAATCATATCCCCGTAAGCGTGATAACCATCATACACACGAAGTATTCGAGTCGGCCTACGTGTTTTCTCCATGTTCTCACCGAAAACTTCAAGACTGTCCACCACACTACGGTCTCCATCGAGAAGTTGACATCCTATGTCAGCCAGTTTCTCGTCGTCGAGGTCGTCCCAGGTCTTTCCTTCCTTGCGCAGGAAAGCCTTGGCCGTCCAGAGTGCGAGCAGTTTCCGGCCGGTGATGGCCTCTTCCATGGTGTCGGGAGCGTATGTGTCGAATTCGATATTCTGTATTTTCTTCACTCTCTTGTCACGAGTGGAGTATTTCCAACTGTTCCGGGCGAGCGCATACATGTCGAAAAGCCACCAGAAGGCTGGCATGACATGAAGTTCACCATGCACCTCGTCGTTGCTGACAAGAGAGAATGGCAGTGGAATGTGCATTTCTGCGGGATATGCGGCTTTCGCAAGAAGCGTGTAAGAAGCGAAGACACTGGAGTGCTTTAGACTGCTGCACAGTCCGGGCCAGAATCCGCGTCCGGCAACAATCTCATTGTCGTTGGTACGGCTGTTGTGGTTGCTTCCCACAGTGGCTCCTGCGGCGAGATTGCTCTGTCCGAGAATCACGGAAGCCACGAGGAAGGAGTTGTTGTGGTGCTGTTCATGTGCGGGGAAAATGAGGTTGTTGAGCACCTCGCAGCATGAGATGGTGCTGTTGTCTCCGAGAATGGAGTTGATGAGTCTTGCGCCGTACTTGAGGTTGCAGTTGTTGCCAAGCATGAACTTGACTGCCGTACAGCTATAGAAAATCCTGCATCCGAGTCCAACGATTCCATTCACCATGATGACGTTCTCTCCGATTTGCGATGGTTCCTTGTCACTGCTGTTGATGGTGATGTTCTTGAGCTTAGAAGCACCCTTGATGTAGCAATTGGTACCAATCTTAACATCCTTGATGATGGATGAGTTCTTGATGACACACTCCTCGCCTATCATCCCATAGTAACCACGGTGATTGTCGAAACGGGCCTGGGTAATCTCGGTGAGCCTCTGCTGAAGCACTGTGTCGTCAATGAATTTAGCCCACATATATGCGTCGGCTGTAATCATGCCGTCGAAAGGAGCGACGGAGCGGCAACCCGTCTCATTCATCACTTCGAGTCTCACTCTGGTCTCCTCGTTCTCCCCATCCTTTACAATGCCGTTGCCGAACTTGGCATGGTCGGTGGTGGCCATCTCCTGGATGTTGAAAAGCATGCAGCGGTTACCGATGATGTAGTGCGACAGATAATGCACGTCGTGAATCGCGCAATCATCGCCGATATCGCAACTGTGGATATTAGAGTTGGTGATACCTATAGGAAGACGAAGGTCGTGATACCGCAATCCGTTTGGGGTAACACGACCTATACGCACAAGTCCGTAAAACTTGTTGTCCTTTATCATCATGGGGTCGAACTCATCAGTCACCAAGATATTGTCCCAACTTGCGGCTGAGTTGTCATTCTTCACAAGGGTCTCTATTTCCTCACTTGTGAGATGACGCCACCCCCCACGTGGTTTCTTGGCTTGTTTGTTGCGAAGATAATAACGGTCCTTTCCATCTGGAAGGAACTTAGAATCAATCCATCCATTAATCATCTTCTCGGGCTGAAGAACTGTAACTTTTTCCATAAGAGTTGAGTTCAGGGAAATATGTCAATTAAAGTCTATAAAATATTTAATAACCAATCGTTTACACCAAAAATTCCATTATATGGAGATGAAGCGATAAATCGGCTATTGTTTTCAGAATGCAAACTTACACTATTTTTCGGAAAGTTGAAATAAAAAAATAGCAAAAATTTAGTGTTTTCTAAAAAAAACGCCAAAAAGCACGATTTACGATATTAAATTTGACTTTATGCTACAATTATCGAAAAAATCAAGCCATAAAGTCACTTCACTTTTAGATAAGACAATCAAACTATCATTATTCGATGCAGATTGCATTCGCTATGTCAATCCAGCGGTTCTGATTATTTCATGACCGGGCGGATGATGAACCCATATCCACGGTTGGCTTTACCGTCTGTCTCCGTTTTTCTCTTGTGGAAATGAAGTTCATAGACCAAGTTGATGGAGTCTGGATTCTGAGAACCCGTGACATAATAGCCTTGGCTTTTGGTGATAGTGTCATTCGCTACTCGGTACCCGGTAACAGGCAAAAAGATAGTCTTACCGTTCTTTCCTTTGAACTTCATGCCATCTACTCCTTTGGACGTAGTCCAGGTCGCAGTACAATATCTTAACAGTTCATCTGCTTGTTCTTTTGTGGGCATCTGCCATTTGCCGCCCCATATAGTTTTCGCCACATCAAATCCTGTGCCGCTGATACTCTCACCGAAATTGAAGCAATTCTCCTTGTTTCCATCGCAGTACATATATGTTTCCCAGGAATAGTTGGATTTGGTTTCCACCTCCCCCCAGGCGAAATAGCTTCCAAGCCCCTCGGTTTTGTTGGTTCCCAGATTCATATTAGCCCACTTTGTACCTGAAGGCAAGCCAAGGTCAATAACCTTCAGCCCTTTGGGAATCTTATAACCGAAGTCTTCATTGGAACAGCCAGAGAAAACGACTGAGCACACTAAAACAAACGAGAGGAATAATGAGATTTTCTTCTTAAACATAAAACACCAAGTATTGTATACTTTCACTTCAATAAAAAGGAGTGTTGTCATGGCTTGTAACGGCATGGCATCTACTTGCACGATGACGCTCCTTACCAAAGACACTGCAAAATTAATGAAAAAAAACCACACCACCTACATTTTGGCCAGTAAATGATAACATAAAACATCTTCCCTGTCATCAAATAACAGTGACACATCACTATCCACTTGACTTTATGCTATGCTTCTGGACGGGAGGCGCTGGCTGTCAAGAGAAAAAGATAGAGAAGAGAATAAAAAGTTGTTGTGCTTGGTTTTAATTAGGTAAAAGGACAAAAAAGTAGAAAAAACAGTGGCAAACATTGGTAAAACAGAAAAAATGTGTAAATTCGCAATTTACATTGTTTATGCACCAAAAGGTTTGTCATTGGGCATGACATTAAGAATAAAAACAACAACACGCTAACCGCATACACAACATGGACGAGAGAACAATCGATTTGAAGCTGGAATACCTGCCATGCATCAATTTCTGCATGCAGCACAACAACGTAAGGACCATCACCGCCTGCGAGATAGAGAACAACAGCGAAGAGACATTGAAATCTGTAAGACTATCCCTCGACGGTGAGTTAATCAAGCATGCCGAGGTGATGTTCGACGAGGTTCCACGTAACACGAAGATAAAAATTAGCAATATCGATATCAGCGTGGAACAGAAAGAGTTGCTGAATTTGACAGAAGCGATGGACACTTGCTTTGAGGCATCTCTGAGTGTCGGTAATGAGGTAGTGCTCCGCCAGTCACACAGCATCCGTCTGATGGCCTACGACCAATGGACAGGTCTGAGCATCAAGCCCGAACTGATTGCGTCTTTCGTCACTCCCAACAGTCCATATATCAGCCGTGTATTGGTAAAGGCCGCCAGTTTTCTGGAGCGAATGTCGGGCAGTTGCACGATGGATGGATACCAGAGCGGCGACCGAAATAGGGTCCGTATGCAGGTGGCTGCCATCTACGAGGCTTTGCGCAGTGAGGGTATCGTCTATGTGAGCGCTCCTGCAAGTTACGAAGCGATGGGGCAACGCATACGCCTTGCCGACAAGGTGCTGGGCGAGAAGTTGGGCAACTGCCTGGACACAACAATTCTAGTAGCCAGCGTTCTCGAAGCAGCGAGCATTAACCCCGTGATTGTGTTCATCCAGGGTCATGCTTTTGTTGGTGCTTGGCTAATCGACTACTGCTACCAACAGGTGGTCGGCGATGACTCATCCTACCTTGTAAAGTCGTCGGAAGACGGCATCAACGACTTGGTGCTGTTGGAAAGCACAGCCATCACCAGTTCACAGTCCTTGACCTTCGACGACGCTGTGGAGATGACCACGTCCAACATCCGCAATAGTGACACCTTCCAATTGTTTGTGGATGTTCGACGCTCCCGCGCGGCTGGTGTACTCCCTCTTCCTCAATTAATCAAGGATGGCGACAGTTTTGTGGTTGACAACGAAGGGCTGAAACACGACAACGCCACAGACAAGATTAAGATTCACGACCATCTGGAACTCAACCTCGACTACGACAAGAAAGACCTCAGCAAACTCGACTTATGGGAGCGGAAGTTGCTGGACTTCTCTCTTCGCAACAACCTGCTCAACTGCCGAAACGGCAGCCGCACCATACCCTTTGTCTCGTTCAACATCGACACGCTGGAAGACCGTATGTTCGACGGGGAAGACTACCGCATCAACCCTTACCCCGAGACCAAGGTGGAAATGGACGAGACCAAAATCTACGACTCTGAGGTCATCGCACCGCACATGCGCGAACTCGTGTCTGACGAGATACAACGCAACCGTCTGATATCCTATCTCACGCAATCGGAACTCTCCACAGCTTTGAAGTTCCTATACCGAGCCTCCAGAAACTCCATCGAAGAGAATGGAGCCAACACATTGTTCCTGGTGCTGGGCATGCTCAAGTGGTACGAGAACGACCGTAGCGTGGTGCCTCGTTTCGCACCCATTCTCCTCATGCCCGTTGACATCATCCGCCGCTCTGGTACTGACTACGTGATTCGCACCCGTGAGGAGGAAATGATTCTCAACACCACACTGGTGGAATTGCTGAAGGTGCAGTTCCATGTGGATTTAGGTGTGCTCAATCCTTTACCCACCGACGCCAGCGGCATCGATGTGAAGTTAGTGCTGACCACTGTCCGCAAGGCCATCAGCGAGTTGAAGAACTGGAACGTGCTTAACGAGTCGATGCTCGGCTTGTTCTCGTTCAGCAAGTTTGTGATGTGGAACGACATCCACACCAATGCCAGCAAACTGAAGGAGAATCCCGTAGTAGCATCATTGATAGAGGGCAAGGTGAAGCTGGACAACACCGACGATATGGTTGACGCACGAGAACTGGACCGCAACCACGCACCGAACGACTATGCCATCCCCATCGACGTGGATTCCTCACAGATGGAGGCAGTGGTGGAATCTGGCCGTGGCAAGAGCTTCATCCTCTACGGTCCTCCAGGAACGGGCAAGTCACAGACCATTACCAACATGATAGCCAATGCCCTATACCAGGGCAAGCGGGTGCTGTTCGTGGCAGAAAAAATGGCCGCGCTTTCGGTGGTTCAGAAACGTCTGGACAAAATCGGACTCGCACCCTTCTGTCTGGAGCTTCACTCCAACAAAGTGACCAAACAGCATTTCCTCCTACAGATGAAGACTGCCCTTGAAGCCGTCCGCATCATGGAACCCGAGGACTACAAGAAGATGGCCGACAAGCTGTTCAACGACCGCAAGAAACTGATTGGCTACACGGAGGCACTCCACACGCGTCATGAGTCAGGCTATTCTCTCTACGACTGTATCACCACCTATCTGCATTTGGAAAGTCAGAAAGACGAACAGGGCAATCCTATACCAGAGATGAAGCCTGCCAATGCCCAGACCTTCCTCCACACCAACCGCGAACAGATGGAGCAATGGTGCGAGAAGATATCCGACCTCAACACCGTGTTCGATATCACGGGACATCCCACCCAGCACCCGTTGGCAGGCTTGGAGCCGGTGGTGACCGACAGTGCCTCGCTTCAGAGGTTGTGCAGTTCCCTCACCGACTTCCGCACCAAGTTCGATGCGCTTCGCAACACAGCCAACAACGTAGAACAGCATATCGGCAAGCGTATCATCATCAACGACGAGGACTACACTTGGCTCAATGACTACCTGACCACTCTTGCCGGGACACCCGTAGTGAATTACGACCTTTTCACCGTATGCACCAACGAGGAGAAGTCGCAGCTGGCTATGGAGTTCCTCGCCACCAGCAGGAAGAAAAACGATGTGGAGAGAATGATTCTACAAACTAGTCGTCCTGAGATTTTCAACCACGACAGCAGGGCTCTTCGCGCCGAATGGGAAGAGATTGCCAGCAAATGGTTCATACCCCGATTCTTCGCCAAACGTTCGTTTATGCAACGCATGACCCCCATCTGTCCATCGGTGAGGTTTGACGACATGCCTCGTCTGTTCGGCCTGCTTGACAGCCACAACCAACTTCAGCAGCGCGTGAACCTGCTGATGTCTCGCGGCATGAACATACTCGTTCGGGAAAGCACTGGAAACAACGACATCGAGACGATGGAGAAATCCATTGAGAATGGCAAGCGCCTGTCGGCGTTAATCAGCGACTACCAGCGTCGACACAACCTGGGCATCGCTGACATCGCACAGACGTTCTACTCTGTGCCTGAAGCCACATGGAAGAGCATGAAAGACTTCCTCCTCAAGGCCTATACAGAGAGTTACGCCCAGTTGAGCGCCAGCCTCAACGGCATCAGGTCCATCGCCATCATCGACCTTCCTAAAGAACGCCTTTTCAGCGCCATCTGCGAAAAGACCGACCAATGGATTGCATCGATAGACATGGCCAAAGACTGGTCGCAATGGACGATGCGAAAGCAAGAGCTGCGTCAGATAGGGATGGGCGATGCCGTGGGGATGATAGAGAGTCTTTCCGCCTCTCCCGACACAGTGATTGTGGCGCTCCGTAAAGGTGTGTTCCACTACCACGCCACCAACATCATCGCTCACGACGACAAGTTGAAGATGTTCGACGGACTGATTTTCGACGACACCGTTAAGAAATACAAGGAAGAGACACAGAAGTTCCAAGAACTGACCAAGAAGGAGCTATACTGCCGTCTGGCGGCCAACATCCCTTCACAGACCCTTGCGGCAGTGTCGAACTCCGAGATGGGAATCTTGAAACGCAATATCCAGAATGGAGGACGAGGGTCGTCGATACGCAAGATTATCGACCAGATACCGACTCTCTTACCCAAGTTGTGTCCTTGCATGCTGATGAGCCCCATCTCGGTGGCTCAATACATCGACCTGAACACCGAGAAATTCGACCTCGTGGTGTTTGACGAAGCCTCACAGATGCCAACGAGCGAAGCGGTTGGAGCCATTGCCCGCGGCAAGGCGCTCATCTGTGTGGGCGACCCCAAACAGATGCCTCCGACGAGTTTCTTCGCCACACAGCAAGTGGACGAGGAAGAATCCGATATCGACGACATGGAAAGCATTCTCGACGACTGCATCACACTCTCCATGCCGAGCCACTACCTGAGCTGGCACTACCGCAGCAAACACGAGAGCCTCATAGCCTTCAGCAATGCCAACTACTACGACAGCAAACTGTTCACCTTCCCTTCTGTCGACGACCGCCTGCAGAAAGTATCGCTCGTGCCCATTGACGGCACCTACGACAAGGGACACAGCCACAGCAACAGAGCTGAAGCTGAAGCCATTGTCGCCGAGGTGATACGACGGCTGAAAGACGAACAACTCAGGAACCTGAGCATTGGCATCGTCTCCTTCAGCAAAGTACAGCAGAACCTGATAGAGGATATCCTCATCGACGAACTGGCCAAAGAGCCAGACTTGGAAGACAAGGCTTACAACTGCAACGAACCCATCTTCATCAAGAACCTGGAAAACGTCCAAGGCGACGAACGCGATGTGATTCTCTTCTCTGTGGGGTACGGGCCTGACAAATCGGGCCATGTGTCTATGAACTTCGGGCCGCTGAACAATGCTGGCGGTGAGCGTCGTTTGAATGTGGCGGTATCGAGAGCAAGGTACGAGATGATTGTGTTCTCCACACTCCGTGCCGAACAAATAGACCTTCGACGTTCTAGTGCAAAAGGTGTTGAGGGCCTGAAGAACTTCCTGGAGTTCGCTGCCACAGGCCGACTGTCACTCGACGGCAACATGTTTGCCACCAACCGCCAATCCCTTGCGCAAGACAACGAACAGGCTTTGCCACAACTGATTGCAGAAGAATTGAAGAAGAAGGGCTACGAAGTGGCTTCACTGGTAGGACGTTCGAATTTCAAAATCGACATTGCCATCTGCAACCCCGACAACAAGAACGAGTACCTGCTTGGCATCCTATGCGACGGCAAGAACTACTACGAGACCAAAACAGCGCGCGACCGAGAGATTGTCCAGACAGGAGTGCTTAGAGGACTTCACTGGAAAATCATGCGTGTGTGGTCGGTAGACTGGTTCCAGAACAAGCAACGAGTGATGAAGCGCATCACCGAAGCCATTGACAATGCCATCGAGGAGAAAAAGAACAACATACAACCCGCTCCATTCGGCGAGAATGTGGGCTCGTTCAAAAAGACGGATACGAAAGAAAAGAAATCGGACAAGAAAACACAGGCTGAGCCAACTAACGCTGACCCCAACGCCCCGATAGCGACGTTGCTACAGGGGGAGAAAGTGATAGAGGACGTGAACGAACGCGAATCCACATACGTTCATGCACAGATAGCTAGCCAAGTGGTGTTTCCTCCTTTCAACGACCGCAGAAGCGTGAACATCATTGGCAAGATGGTGCAGAAAATCATCACCTGCGAGCAACCTGTGAACAACACCTATATCTATAAAACCATCACACGTCTGATTGCTCAGCCAAGGCTCACTCCAAACCTACAGGCCATCATCGACCAAATGTTGAGCCACTACTATCTTGACCCGTTGTCGGACGCAGAGACCAAGACGTACTGGACATCAATGGATATAGCCCGTGACTTCAAGGTCTATCGCAAGGAAGAAGGACGCGACATCACTGACATCCCGATGATTGAGATTGTGAACGCCACTGAATACGCGATGGAACAACTCATATCGCTACCTCGGGCCGACTTGGTGCTTCAAGTGGCACATCTCCTGGGATTCTCCCGTCGTGGTGCAAAAATCAACCTCGCCATCGACAATGCCATCACTACCCTCATACGCAGGGAGAAGATTGTGGAGAAAGACGGCAACCTCGTCCACAACACTTAGGGGCTGACTGGCTTATCAATTGATAAACAATATCGTGGGTGCATACCGGTTTTCGGCATGCACCCACGATAGGTAAAGACACGTCAGTTCAACGAAATTCATGAGAATGACATAAAGGCTTTGCCTTATTCCACGATGACCGTACGAGTGGTATAGTTGGAATAAACCACGATTTGGATGCCTTTCTCGTTGGGACGGACAGGGATGCCCTGCAGGTTAAATCTTGCCACTTCCACCACATCACAATCTTGTTCTGATGCCACGCCACGCACTTGAGTGAGGTCGGGCGATGTGGTTTTGGACAGCAGGACCACTTCCACGCTTTTCTCGCCATAAGCACACGACATCTGCTCTACAACATAACCAAGACCCACCAGATGATTGATGACATTACCCACGGTATTACGGTCGGTATAACTGTCGTAGAAGGATTTCATATCGGATGGCAGGTCGCCCGATAGCGTCAGGCTTTGGTATCTATCCTGCAACCCCGTTGCAACGACATTCACATATTTCTTCTGAGCGGAAGCACACAGTGGAAGCAGTACCGCTACAACAAAAATCAAAATCTGTTTCATATTATCAATCACTTAACTTTAGCATGGGAATTATGCACGATGAAAGGACAATTGCTTTTCATTCTTTCTTAACTCTTAATTCTTAATTAAATAGTATCGTCCAGCACGAAAGTGCTTATCTCCCTTTTTAACTCCTTATTTAACTCCCTTTTTAACTCCCTTTTTAACTCCCAATTAATATTTAACTCCCTATTAATTTAAATTAATCTTCGTCTTGACTGGTTTGAACTCGTTTGCTGTGACATTCAGTGTGACAGGACCTGCGGTGCGACCAGCACGGAGAATCACCAAAGCGCTGCCATTATAGAGCTTACGGTGGTCTGTGACGTTGAGTTCATCAGAATTGTGGTCGCCGCTGCTGACAGCCACAATACGGGCATCGCCTTCAACGGAGAAATGCAGTTCCTGCTGGGCATTATACACTCTCCTACCCTTCTTGTCTACGGCATAGATACGCACATGCTGAAGGTCCATCCCGTCTGCTTTCCATGAATTGTTGTCGGGAACAACAATGAGTTTCACGGCCTCCCCTGTAGTCTCAACACGGTGACGCGCCACCACCTGACCACCTGTTCTAGCCACGGCCTCCACATAACCATCCTGATATTCCACATCGTTCCAACGAATCTGGTTGCGCATCTTGGCGTTCGACTTGTCATTCTTCTTCGTACCCACACTCTTGCCGTTGATGATAAGTTCAACTTCATCAGCATTGGTGTAGGTCACCATCTGGAGCTTGGAACCAGCTTTCCTGTTCCAATGGTCGCTCATGCCATCGTTGCCCGTCTGTATGCCGTTCCACATCTGGTCGCCCTTATTGTCAATGACAGCGATATGCACCACTGGCTCGTCATCTTTGAAAAAACTCTTCATGTAATAGGCCTTCGGTTTGGGTTCGAGAGCGATGTCGAAAACGCCCTGTGCCCATCCCTTCGTGGGCCAACCCTGACTTTCACCAAGGTAATCGATGGCTCCCCAATAGGCCAATCCGATGACCTTGTCAAGGTCCATGGCGAAATAGTTCTCGCCCATAGCGGACACTGAAGCCTCGCTCTGATAGAACTTCATCCATGGGAAACGCCTGCCGTCGCCAGGGAAATACAAATATCGGTAGTTGTAGGCCTGGACATCAGTAATCATGGCAAGGTCGCAGGGAAGCGAATCGGTTTCCCAGTTGCGGTAACGGGGATGCATGGCCACCGTGACAAGACGAGTAGAGTCGTATCTCTGGATGAGGGTCTTCATCAACTTGAAAGCTGTCACCCCAAAATCATTAAAAGGCTGATTGGGATCCTGCTGCAACTCATTGCCAAGGCTCCAAAGCACCACTGAAGGAGAGTTCCGGTCGCGTTTCACCCATTCTGGCACATCATACTGCCAAATGTATTCAAAAGGAACCCTACCGGCGGTGTGCTGCCGAGTCCATTTGTCGTAGAGTTCATCCACAACAAGGATGCCATATTTGTCACACAATTCGATAAACTCACGGCTGTAAGGATTATGAGATGTGCGAATATGGTTCATACCGTATTCCTTGATGAGCTGGAGACGTTTCTCTATGGCACGTGGATAAGCTGCGGCGCCAAGGGCACCAAGGGTGTGGTGATTGGCATAACCTTTTAACAATACCTTCTTGCCATTGAGCAGTAGCCCTTGATTCGAAGTGATTTCCACCGTACGGATGCCGAAATGGTCGGTAGCCAAATCTGCCACAGTGCCATCCTCACGAAGGATTTCCACCTTCGCTGTATAGAGACGCGGGCTTTCGGTGTCCCACAACTGAGGTTCAGCAATGGTGATTTCAGGTATCTGCGCCTCCATGGTCCGTGACTGAGTGTTACGGCTTTTTGTTGTTGTCACTTCGTTGACCAACTGCCCATCTGGATCATAGACGCTCACCTTGATTTGTGTTTCCCTTGAGCGACCACGGTTGGTGAACTCTGCTCTGATGCTCACATATTTATTATCACGTGTGGTGATATACAGCGGATGGCGTTCGAAATAGAGGTCCTTTGGTGTATAGACCACATTCACATCTCTAAACAGGCCACCTCCTGTGTACCATCTTGAGTTACCGGGGTCGCGAGTATCTGCCATGACTGCAATCACATTGTCTTGTCCCCATTTCAGTTTGTCGGTGACATCCACCTCAAAACCTACGTATCCGTAGTCGGTTCCACCCACTTTCGCGCCATTGAGATACACATCGCCGACATACATGATGCCGCCGAAATCAATGAGAACCCTACGGTTTTTCATATCTTCGGATGGCGTGAAATGATATCGGTACCAAGCCTTGCCCATTTCCTTGAAACCGCGGCTCGACAATCGGCTTTTGATGTTGGCTGCCACATCGGTGTTGTCGGCTTTCTCATCGGGAGCTGGTGCCACCCATGGCTGCTCTATCTGGAAGTCATGGGGCAAGTCCACCTTCCGCCAGTCTGACTCATTGATATTCACTTCTTGAGCGTTGGCGATGTCGCCCTCATGGAAAAGCCAACCGAAATTGATGTTGTCTACTCGTCGATCGCCATTCTGGGCAAACAGAACCATCGACACTAACAGCATGAAACTTGTAAGACTAAAACGTTGCATAAGCGAGAATTTTTCAATGTGTGTATTTTTCAATATATATATTTCTAAATTTGTATATATTTTAATATGTATATAAATCTTTATATGTGCTCTCCATTATTCGTATCAGGACAACTATTCAACTCTTCCAAGCGTTTCCTCATTTGATTGTCTACCTGATTAACGTTTCTTCTTCGGCCTTTTCTCCTTGTATTGCGACTTTTTGAGGAAATTTAGTCCGACAATAAACTTGAGCGTGCCATAGTTATTGGTCAATCCAAAATTTTTCTTCCTATAGTGATAGGTGTGGAACTCAAGCATCACCCCCGCAAAATAATGAGTGTTGTTCCAGAACAGACTCGCCTTTGTGAAAAGGTCTGTACTAAGGTTTTCAAGTCTGAGCCTATCGTTATCACTCTCGGTAATGTTGGATTTGCGGTAGCCGAGAGCTGGCGTCAAGGAAATGGCCAACAGGCAGTTGCGCCGAAACACCCAATTGTATGCATATCCGAAATTGATGGCATAGTCTGTGTAGTCTACATGGCTGAACAACAATGTGGAATCAATCTCTACGATGTCTTCGGGCAATTCCTCTTCGCTGAGTGTGATTCGTTGGTTATTGTAAGTGAATCCTGCCTTAAACGAGCCGCAACTTTTACGCTGGACAGCGTTCTCTCCGAACGCTGCTGGCCAAGAGTAATGGTTGTGGTTGAATATGTAGGAGAAGTTGACACCTGTGCACCAAGACTGCAGACCATGGAAACGGGTGTTGAGACCTTTGAGGTCTTGCCCTGTGATGCGTGTAATCCTGGCGGTTTTACCCGAGTTGAACGTGTAGTATTCCGCAAAAAAACGGCCTGTGTTGAGCACGAATGACTGGCGTCTACCTGTACCGTTGAGTTCTCCGCTCCTCACTCCCACATCCCTCAAGTTGACGGAATATCCATATCCGAAAATGCTCCAATAGAGATATCCACCGAGCACTGTGGACGCATCCGACATGATGTCCATGCTTTTCGATGCGCCATAAGCCTGCATGTGGTAAAAGTCGTTCCAATTGCTCAGTTCCAACTGGGCGGTGAATTCATAGAGTTGAGGGGTGATGTATGCCGTGTCGCAGCCCATAAAGAAGTCTGTGACATGGTCCATGACATTGGTGATGCCTCTGAAAATGTTTTTCTTCTCCTTTTTCACCACTACCTCGGGCGTGTAGACAAGAGTATCAGTGGGTGAATAGGACAAACTGTCAGCGCGGAGGGGCAAATCGACCTCTTCTTGCGCCAAACATGCCAATGACATCACCAGGGCAACCAAAGCCATTCCTATCCTCTTCATCTTCATCCCAGTTTTCCAAGAATCTTATCGAGTACCCAGTTGGTGGGCGTTGCGCTAATGGAGTTGCATCCACAAACCGTGAGCCCCCTGAGATGCTCAACGACATCTTTAATGATAGGCAACTGCACATATTCGGGATTCTTGACGACGATTTCCTTTCTCCCCTCTTCCGTATGAAGCGCGATGGGCGTATAGTCATAGACGGAAAAACAAATCATGCCCTTCTGCCCAATGATTTCTATCCTGTCGGTTCTGGCTGATTGGTGAGCGACAAAACACCAGGATGCAGAACCTGGCAATCCGCTGTCGAAACGGAAACAAGCACTGATGCTGTCCTCCACTTTATAAAGGTTGGCCCTGTTGGAGCAATAACCCTCGGCTTCGATAATCGCACCGAAATAAAGTTGAAGCAAGTCGAGTTGGTGAGGAGCAAGGTCATAGAAATAACCTGCTCCTGCTATATCCGGTTGAAGTCGCCATGGCAGGTTGTCGGAATTGTAGTCAAGCTCTCTTGGAGGAACGGCAAAACGCAACTGGACATTGAGTATCTTACCAATGGCTTCCGACTTGAGCAGTTCGCTTACCTTCTTGAAATAGGGAAGGTAACGTCGGTAGTAGGCGACGAAACAAGGCACCTTCTCCATGGCTGAGATTCTGTTGATACGCAGGCATTCATCGTAACTGACCGCCATAGGCTTCTCAACATAAACTGGTTTCCCGGCCTTCATGGCCATAATGGCAAACGTGGCGTGTGAGGAAGGGGGTGTTGCGATATAGACTGCATTGACATTCTTGTCTGCGATAAGGCTTTGGGGGTCAGTATAGTACTTTGGGATATGGTGCCTTTCTGCGTAAGAGCGTGCCTTGTTCTTGTCGCGGCTCATGACAGCAACCACTTTTGAACCCTCAATCATAGAAAAGGCTGGGCCACTTTTCTTCTCAGTGACCTCACCGCAACCTATAAATCCCCATCTTACCTCTTCAAGAATATCCATTTGGTAACAGTCCTTTTTGGTCTATTATTACAAAGGTAGTGGTTTCTTTTGAGATTTCATGTTTTTTTCAAGAAAAAGCATTCTTTTTCTTATCTTTTTTGACAAATCACTTGAGTTTTCGTCCTTTTATCATGACTTTGAAATAGAGAGGTAAAGCGCAGACTCTTCTGCCCTGGCGTCCGCTGTCTTCCTATCTTTCCCAGCGTGATGAAATCCAAATTATCGTTAAAGGAGCCGAATGCATCGATTTTTTATGCAGACAGATAGTCGAGCAATCGTTTTTTATCGCTAATTTTGCATTTTGAACTATTCTGGGTCATCAGAATCATCGGAACAATCCGAATCACTATAAACATCATACAGAAACGAACAATCACAATGGAACAAGCAACAGTTCAAAATAAAGAAACCATAGAAGGAAAAGAAGAAGACAACCGTTTCTACAAAATCCGAAACACCGGCAAATGTCTGTCAGAAGGTGTCAGTCTACTCACTGAACATTTTCTCCGTATGCTTTACCTTTCTCTCCCTATAAGCATACCCTACGCTGTGAGCAGCGCCATACTCGCCATGGTATCCACTAATTTAGTGGTAGGTGTTACAACTGAAAAAATCATCATGTTTTCGGTTTTCTCCACTATATCTTTTCTCACTTTGATAGGAATGCTGGCTTTGGTATACCGATTTGTGGAAGTGAGGATTGCAGATGAAAACCTTGGCAAGCAAACCCTTAAAAGCATCTACAACCGCAGGTTCTTCGCATTGGTTCTTAAGTCCTTGTTCTATGTCATCATCACTGCGGTGTTAGTATGTATCGCCGTAGGACTCCTGGTTTTGTATTCTTTGATTGGTTCAAAAGAGATGGACTTAGACAAGACAACTTTGAAGATTGTCGGCCTGGTACTGATTCTGCTTGTTTTTCTCATCTTCGCCATCGCTTATCGCAACGTGTTGCCTACAGTGATGCTCCAGAAAGGCAGCTATGTACGTCCCTACCTCGACGGCCTCAAACGAGGGTTCAGGAAATGGGGAAAGATGATGCAGATATCTGTGCTGGTCTTCCTTCTTGTGGGGGTGGTGTCGTTTTTGTTGTCCGCACCAGCCATTGTGTTCACTTTCGTTCAAAGCTCTGCTTTGGCCAGCCAGCTGAATGGCGACGCTGTGAACCTTCCAGACCATTTCGAAACTTGGATGTTCATCATACTGCTGGTCACTGAGTTCGTGACTTTTTTCATCACGATGGTCTATTTCTCCCCTCTCAGTTTCACATACGCTTCCATCATGACAGAAGAGGAAGAGGCTGAAGGAGCCATACCTATGGTATAGGAAATCCTTCTGAATTTCCTGATTCTATTTTTAATGATGACTCCATAAAAGCAAATTGGCTCACGCAAAGTGAGCCAATCTGCTGATATATTTTCCAATAATATCGAACTCGATGTTGACCACCGTTCCGGGTTCGATGCTATGGAAGTTGGTAAACTCGTAGGTATAAGGGATAATGTTGACTTGGAAGGAATCGTCAGTGGGATTGCAGACGGTAAGACTGACCCCGTTGACAGTGACAGAACCTTTATCAACCGTGAAATAACCCCGTCGAGCCATTTCCTTGTTTAAGGGATATTTGAATGTGAAGGTGTAGCTTCCCTGCTGGTCCTCCTTGGCTGTGCAGACAGCTGTTTGGTCAACATGTCCCTGAACAATGTGTCCGTCGAGACGTCCGTTCATCATCATGCTCCGCTCCACATTGACATGGTCGCCCACTTTGAGAAGACCCAGATTGGAACGGTCGAGCGTTTCCTTCATAGCAGTGACGGTGTATGTCCCGTTCTCGATTTTCACCACAGTGAGGCACACACCGTTGTGTGCCACACTTTGGTCGATTTTCAATTCATCAACAAAAGAACACTTAAGATGGAAGTCGATGTTCTCCTGATACTTGTCGATGGCCACAACAGTGGCGAACTCTTCTATAATGCCTGAAAACATGGTCTCTGCTTATAAATATTACTGAATTTCGGAAGTTATAAAATGGAGTTAAATAGGGAGTTAAGCCAGCCGTGCTGGCTGGAAGTTAAGCTCTTTCGTGCTGGACGATACTACGGCAATTCAATGCTATTGTCCTGTGCATAGCACATAACTCCCAAGAGCGAAGCGAGTTTACTTCCATTTTACTTCCATTTTACTTGCGAAAGTTGAAAAGATTACTCTTCGGGGATGTTCTTGAGTATGTCGATAAGATGATCCCAAACCATTTGTACGGTAGGGATGAGCAATTTCTCGTCTGGAGAGTGGACACCACGGAGAGTAGGACCAAACGACACCATGTCGAGACCTGGGTATTTCTCACTGAAGAGTCCACATTCGAGGCCTGCATGAATAGCCTTGACCTTGGGCTCCTTGCCGAAGAGACTCTTGTAGGAATTGACAGCGATTTTCAGCAGTTCGGAGTCTGGATTGGGTTTCCATCCGGGATAACCGTCGTTGGAGACGACTTCTGCTCCGGCAAGCCTGAATACGGCCTGTATGGTGTTGGCCATGTTATCGCGTGCACTTCCAATGGAACTGCGTTGGCTGGTTAATACCACAATCTCATTGTCACGCATCTTGATGCTGGCGAGATTGGAACTAGTCTCCACCAGCCCTTCGATGTCTTGGCTCATGGCAAGGACTCCGTTGTGAGCGGCTTGAAGCGCAAAGACGAGGTTGCAGGCTGTCTGCTTGTCGATGGCCTGAGTCTGCGGTGTCGTACTTGTCACATTGATGGCGAGGTTCTTCTCGGTCACAGAGAATTCCGTCTCCACATCTGCAGCGAAGATATTCAAATCCACTTTCACCATTTCCTTGCAGTCTGTGGGCACAGAGATGATGGCTGAAGCCTCGCGTGGAATGGCGTTGTGTAGGTTTCCACCTTGGATTTCAGAAACAAACACATCCATCTTCTGCATTTCCAGATAGAGGAAACGAGCCAGCAGTTTGTTGGCATTGGCTCTGTTTTTATTGATGTCATCGCCCGAGTGTCCACCCTGAAGGCCAGTAACGGATACTTTCATAGAGAAATAGCCCTGAGGAACGTCCACTTTGGAGTAATGGAAGGTGGCAGTGGTGTTGACACCTCCTGCACATCCCACGAAAATCTCTCCTTCGTCCTCGCTGTCGAGGTTGATGAGATACTTGCCGGTCATGAAGCCGGGCTTCATCTCGAAGGCACCGGTCAGTCCAGTTTCCTCGTCGCGGGTGAACAGGCACTCAATAGGACCGTGCTCCACGTCGTCTGCATCGAGTATGGCGAGCGCCAATGCATCTCCTATACCGCAGTCTGCACCAAGTGTGGTGCCTTTGGCCTTCATCCATTCTCCGTCGACATAGGTCTGGATAGCGTCGTGATAGAAATCAAAATCCACATCCCCATTCTTCTCGCAGACCATATCCATGTGGCCTTGCATCACCACCTTAGCACGTTTCTCCATGCCTGGTGTGGCTTCCTTGGAAATAATCACATTTCCACACTCATCTGTCTTGAAAGGAAGATTGCGCTCAGCAGCGAACTGCCGCAAGAACTCAATCATTTTCTCCTCATGTTTGGAAGGACGAGGAACCGCATTGATTTGTTTGAAGATGTCAAACACCTTCTTGGGTTGTAATTCACTCATATTATCAATGTATTAATAAATAATTAAGTCAATAAAGACGCATATCATGCGTAAACCTATTAAATAAGGTTAATTCATCATCTTAATTGGCACGGGAGACCGATAATTCAAGATGAAAGCACTAAATTTGCATTCTGTAAGCGTTGGAAACCAACAGTGATGCTTCAGTTGGCCCCTTCAACGAATAGACAAAATTATAAAAGTATGTTGAAACTTGTCATAGTTTGTGTGTTAATAATTGCAATCTGTGTGATTTTTCTCTGCACAAACATCATTTTCCGGAAGAACGGCCGATTTCCCAACACACATGTTTCGGGCAACAAGGCCATGCGCGAACGCGGCATCCGTTGTGTCCAAAGCCAAGACCTGGAGATGAGGATTGACAACCCACATGCCGTGAAAGAGAGAAAAGAACGAGAACAGACAAAACAATAACAACAATAACAATCAAAAAAATGAATTTCAAGACTACAATGAGAAACTGCCTGCTCGCATTGGCATCCGTATGCCTGCTGAGCGCTTGCAACGGCAATCAAAAAGAGAAAGAGCCTGAGGCCAAAACCACTGAAGAGGCAAAAACACAAACAGGTCTGAAGATAGCTTTCGTACAGCTCGACACCCTGACCAACCAATATCAGTACTTCATCGACCTTAACGATGCCTTCAGCAAGAAACAGGCTAACGCCGAAAGCACCATCAACCAGAAACGCAACAACTTCGCAAACCAGGTTCAGGAGTTCCAACGCAAAGCCAGCTCCAACCAATATACACAGGAGCAGTTCAACAACGAGCAAGCTCGCCTGGCAAAGCTTGAGCAAGACGTTCAAGAACTGACAGGCCGTCTGTCAGCCAGTCTCCAAGAGGAGCAGGCCAAGGAACTGCAGAACATCACCGACACCATACAGCACTTCATGAGCAGCTATGCCAAGGAGAAGGGCTACGACTACATTCTCTGCAAGAGCAGCGGCATCGACCAAGTGCTTTACGCAGCTCCCGCCTACGACGTGACCGACGAGATTGTGAAGGCGCTCAACAAGCGTTACGAAAACGACAAGAAAAAAGCTCCTGCTAAAGACAAAAAATAAATCAACTTCCACCCATAAAAAGCCGCAACGACATTGCGGCTTTTTTCGTGCCATCTGCTCATCATCACCTTCATATATGCTTGAAGTCAAGCATTATTATTCTCCCGTTTTTTCTTGTACATTTCCTTCCAATGTGCTATCTTTGCTATCGGAAGCGGGTTGTTGAGATACATGTGTCCCATTCTCAACCCCGAAGATGCTTTGGTGTAAAATGGTAGCATCTTGCTCGCTTCTTTTTTATCGCCCTTTTTCCTATTCTCGGCCGTATTGCGGTCTAATCCCGTCTTTCCGCCTTCCTCAGCCTTTACATCTGCGCCCTCAGCCTTAGGTGCTTCCCCGTTTCCACGTTTTTCAGTCTCCTCGTTTACTCGATTATCCGTTTCCTCGTTTACTCGATTATCCGTTTCCTCCTTTGTACGAGCCTCAGCCATTTCCATCAAGTTCCAAAAGAATTTTCTATCGTTTTCTTGATATTTCCGATTTCCTGTTGTACATTTGCAACGGCAGAGGCGTTAAGGACGTTGAGCTTGGGGGCTGTTTTAAGCATCTAGGCATCTGCCACCTTTTTCTTAAATCCTCTTTTTCTTGTATGGAATGAATTAAATCCATAACTTTGTAACTGACAACAGGTGCTGATGTTGGAGCTAAGGCGTTATCGCCCCGTACCGCATATGAGGCGCCTGTTTTTTCTTGTCTTTTGTGTAGGTCGTATAAACGGAATCCCTCCAAAACGGAGTTGTTTTTTCATATTGCTTGACAACAAGACGCGCTGAATACTGAGAACGGTCTATATTGACAGGGCAATAATACACTTCAATCTTATGGGTGTGGACTTGCTCATTTTCATCAAGTGGTATTTCGCCTATCTTGATAGCTTTTCTGTATCCTGTCTATGATTTCCATACATCTTACGCCAACAAAGCCGTGAACGGGGTGTCTATATCAGCAATTTATGCGACCAGTATGTTTTTTCATTAATATATTTTGATTTCTCAACATCTTTCAGTAAATTTGCAAATGGGATAGGCCGTTGGTTTACCTTCTGGCGTACCCCCACCATTCGAAGTGCTCGGCTCCATGTCGAGCACTTCGATTTTTTACTTTATCATGCCTTTTTCAGTTAAGTTCAACATACCTTTGCATGCGATTCGGAAAGAAAGAGCCGTAACCAAAACGGTCATATCGGCGCGAAAAGGTAACCCTTTCAGTGATAAGAGCAATTCCTGACAACCGATACAGATATAAGGAACAAAAGGTGTAGACTCAATTAGTAAGATAGTAATTATTGTAATAACCTTTTAAGTTTAACTATCCAAAAAGTGACAACCTTTTTCAGTGAAGGTCAATGGTCAATGGTCAATGGTCAATGTTATATAATGTCATTTCCATAAAACATTTTTGTATATAACATTGCATGGAAATACATGAAATTGCCCAAAAACCACCCTCCAACACGCATATCAATACAGATTCTGCATATCTACCCTCATTTTAACATTTAACATGAAACATTTGACACCACCACTTTTCCCCTTCTTGACCTACGAACAATAGCAACTAACAGCTAAAACCTAATCCCAATTCTGTTGTGCCCCGTTGTTCCGTCGCGTCCGCGGCGGCTCCTTTCTATCCCGCATGGATATTGTTGTTTATAGTTGTGCTAAGTTGTTTCCAATTTAACCATCCGCATGGCCAGAATGCCAGGCATTCCCTTCTCCTTTACTCCTCATCTCCTCAGAATAAAAACTGCACTCCCCCGGACACATGGCTCTATCGACTCCCCGCCCATCTCATGGGAAAGGCTACGGCTCTATCGACTCCCCGCCCCTTTTAGGGGAGGGGTGGCCTCCGGCCGGGGTGGGGTAAAGCTAAAAACTAAAAGCTAAAAACTAATTATGTCCAGTTGTGTCCAAAACAAGTCAAAGACTCTGAAGTTTCTTTATTTCTTTGTTTGGTAAAACACAAAAAAAATTGTTACTTTGCAAACAGAGAACTAACTAACAAAAAACTTCAATTCATGAATAGACGTTTACTTCCTTTACTTACTTTACTGGCATTGTTCAGTATTCATGCTTCAGCGGAGACAGATGTCTCTGCCCTATTCCTCAACAACTGGGGATTCGACAGCGATTTCAACTACACCAAATCGGAAAGCGGAAACGTGGCACAAGAAATCCTTCAAGTGCCTGGGTGGGAGATGGACATTTCCATTGACTACACCATCACCGGTGTTTATGAGTTCGGCACGAAGAAGACCTTCAACACCTATGGTGTGGTTCCTTCGGAAGGTTACGACGGCAGTGCCGGTTGTCTGGCCCTAAGTACTGGTTGGAACCAAAGTCTGATGTATTATCAAGTGGTGACCCTTCCGGCTGGCACCTACACCATCAAGTCCGCATGGTACAACGGCAGCAACCAAACCGCCGGAAGCAGTCTGGTGGGATGGATTCCTGTCTTCGGCGAGGACGTGATGTCTACCATCACAAGCTTCCCCATCGGACAATGGACGACTGACGAACAGACCTTCACGCTGACAAGAGAAAGCGACGGACTGATTCAACTGGGCTACAAAGCCGGAAGCAACAGCAGTTCAAGCAACTCCGCAAAAGTGGTGTTGGACTATGTGAAACTCTTCATGGAAGACGATGCTGCCGCATTGGATTTGGCCAAACAGAGACTTTCTGATATCATCAAAGAAGCGACCGCTCTTTATGGAGATGGAAGCGGAGCGGAAGCTGGAACACTGCTAACCGCCATCAACGGTTCACAAAACATTCTCCAATCATCAACGGTAGCTTTTGACGACATGATTACAGCCAAGATGGTCTTGGAAGCTGCTATGCAGGCATACAAAGAAGCCAATGTCTCCATTGAAAACCCGCTCGACTGGACCCACCTCATCACCAATCCGAGCTTTGAGGACACCTCCAACGGATGGACGAACGAGAACATGTCTGCACAGGTCAACAACAGTTTCAAGAAGAAAGACGGCACATACTACATGGAGAAATGGCGCTCGTCGGCTGGCATTGGCGACGCATTGCTAAGTCAGAATCTTGTCGATCTCCCCTTCGGCATCTACATCCTGAAAGCCGCCGCTCAAAACACCCTGTCAAACTCTAACCAAGCGCAGACTGGAGCGGTGATTTTCGCAGGCGACACTGAGGTGGTGGTGAGCGCAGCCGACGACTACTCACTTCAGTTCACCAACATCGATGGCACCACCACAATAGGTTTCCGCGCTGTGAACGCCAGCGGAAACTGGTTGGCTACCGACAACTTCCGCCTATACTACTGCGGTGGAGACTTGAACGACTACAAGGCTGAACTTCAGCGCCGCATCGAATCAGCAGAGGAAATGCTCCAAGCCGTCAGAAACACCAATGTGGCCAATGCCATGCAGACGGCCATCGAAAACGCCAAAACCGAACTGTCCAAGGAAACAGCTGACGGTTATCCTACGGTAGCCAAAGCGCTTTCAAACGCCATTGCCATAGCCAAGGAAAGCAATGACGCATACACGGCGTTAGACGCGGCATTAGCCATTGCCGAGACGGCCTACGACGCCACAAAGAACGAAGCCGAAGCATTCAAGAGCGTCATCGACAACGCCAAAGCCATCGCACAAAGCACCGAAAGCAGTAACAAAGACCTCGCTGACGCGGTAAAAGCACTGACCGACGCACAAATGGCTTTCAACATCGCCAATGCCACTGGCAAAGAACCTGTGGTGAAGACACTGGCTGTAATTCAAGGCGCAACCCGACTTTTCGTCCGTCTGAACTGCACAACCGGCGGTCTGAAAGAACTGGGATTCTGCTGGAGCACAGAACCTGAACCCACCATCTACGACCATAGAACCACTACCTACTACAGCAACAACGGCAACATCTACTACGCCGACACTGACGTGAACGACGCCACAGTCTATTACGTGCGTGCTTACGCCATCTCAAGCGGTTATGCTGTAGGTTACGGCGATGTGATGAAAGTGGCTACCCTGCCCAAGGGTACCATCAGATGGAGTTACGACAACGGTGCAGACGCTGCAGCTAACGCACGTATCAACGCAGCGGTGAAAGGGGCTGTCGATATCTGGAATTCCGTGACAAGCATCGACGGTTTCAGCACTAGCGTTCATTACGGTTCCGGCACTCCTACTGCAGACTGCAGTTATGGAGGATGGATGCGCATTGGACCTAACGCCTCCTATCAGGCTATAGGAACGGTGATGCACGAAATGGCTCACGGTATCGGTGTGGGTACCCACAACAACTGGTCCAACAGCAGCATCTACCGAGAAAACACAAGCCGTGGTTATTGGAACGGCGCACGAGTGGACCGTGTGCTGCAATTCTTGGAAAACAGTAGCACCGCACGTCTAACAGGTGACAACACACACATGTGGCCATACGGCATTAACGGGGCGCAAGAGGACAACCACACAATGATTCTCTACTATGCCAACGGACTTATCGTGGAAGCACTTGGCGAAGACAACCTGCCACCTACCGACGGTGCTTTCGCCACTCCAGCCTACACCTTCGTACAAGACGATGACACAAAATACTACATCAAGAATGAGGGTGACAACCGTGGACTGAAGACATCTTATCTGTGGATGAATAACGCCAACCGCTTGCGTTGGATGGAAACGACAAGTGAGGACGCCATGAGCAACGACTCCTGTGCTTGGTACATACATTACAACCCCGTCACCTGCTACTACACATTCACCAATGCTGGAACAGGTCGCACCATCACCTACTCCAACAACCTTTCCACCTCTGACAACCCGAATGCAACCGCTGCCAGATTCCAACTGCTACCTGCACGCGCTACAGTCAAGACTGGCAAATACACTTTCGCCGCTCAATCATACTGGATTGTCTCGCCAACGAGCAGGAACGCACTCTGTGGCAACGCGGCTGGTTCGGTAGGCACAGTGGCATTCAACCATGCCAACTCCTCTAACACCCAACGCTGGCTCATCATGACTGCTGACGAGGTGAAGGCTTTCGGTGAGGCCATTGGCGACGAGGCGGTATCGGTGAAGACACCTTTAGCCAACGATGAAGCCAGTCTCAACGTCCTTGGCGGAAAAGGAAACATCACAGTGAGTGCCAACGGGAAGGGACAGAAACTGAATGTCCTATCTCTTGACGGCAGGTTGATTGAGACCATCTATGTGCAGTCGAACAGCAGCGCTGAAATCAATCTACCCAGTGGTGTCTATATCATAGGGAATCAAAAAGTAGTGGTGAGATAATTGAGTCACATACAAAATGAGAATGAAGCCCCGGTAGAGAAAACTCTCGGGGCTTCATTGCGTACGGATTGCAGGAATCACTCAGTTTTTGAACAACAAGCCCTTCATCTACTGCTCGGTATTTCTCATTCTATTTCTACCCGAAAGATGAACCAACTGCAACAACACCGTCCATCCTGCGACTGCATAAAGTGACTGCGCAAAAATACAAAAAAAGCGACAAAAAGGGGGCAAATCCACGACAAAAACAGAATTATACCTCAAAAAGGCTTATAATTGGAAATAATGTTGTAACTTTGGCAATTATATAAAAAGAAACCAATCATCCATAGGTAAAAACAATAATGGAAGAAGTCGAATTAGACAACATATTATACTACATAGACGAAGACAACCGAACAGCCATAGTCTATCGCATGATTGACCGCGAATACGAAGGCGATGTGGAGATTCCTCAATGCATTTGGGATGACGGTCACATGTATGAGGTAAGAGAGATTGCCGACTTTGCATTCGATGGTTGCGAAGGATTGGAGTCAATTATTATTCCCGATGGAGTACACCGCATTGGCGACTCATCCTTCTGCGGTTGTTCCGAACTGAAAGAGATAGATATACCTCCCAGTGTGCGTGAAATAGGCAAACGGGCTTTCGAGGACTGCGGCAGCCTGACCTCTATCAATGTTGACCGCAACAACAAGTATTTCTGTGACATCGATGGTGTGCTTTTCAACAAGACCCAAGACACCCTCATCGATTTTCCTTACGCACGTGGCGGCGATTATGATGTACCCGACGGAGTGTTGAGGATTGGTGACAACGCATTCGCAGGGTGTGAGGACCTGAATCATGTCTACATCTCTGAAAGCGTGGTGGAGATAGGCGACCATGCCTTCAGCCACAACCTGAGTCTACGTCGGGTGAAAATGCCCGACAGCATGCTCTATATCCAAGACAATGCTTTCGACGACTGTCAGAAATTGCGGAGCATCGAAACCTACCGCTCAAGTCTTTCCTCCGATGACGACAGCATTCCGAGAGAGATAGGCGCTTCTGCCTTCCGATTCTGCTCTTCTCTTGAGCGTCTTGACATTCCAAAAAACATAGAATATGTTGGCGATTTCGCTTTCTCCGATTGCACCGACTTGGAGGAGATTGTACTTCCCGCCACAGTCTCTGAGATTGGAGAATGCGCTTTCAACAACTGCAGCCGATTACGGACCGCAGTGATTCCAAAGATAGTTGAGAACGACCTTTTGATGTTCAGTGGTTGCACCAGACTCAAACACATCAAGAGAATATAGTTTCTTGTCATGTTGTCCATGATGGGCATAGTATTCATCTTCAGTACCTCCCTTTCCGAGTGATGTATTTCCATTGGAGGAAAGGAGGCCTAAATAAAGCAAGAATATGGAGACAAACAACAAAGAACAGATATTAGTGAGAATCACAGGCCAGGACCGCCCAGGTCTGACCGCTTCGATAATGGGCATACTTGCCAAATACGATGTGGAGATTCTCGACATCGGCCAAGCCGACATCCACAGCACTCTTTCGCTGGGTATCCTCATCAGGGTTCTAGAGGACCACTCAGGTCAGGTGATGAAAGAACTGCTCTTTAAGACAACAGAACTAGGTGTGAACATTGGCTTCTCCCCTGTCACCGACGATGAGTACGAGGCTTGGGTGGAACGACAAGGAAAAAACAGATACATCCTGACGATTCTAGGACGTAAACTCTCGGCTAGCAAGATAGAAGCTGCAACTAAAGTCATCACGAACCAGGGACTGAACATCGACTCCATCCTCCGTTTGACTGGCCGCACCTCTATCAAGAATCCACAGAAACATGTCCGTGCCTGCATCCAGTTTTCTTTGCGTGGCACACCAAAAGACCGCAAGGAACTGCAAGCCAGCCTGATGAAACTGTCATCAGAGATGGAGATGGACTTCTCGTTCCAATTGGACAACATGTACCGCAGAATGCGTCGTCTGATTTGCTTCGATATGGACTCGACGCTGATTCAGACTGAGGTGATTGACGAGTTGGCCATGCGAGCTGGCGTGGGCGACAAAGTGAAAGCCATCACGGAACGCGCTATGAGAGGAGAGATTGACTTCAAAGAGAGTTTCACCGAGCGTGTATCACTTCTCAAGGGATTGGATGTCAGCGTGATGAAAGAGATAGCAGAGAACCTTCCCATCACAGAGGGAGTTGACCGCTTGATGTACGTGCTGAAACGTTACGGCTACAAGATAGCCATTCTGTCGGGTGGTTTCACCTATTTCGGCGAGTACCTTCAGCAACGCTACGGCATCGACTATGTATACGCCAATGAACTGGAAATAGACGAGAACGGAAAACTCACCGGCCATTATGTGGGTGAGATTGTCGACGGACGAAGGAAAGCAGAGTTACTGAAACTAATCGCACAGGTGGAGAAGGTGGACATCGCCCAAACCATCGCCGTGGGTGACGGAGCCAACGACTTGCCCATGCTGTCGGAAGCAGGACTCGGCATTGCCTTCCACGCCAAACCCAGAGTGGTGGCCAACGCACAGCAATCCATCAACACCATCGGCCTTGACGGTGTACTCTACTTCTTGGGATTCAAGGACTCCTACCTTGATGAGAAAGGGCGCAACTAAATTCTATAATCAACTACCATAGGGACGTGATTGTCGCATCTCCAAGATTTCGGCAACACACATCCGTACCCAAACATTAAAAATCTATTTGTAACGTAAAGCATGCCAATCAAAGTACAAGATAAACTACCGGCGATAGAACAGCTGAAGAAAGAGAATATCTTCGTCATGAACGACAGCCGTGCCCAAAGCCAGGATATCCGTCCGTTGCGTATCGCCATCCTCAACCTGATGCCTATCAAAGTGACAACAGAGAACGACTTTGTACGCCTGTTGTCGAACACCCCTTTGCAGTTGGAGATAGAATTCATGAAACTCCGAAGCCACATCTCCAAGAACACATCCGCAGAACACATGGAGATGTTCTACCGCTACTTCGACGAGATGCGCCACGACAAATACGACGGTCTGATTGTCACTGGTGCCCCATTGGAACAGATTGACTACGAGCAAGTAACTTATTGGAAAGAGTTGAGTGAGGTCTTCGATTGGTCGCGCAAGAACGTGACCTCCACCATGTTCATCTGCTGGGCAGCACAAGCCGCTCTCTACCACTTCTATGGCGTTCCCAAATACTCCACCCACAACAAGGTGTTCGGCATTTTCGAGCATCATGCCTTAGAACCTCAACTCCCCATCTTCCGCGGTTTCGATGACGTGTATTATGTGCCCCATAGCCGACATTCGGAAGTGCGACGCGAGGACATTGAAAAAGTGCCGGAACTGCGCATTATCTCCGAAAGCGAGGACGCGGGCGTGCACATGGTGATTGAACGCAATGGACGCGAGTTTTACTGCACTGGACATGCCGAATATTCCCCATATACACTTGACGGCGAATACAAACGCGACCTGGCAAAACGCCTCCCCATCAAGATGCCTAAGAACTACTACAAGGACGACAATCCGCGCAAGGGACCGTTGGTACGCTGGCGTGGACATGCCAACCTACTGTTCTCCAACTGGCTCAACTATTATGTCTATCAAGAGACACCATACGACATCAATACCATTGAGTAATTGAGTAAACGCCCCAAAAGGCTGAAAGCAAGATGAGAAGAATAGAATTGCTATCGCCCGCCAAGGATCTGGAATGCGGCATCGAGGCTATACGCCACGGTGCCGACGCAGTCTATATAGGTGCCCCTCGCTATGGGGCGAGATCGGCTGCCGGCAACAGCGTTGACGACATTGCACAATTGGTGGAATACGCACATTTCTATAAAGCCCGTGTCTATGTCACTGTCAACACCATCCTCCATGATGAGGAACTCGATGACGTGAGGCAATTAATCAACGACTTGTACGCCATCCATGTGGATGCCTTGATTGTGCAGGATATGGGCATCTTAAGTTTGGACCTCCCTCCCATTTCCCTTCATGCCAGCACCCAGATGGACAACCGCTCGAGCGAGAAAGTGGGATTTCTCAGCAGTGTGGGCTTTGACCAAGTAGTCCTTGCCCGCGAGTTGTCCTTGAACGAAATACGACGAATTCACAACCAGCATCCTGACGTGGCTCTTGAGGTGTTTGTTCATGGTGCTTTGTGCGTCAGTTACAGCGGTCAATGCTATATGAGCGAGGCCTGTTTCAACCGTAGTGCCAACCGGGGTGAATGTTCACAAGTCTGCAGGATGGAATTCGACCTTGAGGATGACTTTGGCACCAAGATTGTACGTGGCAAGCATCTGCTTTCACTCAAAGACATGAACCAGTTGGACGCTCTGGAAGACTTGCTGGACGCTGGTGTCACTTCCTTTAAGATTGAAGGCAGACTGAAAGATGTGGACTACGTGAAAAACGTTACAGCAGCATACAGCCAACGTCTTAACGAGATTGTATCAAAGCATCGTGATACTTATGAGCGTACATCCATCGGTCATGTGGAATTAACTTTCACGCCAGATGTGCGCAAAAGTTTCAATCGCGGTTTCACCCATTACTTTCTCTATGGACGCAATGCCGACATCTTCAGTTTCGACACCCCCAAAGCAATGGGCGAACCTGTAGGAAGAGTGAAAGAGGTGTTTACCAACTGCTTCACAACTACTGACGGACCGGAACTGCACAATGGTGACGGACTTTGCTTCATCGACTCCAACGGCCGTCTTCAAGGATTTCGTCTCAACAAGTCGGACAATGGTCGGCATTATCCCTTGGAGATGCCGCGCAGTATGATGCGTGGGCTTGAACTTTACCGCAACTTCGACCAGCAATTCGACAAATTACTCCATGCCACATCAGCCACCCGCAGCATATTGGTGGATATCAGCATCACCGACACTGACAACGGTTTTCGCCTGACAATGACTGATGAAGACGGCATCACAACCAGCCTGGACCACACAATGGAAAAAGAACTGGCTCACACCCACCAGTCCGATAATATACGCTTGCAGCTGTCGAAACTGGGCGGTACGGGATTCGCAGTCAGGAAAGTGGAGAACCACCTGAGCAAGAACTGGTTCATCCCCAGTTCTATCCTAAGCGACTGCCGTAGGACGCTCGTTTCGCAATTGACGGCCTCGCGCATGGAGTACTACCCTCTTCTCCATCACGACCACAAAACTGAGCTTAATCAGCTTTCATCACGTTTCAGCAAAGAATCACATTTAGGGTACACTTACAACGTGATGAACGAAAAGGCTGAGGACTTCTACCACCGTCATGGCGCCACCCATGTGGACAAGGCATTCGAGCTCAACCATCATCAGAAAGCGGCTTTGATGACTTGCAAACACTGCATCCGCTACAGCCTGGGGTGGTGTCCTACCATCCACCACAAGTCTTCGCCCTACCCCCAGCCCTTGCATCTCCGACTTGCCAACGGCATGAGTTTCCAGTTGGACTTCAATTGCAACAAATGCCAGATGACCATCTATTCTGAAGACCGGAAAACTATAGCGCCCAACAAGAAATTACCCAAAAGCCGTAGATAACCCACCTGCCAAGAAGATGAAAAAGAGTATCGCCCGTCATTTCATACTGTCGCTCATGCTGTTGCTGGTCGTCATCTCATCGTGCACCCAGCCCAGCAGGCCAATGGCATCAACTCCGCTCAACGACACCGACACCATCATCGCCAAGGTGATGAGCGATTCTGGCGAGGCTGTCATATCGCGTTTGACTCCCAAGCAGATTGACTCGCTGAATTTCCGCATCATCCACCACTACAGCGAGAATTTCAACTTCCTGGTAAAAGCCGACTCTTTGATGCTCGTCCCTATGCTGGAAGACTTGGAGATTGACACCCAGTACATCTACCATGACGAAGTGATTGTGGTGGCCAACCACACCATAGTCCATAGCGACTCCATTGACAGCGTCTGGGTAAAAGTGGCCAGCGACCGATTAGCTCTTGGATGGATCAGGGAGAAAGACCTACTAAAAGGTGTGGTACCCGACGACCTCATCTCCATCATGATAGATACCTTGAGCAACAGCCGCGTGATTTGGATGATTGGTCTGCTGGGACTTGGAGTGGTTGCTTTTCTGATTCAGAAGGGCAGACGCCGCAAGTTGCTCCTGCTTCAACACGACCAAATGGATAGTTTCTATCCTGTTCTGTTTCTGATTCTGATATCATTGATGGCCACTGTCTATGCCACCATACAGAACTATATGCCATGGTACTGGCAGGAGTTCTACTACCATCCATCACTCAATCCATCAGTACTACCCTTTAACCTTGCAGTACTTGTGACCATCGTATGGGCGGTCTTAGCCGTGTTCCTCGCCACCATTGATGACATCCACCACTGCTTCAGCATAGCCGACAGTATTTACTGTATCCTGGAACTGCTGGCTTTCGGAATGTTGGTTTATCTAGTTTTCAGTTGGACCACACTCATCTTCATCGGATACATCTTGCTCCCCTTCTTTATCTTCGGCTGTATCTACTACTATGTGAAGCGAATTCGTCGGCGCTACAAGTGCGGCAAATGTGGAAAACGAATCCACAGCAAAGGCAAATGCCCTTACTGTGGATCCGAGAATAAGTGATTATAACTTGAAGTGACGGTAAAACCGACACCTACAAAGAGAGCGAACTCACCTTCAAAGGTCTAAGTTCGCGTTATCCCTTGATGACATGCGTGGCAACCGCCCTGTTGTATTCCATCGAGGCGGTGTTTTCCAACACATTGGCCTTTGCTGAGATATTATCCACGAAACTAACGATTTGAGCCTCCTGGGTGCAAGGCACTACAGGTGCTCCAAATTCAAGTTGCCCGTGGTGTGCAAGCACACAATGGACAATACGCTCTATCTCCTTGCCATCCACATTATTCTCTTTGAGTAAGTTGTTGAGCCTGTAAGCGGAGATATAGACGTGTCCGAGGAGGTACATATGCTCTGTTGTGTTGATTGTGCCATCTCCAGTCATCGAGTATTCAGCGATTTTTCCCCAGTCGTGAAACAAGATGGCCAACACGCACCGTTCGATTTTTATCGGGTAAGGCATGACGGGATACATTCCAAGGAGCAAATGGAGCATCTCGTATGTATGGTTGGCCAGTCCTCCCTTGAAGGCATGATGAACATTGGCCGCAGCTGGCACCGTCTTGTACTTCTCATAAAGCTCGTCCCTCTGGCCTTGGATGATGCTTATCAGTTTCTCGTCACTGCAGAAAGCGACAAGCTTGTCAAGGCAATCGTCCCATAGTTCCTTTTTCACCACATGGGGTAACAAGACGTAAAGAGGGTCGTCTTCAGGCGCATCGCCCAGCAGTCTCATATCCTGACCAGCCGCGGACTTATTGTTGCCGTTCTCGCGTATGGCATAAAACGAGACCTTCTGTCCTACTTTCGGCCCTGAGGTTTCTGGTACATCCCATACGGCAAGTTCAAATTTGTCGGTCGAAGATGCGGCTATTTGGAGTTTGCAGAATGGCGCCCCTTTGGTTGTTGTGCCATTCGTCCTTGTCAAAACGATATATTCCTTCATTGAGTGATTATTCGATACAGAGTTTATATTAAAGATGAGGTGCGGCATGAAAGCCACACCTCCTACATTATTTCACATTGAGATGCACCTCCATGGTTGCCCTGTAGGTCTTGTCGTCCTTGGTGTATTCGAAAGCGTGCCGAATGGTGTAGGTCTTACCAGAGGAAAGACGTCCTGGATACTGTCCTACATAGCAGCCATAACTGTCGGGATACCACTCTGCGAAGACGTTAGCCGACCCTCCATAGTCGCACACATTTCCTGAAGATGTGAACCAATGACCATATTTACGGTCGGAAGAGGTGGAATTGATATCGGAACTGGTTGTGGTAAGAGGAGTGAAAACATACCTGCCATTGGTATTGAACGCTCCGAATCTCGGGTTGGCAGAAGCCTGAGCCTTAACGGTCTTGAGTTGTTGAGTCGTCAGACCAAGCGCCTCACTGATGGCATCGGTGTCGTACTGTACCCTAACAGAGGAATAACTGCTGGCATCGCGGGCAATGCTGGCCTCTATGACAACAGTGGTGTCGTGGCGCTGGTAATCCTCTGGGAAGTCAGCCTCAGTGAAAATGCGGTTGGCACCGTATGCCCCACATCCTGAGAAAGTGACTTGGTAGGGCCACTGCTCATCGTTGGAAGGGTCATCGTCCCATGGATGGTGCCAGTGGATAGTCGGAGCTCCTGTCACCACGAACCAAGCCTGCTTGGTGTCGGCTGGCAGTTCCATCTCGGCTGTTCCCTCCTTCTCGCTATACATCTGCCCATACTGACGACTACCGTCGTTGAGCAAGGCCACAAAACCATATCTCCATCCTGCCCTGAGGGAATTGATAGCACGGAATCCCTTGGCACCTACAACGCCCTTGAAATCACACTTCACTGTGGTTCCTGGCACAAATCCTTTGAGTTGTATGACGTTCATACCATAGTTCTGGGGACAGTTGCTGGCATCGACCTCGAAGGTCTTTCCTTCCACCTGATGGAGGGATGTGGAGAAAGCGTTCTGGTAAGCCTTTCCTCTGTCGCGGATGCCGTCGATGTCCCATGTGACAGCACGACAGGCATAATCGAAGAATATCTTGTTGAACTCGTCCTGGCTGACATTGTTCATGCGCTTGAAGGTTTCGACAACATCCTCAGGGAACTTAGATTCCCTCCAGAGGTTTCCGATGAACTTCTCACCATAGAGCTGGCACCAATAGTCCTGAATGAAGAAGTTGGCATAACGCCAGTCCTCGTGCATGATATTCTTATAAGCATTGGCAATGCTCTCACCATAATAACTGTTGGTAAACTGTTGCTCTGGATACACTTTGAAACCTTGCCATTGTGCACAGGATTCCCACCATGCGCATCCACCACTGCCGTTATTGCCGAATCCCCATCTCCAACCATGATTGGTGCCAAGGTCGCAGCTGACAAGATACTGGAAAGAGTGGCCGATTTCATGTGCGATGGTATGTCCACCACTTGCTTCAAGAGCCCAAGGCGTACACCACAATGCTCCGATTTTGTCATCGTAGCCAGAACCAGTAGCCAACCATTCGGTAGAGTAGTTGACAAAGATTTCTATTTTGTACTTATCTGTGCTCCTTGACTGACCTGGAATGATGAATCCAAGCCTATTGGCATAAAAATCAAACAACATTTCGGCTCTCCTTAACACAAGATCCACATCAAGACGGATGCTTGAGGTCTTCGGATTAGTACCAAAACCTTTCTCCCAGAAAACGATGAAATGCTCAGATTCCTTGCTGCGTTTGAAACACCAACGGCTGTTTTCATTGTTGAAGTCCATGCTACTGAACTCATTGGGTTTGTAGATGATAAGTCCTGGGTTAGTGAACTGATAGACGCCATCTGTCTTATAGGTCTTGATGGTGTATCCCATCTTCAACGAGTCGGAATACATGCGCATCTGGTTGGTCCTGAACTCCACCGAATCGATGTTCTTCAGACTATATTCTTGGTTCTCCGCAAAACGGTCATCGGGTTTGAACCATATACTTTCCTGGGCTTGGACACCCCCCATCGACAAGAGCATCGCACAAACCAAGCCCGCTTTCTTGAAAAAGTCAATTCTCATAAGGATTAAATGATAATAAGAAAGGAAATGACAACACCACTCCTTTCTCGATGATTAGACATTACTTTTTCTTGTTGAATTTGAAACTGGTTTTCCCAACTTTCACCACATAGTTTCCAGCAGGCAGTTTGCTGATGCCTACGGCTGTCACGTCACCGATAGTACTGATATCCACATTCTGCTCTACCCCATTGATGCCGTAAACCTTCACTTCCTTGCTTGTTGTTCCTATATACAATGTCTCCCCCTGCATCTTGAAGGATGAACTGGAGTCCTGAAGTTGGGAAACACCTGATGGATCATCAGTGTTTGAGATATAGAAACTCACGATGTCGGAGATTTGATACGTGTCGGAATTCACGGTGACGGTTCCGTTGCTGAAGGTCATGACAGGATTGCTTCCTCCTCCAATCAAATAATAGACTTGTGTTCCATCCGATAGGGTGAATACCACGCTCTTGGCGCTAATGCTTCCTGTAATCAAGGCGAACGCCATCAAGATAATAAGTTTTAACTTCTTCATATTAGTTCTCATTTTGTTTGTTGTTGCACATTATTTTGTAATTCAACTTGTGAAGGAGAAGAAGAGACTTAACTCATAAAGAAAGTCTTTCTATCTGGCCTCATCAGTTCCATAACATGTCAAAAAGTCGTTGATGTGACATCAACAGCATTTCAGACATGTCAGTTTTGTTCATTTTATTCTTGGTAAAATGAACTCGTTGAGTTGGTCCACAATGCTTTGCATTCCTTTCACTGACGGGTGTCCGTCCTGCTTCTCTATGTCGTGAAGAACGATGCAAGGCAATCCATAGCGACTGAGTATGGTTTTGGCTGACTCATTGATTTCTTCCTTGAGTTCAGAATTGAGCACAAAGAATATCTTGCTTTTCTTGTAATGCTTCTTCATATAGCGGCACATATACGCCATGGCGGGGCGGAAGGCGTACAAGTCTTGCTTCTTGATTTTCTTATACTTGTACTCTCCTATGGGTGAACCTGCCCATGAGTCGTTGGTGGCTCCGAAAATGATGATGATGTCGGGTTTGCCGAGGTTGTCCATTCTTGTAGTGAACGAGCGGTAAGTGTAGTCCTCTTTGTTATACCCCGTGTTGCTGATGGTGGAACCCGAATAAGAGTTATTCCGTTCGAGCGTGAATCCGTTCTCATTGACAAACTTATAGACCCATGATTGTTCGAGTTGGTGAACGTCATTGCCATCCCAGTCGAGCGGGTACCAAAGTTCATTGGTGTCGGGGGTGACATATCCTTTGAAGGTGCTGTAAGAATCACCTAGCACAGACACTTTCTGTGCCATCGCTTGGTTAAGCACTACAATCAAGGCGAGAAATGCAAAGTATCTTCTCATAGTCTTTTATTACTTTTGTTGTGAGGATAAGTTGAGACTACAAATTTACAAAAGATTTGAAGATTAGGCACCATCTTGACTAATGTTTTTTTAAAAATGTTTAAATGGTAATAGTGGATTGTTAAATATCAATATTTCCATGGAGAAAGTTTGGGCACCAATCGTAATAACAGTAACTTTGCAGTAACCTAAAAAAGAAAAAAGCTATTTTTTTCATGACGATTATGAGAAGGAGCATATCTGTTATTTGTACATGGATAGTTCTCTTATTTCTAATTGTGTCCTCCACCTCTTGTGCTACAATATTCTGCGGTACACGTCCAAACATTTATATTGAAGGTGATGTTGATGAACCTGTAACCATCGTCAGCAGTTATGGTGAATGGAAAGACGTAGAATTGCCTACAACAGTAAAGGTGAGACGACATCAACTTGAAGGTCAACGTATCCAAATCAGTTCAGCACATCACACTTTCGATGATATCGTACTTCAGAAGACTTTCAACGAAGTGTCATTATTCAGCTTTGCTGTTGACCTACCCTTTGTTGTTGATCTTTTGACAAACGCTGTAAGCAAGCCCAAATACAATAATTTCCACATTTTCCCCAAAGACAGTCTTGAGAATGGAGATTCTGTACGGATGACAGTTCCAACGACCACAATCACTGCTTCTCGAAAGAAACAGACTGAATTGTTGCCAATGAAATACCCTCGGCATGAAATTACTGTTAGTCTTGGTTTAGGCCGTAACCAAGCAGATCATTTGCGGGATAGTTTCAGTAAACCTTTCATCAATCGTTATCACTTAGAAGAAGACAACTGGATTCATGACTTCTTCGGTAAATCTTACAAAACTACAAAAGTGGATTATCACTACCGTTTCAACAGGAAATGGGAGATGGGCGCCATGGTGGCATGGGGTTGGTCATCAGAAAATTACAAATATACTATATACGAAACTCCTATCAATGAACTATCCAGTAGTGATAAAAATCAACCGAAAGTACTTGGTCAGAACTGTGGTTATCAGAAAAGCAACACTTTTTCATTTGCACCATCAGTAAGGTACACCTGGTATGAGGTTCCAAAATTTCGCGTATATTCGCGTGTTGCGCTGGGAATGATGCGCCATCATATCAGATTTGATACAGAACAATGGGAGGGAACAGAAAATGTCCCGTTGACTACACTCATCAACAATAGTAGTAATACACAGACAAGATGGCGTATGGCATATCAGATTTCGCCTTTGGGTATTAGTTTTGGTAAACCATCTCGCTGGATAAACTTAGAAGTGGGTTATGGTTTCCTTGGTGTAGTAAATTTTGGATACAGTTTTTGTTTTTAGAATACAGTGACACTATGTCACACCGTAGTCATAAAAAAACACTGGAGGTACTCACGTATCCCCAGTGCACCCAAAAATCTAATTCTGTTACTATTACTAACTGTATGATAAAACATTGTTTAAATGTTTGACCATGCAAATATAATAAGGTTTAATTAAAAATGCAATTATTTATCTGTTTTTTTTATGCTTTTTACCTGATTTGGCATTAATTTTGCAGAAATTTATATGAAAACGTGAGTTTTTGACCCATTTCGAACTAAAAAGCAAGGATAAAACGACAATTATATATTACCAAACGATAAATTAAAAGGAAAGAACAATGAGAATTAGACAAATACCAGTGCTTTTACTCACTGGTTATTTAGGCAGTGGAAAAACCACATTACTGAACCGCATTCTTTCGAATAAGAAAGGAATCAAGTTTGCTGTTATCGTTAACGACATAGGAGAGGTAAATATTGATGCCGACTTGATAGAAAAAGGAGGCATCGTTGGACAGAAAGACGACAGTCTGGTGGCCTTGCAGAACGGCTGCATCTGCTGCACGCTAAAGATGAACTTGGTAGCGCAGTTGCGCGACATCACCGACATGAAACGCTTCGACTACATCGTGATTGAAGCGAGCGGTATATGCGAGCCTGGTCCTATTGCACAAACAATCTGCTCACTCCCATCGATGGGTATGGACTACTGCAAGAACGGTATTCCTGTACTCGACTGCATCGTGACTGTGGTGGATGCCCTTCGCATGAAAGACGAATTCGGCAGTGGCAATGACTTGATGAAGAATGACATCGGAGAAGAAGACATTGAGAACCTTGTGATTCAACAAATTGAATTCTGCAACATCATCTTGCTGAACAAGGCTTCAGAAGTGGAGCGTAAGGATTTGGAGCATATCCGCCAGATTATCCGAGCCATCCAGCCTAAGGCAAAAATTATAGACTGCGACTATTGCGATGTGGACCTCGACCGCATTGTCAATACGAATATGTTCGACTTCGATGCTGTGGCAACTTCAGCAGCATGGATACAAGAAATGGACAAACCGTCTGAGGAACTGAACAAGGACGAAGACGAACATGAGCATCACCACCATCACCATGACGATGACGATGATGATGACGACGAGCATGAGCATCACCACCACCATCATGACGACGATGATGATGACGACGATGAACATGAGCACCACCATCACCATGACGACGATGATGACGACGAACATGAGCATGGACATCACCATCACCACCACCATCACCATCATCATCATGATGGCGGCGAAGTGGAGGAATATGGTATCGGCACCTATGTCTATTTCCGTCGCAAGCCATTGGACTTGACTTTGTTTGACGATTTTGTGGCTCGCCGTTGGCCAAAGAATGTAATACGCGCCAAAGGCATCTGCTACTTCAAGAGCGACTATGACATCTGCTATGTCTTCGAGCAAGCAGGCAAACAAGTCCAACTCAGGAATGCAGGTCAATGGTACGCCACTATGCCCAAGCCTGAACTAGAGTATTTTCTGAGCCAGAATCCCGACGCCGCCCGCGACTGGGACGATCATTATGGCGACCGTATGCAGAAACTGGTCTTCATAGGTCAGCATCTCGACAAAGACTACATTGAGCGTGAACTCGATGCTTGCTTAGAGAAATAACCTGAATTCGGCTGTTTATAAACAAGTAGGCCATGGACACCATGACTAAGGCACAACGCAGGAAGTGTATGCAAAGCATTCACTCAAAGGACACCCGTCCGGAGATGATTGTGCGCAAGTTCCTGTTCAGTCATGGCTATCGCTACCGCTTACACGTGAAAACGCTACCGGGGCATCCCGACATCGTGATGCGCCGGTGGCGTACTATTATATTAGTAAACGGTTGTTTTTGGCATGGTCATACCGACTGTACCATGTTCCGGATGCCACGCAGTAATGTGGACTTCTGGAAAGCGAAAATTGAGCGCAACCGTTTACGTGACCTTCGCGACCGCCTGGCTCTGCGCGACATGGGTTGGCACGTAATCACGCTATGGGAATGTCAGCTCAAACCCAAAGTTCGTGAGGAGAACCTCCAAGGCTTGCTCTATACACTCAACAAGATTGCTCTTGACGACATGCGCCATGGCGACTATCAACCATATTCTTTCCCAGAGGAAGAAACTCCTATGGTGGCTGCGGAAGATGAGTTTGGGGTTTAGACATTAGAATGGTAATGGCCATAAGGCTTTAAGAACTTTAATCTAAAAGGGAAAAAAAGAAAAAAGTTATCAAAACAGCAAAAAAACTGACTTTTTTCTTGGAATTTGAAAAAATAGTGCTAATTTTGCACACGAAAAAGAAAAGACTGTATATGAACAAAACTTTTGCTGCATACTATTATTCTTTTTACTTTTACTTTAGCAATAAAGAAGAGCGGGATAATGTATGTGCATAGTCAAATAAGATAACGCATCAAGAATAACAATACAATTACATGAATCCCGCTCAACAGGCGGGATTTTTTATTTCTGTGCGGAAGGAAGAGACATCATCAGATTTCAAACAACACAAACACAAAATAAAACACTAAAAATGAGAAAAGTTGCGATACAAGGCATTGTCGGTTCATATCATGATATAGCCGCCCATAAATTCTTCGGAGAAGAGGAAATCGAATTAGTCTGCTGCGACACATTCGAGGACGTCTTCAAAGAAATGCACCAGGACAGCAACGTGATTGGCATGATTGCTATCGAGAACACGATCGCGGGCAGTTTGCTCCACAACTATGAGTTGTTGCGCGAAAGCGGTATGTCGATAGTCGGCGAACACAAACTGCGTATCTCTCACAGTATTCTATGCTTGCCTGAAGACGATTGGGATGACATTCAGGAAGTGAACAGTCATCCTGTGGCGTTTATGCAATGTCGCGACTTTCTCAACCGTCATCCAGAAATGAAGATAGTGGAAGCCAACGACACTGCGGGAAGCGCTGAGTTAATCAGCCGTAAGCAACTGCATGGTCATGCCGCTATTTGCTCCAAATTCGCTGCCCCCATCTATGGCATGAAAGTGTTGGAAGAAGGCATAGAGACAAATAAGCACAACTTCACCCGTTTTCTTGTGATTAGTGACCCATGGCTGGCTGACAGTATCTGCATGCCCAACAAGTCTAACAAGGCCAGTATCGTGTTCAGCCTCCCACATTCTGAAGGCAGTCTATCGCAAGTGCTCTCTATTTTCTCATTCTACCGAATCAACCTTACTAAAATTCAGTCATTACCCATCATTGGGAGGGAATGGGAATACATGTTTTATGTTGATGTCACCTATGACGACTACACTCGATACCGTCAATCAATTGACGCAACCCGACCACTGACAAAACAATTCAAAATATTAGGAGAATACAAAGATGGAAAATCAAGTTTATAACACCGCGATTCAACCCGCCGACCGCATCCGCACGGTCAAAGAATACTATTTCAGCACCAAACTGAAGGAGATAGCACGTTTGAATGCCGAAGGGAAAGACATCATTAGTCTGGCCATTGGCAGTCCCGACATGCCTCCCTCATCCGAGACAATAGAAAAACTATGTGAAGTGGCACGCAACCCAGAAGCCCACGGCTACCAGCCCACAGTGGGAACACCAGAACTCCGCAAGGCTATGGCCGGTTTTTACAAACGGTGGTATGATGTGGACCTCGACCCCGCCTCTGAGATTCAGCCGCTGATAGGCTCGAAAGAGGGAATCCTTCATGTGACCCTTGCACTTGCCAACCCAGGTGACAAGGTGTTGGTGCCGAATCCTGGTTACCCAACCTACACTTCTCTCAGTCGATTGCTAGGCCAAGAGGTTGTTTATTACAATCTTAAGGAAGAGAACGGATGGCAACCCGACTTCGCCGAACTGGAATCGATGGACTTGAGCGGAGTGAAGTTGATGTGGACCAACTATCCTCACATGCCGACAGGTGGACGAGCCACCCGTGAGTTATATGCCCGCATCGTAGATTTCGCCCGTCGTCACAATATTGTTGTAGTCAACGACAACCCCTACAGTTTCATCTTGAACGAAGGCGAGCGTCTGAGCATCCTACAAGTGCCCCATGCCAAGGAATGGTGCATTGAGTTCAACTCCATGAGTAAGAGCTACAACATGCCAGGCTGGCGTATCGGTATGCTCGCCACCAACTCCACCATCGTGAACTGGATACTGCGCGTGAAGAGCAACATTGATTCAGGAACCTTCCGCGCCCTTCAACTGGCCGCAGTCAAAGCATACGACAACAGTGACGAATGGCATTATCAAGCCAATGTGTTGAATTACAAGAACCGCCGCAAAATAGCAGAGGAAATCATGCAAGCTATAGGCTGTACTTTCGACCCCAACCAGACAGGTATGTTCCTTTGGGGAAGAATACCAGATGACATAGAGCATGTGGAAGACCTGACAGAGAAAGTACTCCATGAGGCGAGAGTGTTCATCACTCCAGGTTTCATTTTTGGCAGCAACGGAGAGCGCTATGTGCGCATCTCACTCTGTGCCAAGGATGACAAGATGCTTGAAGCACTCAAGAGAATAAAGGATGTATTCAAATAAAAAAGAAACAAAAAACAACAAAATATATGGAATTAAATATCAAGCCATTAGGTCTGCCAGGAGAAGACAAGCGTCCATTGGTGATAGCAGGTCCCTGTAGCGCAGAAACAGAAGAACAAGTGATGACAACCGCCCGTCAGTTGTCGAAGTTCGGTATCAAGATCATGCGTGCCGGTGTATGGAAACCCCGCACCAAACCAGGCGGTTTTGAAGGTCATGGTGAGAAAGCGCTTCCTTGGTTGAAACGAGTCAAGGAAGAGACAGGCATGCTCATCGCCACGGAGGTTGCCACTCCCTACCACGCAGAAAAAGCACTGGAAGCAGGAGTTGATATATTGTGGGTAGGTGCACGTACAACCGCCAATCCATTTGCTGTTCAGGAACTCGCCGACTCACTTCGTGGTGTGGATGTGCCTGTGCTGGTCAAGAACCCCGTCAATCCGGACTTGGAGTTGTGGATTGGTGCTCTGGAGCGCATCAACGGTGCTGGTATCACACGTTTGGGTGCTATTCACCGTGGTTTCTCCTCATACGACAAGAAGATTTACCGCAACCTGCCCATGTGGCAGATACCCATCGAGTTGCGTCGTCGCATTCCCAACATCAAACTCATCAACGACCCCAGTCATATCGGTGGACGCCGCGACCTCATCGCACCCTTGTGCCAGCAAGCCATGGACCTTGGTTTCGATGGTCTGCTTGTAGAAAGCCATTGCTCACCCGACGAGGCTTGGAGTGATGCCAAACAACAAGTGACACCTGAAATTCTCGACTACATTCTCAACCTCCTTGTCATCCGTGAAGAAATCACCACGACAGAGAGCATTACGATGTTGCGTCGTCAGATTGACGAATGCGACGACCTGCTCATCGACACATTGGCCAAACGTATGCGTATTTCCCGCGAGATTGGTCAGTACAAGAAAGAGCATGGAATGAATATCGTGCAGACTAGCCGTTACTCAGAGATTATTGACAAGCGCGGTGCACAAGGCAGTCTGTGTGGCATTGACCCCGAATGTATCAAGCGAATATTCGAAGCCATACACGAGGAATCAGTGAACCAGCAAGTTCAGGTGATGAACAGGAACTGATTAGATTTAAGAGATAAAGACCTTAAAAGACTTAAGGACATTAAAGAATTTAAGTGCCGCCAGAAGTTCGTCTTTTTCCAGAAGACGCTCTTCGGCTTTAAGAAGAATAGTATTTACAATTGATATAGAATCATTGAAAAAAGACTGTTATGAGAATACTAATTTTAGGCGCGGGCAAGATGGGCAGTTTCTTTACTGACCTGCTGAGTTTTGATCATGAGGTGGCAGTTTATGACATAGACCCCAAGCGAATGCGTTTCATGTACAATACAGAACGTTTTACCTCTTTAGACGATATCGACGGTTTCGACCCTGAGTTGTTGATCAACGCAGTGAGTTTGAAATACACACTTGAGGTATTTGACAAGGTACTGCCACACATAGGAAAGAATTGTATCATCAGTGATATTTCGTCGGTAAAGTCTGGTTTTAAGGAATATTATGAGAAAAGTGGTTTCCGCTATGTCTCAACCCACCCCATGTTTGGTCCCACATTCGCCAATTTAGGTCAGTTGAGCAGTGAAAACGCTATCATCATCAATGAAGGCGATTATATGGGAAGAATCTTCTTCCGTGACCTATACAGTCATTTGGGTCTTCACATATGCGAATACACCTTCGACGAGCATGACCAGACAGTGGCTTATTCACTCAGCATTCCATTCATTTCCACGTTCGCATTCGCAGCTGTGATGAAGCACCAAGACGCGCCAGGAACTACCTTCAAACGCCACATGGCCATTGCACATGGCGTACTGAGTGAAGACGATTGTCTGTTACGAGAAATTCTCTTTAATCCTTACACTAAGGACCAAGTGTCACAGATTCGCACTGAGATGAAAGAACTCATTGAAATCATCGACACGAAGGATGAAGACCGTATGCAGGCCTATTTGACCAAAATCAGAAAAAACATCAAATAGCCCCAAAAACACATTGGTACTATCTGTCTAGAATGTCTAGAAAATCTAGAATATCTAGACAGCCTAGACAGAATAATAAAAAAACAGTTCTCCCCGCTGGCGAACCAGCGGGGAGAACCTCTCTAAGACGGCGGCGACCTACTCTCCCACTTTGCGGTGCAGTACCATCGGCGCGTGCGGGCTTAACTTCTCTGTTCGGGATGGGAAGAGGTGGAGCCCCGCAGCTGTAGCCACCTGAATTTTATCCTGACTCATCCGAGAGCGGCGGGAGAGATGAACCCAACCACCACAACTGCGGACGGTATGACCTGACATATTGACCGCACAAGGAAAGGTAAGGAAGAAACACCAGCCGGAAAACAAAACCGGCAAGGCGGACGCCAATGAGGCGCCCAAGGAACACGCCGCGCGAAACATAAACGCGCGCAGCGGAAACTTTCGGGCTATTAGTAGCGCTCGGCTGTGGCCATCGCTGACCCTGCACCTGCGC
>Ga0310697_10000245_pt1 | contig 77381 bp, 44 predicted proteins | sample 172DNAGHGlowgp2_FD_203883 | JGI IMG/M metagenome (GOLD analysis project Ga0310697, IMG submission 203883) | Sheep rumen microbial communities from Palmerston North, Manawatu-Wanganui, New Zealand - 1728 DNA GHGlow gp2 (v2) (version 2) | ecosystem: Host-associated > Mammals > Digestive system >...
ACGAGGGCAGCTTCGAGGAAATGGACATGTTCGTAACACATCGCTGCCACAACTTCGGCATGGAGAAGAAGCAGTACATGGGCGATGGCGTTGTCACCGGCTACGGCACCGTTAACGGTCGCCTGGTCTATGTCTTCGCACAGGACTTCACCGTCAACGCCGGTTCGCTCTCTGAGACCATGGCGCTGAAGATCTGCAAGGTGATGGACGCTGCCATGAAGGTAGGCGCTCCCGTGATCGGTCTTAACGACTCAGGTGGTGCCCGCATCCAGGAAGGTATCAACGCACTGGCTGGTTACTCCGAGATCTTCGAGCGTAACATCCTCGCTTCTGGTGTTGTACCTCAGATTAGCGGTATCTTCGGCCCCTGCGCCGGTGGTGCTGTCTATAGTCCTGCCCTCACCGACTTCACCCTGATGATGGAAGGCACGAGCTATATGTTCCTCACCGGTCCTGCCGTAGTAAAGACCGTGCTCGGCGAGGTCGTCACACAGGAAGAGCTCGGCGGTGCCAGCGTACACTCCACCAAGAGCGGCGTCACACATTTCACCGCCAAGACCGAGGAGGAGGCTATGGCCATGATCAAGCAGCTCCTGAGCTATATCCCGCAGAACAACCTCGAGAAGACTCCGCGCGTGGAATGCACCGACCCCATCGACCGCAAGGACGACTACCTCAACGAGATCATCCCCGACAATCCCAACATGCCTTATGATATGTATGAGGTCATCGCTTCGATTGTCGACAACGGCGAGTTCTTCGAGGTGCAGCCCAACTTTGCAAAGAACATCATCGTGGGCTTCGCACGCTTCAACGGCGAGAGCGTAGGCATCGTGGCCAACCAGCCCAAGCAGCTGGCAGGTGTGCTCGACTGCAACGCCTCACGTAAGGGTGCCCGCTTCGTCCGTTTCTGCGACGCCTTCAATATTCCTATCGTCACGCTCGTTGACGTTCCCGGCTTCCTGCCCGGTACAGGTCAGGAGTACAATGCCGTCATCCTTCATGGTGCTAAGCTGCTCTACGCCTTTGGCGAGTGCACAGTGCCCAAGGTGACCGTCACCCTGCGCAAGTCCTACGGCGGTTCACACATCGTCATGAGCTGCAAGCAGCTGCGCGGCGACATGAACTACGCTTGGCCCTCAGCCGAGATCGCCGTTATGGGTGCTGCCGGTGCTGCCGCTGTGCTCTATGCCAAGGAAGCTAAGGCTATCAAGGAAGAGAAGGGTCCCGAGGCTGCCAAGGAGTTCATCGCTGAGAAGGAGGCCGAGTACACCAAGCTCTTTGCTAATCCTTACAACGCTGCCAAGTATGGCTACATCGACGATGTCATTGAGCCGCGCAACACACGCTTCCGCATCATTCGTGCCCTCGACCAGCTGGCCGACAAGCGCATGACCAATCCTGCCAAGAAGCACGGTAATATTCCATTGTAAAAAGACCCACCCCGCCCTCCCTGTGAGGGAGGGGGCGTCGCTTTCAAGAATTGTATAACATTCAAAAGAATGACCCTAATAACCTCTCCAATAGCGAAACATTCCACTCTCCCTCTTGAGGGGGAGCGGGGAGGGGGTCTGATTATATGATTACTCTATTATCCACCGATTGGGGAATGGCTTGGAGCATAGCTGGCATCAGCGTAGGCGTGGTGTTTACCATCCTCTTGCTGCTGGTTGTCGTGCTGTACATCTTCAGTTACGTAGCCGCCGGTAAGGCCGCCAAGGCTGAAGAGGCTGCAAAACCTAAGGTGCTCACAGGCGCTGAGTACATCAAGTCCAAGCAGGCCGACATAGCGTCAGCCTCGGACATCGACCAGATAGCCATCGCCACAGCCATCTACCTCTACACCGCCAACCAACACGACGAGGAAAGCGGTATTCTCACCATTCATCACACCGATCACACGGCTTGGCATGCCGAGCTGAATGAACACCTGTAAGAATTGGACGATTGGACAAATTACGATATGACAATTGATTCAGACTACTGGAACATTTCAATTCGTAAACCCAATTGTAAAATTGTGAAATTGTAAAATTGTAAAATAACAAGATGAAAGAATTCAAATTTAAGATAAACGGCAAGGACTACGAAGCACAGGTCGCAGAACAGGACAATGGCGTCCTCGCCGTAACGCTCAACGGCAGCACCTATGCCGTTGAAGTACCTGCATTGGCACATCATGCTGCCAAGCCCGTCGTTCACGCCGCAGCACCCGCTGCTGCTGCTCCCGCTGCCGCCAGCAAGCCCGCTGCTGCTCCCGCTGCTGCCGGTTCTGTCACGGCTCCCCTGCCCGGCACCATCAAGCAGGTGCTCGTCAGCGACGGCCAGAAGGTCAAGAAGGGCGACACCATCATCACCATGGAAGCCATGAAGATGGAGAATGCCATCACCGCCGAGGCCGACGGCACCGTCCTGAAGGTTCGTACCAGCGTTGGCGCCAGCGTCAACCAGGGCGATGTCCTCGTTGACTTCGCTGCTGAGGCTGCCGCAGCTCCAGCCGCTCCCGCTCCCGCTCCCAAGGCAGAGGCTCCCAAGGCCGCTCCCGCACCCGCTGCAGCACCTGCCGCAGCCCCCGCAGGCAGCAAGAACGTCGAGGCTCCTCTGCCCGGCACCATCAAGCAGGTTCTCGTAGCCGTAGGCCAGGAAGTGGCTGCCGGCGAGACCGTCGTCGTCATGGAGGCCATGAAGATGGAGAACAGTATCACCGCTGAGTTTGCAGGCAAGGTCACAGCCGTCAACGTTGCTGTCGGCGATCAGGTACAGAGCGGCCAGGCGATGGTTGTGCTGGCATAGAGTATTAAAACATTGAAATATTGAAACATTGAAATATTGACGAAATGAAACAATATCTCAAATACTTTGGTGCTTTGGCAGTGATGCTGATGATTCCCATGGTCGTTGCTGCCCAGGACTTCTCGTTCGGCGAGTCTATGTCTAAGTTCTTCGGCGAGATGGGCTTCACGGCATTCTTCGTGGGCGAAGGCTGGAAGAACGCCATCATGATCGCCATCGCCTGCTTCCTGCTCTACCTGGCCATCAAGAAAGAGTACGAGCCGCTGCTGCTCCTGCCCATTGCCTTCGGTATGCTCCTGTCGAACATCCCCGGCGGCGGCCTCTTCCACACCTCGATGTGGAACGACGAGTTCCTGAACCCCGACAGCCCCTTCTTCCATAGCTATCGTCACATCTTGGCTGAGGGTGGTCTGCTTGACGTGCTCTACATCGGCGTCAAGGCCGGCATCTATCCGTGCCTCATCTTCCTTGGTGTAGGTGCGATGACCGACTTCGGTCCCCTCATTGCCAACCCGAAGAGCCTGCTGCTCGGCGCTGCCGCACAGCTCGGTATCTTTGCCACCTTCCTCGTAACGCTGTGGATGGGCTTCACCCCCGAACAGGCCGCTTCCATCGGTATTATCGGTGGCGCCGACGGCCCCACGGCAATCTTCCTCACCTCCAAGCTGGCACCTGAGTTGCTCGGCCCCATTGCCGTGGCTGCCTATTCCTACATGGCCCTCGTTCCCGTCATCCAGCCGCCCATCATGCGTGCTCTGACCACCGAGAAGGAACGTAAAATCCGTATGTCGCAGCTTCGCACGGTGACGAAGAAGGAGAAGATCCTCTTCCCCATCATCGTGGCCATCATCGTCAGCCTTATTCTACCCTCTGCTGCCACGCTCATCGGCTGCCTCATGCTTGGCAACCTGATGAAGGAGAGCGGCGTCGTGGAGCGTTTGAGCAAGGCTGCACAGAACGAGCTCAACAACATCGTCGTCATCTTCCTCGGCACCACCGTAGGTGCTACGGCTACAGCCGAAGCCTTCCTCAACCTGCAGACCATCGAGATCCTCTGCGTAGGTATAGTAGCCTTCGGCGTCGGCACTGCAGGCGGTGTGCTGCTGGCCAAGTTCATGAACCTCTTCCTCAAGGAGAAGATCAACCCGCTCATCGGCTCGGCCGGCGTCAGCGCTGTGCCTATGGCTGCCCGCGTCAGTCAGGTCGAAGGCGCCAAGGCCGACCCGCGCAACTTCCTGCTCATGCATGCCATGGGTCCGAATGTTGCCGGTGTGATCGGTTCAGCCGTTGCAGCAGGTATCCTCCTCAGCTTCCTCGGCTAATACCGATTACCGTTTTAGATTGTACAAGAGGCTGTGTCACACGACACAGCCTCTTCTTATTGGAATAACGCAAATCCAGTTATAAAAACAAGAAATTATACCAATTAAACGAATTTGCGAGGACTATGCTTGCACCGCAGGAACGATACCTTGCGAAGCGTGTGAGCTACGAATTCGTCTAATTGGTATAATTCGTTGTTGAAGAGAACAAACAATTATTCTTCAGCCTGTTCAGCCTGCGTCTCTGTCGGAGCCTCTTCTGCGGCTTGCGGCTCCTCCTTCGGCGCACGCATCTCTGCCTCTACGGCCTTGATCTTGCTGGCGATGAGGTCGAGTTCTTCACGCAACTTCTCCACCTTCTTGTTCATCTCGGCCACGAGCGAGTTGCCGCTCTTGGACTTGGCGCTGAGGAAGTTGAGGTTGTTCTCGTAGGTCTGCACCTCGGCCTTGCGTGTCTCGAAGAGACGCAGCAGGCGTTCGCGTTCACGGGTCAGCGTGCTCTCGCCCTTGGCCACAGCCTGACGCACGCTCTTCTGGAATCCTTCCAGACGGCGTCGTGCCTGGCTGGCACCGAACTGTTTGTAGAGCTCGTCGGCTACGGCACGGTACTCCTTGTAGAGCTTGTCCTTGTCGCGGAAAGGCACATGACCTATCTCGTTCCATTTGGCCTGCAGTTCGCGGACGTGGTCGATGGTGGCTGTTGCGGTGTCTGCCGCCAGCGTCTTGAGCTGTTCGATGATATCCTTCTTGGCGGCGAGGTTATCCTTCTCCTCGGCACGCTGGTCGGCCGTGGCGGCATTCTTCGCCTCGAAGAAGTGGTCGCATGCAGCGGTGAAGCGCTTCCACAGCTGCTCGCTGTACTTACGCGGCACCGTGCCGATCGTCTTCCACTGCTTCTGCAGCTCGATGAGCTTATCAGCCGTCTTGCGCCATTCGGTGCTGTCCTGCAGCGCCTCGGCCTCTTCGACGAGCTGACGTTTCTTGTCGAGATTCTCGCCCTGCTCGTCCTTCACGGTCTGATAGAACTCAGCCTTGGCGCTGAAGAAACGGTCGCAGGCAGCACGGAAGCGCTCGAAGATGAGCGTGTTCTGCTTGTGGCTGGCGTAGCCGACGGTCTTCCATTCAGCCTGGATGGCGATGACCTCCTTGGTCTTCTCCTCCCATTGGTTGAAGGTCTTGAGCTGTTCGGGATCGATGGCCTCGACCTGCTCGCAGAGAGCAGTCTTCTTCTGCAAGTTCTCTTCCTCGCGAGCCTTGATGGCCTCGAAGTGTTCCTGGTGGCGCTTGTTGATGACGGTGCTGGCAGCCTTGAAGCGCTCCCACACCTGGTCACGCAGTTCCTTTGCCACGGGGCCGATCTCCTTGTACTCAGCGTGCAGTCCCTGCAACTTGTTGAACGCCACGATGACATCCTCTTCGTCGGCCAGCTTCTCGGCCAGCTCGATGAGGTGTTCCTTGGCAGTGAGGTTCTTCTTGAAGTCGTACTCGCGCGCCTCGCTGTTGAGCTTCAGCAGGTCGTAGAACTGCTCCACGTAGAGCTGGTAGTTCTTCCACGTCTCCGTGGCACGTTCTGCGGGCACGGCACCCAGTTCGCGCCATTCGGCCTGCAACTTCTTGAACTCGTCGAAGTGTGCGTTGGCCTCTTCGGGCGATGTCGCCATCTCCTTGATGCGCTCGATGATGGCAAGTTTCTTCTCGAGGTTGTCGGCTTTCTGCTTTTCGACCTCCTCGGCTATGGCAGCGCGGCGCTGGCGAATGCTGGCCATGATGGCCTTGAAGTTCTCCTCTGCGCCGTCTATCTCAGCGCGCCAATCCTCAGGCGCACCGCCCTGCTCGATGAAGGCGTTGCGTGCTGCCAGCTGTGCGGCGCGGTGAAGCTTGTAAAAGACCTGTTTGAGCAAGTCGAGCTCGTTCTTGTCGCCGCCAGTGTTCTCTTCCTGGATCTCCTTGAGGCGATCGACCACCTGTTCCTTGGTCTCGTAGGTCGTCTCGGAGGGCTCCTCGGCTACGGGTTCCTCGGCAACGGGTTCCTCAGCTGCGGGCTCCTCGGCAGGTGCTTGCTCGACGTTGATTTCTTCTTGGTTTTCTGTCTCTACCGCCTGCGTCTCTTCCTGAGGCGCCTGCGTCTCTTGTACTTCTGCGGCTTCCACCTCGGGAGTGGGCTGCAGTTCGTTGGTTTCAGTCATTTTGCTTACGATTTAGTAGCTATTATTAGTCAATTATGCCAAATTGGCCTGCAAATAAACGCAAAAAATTCGGAACGGCCAAAAAATCCTCTTACTTTTCTTAATTTATAAAAACAAAAACGTCAAATCCAGCTCTTTCGGCGGGCATACCACCAGAATACGAGCGTCAGAATGATGGAAAGCACGAGGGCGAAGACGAATCCCCAGGGGCGCGTCTCCATGCCGTTCAAGAGGTTCATGCCGAACAGGCTCGCCACCAACGTCGGCACCATGAGGAACATCGACACCAGCGTCAGCGTCTTCATCACCGTGGACATATTATTATTAATAATGTTCGCGTACGTGTCCATGGTCGATTCGAGGATGTTGGAGTAGATGCCCGTCATCTCGCGCGCCTGGTTCATCTCGATGCTCACGTCCTCGATGAGGTCGGCATCGAGCTCGTCCACGGGCAGCTTGAACTTCAGTTTCGACAGCAGCGTCTCGTTGCCACGGATCGACGTGGCGAAGTACGTCAGCGAGTCCTGCAGGCGCGACAGCGCGATGAGGTCGGCATTGTCCACCTTGCGGTCCAGGTGCTGCTTGGCAGCCTCGATGCGCGCGTTGATCTGCTTCAAGCGCTTCAGGAACCACACCGCCGTCGAGAGGAACAGGCGGAACACCATGTCCACCGAGTCCGTGAAGCCCAGGCCGCGCTTCTGCTGGTAGGTGACGAAATCGATCATCAGGTTCGTCTCGAAGTTACACACCGTGATGCAGATGTCGCCCTTGAGGATGATGCCCAACGGGATCGTCGTGTAGGGCGTGCGCGACTTCACCTCCTTCACGTAGGGGATGCGCAGGATGATGAGGATCCAGCCGTCGTCGTAGTCGTAGCGGGCGCGCTCTTCCGTGTCGGCGATGTCGTCGAGGAAGTAGTCGGGAATACCTAATGTCTGTTGCAGATAGGTGGCATCGTCCTTCGTGGGACAGGTCACCTGCACCCAGCAATTGGGTTGCCATTGGTCCAGCGTGTGCAGACCGTGAGAAGTGTTCCAATAGGTTCGCATAGTCGTCTTTCGTTTAACGTTCAGCGATTAACGTTGAAAAAATGCTGCGGGCGAGAGGCCCGACATGCCATGCGAACCTCCGTCCTTTAATCAGTGTTACGTTGATGATAATCGTCCATTTACGGGATAAAGGATGGTTTAACGGCTGCAAAGGTACGCTTTTCTGAGGAAAAACGAGCACAAATCCTCATTTTTTTCACTCTTCCACCCCCTTTTTCTGCTTCGTGACCACGGTAAACCACAGAACAGTTTCTTCTTTTAAACAACGAATTATTCAAATTAAACGAATTTACGCTGCACCGTGGCTATGCAAAGATATGGCTATAGGACAAGAAAGAATTCTTGAAGTGTCAAGCGTCTCTTCGAGCCGAGCGCGTCTAATTCGTAAAATTCGTTGTCTTATAAAACATCTTCTGTGACTACTCCTTATTTGTGTCCATCATCAGTGAGACCATACTGCGTTTCGCGGCGGTGAATGCGTGTTTCCCGTCCATTAAATCTGTGTTTCACGGCCGTGAAACACAGATTTCGCGTCGAAGAAACGGTTATGCTTCTAAGAGGATGCATCTATGCGACCATAATCAAAGACGAATACTTCTATAAGATTCAAGCTTTGCGTCCAAGCGCGTGTCCATTCCCTTCCAGATAACAGCGCAAGAATACGCAAGAATTGAATACCGCTCGACCTTGGTCGCTTCTCAAGACTCACTGCATTCGCGCTCGGCTCGTTGCCACTCTGTGCAAGAGGATTAAAAATCGTGAAAAATGAACGGAATAGTTGGTCGATAGTACCAAAAGGAGTACCTTTGCGGTGCAAAAAGCAAAACGAAGAGTTCAACTTCAGAGAAACAACAATAAGAAAGGTTGATATCTTATTCTCTGAATCTCAAAACAGCTAATCCTCATCACATTATGAAAAAGACATATATTATTCCTGAGATGACGGCTGTTTACACAGCCCAAACGCTACTTCAGGCTGCATCCCAAAAGCCTAAAGCAAGCATCGACCGCAGCTGCAGCGTCGAAGCTGCCAGTGTCGAAGTCAAAGGCAAGAGCCAGGACTACGACGTCTGGGACGACGACTGGCAGAAGTGATTGATGCTTTAGAGGGGAGGAGGGGCTAGATTTTCTAGAGGGGCTAGAGGGGCTATACTTTCTAGAGGATCTAGAGATTCTAGATTTTCTAGAGATTATAGGGGTTCTAGAGGTGAACGCCAAATTTTGCGCCAAAAATTTGGAGTGATAAGCGTTAATGCTTATCTTTGCGGCGAAAAAGTGTGAATAAAGGCTCAATGAGACGTTTTCTGAAATGGGCTTTGTGGATTGTGGCGGTGCCTCTGGCGCTCGTTGCATTGCTCATTGTGCTGATCTATCTCCCTCCTGTTCAGGACTTCGCCGTGCGCAAGCTGTCGGCCTATGCCTCAGAGCAGACGGGGATGGAGATCAGCGTGGGACGTCTGCGCATCACGCCGCTATTAGACATCGCCATCGACGACCTCCTCGTGGGCGACGGAGAGGGTGACACGCTGGTGGCTGCACGCCAGGCACTTGTTGACCTCGACCTCAGCGATATCCTGAACCGACGCATCGGCCTTGAGCGCGTGACGCTCGACGACGCCGTGGTGAACACGAAGGAGATGATTGCCTCCACCGTCGTACGCGGCAACCTCAGCCACATCGAGCTGCACGACGACATCGACCTCCTCGAACACCGCGTGAGGCTCGACGAGGTGACGGCCCACGGCGTGGATGCCGACGTGGTGCTGCGCGACACGACCGTCGTGGACACCACCGAATCGGCTCCCCTGGACTGGACGATAGCCATCACGCGAGCCCGCATCGATGATGCCCATGTGCGTCTGACGATGGCCGACAGCACGCACTTCGACCTCGACTCCCTCGCGTTGGCCGCCGACAGCATCGACCTCAATCTGGGCACGGAATGCCTCAGCGTGCCACGCGTGCACCTCCACACGCCGACATCCGACATCGAAGCTGGCGTGGCTATGGACTTCAAGGCCTTAGAATCAGGTGCCGGAGGGGGATTGGACATCGACCTGCGCACAACATTATCTAAACGCGACCTGCTGCGCGTGGCGGCACCCTGGCTGCCCGACGGCTTCGCATCGGCCTACCCCGACCGCCCGTTAGACGTAGCGCTGCACCTATGCGGCAACATAGACTCGCTGACGTTGAAGCAGATCAATGCCTCGCTGCCTGGCAGTCTGAACGTGGAAGCGCGCGGCGACATTTCCAGTCTCTTAGACACCATAAACGGTCCGCGCGGACGTGTGGCTTTGGCGTTGACGACGGAGGACATCGAATGGGTGCGTCCCTTAGCCGGTGACGCTCTCAAGGGCGTGAAGCTACCCCCGATGGCACTCGACGGCTACGCCACGATCGACGGCACAGCGTACGCGGCACAAGCTGAGCTGCGCGAAGGCAACGGCGTGGTGACGCTCGACGGCACCGTGGACACACGCGGCAACATGACCTACGACGCCCGCCTCACGGCCAGCCGCCTGGCCTTGCGCCATTTCCTGCCCAACCTGCCGGCTGGGCCGCTGACTGCCAAAGCCACCTTGCGCGGCAACGGCACCGACCTGATGGATCACACCACGCGACTGGATGCCCGTGTGCAGGTGCAGGCGCTGCGCTACGATCGCTTCGACCTGCAAGGCACGGCACTCACCGCACAAGTGGCACGGGGTCGCGGCAAGGCACATCTGAGCGCCGATAACCCGTTGCTGGCCATGGAGGCCGACGTGGAGGCAGCGCTCAACCGCATCACCGACCTGACGTTCGCCGCCGATCTCAGCCGTGCGGACCTGCACGCCCTCGGCCTCGTCGATCATCCCCTGAAGACCTCGATGCGCCTGCATCTGAACGGCTCCACAGACCTCAAGAGCAACCACCGCCTCGAAGGCACCATCGACGACATCGCCCTCATGCCCTACGACACCATCTTCCATCCCGAGAACGTCACGCTCTCGGCGCTGCTGCGCAAGGATTCGACCTACGCCCACGTCACCAGCGGCGACCTCGACCTGCGGCTGCGCGGACATGTGGGCTACGACAAACTGCTCACGCAGCTCGGCCGCTTCACCGACGAACTCGACAGGCAATTCACCGAGCGCCGCATCGACCAGCAGATGCTGACGCGTAAGCTGCCGCAGGTGGACCTGCGCGTGAATTCAGGACAGCACAACCCGCTGCACGACATTGCCGCATCGATGGGCTACGACTTCGAGGGACTGCGCATAGGCCTGGCCTTGGATCCTGTGAAGGGCATCAACGGCGGCGGTCGCATCTACGCCCTCAACACGGGTGCCATACTGCTCGACACGATTGGTCTGCACGCCTACCAGGACTCCACGAACGTACGCCTCGATGCGCGTGTGCATAACAACAAACGCAATCCGCAATTCACCTTCGAGGCACGCCTCAACGCCTACCTCAACGCCGAAGGCCTCGCGGGCGCGAACCTTTTATATTATGACGACCGCGGCAAGAAAGGCGTGGATCTGGGCTTGACGGCGGCAATGACCGAGGAAGGCTACCAGTTGCATCTCGACCCCCTCTCGCCGATCGTGGCCTATCGCACCTTCCACCTCAACGAGGACAACTTCATCATGCTGGGCAAGGGCAACCGTGTCGAAGCCAACGTGGACCTGCTGGCCGACGACGGCACGGGCCTGCACCTCTACTCGACGCCCAACGACGAGGCGCTGCAGGATCTGACGGTGAGCATCAACCACCTGAACCTCGGCGAGTTGGCCACGGTAATCCCCTACGTGCCGCGCCTCGGCGGTTTCCTCCACGGCGATGCCCACCTCATCCAGACGCCTGAGCACATGAGCGTCGCGGCCGACATGAACGTTGACGACCTGCACTACGAAGGTGCCCAGCTAGGACAGATCGGCGTGCAGGCCGTGTACCTGCCCAACGCCGACGGCAGCCATTTCATCGACGGCAACCTGCTGCACACGGGGATGCCTGTGGCAGCATTTACGGGTTCCTACACGCCAAAGGGCGAGCAGGGCGTGCTTGATGTCGATGCCACGCTCGACCGCCTGCCCTTTGCGCTGCTCAACGGCTTCCTGCCCGACGACCTGATGCGCCTCGACGGCGTAGCCTTGGGCAACGTACATGTCGGCGGCACCACCTCGAAGCCCCTGGTCAACGGTGAAATCAACACCGTAGGGCTATGCTGCATCTCAGACCCCTACAGTCTGAACCTGCGCTTTGCCGACAACAAGCTGACGATAGCCGACAGCCACCTGACGCTCAACGACATCAAGGCCTACTCCACTGGCACGAATCCCCTGACGCTCAACGGCAGCGTAAACTTCGCCGACCTCAGCCGCATCACGGTGGATCTGCAGATGGCAGCAAACAGCTTCGAGCTCATCAACGCCAAGAAGACCTCCAAGGCACTGGCCTACGGCAAAGCCTTCGTGGACCTCAAAGGCAACCTTAGCGGGACATTAGACAACCTGCGTATGTTAGCGCGCGTTGACGTGCTGGGCAACACCGACCTGACCTATGTCCTGGCCGACTCGCCGCTGACCGTCGAGGATCAGTTGGCCGACCTCGTGGAGTTCGTGGACTTCACCGACTCCACCTACGTAGCCCCCGAAGTGTCCTCGAAGCCGCAGAACATCAACCTCACCATGAGCATCGATATCGAGGAAGCGGCACAGCTCCACTGCCTGCTCAGCCCAGATGCGTCGAGCTACATCGACCTCGAAGGCGGCGGACAACTCATGATGTCCTACTCGCCCGACAAGGACCTGCAGCTCAACGGACGCTACACCGTCAACAGCGGCACCATCAAATACACGATGATGGTCATCCCGCTCAAGGAGTTCCTCATCAAGAGCGGCAGCTACGTGGAGTTCCGCGGACCCATCATGAACCCGACACTCAACATCATCGCCACGGAGCGTATGCGTACTACGGTCACCGAGAACCAGCAACCGCGCAGCGTCAACTTCGACGTGGGACTGCACGTGACGCAGACGCTGGAAGATATGGGGCTGGAGTTCACGCTCGAAGCACCTGAGGATTTGATGATACAGAGCGACCTTGCCACGATGACCGCCGAACAGCGCGGACGACTCGCTGTGACGATGCTCGCCACAGGCATGTACATCAACGATGCCGGCGCCAGCACCAGCGGCGGCGTGACGGGCCAGAACGCCCTCAACGCCTTCCTGCAAGGTCAGATCTCAAACATCACCAGCAAGGCGCTGAAAAGCATCGATCTCTCGCTCGGCATGGAACAAGGCACCAGCGCATCGGGCAATACAACGACAGACTACAGCTTCCGCTTCGCCAAACGCTTCTGGGGCAACCGCATCAGCGTCATCGTAGGCGGAAAGGTCAGTACCGGCAACGACGCACAGAACACGGGCGAGTCGCTCATCGACAACGTCAGCATCGAATACCGCCTCGACAACAGCGCCACACGCTACGTCAACCTCTTCTACGACAAGAACTACGAATCGATGCTCGACGGCGAAGTCATCGAGATGGGTGCCGGACTCGTGCTGCGACGCAAGACGAACAAGCTCGGCGAGCTGTTCCTGTTCAGGAAGAAAAGTGAATAGAAGACCCACCCCCTGCCATTTCATGTGAGGGAAGGGAGCAAAGTTACATGACAAGGAATGTCAATATATAAAGATCATATCAAGAGGTTAATAGGAGCAGCCGCGGGTCTTCTCCTCATCCTTTTCACGTTCTCCTCCTGCGCCTCGCTCCAACTGCCCGAGGACGAGATGCTCTATACCGGCATCTCGGAGATCGCCTACGGGCACAAGGCACGCGACCCCAAGGACAAGAAGGCGGCACGCAACGATTCCACGGGCGTCATCACCGCCGTGGCCAAAGCCGTCATGACCGTCGAGGACCTGCTCGCAGGCAACCTCGACACGCGCACACGGCTGCAACGGCTGAGCGAGATGGACAGCCTACTCACCGACACGCAGCGCGACTCCATACGCCGCCAGATCGAGATCATCGACACCACGACGGCCGCCATGCGCGAAGAGGTCAGCGCCGCCCTGGCCTACGCCCCCAACGGCAGCGTCTTCGGCAGCTCCACCACACGCTGGCCCTTCTCCCTCGGACTCTTGTTCTACAACAATTTCGTCGATGCCGAGAGCCGTGTCGGCAAATGGCTCTTCAACAGCTTCGCCTCACAGCCGCGCACCGTCAGCATGGCCAACCCTCGTCTGCGCACACAGATTGCCCGTCAGACCCTGCGCAACTACGGCTTCTTCCACGGTTCCGTCGATTACGATGTCTATCCTTACGGCAAGGACGAGCGCAAGGCCAAGATTGCCTACTCCGTCTATCCAGGACCGCTCTTCCACTTCGGCACCATCGAGTACCAGCGTTTCGGCGCCGACACCGACAGCCTCATCCGCGCCACCGCCGACAAGAGCCTGCTGCGCGAAGGTGCGCCCTTCAGCGTCCTCAACCTCGACGGCGAGCGCACCCGCCTCAGCGAACTCTTCCGCAACAACGGCTTCTACTACTACCGGCCCGACTACATCACCTACCGCGCCGACACGCTGCAGACGCCGCTGACCGCCCACCTGCAGGTGCGACCTCGAGCCGACATGCCGTCGCAGGCCGCCAACCGTTTCTATATGGGGCACACGACAATCACCGTGCTGCCACAGGGCGCACGCGCTGTCACCGACAGCACCACCTGCGAAGACATCACCATGCGATGGGGCGGCGACACGAAAGTACCCATACGCATGAGCGCCATACGCCACTACCTCTTCTATGAGCGCGGATCACTCTATCGTCAGCGCCTCCACGAGCTCATTCAGGACAAGCTGTCGGGCATGGGCGTGTTCTCTAACATACAGATGAACTACACGCCGCGCGACACCTCGGCCACCTGCGACACGCTCGACGTGAACATCTTCGCCATCTTAGACAAGCCTTGGGACAGCGAATTCGAGGCTAAGGTCACCAACAAGAGCAACGGACTGCTCGGCCCTGGAGTGGGATGGGGCATGACCCGTCGCAATGCCTTCCGCGAGGCCGAGACCGTGAACTTCAAGATCTACGGCAGCTACGAATGGCAGACGGGATCGTCCGTCACCGACGGCAACACCGGTCGCAGCCTGCTCAACTCCTTCGAGCTCGGTGCCTCCACCACCTTCACCTACCCCCGCATCACCTTCTTCAAGCTCGCCCGCGGCCTCAACCGCCGTGCCGAGGGCACGACCAGCTACCAGCTCAACGTCGATTGGATGAACCGCGCCAGCTATTTCCAGATGCTCAACTTCGGGGCCCGCCTCACCTACACCTACCGCCGCCAACGCCGTATCCGCCATGAGTTCACGCCGCTGCGCTTCGACTACACGATGCTGACGCGTAAGTCGGCGCGCTTCGATTCCATCCTCTACGTCAACCAGTCGCTCTACGTCTCGATGCGCAACCAGCTCGTGCCCTCGATGAGCTACACGTTCACCTACAACCGCCGTTGGCGCAACTCCAAGCAGCATCGAACGTTCATCGTCGGCATCAAGCAGGCCGGTAATATCACCAATGCCATCTACGCCCTCGCCGGACGCAACGTCAACGAGCAGAACAAGCACCTGCTCGGCGTGCCTTATGCCCAGTTCGTGAAGCTCACGGGTGAGTGGCGCGAGACATTCCCCCTGACGCCCCGTACGTCCATTGCCGCACGCGCTTTCATCGGCGCCGTGTGGAGCTACGGCAACAGCACCATGGCGCCCTATGCCGACCTCTTCAACGTCGGCGGAGCCAACAGCATTCGTGCCTTCGCCGTGCGCTCGATAGGTCCCGGCCGCTACCATCCGGCCAACTCCAGCTGGAGCTATGTCGATCAGGTCGGCGACTTTAAGTTCGAGGTCAACGCCGAGTACCGCTTCCCCATCGTGGGCAGCCTCGAGGGCGCCGTCTTCCTCGATGCCGGCAACGTATGGCTCATGCGTGACGACGAGTCACGTCCAGGCGGCAAGATCGAAGCCCGTCATTTCTTCAAGGACATCGCCCTCGGCACTGGCGGCGGCCTACGCTACGACCTTGACTTCCTCGTCCTGCGCTTCGACATCGGCGTCGGCATCCATGCCCCCTACGACACCGGCCGCTCCTCCTACTACAATATGCGCCGCTTCTGGGACTCCCTCGGCTTCCACATCGCCGTCGGCTACCCGTTCTAACCGACAAAAAAAGTCGGGCCTCTCATGCAGAGCCCGACTGTTGACATAGAGGTCGTTATCTCCTGTATTTCTTGTCAAACAGATCAGCGTGTGTTCCAGTGTTGAGCATTACGAGTATCAGCTCCTGGTCGTGCTGCTCCCAGATCAGCAGCCAGTCAGGCTGGATGTGACACTCCCACTGCCCTCGACGATTACCATGCAATTGGTGTGGCAGATACTCAGCCGGCAATTTACCCTCGGTGGAAAGTATACGAATTGCCGCTCGCAGCTGTTCCATATCATAGCCCCGACGCTCGCATAGTTTCATTTGGCGCTTGAATTCTCTTGTGAAACGAATTCTATACATGCTATCCTAGACATTGTTTGAACAAATCATCTACATCTTTTGCCTCATACACTCGCCCCTCGTCGAGGTCGCGCAAGGAGAGTTCGTAGGCCGAATAGCGTTTGCGTCTGGGAATAGTTATTTTGCCTACGCCTTTAAGCATACTGATGGCTTTCTTGATGTCCTTCAACATCGACATATCCTCGATATTCACGATAATCTGTCCCTCCGAGGGAACTGCTGTTGGTATACTTGCCATAATCTTTCGTTTATTTGATTGCGCGGCAAAGATAAGCATTTATTTCCAATAATAGTTCTTTCCGAGGAAATAAGATTGCAATATTCATTAAAATAATGAAAAAGCAGGGTTAGCGGAGAACTTTTCGGTTGGCAGAATCGTCCGTATTGCAGATGACTGATTAAAAAGTTGATGATGACCAAGGCGGCTTCCCCAACCTCAAAACCTCCAATGTCAGACAAATGTCAGACAAATGTCAGACAAATAATTTGGCGAATGGCAGCGTTTTGCTGTACCTTTGCGGCAAAAAACAAAAGAATCATGAAAAGGAAATGTTATTTGACGACAATGGTACTCGTGGCCTGTGTTGCGACAGCTACGGCACAGGACGAGAAAAGTACAACGATGCAGGAAGTCACCGTGAAAGCTGCAAGGACGGTGCAGAAAGTAGATGGACAATGGATATTCCCCTCGCGCGAACAGTTGGAGAGCTCGTCCAACGGCTATTCGCTGCTCGCCAAACTCGCGCTGCCGCATATTCGCGTGGACGAAGCCTTGAGCAGCATCACGGCACTCAGCAGCATTGGCGGTGTGCAGGTGCGCATCAACGGCCTAGCGGCCTCGAAGGAAGACCTGTTGGGGCTGGACATGGCCGGCGTCCAGCGCGTGGAATTCATCGACAGTCCCAGCCTGCGCTATGGCGAAGGCGTCGCCTACGTGATCAATATTAAGGTGAAGAAGGCGGTGAGCGGATACGTCCTCGGCGCTGATCTGACGAACACGCTGACGACCGCGAACGGCAACGAGACGCTTTACGGCAAGGTGAACCGCGGGCGCAGCGAGCTGGCTTTCACCTACGGCCTCGATTACCATCGCTTCCGTGGTGAGGAGTACGACGAGCAGGCGACGTATCACTTGGAAAGTGTGTCCGGCGGTTTTCCCGCCGGATCCCCCTTCTCCCCCTCAAATACCATCACCCTCCACCGCCAACTCCTCAGCAAGCAGGACCGCGGCCTCGATCACAACGCGCAGCTCACCTACAGCCTCAGCGACAGCAACTACGTCTTCCAGGCGAAGCTCGCCGGCAACCAAGCCCTGCGCCCCAGCGAGAGCACAGCTACAATGGCGCTGGACGACGTGCCTTATCACAACAACTCATCATCTCGCGACTACTCGCCCTCGCTGGACCTCTACTATCATCAGGACTTCCGTCGCCACCAGTCGCTGACCGCCAACGTCGTGGGCACGTTCATCAAGACAACGGGCGACATCGAGCGCGACGGGGCCGAAGCCTACGCTTACGATACCGACGGCCGCACGCGCTCACTCTGGAGCGAAGCCCTCTACGAGAACCGCCTCAAGCCCTTCACCGTCACCACGGGTGCGCAGTTCGGGCAGCGCTACAGCCATAACGTTTACAGCGGCGACGTCGAAGCCACCAATTCGATGCACACGTCGGACGCCTATCTCTTCGCGCAGCTGCAAGGACGCTGGCAGCATCTCACCTACATGGGAGGTCTGGGCACCAGCCTGCGCCGCTACCGTCAGGGCGAGCGCCGCCAGCACTTCTGGCTCTTCCGTCCTAAGTTCATGCTCTCCTATGCCATCACCGACCACCTGCGGGCACGCTATGCCTTCGAGATCTCGCAGCACGTCTCGCAGATAGCCCTCGTCAGCGACGTCAGCATCCGGCTGAACCAGATGGAAACGCTGGTGGGCAATCCTGATATCCACCCCAACCGCGTCACCAGTCATGACCTGCACCTGACCTATACCCGCCCGGGCTTCACCACCGACCTGCAAGGCTACTACCGCCTCAACGCTCATTGCAATATGGAGCAGTACATCCGTCGGGACGGCCATTTCTACCAGACGCAGACCAATGCCGACAACGCCTGCAATTTCTTCTATATCCAAAGCTACAACCAATGGGACATCATCCCTGAGCGCCTCAGCCTGTCTGCCTACGGCGGCATCTACCGTTTCTTCAACTACGGCGAGGACTACGCCCACACCTATACCGCCTACAACGGCGGCTACTCCCTGCAAGCCTACCTCGGCCGCTGGACGCTTGGCGCCTACGCCGACCACGGCTGGAACTTCATGGAGGGCGAGCATCGCGGACATCAGGGGGCGACGTGGTACCTCAGCACCTCCTACCGCACACCCTTCGGTCTTCAAATCTCCCTCTTTGCGCAGAACCCCTTCTGCCGCAATCCGCGGACGAACAAGACCGAGCTCCTCAGCCGCTATATTCAAAAGACCGTAGTTCAGCACAACCGCGACTTCGGCAATATGATCACCCTCCGCCTCACCTACCGCTTCGAACACGGCCGCCGCTACCGCGACATCCAGCGAACCATGGAGCACAAGGACACAGAGACGGGAATACTATCGAAATAATGAAACTCAACACGAGAAGGTCACAGCTCCCACATGTTGTCGTGCCAACGGATTTCGGGCGGCGTATCGGGGCTGTGGATGACGATGGCGATGACGGGATAGCGGACGGGCATGGGCGAGGGGTGCTGCAGTTTCCAAGCCATCATGGCGCGCCAGAGGAGGGCACGTTTCTTGGAGTTGATGGCCTTCTCGGCATTCCACTCCTCGCCGTGGCGTGTCTTCACCTCGACGAAGTAGAGCGTGTCATCTTTCTGGGCGATGATGTCAACCTCCTTGCGCTCGTGCCGCCAGTTGCGCTCTAGAATTTCAAAGTCCCGCTCCTCCAGATACTTCGCCGCCAAGTCCTCGCCCCATTTCCCGAAATCGTTGTGCCGTGCCATACTTGAATCTGATTTGACTTATTTATTTGTTAATCAGCAGCAAAGAAAAATATCATATTATGATGATCATGTTTATGACAAAAATGATTTTACGGTTCGATGATGCGATAGTGGCCGCTGAGATGCATGAAGGCGAAGAGGCGTAGGAGGCCGTCGTAGTAGGCATCGAAGTAGCCGTCGTGAGGGCTAAGGCGCTCGTTGCGAGCATCGTCAGTGATGCGAGAATAACGGATTTCTTCATCGAGGGGAGGTTGTGAGGTTGTGAGGTTTTAAGGTTATGAGGTTTTGAGGTTATGAGGTTGTGAGGTTGCATTAACGTAACATGTCCTGGAACCAGCGGGTGATGCTCTTGTAGAGGTGCAGGCGCGTGTTGCCGCCGTATATGCTGTGGTTGCGATTGGTATAGACGAGCTGGTGGAAGGGTTTGTCGGCCTGCACGAGGGCTTCTGCCATTTCGGCGGTGTTGCGATAGTGAACGTTGTCGTCGGCTGTACCGTGGCAGATGAGCAATTTGCCTTGGAGCTGCGCGGCGCGTGTCATGGGATTACAATCGTAGCCCGTGCCATTCTCCTTGGGTGTACGCATGAAGCGTTCGGTGTAAATACTGTCGTAGAAGCGGTAGTTGGTGACTGGCGCCACGGCGACACCAGCCGCGAACACGCCGCGCCCCTCGGTCATCGACATCAGCGTCATGAAACCGCCATAGGACCATCCCCAGATGGCGATGCGGTCCTTGTCGATGTAGGGCAGTGAGCCGAGGTAGAGGGCCGTCTCGACCTGATCCTTGGCTTCGAGCAGGCCGAGGTTCTGGTAGGTCTGCTTCTCGAAGGCAGCACCGCGACCGCCTGTGCCGCGACCGTCCACACAGACGCAAATGAATCCCTGCTGCGCCAGGTAGTGCTCATAGAGGCAACCACCCATATTGCCGGCATACCACGAGTCGAGCACCTGCTGCGAACCGGGGCCGCTGTACTGATACATCACGACGGGATAGCGTTTGGAGGCGTTGAAGTCGGCTGGCTTGACCATATAGCCGTTGAGCTCCACGCCTTCGCCGGTGCGGAAGGTGAAGAACTCGGGCTTGGATAAGTTGAGCGTTGAAAGTTTAGCGTTGAGAGATGCATTGTCTTCCAGCGTTCGCATCACCTTGCCCTTGGCATCGTTGAGGGTTGTCACGGGCGGCGTGGTGATGTTGGAATAGACGTTCATGAAGTACTTGAAGTTCTTGGAGAAGGTGGCGTTGTTGGTGCCTTGCTGCTGGCTGAGCTTCACGGCGTTGCCCTTGGCATCGACGCGATAGACGGCCTGATACTGCGGTCCCTCCTGGTTGCCGGCGAAGTAGCACTCGCCCGTGGCGGCATTGTAGCCGTAGAAAGCCTTGACGATGTAGTTGCCGCTGGTGAGGGTACGCTTGAGCGAGCCGTTCATGTCGTAGAGGTAGAGGTGGTTGAAGCCCGAGCGCTCGCTCATGAGCACGAATCCGTTATCGAGCACCTGCAGGTTCTTGTAGGGCTCTTCGGTGATGTATTTCTCCACCTGGTCGCGCACGAGCAGCTTGCACTCCGTCGAGCGCGGATTGGCAGCATAGATGTCGAGGCGGTCCTGATGGCGGTTCTGCGTGAGGACGAGGATGCGCTCGGGGTCGCTGGTGGCGAAGATGCGGGGCACGTAGCCGTCCTCGTCCAACGGCAGCTTCATCTTCTGGATGCGGTGGCTCTTGATGTCGAAGCTGTGCACGCTGACGGTGGCGTTCGTTTCGCCCGCCATGGGATATTTATAGGTGTAAGCGCCGGGGTGCGCCGCGAACTCGTCGCGCGAGGGATGAGTGCCGCGGTAGAGAGGGAAGGCGAACTCAGGCACGGCCGTCTCGTCGTAGCGGATCCACACGAGCATGGTGCCGTCGGCGTTGAAGGTGAAGGCCCGTGCGAAGGAGAACTCCTCCTCGTTGACCCAGTCGGGCTTGCCGTTTATCACCTTGTTGAACTCGCCGTCCTTGGTCACCTGGCTCTCGGAGTTGTTGAACAAGAGTTTGACGAGGAACAGGTTGTTCTGCCGCACGAAGGCAATCATGGTGCCGTCCTGCGAGAAGGCGGGCTGCTCCTGAGGACCGCCGTCGGAGAGCGGCACGAGCGTACGATTGCGCACGGTATATATATAATAGGTGGCGGTGTAAGAATGGCGATATATGCCGTGGCGGTCGGTCTCGATGAGGATGGTCTGCTCGTCGGGACTCATGATGTAGCCGCTGATGTGGTCGAGGTGCACGTCGCCCTTGGTGTTGCTGACGTCGAAGAGCACGTCGGTCTGTTCGCCGGTGCGGAAGGAGCGGGCGATGATCTGCCGCGCATCGGGCGACAGCTGGCTGTAGCGTTCGCCGTCGTTCAAGGGGCGCACGCCGGAGATACCGCGGGCACTATAGACGCCGCGCGTGAGGTCTTCGAGACTGAGGTTGTCGGCCGTCAGAGGCACGAAAGCGGCACACAGGGCCACTGCGAGAAGGAGAAATCTTTTCATCATAAGGACATTTTTAGGCAATTTGTGGTACAAAGGTATGGAAAAAGTTTAATGTTTAAAGTTTAATGTTTAAAGTTTTTGCTTTTTTTGAGTCATTTTCGTGTTTTTCCTTGCTCGTTCAACAGAAAAGGTGTAACTTTGTCGTGATTTATAACTTACCAACTTCTAAAGTTATCCATTCACCATGAAGATTGAAACAATCATGGCCAACCTGGAGGCCAAACATCCAGGTGAAAATGAGTACCTGCAGGCAGTGCGCGAGGTGCTCATGAGCATCGAAGAAGTCTATAACCAGCATCCCGAGTTCGAGAAAGCCAAGCTCATCGAACGCCTTGTGGAGCCCGAACGCATCATCACGTTCCGTGTGCCTTGGGTCGATGACAAGGGCGAGGTGCAGGTGAACCTCGGTTACCGCGTGCAGTTCAACTCGGCCATTGGCCCGTACAAGGGCGGCCTTCGTTTCCACGCATCGGTCAACCTCTCGATCCTGAAGTTCCTCGGCTTCGAGCAGACCTTCAAGAATGCCCTCACCACGTTGCCTATGGGCGGCGGCAAGGGCGGCTCGGATTTCAGCCCCCGCGGCAAGAGTGACGCCGAGATCATGCGTTTCTGCCAAGCATTCATGAGCGAGCTGTTCCGCTATATCGGTCCTGAGATTGACGTGCCAGCAGGCGATATCGGCGTTGGAGCCCGCGAAATCGGTTATCTCTTCGGGCAGTACAAGAAGCTCACGCGCGACTGGAGTGGCGTGCTCACCGGAAAGGGCCTCGAATACGGCGGCTCGCTCGTGCGTCCCGAGGCTACGGGCTTCGGCGGCCTCTACTTCGTCAATGAGATGTTGAACACCCATGGCAAGGACATCAAGGGAAAGACCGTGGCCATTTCGGGCTTCGGTAATGTGGCATGGGGCGCTGCCACCAAGGCAACTCAGCTCGGCGCCAAGGTTGTCACCATCAGCGGTCCCGACGGTTACATCTATGATCCGGACGGCATCAGCGGCGAGAAGATCGACTATATGCTTGAGCTTCGTGCCAGCGGCAATGACATTTGCGCGCCCTACGCCGACGAGTTCCCCGGCTCGCAGTTCTTCCCGAACAAGAAGCCTTGGGAGGTCAAGTGCGACATCGCCTTGCCATGCGCCACGCAGAACGAGCTCAACGGCGACGATGCCAAGCAGCTCATCGCCAACGGCGTACAGTGTGTGGGTGAGATTTCCAACATGGGTTGCACGCCCGAGGCCATTGACGCTTTCATCGAGGCTAAGATGATCTTCGCCCCCGGCAAGGCAGTCAACGCAGGCGGCGTCGCCACCTCAGGTCTCGAGATGAGCCAGAACGCGATGCACATCAGCTGGAGTGCCCAGGAAGTCGATCAGCGCCTGCACGGTATCATGCACGCCATCCATGCCCAGTGCGTCAAGTACGGCACCGAGCCCGACGGCTACGTCAACTACGTCAAAGGCGCCAACATCGCTGGCTTCATGAAGGTGGCCAAAGCCATGATGGCACAAGGAATTGTTTAAAAGTTGAAAGTTGAAAGTTGAACTTTCGGAGCAGCGAGAGCAATCAAGCTTGCTTGAATTGCCGAGTCGTGACGAAAGTCAGCGAAGCTAAAGTTGAAAGTTGTAACTTTTATTTTTCACTTTTCACTCTTTCACTTTTCACTTAATAAGCGTATGGCAAAAGACAGAGTTATGTATGTCTGCGACAATTGCGGACAAGAGAGTGCCAAGTGGATTGGCAAGTGTCCGTCGTGCGGACAATGGAACACGTTCAAGGAGTTCCACGTGAAGGCATCAGCCGGCTCTGCCGTTAGCCGTACATCATCAACGATAGGACGGGAAGGGACAGTAGCTTCCCGTCCTATCCCTTTGGCAGAAATCAACGCTGCCGAGGAACCGCGCATTGATATGCTTGACGATGAGCTCAACCGTGTCCTCGGAGGCGGTCTTGTGCCCGGAAGCTTAGTGCTGCTCGGCGGTGAGCCCGGCATCGGAAAATCCACCCTCGTCCTACAAACCATTCTTCGTCTCAAGGACAAGAAAGTGCTGTATGTCAGCGGCGAAGAGAGCGCACGTCAGCTGAAGCTCAGGGCAGACCGGCTTCAGCCCCCGACCCCTTCCGCCAGGGAGGAGAGCGGGCAGCGCGAAGACGGCCTTCTGGTCGTATGCGACACCTCTTTGGAGAATATCTTTACGCATATCGATACCGAACACCCCGACCTGGTCATCATCGACTCCATTCAGACCATTTCCTCCGAAGCCATCGAATCGTCGCCCGGCAGCCTCTCGCAGATCCGCGAGTGTGCAGCAGCCCTCTTGAAATACGTGAAAGGCGGGAGCGCTCCCCTACCCTCGATCATCCTCATCGGGCATATCACCAAGGAGGGCACGCTGGCCGGTCCCAAGGTGTTGGAGCATATCGTCGATACCGTGCTTCAGTTTGAGGGCGACCAACACTACCTCTACCGCATCCTTCGTGCGCAGAAGAACCGCTTCGGTTCGACTTCGGAACTCGGCATCTACGAGATGCGACAGGACGGCCTGCGTGCCGTGCAGAATCCTTCGGAGCTGCTGATGACCGACAACCAGGACGGTCTCTCGGGCGTCGCCATCGCCGCAGCCATCGAGGGCGTGCGGCCTTTCCTCATCGAGACGCAAGCGCTCGTGAGCACCGCGGCCTACGGCACCGCCCAGCGCTCGGCCAACGGCTTCGACTACCGCCGCCTGAACATGCTTCTCGCCGTTTTGGAGAAGCGCGTAGGCTTCAAGCTTGCACAGAAGGACGTGTTCCTCAACATTGCCGGTGGGCTGCGCGTAACCGACACGGCCATCGACCTGGCCGTGATCGCTGCCATCCTCTCCTCGAACGTTGACACCGCCATCGACTCCGACGTCTGCCTCTGCGGCGAGGTCGGCCTCTCGGGAGAGATTCGCCCCGTCAGCCGCATCGACCAGCGCATCGCCGAAGCCCAGAAGCTCGGCTTCCACCGCATACTGATCCCTGCCGCCAACGTGAAAGCCGTCAATCCTCACGCCTTCGACATCGAGATTACGCCCTGCCGTCGCGTCGAAGACGCCTTCCGTGCACTCTTCGGATAGGTTTCTTTTTTGGGGAGTTCCTTTTTTGGGGAGTTAAGGGGAAGTTCTTTAACTTCCCTATAAATTACCGTGTCACCTGCCTATAATCAAGACGGGCAAGTTGGAGCGCCGTGAACGCTTCCGTTTGCTGGTCGCGTGCCTGCTGTTGAAGGAGCTGTGCCTGCAGCAAGTCCGTCATCGTGGCAGTCCCTGCGCGGTAAGTGTTGCGATGAATGCGCAGGTTCTCTTCCGCTTGTGCAGCACTCTGTTGTGCAAGCTCCAACTGGCTTAACGCCGCCAGGACGTCATTGTAAGCTTTTCGCTGATTGATTGCGATAAGCTCAGCGTTGTTGGTCATCTTCTCCTGCGCCTCCTGCTCGGCGATCTTCTTGCGACGGATAGCGTGGCTGCCACCCCACCAGTCCGTGATGGGCAAGCTCACGGTGGCAAAAACCATACCGAAATGGCGGTCGTTTTCCAAGAGGTTATGATAGTTATAACCCGCCCCTACGGCGACCGAAGGCAGGTTCTTAGCCACTTCCATCTTACGTTGCAGCTTCGCCGCTTCCGCACTCATCTCCAGGAGCCGATACTCGGGCAGCTGAGTGACGACGGAGGATTGGGGCTGCGAGATGGATGACAACTGCGAGCTATCCTCATTCATCAATCCCAAATCCTCATTCATCAATCTTAATTCCTCATTCATCAATCCTAAATCGTCCATCGTCCTCGTCTCGCTGAGCCCGCAGAACTGTTTCAACATCAGCCACATCAGTTCACGCCCGTTGTTAAGCTTCAGGCGCTGGCTCTTGATGTCATTTTGTCGGAGCTGCACCTGCAGGAGGTCGTTTCTGAGTGCCACGCCCGCCTTGACAGCCGTCTCGACATCATGCCGTATCTGAAGAAGCATGGAATCTACGGCGTCGAGGGTCTGCGTCTTCTCGTTCATCGACACGAGTTGCCAGTAGTAGCGCTCGACTTGCGCTTCCACCTCCTTCTCGGAGAGCTGCAGTTGCAGCTGGCTGATTTCCTCGCCGAGACGTGCCAGCTTGTTGCCGAGCACAATTTGTCCGCCCGCGAAAACAGGTTGAAGCGCCGTGATACTCGCCAAGGCACCGCTCTTCATCATCTCGATGCTCATCGGGCGGTCCAGTGCCAGCAGCGTTTTGAGCGGTTGTAAATAATCCATAATGGCGTTCATCTCAGCCGACATGAACTCCTCGGGGTTGATTTCCATCTTGCCCATCGCACGGTTGGCCCTAAACCCCATTCCCATGGCCATGACGTTAGGGAAATAATGGGTGAAGGCTTCCTTGCGCTGCTCGCGTGCCGCATCGATTCCGAGCCGCGCCTTGCGCATCGAGAAGCTGTTTTGCAGGGCGGAATCCTTGAGTTGCTCGAGGGTAAGGAAAGACCCTCCTCCCTGCCCCTCCCCCAAAGGGAGGGGAGTAGTTTCCTGAGCAAACAGCGGGAAGGAAGTAAAGGATAAGAATATTAAAGTTAAGAAATGAAATATATGCTTCATCGGTTTCAGATATTTTCTATTCTTGTTAGGTATTTACTCCCCTCCCTACAGGGAGGGGCAGGGGGGAGGGTCCTATTTCTTTACACTTAATTTCCAATACAGAACAGGTAACACCGTAACGACGAGGATGAGGGTTCCTATACCTCCGGCAAAGATAGTGACGCCCACGGGCATCCAGAACGAGGAGCCGGCGATGATCATCGGGATCACACCGACAGCCGTCGTAGCAGTCGTCAGGAAGATGGGCACCATGCGCCGACGCCCGGCGTCGTAGGCGGCTTCCTCGATAGCGTAGTTGAAATTGCGGCGGTAAGCCTCACGCTCTTCTGCCGTGGGATTCACGGGTTGCGGATGCTCGGCATGGAAGTGTTTCATCAGGCCGTCGGCGTGCTCGAAGATAAGGATCTCATTGCGCATGATAATGCCCAAGAGCGTGATGACGCCCATCACTGAGGTCAAACCCAACGTGCGGTTCATAATGCCCAGGCCGACGAGGGCGCCGGGAGCCATCAACACAAGGGCAACCATGCACAGGAAAGTGATGCCAAAGCGCTTGAAGTTGAACAGCAGGAAGAAGAAGATAATGATCAAGGCGATGAGCACGCCCTGGAAAATCTGAGGCAATGCGTCGCTATTACATTCGAGCTCACCACCCACCTCAGCGCGAACGCCTTCGGGGAGGTCGATCTCGTGAAGCATGATATCAGCGAGGCGTTTCTCGAGGGGGGCAGCATAAACGCCTTTCGCCATCTCAGCCGTCACGGTGATGCAGCGCTCGCCGCCGCGATGAACGATTCGGCTCTCGCTCCACAGGGGCTTGACGTCAGCCACCTGTCGCAGGGCGATGGTGCTGTTGGCCCCGCCCAGCCCGCCGGCGACCATCGTCAGCGGGGTGCTGAACGTCCAGTTCTGAACATCGGAGAAGGTATAGTCGGTGTCGTCCATCACCACGATCGGAACTTCGTAGTCGCCTTCCCACAGCTGACCCACGCGCAACGAACCCGAGGCAGCACTCAAGGCAAGGGCGGCCGAAGCGCGCGTGACGCCCATCTGAGCGGCCTTGACGGGGTCGAGCTCCACGTTGACGATGGGCGAAGGCTGCAGGTAGTCCGTGTGTACCCATTCCAGGCCCTCCATCTGGCGCATGCGCTCCATCATGCGATCTGCCACGACATGCAACGAGTCGATATCATCGCCGTAGAAGCGATATTCAAGTTCCGTGACAAAGAGCATGTCCAGGCGTTTGAAGCGGACGTAGGCATTGGGGAAAGCCTCCGACAACAGCGGCTGATAGTGGCTCAGCAGGTCGAGGGTGGCCTGTTGCGAAGTCGTTCCGACGATGAACTGGGCGTAGTTCTTGTCCGCCATCTGAGGCGCATAGCTGTCCATGAAGCGCGGCGACGAGCAGCCCAGGAATGAGGTAATAGCGGTGATGCGTTCGTCCTGTTCGAGCACGTGGCGCACGGAATCAGCCACGGCCTCGGTTTCGGCCAATCCCCGGCCTTCGGGCAGGAAAATCTCCACGGCAAACTGGTCGCGGTCGGCAAAGGGGAATTGACGAATCTTCAGCGTCGGGACGATGAGCAGGGAAACGACGACAGAGCCGAAGCCCAGACCTATGGTCAGCCAAGGATGACGGAACACCCACTGGAGCACACGTGTGTAAAACGCTTGCACGCGGTCGGTGAAGCGCACCCCCTGCTTGCTCGTATCCGGCACGCCGATAATCTTCACACACAGGAACGGGATGACGGCTACGGCCAGCACCAGCGACGTCAGCAGGTTGAGGCCCATCGTCCACGGGAAATCGCGAAGGGCATCGTTGAATGCGCCCTTCAGCGTGAACAGCAGCGGGAAGAAGATTACGCTGATGCACACCGTGGCCAGGAGCATTGGCATGAAATACTGACGCGCCGAAGCGACGGCAGCATCACGCGGTGCCATGCCCTTGCCCACATATTCCAGATAGCCGTCGATGATGACGATGGAGTTATCGACAATCATGCCCAGCACGATGATCAGCGCAGCCAGCGTGACGATATTCAGTTCGACGCCCGCCAGGTACATAAAGGCAACCGACACGAACGTGCTCAGCGGAATCGTAATCGCCGCCACGACGGCCGACCGCAAGGGGAAGAGGAGCATCATCACGACGATGATGATCAGTATCGACAGCAACAGGTCGCGCAGGAAGTCCTGAACACTCAGTTCCACCACTTTAGGCTTATCGGCGATGCGCGTTAAGGTGACGTCTTCGGGCAGCACCTCGGCACGGAACTCGTCGAGCACACGATTGACCTGTCGCCCGTATTCCACAACGTTATTGCCCGGAATCATTTCCATCGACAGCAACACGCATGGATGTCCGTTGTGTTCGATGCGACTGGCGTTGGGGTCGTATTCCCTGACGACGCGTGCCACGTCGGACAAACGCACCGTCTTTCCCGTGGCAGCGTCACTGTATATGATGAGCGAGGCAATCTGCTCCACGTCGTTGCCCGTCGGCGCGATGTGCAGGGGAATATGCTGGTCGGCATCGCTGAGGCTACCGCTCAACGTGGTGAGACCCTCGCCTTGCAGCGTGGCCAGGAGCAGCTGCTGCCCGATCCCGTAAGCCTGCAGGCGCTGGCGATCGACATAAAGGCTGATCTGCTGGCGCTGCTCGCCATAAAGCTTCACATTGGTCACCGAGGGGATGCGCCGCAAGCGGTCGCCCAGGCGGTCGCTGTACTGCCGCAATTCGCGGTAGCTGCGGTCGCCGCTCTCGATGGCGATGAGCAGCGCCGACGTGTTGCCGAAATCATCGTTCGTCACCAGCGCCACGACGCCTTGAGGCAGCGAGGGCTTGAACTGCTGCAAGCCCAGCTTGAGCTTGCTCCATACTTCGTCCTTGTTGCTGACGTTATCGTTCAAACCGACCATCACGATGCACATACCGTTCTGCGAGGTGGTCGTCGTTTTCGAGCGGTTGACCTCCTTGTACGTGAAAAGGAAGCGCTCCAGCGGACGAGCCACCTGCTCCTCGACCTCCTCTGTCGTGGCACCCGGATAAACGGCGACGACGACGCCCTGACGAACCGTCACGTGCGGAAACTCGTCCTTGGGCATCACGTACAAGCCGTAGACACCGAGGAGAAACAGCAGGCTGACGATGAGCAACGAGATACGATAATGCTCAATCGGCCACGCGTAAAAGGAAGAGGCGTTCTTGTTCATTTCGTTGTTACTCATTGAAATCTCGTCTTCGTTCCTTCACTCAGCTTCTGGTAGCCTTCCGTGACCACGCGCTGTCCTTCGCTCAGACCCGACAGGATCTCTACGCGATTGCCGGTGGTCTGGCCTATGGTCACCGGCGTGCGATGAACCGTGCTGTCGGCTCCCACCGTCCACACGAACAGCCCACCCTCAGCTCTCTTCTGCACAGACGTCAGCGGGATAATATAACTTTCACGTCTCACGCCTTCGTTTCTCACGCTCACCTTTGCTACCATTCCGGGCAGCAGCTCGCGGTCTTTGTTGTTGACGCAAACCCGCACGTCGTAAGTATGCGTCAACGCGTCAGCCTGCACGCCTTTCTCGATGCGCCCGCCCGGATATTCACGGCCAGTGGCTTCGACGCTGACGGTTGTTGCTGTCGCCGGTGTGAGATTCTTCATCTCGCGCTCCGGCACGGCAATCTTCACCTTCACGGAACTGATGTCCAGTATGCTCACCACGGGCTCCGATGGCATCGCCGTCTCGCCCGACGAGAGGAAACGCTTTCCCACGATGCCGCTGACGGGAGCCAGCAGACGACAGTCCGCCACATTACGGCGGGCTATGGCCAGCTGCGAACGCGCCTGATCCACCTTGCTCTGGACCTCCACCCATTGGGCTTCGGTCATCGAGCCCTCGTCGTGCAACAGCTGATAACGCTTCAGCGCATCCTCAGCCTGTCGGCTCTGAGCCTCGGCTGCGCCCAACATGTGGCGGGCCTGCGTGTCGTCCAGCTCCGCAATCAGCTGTCCGCGGCTCACCGCCTGACCTTCGCTGACGGCAACGCGACGCAGCGTCCCGGCGCTCGTGTAGCTGGCAATCGTCGTCTGATTTTCCTCGACGACCCCGACGTAAATGGTGCCCTCGGCATCTTCAGCCTGGATGCTCACCGTCTCCGTCTGCACGAGGACGGGTTGCTTCTCGCGCGTCTGCGTCGAAGGGCCACAAGCGACAAACACCAGCGGCAGCAACCATAGGCAAATCTTATTTCTTTTCATATTTTGTCCTAATATTTTCGTATGAATAATTGTAATGTCTTATTGCGGTGCAAAATTAGTGCTTTTTCTTCAATCTGTGAAGCATTCGCTCGGTAAATTATTATCGGATTTAGCCAATAATTGTTAATTCGGAGAAATATAAATGAAGACACCGTTTTGCTGCTTCAACATGAGACTAAACATCTCATGAAAGCAGTCCAATCTATGCTCAGCTCTTCCTTTGTCACCATCGGCTTTAAACATCGATTGTAAGAAAATCGGAAAACGCCAATACAAACGTATACGTTGGTTCTCTTTCTCAGCCTTTTCTTTTATCTTTTCTTTTTGCTACTTTTTCTTTTCGTTGTTCTTTTCCTCTCTTTCTAAAATCGCATGTTTTGGGGTCATACTTAAAAGTGCTTATTTGTCAGGATTTATTAACGCGGCTGAAATTTTTCAACACCAAGGGTGTGATGAAAGGTGATTGACGAATAGATTGACGTAGATTGACGTCTAAAACACCCCCTGCACCGAAAACGTCAATTCAACGTCAATTCAACGTCAATTCAACGTCAATAAACGTCAATCTTCATCCATGCGTTCTGCGTTCTTCGTGAGCATTGCCTTCCGCTAAAGCCTTCATTCGTTAGCGCTTCCGTCCATGCTCGCTTCACGATTCACGAATAAAGCTTAAGGCCGTAACGAATGTTCGCTAAGACCACAACGAATGTTCGTTAAGGCTGTAACGAACGTTCGTGAAATCAACTAAATACGGATGTATGGGCCTTTGCTTAGGGGCGTAGGAAATCCACGAAGCGAAAGGCATAGGCGTGGCGGTCGTCGGCATCGTGCGGCTCATCGGACGCGATGCGCCATTCCGCGGCCAGGATCTCAGGGAAGAAGGCGTCGGCGCGAACGGGCGTGTCGTCCACGAGCGTCAGGCACAGGCGGTCGGCCAAAGGCATCGCCTCGCGATAGACGCTGGCACCGCCGATGACAAACACCTCTTCGTCGGAAGCACACGAGGCCAGCGCCTCCTGCAGCGAAGCAAACACTTCGATGCCTGGAGCCGTGAACTGGCGGTTGCGCGAAAGCACCACATTGCGGCGATTGGGCAGGGCACCTTTGGGCAACGACTCGAACGTGCGACGACCCATGACTATCGTATGGCCGGTGGTCAACGCCTTGAAACGTTTCAGGTCATCGGGCAGCCAGTAGATGAGTTTGTTCTCATTGCCGATAGCGCCATTCTTGGCTACGGCAGCTATCAATGTGATCATACGGCGACGTCAGCTTTAATGTGGGGCCAAGGGTCGTAGCCTTCGAGCTTGAAGTCCTCGTAGCGGAAGTCGAAGAGATCCTTCACCTCTGGATTCAGGATCATGCGCGGCAGAGGGCGCGGCGCACGGGTGAGCTGCAGCTGAGCCTGCTCGATGTGGTTGAGGTAGAGGTGCGTATCGCCCGTCGTGTGGATGAAATCGCCCGCTTCGAGACCCGTCACCTGCGCCATCATCTGAAGCAGCAAGGCGTAGGATGCGATGTTAAAGGGCACGCCGAGGAACGTGTCGGCAGAACGCTGGTAGAGCTGCAGGCTCAGGCGACCGTCGGCCACGTAGAACTGGAACATCGTGTGGCAGGGCGGCAGCGCCATCTTTTCCACTTCAGCCACGTTCCACGCCGAGACAATCATGCGGCGCGAGTCGGGGTGATGCTTGATCAGGTCCACGACGTTGGCGATTTGGTCGATCGTGCCGCCGTCGTAGTCGGGCCACGAGCGCCACTGATGGCCATAGACGGGTCCGAGGTCGCCGTTGGCGTCGGCCCACTCGTCCCAGATCGTCACGCCATTGTCGTGCAAATACTGGATATTGGTGTCGCCGCGGAGGAACCACAGCAGTTCGTGGATGATACTGCGCAAGTGCAACTTCTTGGTCGTCAGCAGCGGAAAGCCGTCGGACAGGCGGAAACGCATCTGATGGCCGAACACGCTCTTCGTGCCGGTGCCCGTGCGGTCGCTCTTCACCGCTCCTTCGTCGAGGATACGCTGCAATAAGTCTAAATACTGCTTCATAGTTTTTTTGTTTACTCGAGTGTCGTCAGCGTATTCCTCACAACCTCACAACCTCACAACCTTCAACCTCACAACCTCACAACCTCACAACCTCAAGTGATTTATTTTGCCGCAAAGATAGGAAAAAGTTGATACTTGAAAGTTGAAAGTTGAAAGTTTTTGCCTTTTTATGCCATTATTTGTCATTTATCATTTATTCTTTATCATTTATTCATTAAAAATGCGTATCTTTGCACCCGCTTATGCAATGAACATCGATTTTTAATCATTAAAACTCCATATCACAGTGATGCGTACAGCTAACGAAATCAGAGAGAGCTTCAAACAGTTCTTCGCCGGGAAGGGACACACGATAGTCCCCTCAGCACCCATGGTCGTCAAGGACGATCCCACACTCATGTTCACCAACGCTGGTATGAACCAGTGGAAAGATATCATCCTTGGCACCAAGGCCCCCGAGCCACGCCGCCGTGCCGACTCGCAGAAGTGCCTGCGCGTCAGCGGTAAACACAACGACCTCGAGGAGGTGGGACACGACACATACCACCACACGATGTTTGAGATGCTCGGCAACTGGTCGTTCGGCGACTACTTCAAGGAGGGCGCCATCGACATGGCATGGGAGTACCTGGTCGAGGTCATCGGACTCGACCCCAAGGACCTCTACGTCACCGTGTTCGAGGGCTCGCCCGAAGAAAACATCCCTCGCGACGACGAGGCCGCTGGATTCTGGGCCAAGCACGTGCCCGCCGACCATATCATCAACGGCAACAAGCACGACAACTTCTGGGAGATGGGCGATACAGGGCCGTGCGGTCCCTGCTCCGAGATTCACCTCGACAGCCGCACGCCTGAGGAGAAAGCCAAGGTGCCCGGACGCGAACTTGTCAACAAGGACGACCCGCAGGTCATCGAGATCTGGAACATCGTCTTCATGCAGTTCGAGCGTAAGGCCGACGGCAAGCTCGTGCCACTCGGCATGAATGTCATCGACACGGGAATGGGCTTCGAACGACTCGTCCGCGCCCTGCAGGGCAAGCACTCGAACTACGACACCGACGTCTTCCAGCCCACCATTCGTGCCATCGAGCAGCTTTCGGGCAAGAAGTACGGCGTCTCTGAGGACGTGGACATCGCCATGCGTGTCATCGCCGACCACATCCGCGCCGTGGCCTTCTCCATCGCCGACGGTCAGCTGCCGGGCAACGCCAAGGCCGGCTACGTCATCCGTCGTATCCTGCGCCGTGCCGTGCGCTATGCCTATACGTTCCTCGGTCAGAAGCGCCCCTTCATGCACCTGCTGCTGCCGACCCTCATCGAGCAGATGGGCGAGGCTTATCCGGAGCTCGTGGCACAGCGCGAACTCATCGACAAGGTGATGAAGGAGGAGGAAGAGAGCTTCCTGCGTACCCTCGAAACAGGCATCAAGCTCCTTGACCGCGTCATGGCTGACACGAAAGCCGCCGGCAAGAGCGAGATCAGCGGCACCGAAGCCTTCACCCTCTTCGACACCTACGGCTTCCCGCTCGACCTCACCGAACTGATCTGCCGCGAAAATGGCCTCACCGTGGACGAGGCAGGCTTCAACGTGGAGATGCAGAAACAAAAGGAACGCGCGCGTAACGCTGCGGCCGTAGAGACGGATGACTGGCAGAGTGTGGCCCCCCTTTCGTCCCCCGAGGGGGACACGGATGCGAAGTCCTCAAGTAGCAATAGTACAGAAGCCCCCTCGGGGGCAGTAGGGGGGGCCAACTCCCAATTTGTCGGCTGGGACTACACCGAATACACCTGCCGCATCTTGCGCTACCGCCGTGTCGTGCAGAAGAAGCAGACTTACTATCAGCTCGTCCTCGACCGCACACCGTTCTATGCCGAGATGGGCGGACAGGTCGGAGACCAGGGCGTACTCGTCAGCGAGTTCGAGACCATAGACATCATCGACACGAAGAGCGAGAACGGCCTCACCGTGCATATCGCCAAGCGCCTGCCCGAGCACCCCGAAGCACAGTTCATGGCATGCGTCGATACCGACAAGCGTCACGCCAGCGAGGCTAACCACAGCGCCACTCACCTCCTCGACCAGGCCCTGCGCGAAGTGCTGGGCACGCACGTCGAGCAAAAGGGATCGCTCGTCTCGCCCGAAGGCCTGCGCTTCGACTTCAGCCACTTCCAGAAGGTGACGGCTGAGCAGCTGCGGCAGGTAGAACGCATCGTCAACGCACGCATCCGCGAGAACATCCCCCTTCAGGACCACCGCGACGTGCCCATCGAAAAGGCCAAGGAACTCGGTGCCATCGCCCTCTTCGGCGAGAAATACGGCGACCGCGTACGCGTCGTGCAGTTCGGACAGAGCGTAGAGTTCTGCGGCGGCTGCCACGTCAAGGCGACGGGACAAATCGGAATGTTCAAGATCGTAGGCGAAAGTAGCGTGGCGGCAGGCATACGACGCATCGAGGCCATCACGGGAGCAAAAGTCGAAGAAGCCCTCTACCAGTTGCAGGATAGCATGGAAGCCCTGCGCCAGATGTTCAACGGCATACCCGACGTGAAAGGCGCCATCGAGCGTCTGCTCAGCGAGAACGCCGACATGAAGAAGCAGGCCGAGGCCTTCGTCCACGAAAAAGCGCTGGCTTACAAGGCTGAACTGATACGCACGGCCAAGGAGCAGAACGGCGTGTGCATCCTCGCGGGCAAAACGATCCTGCCCGCCGAGGCCGTGAAAGATATCGCCTTCCAGCTGCGTGCCGAGGTGGAGAACGCACTCGTCTGCATCGGTTCCGTCAACGACGGCAAGCCCCTGCTCACCTGCGCCGCCAGCGACGCACTCGTCAAGGAACAGGGCGTCAACGTCGGACAGTCCATCCGCGAGGCTGCCAAACTCATGCAGGGCGGCGGCGGCGGACAGCCTCACTTCGCCACGGCAGGCGGTAAGAACCCCGACGGCCTCAGCGCTGCCATCGACAAGTTCATCGAGTTGGCGTTAGCCTAAAGCGATAACGTCAATCGTTCCATCCAATATCTTCTAAAGCTCTCCTAAGGGGGAGCTTTTGTTATTAAATGTAAAGATGACAGCACCACTCGTTAACGCTTGTTAAAATACACGTACTAAAAGGGGTTAAAGTGTGTAACGAATTTAAAAAAATGATACCTTTGAAGCCAGAAATATTCAAATCAGTGACTTATCGAACAACTTTTTTTAACCTAACCCTTTAATTAACTTAATTATTATGAGAAAATTTACCCAATTCATGCTTGCTGCGTTGCTATGCATCGTTGGCAAGGGAGTAGCTCAAGCAGAGGTCATCACTGACCCCTCGCAGCTCTCCAACGACAAGGTGTACACCATCAGCTGTCAGCGTGGTACGTTTATCTTGAACTATGACGAGACGAAAATCGTTTCCTCTCATGCCAACAATGGTGAGAACGTGAATGAGGATGTCTCCGAAGATCCGGAAGCTACTCATTTCGCTATCCTGAACTTCGACGGCCTGTACTACATCTACAGCCCGAAGCTCGAGCAGTTTGCCTCAGCAGTTGGTGAATTCAAGTTCTATTCCTACAAAGGAACGGGTCTGACCTTCTCCGACGACGGTCTTGAAGAAGGCTACAAAGGTTCCAGACTGCGTCTCGGCGTTCCCGAGGAAAGCCTCTTCGTCAACAACAACAACGGAGGTCTTATCAAAGTCGACGGTTGGACGACAGCTGACGCTGGCAACACCCTGGCTATCGAAGAAGTAGAAGGTGCCACCTTCGACCTCGAAAAGGCTAAGGAGATCTTCAAGATTCAGAAGCCCGACTACTGGTGGAAGGATTCCCACAAGGTATTCTACCTCTCCACCGTTCGCGCCGGAAACCTCGCTTGTAATGGAGAATACACGACGCTGATCGGCACTATGCAAACCGATGTCGATGAAGCGGACACATGGTTCGCTTTCTGGATGGACGGTGACAAGTTCTACATTTATAATGTAGGTTCCAACAAGTTCCTGACGAGCGACGGTCATCTGACAAGTTCACCCGCTGAGGTGGGTAATGTTGGATACAAAGAAACGGGCAACGACGACTATCCCATTGCCTTCTACTTCAAGGACACCAACATCTACTTCAACACGCAGAGCAATGGTACTGACATCGCCTTCAACACGTGGAGCACACTTGACGACGGTAACAGAATCATGATCGAGGAAGTGCCCGGTGAGGATGTCTATGACAAAATGGAGGCATTTTTCTCTGCACCCGTTTACGACATCACCTATCGTCTCTATTTCAATGACAAGGAAATCGGCACGGCAACCCGTCAGATGACTCCCGGTTCCGATGCTCAGCTGCCCTCTGACATGATCCTCGAATCCTGCTGGTACGACTATGATCCCGAAGTCATCGAGGATGACAGTGAAGTTCGCGTTGATGTGTCCTGGAACGGCCCCGAGAACATGTTCTCCGAGAGCTTCGATGATGCAACCTGGTGGAACCTGAGCTTTGACCGCACGAAGCATGGCGATGGCACCGGCAGCAGATGGTATGCTTGGTACGAGGAAGGCAGAGAGCCTTACTATCCTGAACAGGATGCTGACGATGCAAAGCGCGCTGCGGCTCAGTGCCAGTGGGCGTTCATCGGTAACCCCTATGCCGTTACGGTGTACAACAAGTCGGCAGGTCCGAATATGTCCCTGACCTACGACCAGATCAACGTAGCCGGAACCGACCGTTGGGCTGCTGTCCTTCGCCCGGGCATTCACGAATGGGTCATCAAGAATTATCACTCTGACACCGAAGAGTTCTCATTGGGCGCTCAGATTGAAGATAAGTTCTGGCGCATCAACCAGTTCGGTGGCGCTTCAGCAAACTCCTTCTATGGTCTGTGGGACGGCTACGACGATGGCTCTAAGCTCAGCATTGAAGCAGCTCCCAACATCGATGTTACCGATGTCTATTTCGACGTTTACTTCAACGGCGAACTCGTAACGACCGAGAAGGTCATTGGTCAGGAAATGGGCAATTATATTCCCGAACTGCCCGCCTCTGTAAATATCGGCGACCTCGTCGAGTTTGAATACGACGAAGACGAGACCGTCAACGAAGAGAATCAGCACGTCCGCGTTGATGCTACATGGCTTGGTAACTTCGAGATCTCCAAGGACTTCGGCAGCGCTCACTGGTACGACATGTCTGTGCGCAACACATGGTATGTGACGAGTGACAATGTTGACGACGACGGCGCGCTGAAGACCGTTAATGCCAACGCTATCGGTTTGGCCGAAGATTCCTATCAGTGGGCATTCGTCGGCAATCCCTGGCGCGTCAAGATCTACAACAAGGCCAAGGGCGGAAGCGTTGCCTTCTCCTGGACCGGAACCGGCAACCAGTCTATTCCTGACTTCGTAGATGACAGCGAGGCTAAGGCTTGGACGCTGAGAAAGAGCGTCATCAATAATGACGAGGATGGCATTTACGACGATGCCTTCATGATCACCGTGCCCGGCACCAACGATCAGCTCAACCAGTACGGCGGTGCCGGTGGCTCCCTGAAGCACTGGAATTCCACGACGATTGCTGACGTAGGTTCTGCCTTCAAGGTATTCGATGTTCCTACTGACTTCGCTCAATTCGTCGCTGCCGAAATCACCCCGATGATGGAGAGCGAGAGCAAGTGGTTCAACTTCACCGAAGCTGCCTGCAGCAAGATTGGCTACCAGCCCGAATACAAGGAATCCTGCCCCTTCGACACCTACAAGAGCATGAAGCTGGCTATCGAGGAAGCTATGAAGGACGCTTCCAACTTCAACTTCCCGCCCTCTGGATGGTATCGCTTGAAGAGCAAATGGTATGGCGACTTCTTCGGACTCACCTCCGACCAGACGATGGCCGATCCCGACGGAACCGCAGCTTCGACGGTTGTCAGACTGAACAAAGTAGGCGATTTCGAGTACACGATCCAGGCTCAGAACGCTTACTTCCAGCCGCTGACACAAAGTGAATCAATGACCACGTCTGAGACTGACGAAGTAACGTGGAAGGCATACATTGTCACTCCTGGCTTCGCATCATTCTCCAGCAAGCCTGAATATGAAGAGATCACCGCAGAAGAAGACGAGACATTAGCCAACGAGTACACCTATTCATTCCTGCATCGCCGTGCAGAGGGTGACTATGTAGGTTGGACAAAGAATGCCGACGCATCGATGTTCCAAGTGATTCCCGCCAAGTTCATCACGGTTGAGGTAGGTCCCGAAGGCGTTGGCTCGCTGTACGTTCCGTTCGCCGTCACGGCTCCCGAAGGCGTCGTTCCGTTCTCCGGTAAGATCAATGGTGAAGAAGTCCAGATGACGCCCATCAAGGGTAACATTCCCGCTTCGACGCCGTTCGTGATCCTGGCTGACGAAGGCACCTACGACTTCCCCATCGTTGCTGATGGAGCAGAAGTAGCTACCGTGGCCGAAAACGACCTCAAGGGTACCTACATTTCCTACATGACCAACGGCGCTCTCGTTCCGCTGGAGTCCGGCACTGACAAGGCATTCGGCGTTCCCGAAATGGATATGCCCGCCAACTCTGCTTACATCCGTCCTGAGGACACCAGCATCGACGAGTTCATCATGGTATTCGGCGACTACACGGCCATCAAGGGCGTCGAAGACAAGCAGGAAAGCACCATGTTTGACTTGAGCGGTCGTCGCGTCAACAAGGCCAACAAGGGTGTTTACATCATCGACGGCAAGAAGATGCTGGTGAAGTAATCACACGCCTCACGAATCCTTTGTGATTCAACATATCTGCCGCGTCCCTCCACCGAGGGGCGCGGTTTTTGTTATCTCCTTATCCCACTTTGAGCACTTTTAACGAAAAATCTTTTGCCATGTGAGAAATAACCCCTATATTTGCACCGCAATCGAACGTATATTAACTAACAAAAATCATCTAATATGAAACGATTCCTTTCCTTCCTTTTAGCTTTCCTCGGCATCGTGGGAAGCATCACCATGAGTGCTGCTGACGTTCCAACCGGTTTGGTGCGTGTGAAGAGTGCTCGCACATCATGGTATTTGGCCTCGTCCACTGCCGGCACCCCGAAGACGGCAGCCAAGGCGCTGACCAAGATCGACCAGGTGTGGATTCTCTTTGCCGACGGCGCCGGCTACACACTGCGCAGCGCCAATACGGGCGAATACCTGCAGGCTACCATGACCAGCACCGCAGCTGGCAAAGCCACGCTCTATATCCGCACAAGCCCCAACGCCACCGACTCGAAAGTCCTGTTCAACATCTCGGCCAAGAGCGATTGCAGCGGCGACTTCCTCAACACCAACACGAGCCACAACCTGTTCAAGTATGGTATGGACGAGGGTTGCGACTGGTATCTCGAGACGGTGGAAAACTTCACCATGGACGAGGTTCGCGAACGCATCCTCAGCCAGAATCCCTATGCCAAAGAGCTGGAGGACGGTGCCTACTACCGCATCATCAGTACCTACGGGCTTATCGTGACCGGCGGCAGCGACCTTACGGCAAAGAACATCGATGCTGACAACTACTACCAGTACTGGCAGCTCAAGAAGAGCAATTCGGGTTGGACAATCATGGACCTCGTGTCGCAGAAATACATTCAGCGTCAAACCACGATGAGCGCCTTCTTCCGCGAGGGAACCACGAAGGTCATCTTCGACATCAAACCTGTAAACGACGAATGGGACTACCGCTGGACCATCTCTGCCCCCGGCGACAACAGAGGCTTGCACGATGCATCCACTCAAGGGCATAACGTCGTGCTGTGGTACACCAACGCCACCGCCAGCGAATGGCACTTCGAGAAGGTGGAACTGTCGCAAGAGGACATCGAGGCAGCACGAGGCGGACAGGCGGCCTTCGACGACCTCGTCAAGGACAGAACGAAGCTGCAGTCGGCCCTCAACAACCTCTTCGAGGACAAAGCGTGCACCACGCTGAAGCCTGAGATACAGGCACTCAGCGACGAGGAGCTGGAAGCCAACGAGAGTTTCGCCACCCTGAACAATGACATGCAGGCGATGGTGCTGAAGGTGAAGAACGACACGTGGAAGCAATACACGCTCAACGGTTCGGACTACACCGCCGGCTACGAGAAGTTCTTCCGAGTGGCTGACTACCACATCTACAGCAACTGCGACCAAATGGGCAACGGCAGCAACTTCACCATGTCGAATGCCTTCGGCCGTCTCTCTGGTCCTACGGGTATCGTGGCCGATGCAGGCGACATCATCTACGTTTATGTCAACGGCAGCAACAAGAGCGGTACAACCCTTCAGATCGAAGCGGTCGGCACCGACGGCGTGGCCGGCAACCACTCTTCCGGCGAGGTCACGACGCTGAAGTCCGGCCTCAACCTGTTCCGCTTCACCGAGCAGAAGATGATCTACATCCTCTATCAGCTCACCGACACCAAGAAGTACCTGGCCAACTACCCCGACATGACCATCCACATCGAGGGCGGAAAGCTCAATGGCTATTGGGACGCTACGCGCGGCATGACCAATCAGGACTGGAAGCTGCTGCAGCAGGATCTCCTGAAAGCAAGTCCCTTCCTGAACCTCAAGACCGAGCGCCTCGTGTTCCAGATGGACGCCGACCTCGTGAAACAGGCCGAGCCCAACGAGATGGAAGGTCTGATGCACGTGTGGAATACCATCTGCGCAAATGAAGACCGCTACATGGGCGTTGAAGATTTCGAAGGACGTTACAACAATATCTGGAACGTCTTCAGCGGAGCCAGCTCCTACATGCACTCCTCAACCCGTGGCACATGGTACACCGAGAGCACCATACCCGAAATCATGAACTACCAGAAAATGACCACGGGCGGAGGTGCCTTGTGGGGACCGAGCCACGAGATCGGGCACAACCACCAGGGCAGCATCAATGTCATCGGCACCACGGAAAGCTCGAACAACCTGTTCTCGAACATCAACACCTTCGAGTCCGGCATCTTGAACTCACGCCGCTACTATCCTCACCAGAACTTCGAATACATCGCCAACAACACACCTTGGCTGGAGCGTAATATCTGGATGACGACCGGTATGTTCTTCCAGCTCTACCTCTACTTCCACGTTCAGCACCACGACGACAACTTCCTGCCCAACTTGTTCCGCAAGATGCGCGAAAAGCCCATCAACAAGTGGAGCGGTCCGGGCAACGGCGGACCGACATCATACGGCAAGGACGACTATCTGCACCTGGCCAAGATGATTTGCGACGTAGCACAGGCTGACTTGAGCGAGTACTTCGAGGCTTACGGTATGTTTATTCCCGTCAAGATGTGCGAAGTTGGCGACTACAGCACCTACTTCGTCACGACCACACAGGCTGACATCGACGCTGCCAAGGCTTATATGCAGCAGTACGAGAAGAAGCTCGGCAATATCATGTTCATCGACGACCGCGTGCTCAAGAAGGAGGCCGACCCCAACAATATTTTTACTTGCACACCGGCCAACGACGGCTACAAGCGCCCCAACAGCGAATACCCTTACCTCATGGCTTCGCCTACCGTGACGGCATACGTCGGCGGCGACTATGAAGCATTCACCGCCGATGCTGAACCCGTCCTCGACGATTGGTATAAAGTACAGAACAAGACCATCACGTTCCAAGGCACAAAGAAATATGCCGGACATAAGTTCTACGACCAGGATGGCAACCTCATCTGGGCAACCAACAAGTACAGGGATACACTGCCTAAAGTGGTCACGGATCTCGGCATCGAAAATGTCAAGGTCGTTACCGCCAACTACGACATGACTGACACGCCCTGCACCAGCACCAAGCCCGAAGATGCCATCGACGCCCTCAAGGCTGGCGACAAAGTCAGCAGCAGCGAAGCCTTTGACCTCACCGGCCGTCGTGTCAACCACGTGAACCGCGGCTTGTATATCATCAACGGCAAGAAAGTGATGGTGAAGTAAAAAGGAGTGAAAAGTGAAAGAGTGAAAAGTGAAAAATAAAAGTTTCCTATGGCATCAAAAAAGCACAAACATTCCGATGTTAAAGAACAGAGTAAAACAACCCCTGTTGGTAACTCTTATTTTTCACTTTTCACTCATTCACTTTTCATTTATATCCTATTCTTCCTCCTCGCCTGGCTCTGGGCCTCGTGGTGGATGGGCAGCATCTTCCGCATCTCCTACGAGTATTCTTTCGTAGCCGCCGATAAGACTTTGATGCACTGGCTGTGGCAGCAGTCGTTCGGCGCGCTGTGGATTGTGGGTCGTCTATTGCTGACGCTCTACCGCTGGCCTCTTCTTGGTGGTCTCGTCGTCGCCTTGCTGCTGACCTCCAGCGCATGGCTCACAGGCTACTGCCTGCGTCTGCGTCCCACTTCCCGTTGGCGTTTCGTCAGCTATATTCCGGCTCTGCTCTGGATGTGCTGGGTGAGTTGGCAAGGCCTTAATCTTTACTACCAATTCGAACCGGGCCGTGCTCACGGCGTGCTGTTCCTCGGTGTCTTGATTCTCGCCATCGATGCTTTCATCATCTGGACGTTCAAGCATAAAGTGAAAAAGGAAAGGGCGAATAGTGAAATCATCCATAATCCTTCAAGGAAGTGGGGTAACTTGTATTTTTCACTTTTCATTCTTTCACTTTTCATTATTCCCTCCCTCATCACGCATTTCCGCTATCCTTACCTTCGTCCGCTCACCCAGATGCAGGAGCAGATGCTCGTTGAGGATTGGGACGGCATGGCCGCCACGGCACGTGCCAACGCCAAGTTGAGCTATCGTCCGCTGGCCGCTTACTATGCCATTTCCCTTGTACAAAATGGTCATCTGGCGGATGCCATGTTTGACATTCGTATGGATTTCGACTCATTATACGTCCGCAGCTGGACGGGCAACAGTGATATCGGAACCAATTATTATCTCGTGGATTGCGACTATCATGCCGGCCTCTTCCGCGCTGCCACACACAAAGCCATGGAACAGCTGACGATGCTGGGGCCTTCGCTCTATATGCTCAAGCACCTGACGCGTCTTGCCCTGCTCGACCACGACTGGAATCTCGCGCGCAAGTACCTATTTATTATTAAGCAGGCTCCCTTCGAAGGCGAATTCATCCGTCGCTACGAAGCGATGCTCGACAAACCGGAGGCGGTGGCAGCCGACCCGATCTTTGCCAAGCTGCGCAAGACGGAGCCTGTTACGGACAGCTTCGAAGGCATGTACGAAGAACCCACGTTCCTGGGATATACCTGCACGCTGACAGCAGGACGTTCCAAGGAGGCGCTGACGCAGAGCCTCATGGCGTGCCTCTACAGCAAACGAATGCCTGACTTCCTGCTTCGTTGCGAGCCCTTGGTCGGCACAACACCTCCCCGTTCCATTGCCGAGGGTCTCATCACTCAGAGCTTCAAGAATCCCGAAGTCCTTCAGGCCTTCCCGCAGCTGCAGATGAATGCCAAGATGTACCAATCGTTCCTCCGCACCGTGCAGCCTTACATGAAGGATCGTCCGCGCGGCGGCGTCGAACTCTTCGACCAATACAAAGGCTACTACCCCTACTACTACTTCTTCGGCAACCTCAAAGCCACGCGCAAGAGAGAGGACAAGAAGGAGGAAACGCATAAGGCAGGAGTGAATTAAAAAGGGGGACCCACCCCGCCCTCCCTGGGAGGGAGCAGATACCAAAAACATTGGATTCATGACTTATTATAGAAAAGCCCAGGCTTGGCTCCACTCATTCGCAAAGGTGACCACTCCCTCCCTTACAGGGAGGGCGGGGGGTGGGTCTCTTCTTTTACTGTTGCTGTTAGCAGCTTGCACCTCCCGTCCCACCTCCGTGCCCACTTCTTTCACCGAGGTGACGGATAGCGTGGCCATCTATCCCGACTACCGCGATGTGACGGTGCCGCCAAATATTGCGCCCTTGAACTTTATGCTCACAGATGCCGGCGCAAAGGAATATGTGGCGAAGATCGGGGACCTCGTCTGCGGAGCCGTCAAGGACGGCAAGTTCGACATCGACAGCGTGGCATGGCGACAGCTGTTGACTGCCAGCAAAGGCAAAGATGTCACCGTCGATCTCTATGCCCATCGCGAAAAAGGCTGGGTTCATTTCCCCGCCTACACCTTCCATGTCGCCGAGGAGGACATCGACGGCTTCCTCTCCTACCGTCTCATCGAACCCGGCTACGAGCTGTACCGACAGATCGGACTCTACCAGCGCAACCTCGCCACCTTCGACGAGGCCATCATCTACGAGAACAACCGTTCCTTCGACACCGATGACAACCATTGCGTCAACTGCCACAACTACCAAGCCTACGACACCGACCGCATGCTCTTCCACATCCGCGCCGCTCACGGCGGCACCGTCATGGTTCATGGCAGCGAAGCCCATAAGATCGCCATCAAGCACGACAGCATCCTTGGTGCCGGCGTCTATCCCTCGTGGCACCCCACTCTACCGTTGGTAGCTTTCTCCACCAACAAGACAGGTCAGGTGTTCCACATGCTTCACAAGGAGAAGATCGAGGTGCTGGACGAAGCTTCCGACCTGCTGCTCTACGATGCCGAGAAAAACGCCGTGCACAACGTGATCCGCACGACAGACCATCTCGAAACCTTCCCCTGCTGGTCACCCGACGGCCGACGCCTCTACTACTGCTCGGCCCCCTTGCCCGAATCCTTGAGGGAGAACTACGTATCTGAGCTGATGGCCATGAAATACGACAGCCTCATCTACGATATCTATTCCATGCCCTTCGACCCCGACACCCGCACCTTCGGCACGCCGCGGCTTGAGGTGGATTGTGCGAGCATGGGCAAGAGTGCCAGCGTACCGCGTGTCAGTCCCGACGGCCAGTACCTGCTCTTCACCCTCGGCGACTACGGACAGTTCCATATCTGGCACAAGAGTGCGGATTTGTGGGTAAAGAGATTAGAGAGTAAAGATGAGAGAGAAGAGATGGAAGATAGCCAAGCACAGCCAACTTTCAACTTTCAACTTTCAACTCTCAACTCCCCAATCTACCCCCTTGTTGCCGCCAACGCCGCCGACGAGCCCGACAGCTACCACTCGTGGTCCTCGAACGGGCGATGGATTGTCTTTGCGAGCCGCCGCGACGACGGCAATTTCTCACGCGCTTACATCGCCTATTTCGACCGCAACGGACAGGCACACAAAGCCTTCCTTTTGCCGCAACGCGATCCCGAGCACAACCTGCTCTTGCTCAAGAGCTACAACGTACCCGAACTGACACGTTCAGCCGTCAAGGTGTCGAGAGCGACGCTCGATCATGTCGTCCTGCACACCGAAGCGGAAGTGGCGACTTACGAGTAAGCATGTAACCACATTTTCCTTGCACTTTTTTATTAAAAAGTGGGAAAAAGAGACGTTCAACAATAAAAAAAGTTGATTTCTTTCTTATCATTTGAGAATAAGTGTTATATTTGCACCCAAATAATGAACTAAACTAACACTTTTTCTCTTATGCGTCATCTTTTTCTTGCCGTATTGTTTGCCGTTGCTTCCCTTCCCGCAACGGCCAGAACCGATAAGCAACCGTCGTCGGGTTACCCCATCACACCCGTCCCCTTCACCAGCGTCAAGGTGACCGACTCCTTCTGGGGGCAGCGCCTGAAAGCCAGCCGAGAGGTGACCATTCCCCTGGCCTTCTCGAAGTGCGAGGAAACGGGACGTTACAAGAATTTCGAGAACGCCGCCACACACATGAAGGATCCTTCACAGGTCTTCAAGGTCAGCGGCTACAGCTTCGACGACACCGACCCCTACAAGACCATCGAGGGAGCCAGCTATCTCCTTCAGACTTATCCCGACAAGGGTTTGGAACAGTACCTCGACTCCGTCATCGCCATCATCGCCACGGCACAGGAGCCCGACGGCTACCTTTACACCTCACGCACCCAGAACCCGCAGCACCCCCACGAATGGGCGGGCGACCGCCGCTGGGTGAAGGAGGAGGACCTGAGCCATGAGCTCTACAACCTCGGACACATGGTCGAAGGTGCCATCGCCCACTACCAGGCCACCGGCAAGCGCAACTTCCTCGACATCGCCATTCGCTATGCCGACTGCGTCGTTCGCGAAGTAGGCCCCAATCCGGGTCAGGCTTGTGTCGTCCCCGGTCACCAGATTGCTGAGATGGCATTGGCTAAGCTGTACCTCGTCACCGGCGACAAACGCTATCTCGACGAGGCCAAGTTCCTGCTCGACTACCGCGGCAAGACCACCATCAAGAACGACTATTCGCAGTCCCATCAGCCTGTCGTAGAGCAGGATGAAGCCGTCGGCCACGCCGTCCGCGCTGCTTATATGTATGCCGGCATGGCTGACGTGGCAGCCCTCACCGGCGATGCCTCATATATCAAAGCTATCGACGCCATCTGGGACAACATCGTCACGAAGAAGCTTTACATCACCGGTGGCATCGGCGCCACAGCCAGCGGCGAAGCCTTCGGCAAGAACTACGAGCTGCCCAATATGAGCGCCTACTGCGAGACGTGTGCCGCCATCGGCAACGTCTATGTCAACCACCGCCTCTTCCTGCTCCACGGCGAATCGAAGTACTACGATGTACTCGAACGCACGCTGTACAATGGCCTCATCAGCGGTGTCTCGTTGGACGGCGGCAGCTTCTTCTACCCCAATCCCCTCGCCTCCATCGGTCAGCACCAGCGTCAGCCTTGGTTCGGCTGCGCCTGCTGTCCGTCGAACATCTGCCGTTTCATTCCTTCGCTGCCGGGTTACGTCTATGCCGTGAAGGACAACAACGTGTATGTGAACCTCTTCCTCTCCAACAGCAGCGAACTGAAGGTTGGCGGCAAAGCCGTAGCGCTGTCGCAGAAGACCGAATATCCCTGGAACGGCGACATCCTGTTGAACGTCGATAAGAACGCCGCCGGCATGTTCGCCCTGAAGATCCGCATCCCCGGTTGGGTGCAAGGCACCGTAGTACCCTCCGACCTTTATGAATACACGGACAACCGCCGCCTCGGATACACCGTCAGCGTCAATGGCGTCAAGATCGATGCCACACCGGCCACCGACGGCTATTGCACCATCCTCCGCAAGTGGAAGAAAGGCGACCGCGTGCAGGTGCATTTCGACATGGAGCCACGCACCGTCCGTGCCAACGCTCGTGTCAACGCCGACCGCGGCATGATCTCCATCGAGCGCGGACCCATCGTCTATTGCGCCGAACATCCCGACAACAGCTTCGACATCGCCGGAGTCCTCGTCAACCAGGAGCCGCGCTTCCAGCTCGGCGATGCTCAGATTGCCGGCACGCCCATCAAGACCATCACCACCGACGCACAGCTGCTGAACTTCGACAAGAGCGGTCGCCTCACGACCGACGACGTTCACCTCACGCTGATACCTTATTATGCTTGGTGCCATCGCGGTTCCGGCAAGATGCAAGTGTGGTTGGCTCAGGATCTGTTGGCTACGACGCCCTCGCTGCCGCCCACTCTGGCTTCGCAGAGCAAGGTGGAATCCTCGTCGCGCGTTCCTTCCATCGCCAGCATCAACGACCGACTCGTGCCAAAGAGCGGCGACGACCGTAGCGTGCCTTACACCCATTGGTGGCCGAAGAACGGAACCACGGAATGGCTCTCCTACACCTTCCCGCAGGCGGCTACCATCAGCTCCTCTACTGTCTATTGGTACGACGACCAGCCGTGGCAGGGATGTAAGGTTCCCGACAGCTGGCGCATCCTCTATCTAGATGCTCAGGGACAATGGCAACCTGTGGCTCACCCCGACAAATACCCCACCACGAAGGGCGCGGCATGCACCGTCAACTTCGACCCCGTCACGACTACCGCCGTGCGTCTCGAAGTGAAGCTCGCTGCCGACAAGTCGGCGGGCGTGTTCGAGTGGAGCGTGAAGTGAAGTTAATTGAATAATAATAACATATAATGAAAAGAGTATTGTCTTTGATCGTTCTTGCGGCGATGACGATAGCGTCTTTGCAGGCAGCACAGCGCGAACTGGTCATCAAGCTCAAGGACGGCACCATGAAAGCCTACCCGCTGACGAGCGACTTCAAGAAGATTGTCACCATGAAGTCCACAGCCGAGGCCATCACCCTCAACGGCGATGAATACACCATCGCTGAAATCGCCGAGCTACGCATCTTCGAGGACGTGCCCGAAGGGGCTGAAGTCGTCGATGCCATCAACGACCTTCCGTCACCAACCGTTGCCGCGTCGGAGCTCCTCATCGGCTACGATCTCAACGGCCGCCAGGTCCTCACCTCGAAGATGAAGCGCGGACTCTACATTATTAACCGTCAAAAAGTTCTTGTCCGATGAAACGCATCGTCTGTTCCCTCCTCCTCATGATGGGTCTGGCCACGACGATGCCGGCCCAAGTCCTGTGGATCGAATCCGCCGACCACTACTCGAAGCCCAAGAGCCTCGACCTCTCGGCCGTCGATTCCGTCATCTTCCGTTATGCTCAGGTCCGCACCTATAAGAACGGTGCCATGACCAACCACAAGTTCAGCGACTTCCTCGGCTACACCGGCGACGAAAAGAGCGTGGCAATGCGCTTCGACGAACCTTCGCAGCGCCTTATCTGGAAGCCTTCGACGTCCGACAACAACTATAACAACGACTACACCAATCCCGAATCGCAATGGAGCTTCAAGCGCTCCAAAGAGAGCGAGCACTGGATCGTCTATTGGGACAAGCGCTTCGGCGACGACCCCAACGCCTCCACCGTGCCGTCGAACCTGCGCGTCAACGTCGATGACCTGCTCATGAAAGCCGAGCAGTTCTACGCCACCAACGTCGATAAGCTCAAGATGGCCGACCTCGGCGAGAACAAGTCGCGACTGGACGAATACAAGATGATCATCCATCTCCTCTACGACGACGGCTGGACGGCTGTCGGCTCAGGCTACGACGATATGGTCGGTGCGCTGTGGGTGACTCCTTCGACCTGCCACCCCGTCGGCTCGACCATCGCCCACGAGACCGGCCATTGCTTCCAATACCAGGTCGCCTGCGACTATCGCAAGAGCGGCATTTCAAACTACACCCAGCGCGGCTGGCGCTACGGCTTCGGTTCCAATGGCTCCGGCGGCAACGCCTTTTGGGAACAGTGCGCCCAGTGGCAGGCCATGCAGGACTACCCCTCAGAGGCCTTCGGCTACCATTGCGCCGTATGGCTGATGAACTACCATCGCCACGTCTGCCACGAATGGATGCGCTATGCCTCCTATTGGTGGCAGTATCAGCTCGTCGAGAAGCACGGCTATGAGGCTTACGGACAGCTGTGGCGCGGCAGCCGCTATCCTGAGGATCCCCTCGAGACCTACACACGACTCTTCTGCGACGGCAACTGGGACACCTTCTGGGACGAATACTTCGACTACGCCACCAAGCTGCAGAACTATCAGTTCGAAGCCGTTCACCAGTACCTCAGCGCCAACTACAGTGCGCGTCAGTACTCCACGAAGCTCTTCCGCAACGACGACGACACCTATCAGGTGGCCTATGCCAGCTGCCCCGAGACCTCCGGCGTCAACTTCATCCGTCTGACGGGCTTCACCCAAGGCAGCGAGATCAAGGTGCACTTCACCGGCATGAACCCCGGCGATGCCCTCCACGCTTCCGACCCCGGTAAGTCGTGGAACGCCGACCCCGCCGAAGGCGCCAATGCCAACAAGTTCACCAAGGTGACCAAGTACAACACGGCAGGCAAAGCTGCCGACCGAGGCTGGCGCTATGCCTTCGTGGCCGTCACCGGCTCAGGCGTCAACAGCACGACCACCGTGTCCGAAGTGTGCAAGGACGCCGAAGGCACCGTCACCTTCACCGTACCGCAAGGCACCATCGTACTCTCGCTCTGCGTCGTGGCTACGCCGAAAAGCTACACCCGCCACGCTTGGGACGAGACCGACATCAACGATGCACAATGGCCCTACCGCGTCAGCTTCGAAGGCTGCAAGCCGACGACAGCACAGGTGGGAAGTTGAAAGAGTGAAAAGTGATAGAGTTAGAAGTGAAAAATAAAAGTTTCTTTTAGAGATTAAAGATGAGAGATTAAAGATAAATATAACCTATTATTAACAAACTCTTAAACATTTCATTTATGAAAAAGTATCTTACTCATCTGTTGGCGCTCGTTGCATGTTTCCTGTGCAGCATGACCGCCAATGCGCAGTTCAGCGCAACGATTGAGATGTACCCGGCTACAGGCTACGACAGAGACGGGCACGACTTCAGCCTGGCCGAAGTGGCTACGGCACTTGGCACCGACGCCGCCACACTCGTTTCCGACCTCGACGCCTGGATGGCTGAAGAGGCTCCCACGGAGTTCTGGTTCCAGACCTCCGAGTTTGTACCCACAGCACTCAGCGACTACACGGCCAACGAACGTGGCTTCTGGATGAAGCTCGACGGAACCGTCGTTGCTTATGGACAGAAGGAAACCGACGACGGTCCCGAACTGCAGGCCATGTACAGCCTGTTCACCTGGGATGCCGAAGCAGGCACCTTCACCGTGTCACTCGGACAGATGCCTAACAAGCTCGCAGCCGGCGACGAAGGGCACGTCATCCTCGTCATCGCCAAGGGCGACAAGAAGGCTACCTTCGACATGACTTTGAAGATCATCGAAAAGGAAACGCCCGACCTCCCCACAGCCGTCACCGACCTCAACGCCCTCAACATCGTAGGCACAAAGAACATCGATTGGGCACAGTACCCCAACATGCCGATGAATCAGATCGTTGACCTCACCGGCGTCGCCGAAGCCCTCGGCACCACCGACGAGATCATCGCCGAGAACCTCTCCTCGTTCCTCTTCATGACCACCCTCGAACTGAAGGGTGAAGACGAAGCCAGCCAAAAGCCCTACAAGACCGCAACCCTCAGCAACGAAGGCACCGCCGGAGGCTTCGGCTTCTGGATGGCACACGTTTGGGACGACGAGATCGAAGCGTTCTCCGATGAGTGTGTTCGCTGCGAATGGAGCCCACACGCTGCTTTCCGTATCATGTACAGCGAACAGTACAAGTACGATGCCGCCACGAAAGAACTCGCCAGCGTCACCGGTTGGGAGAGCTACTCGCAGGAACTCGGCACCAAGTACAACTTCGACCTCTACATCGTCTATGGCGACAAGGCCTATAAGCTCCACCACGTCGTCACCCTCTCCGAGAAACCCGAGGAGGATCCTAACAAGTGGGTAAAGATCGGTGAAGAGGAACATGCGCTGGAATTGGAGAAAGGCGACGGCATGATGACCCAGCTCACACTTGACCTTGATGCTATCGCCGCAGCCCTCGACTGCGAGGTTTCTTCGCTGAAGATGTATGGCCCATCAGATGATAAAGGCAATATCGACGATCGAACAGGAACGGGCGTTAGTACGGCAAACAATGGCGGTTTCTGGTTCAGCGGTGCCGGACTCGTGTGCAATTGGAACACTTCTGATGCCAATAGCAGTCCTTTCACCTTCTACATTGAACCCGTCAACAATATGGATTTCAGCGTAATGAACGTAGGACAAGAAGCTTCCAACGTCACGCCCGACCAGGCTTACAAGACCACGCTCTTCTTCTTCAATGGCAACAAGAGCGACACAAACAACAAGTACTACGCTGTTAACGTGACCATCACGTTCTTCGTTCAGCCTGATGAGTTTGATGAAATTACCATCGTAGCCACTAAGAACTTGGCAGCTCGAGTAGAAGTAGCTGCCGAAGGTAGTTGGGGTGGCGACGTCGTACCTGGTGTTGACCTTGACGAACTGGAAACAATCATCGGCACCCGTTCACCAGTCTTATACGCTTGGGTACCGACAGAGAGTGGGTATGAGTTCACAAAGGAATGGTCTTGCACTCCTTATCCCGGCTTTTGGCTGACTCCCGACGGCTATCGCACTGTATGGGCAAATGCTACGGATTCGCCTTTCGGCGTATGCTATAACCTGTCCGATGGAACTTTCAGCATTTACCAATGGATTAGCGGTGCTGGTAACCCCGAAGGCACTGTGCGCAAGACAGCACTCTTCCTCGTGAATTCCAGTACAGGAGCTGCTTTACAGGTCAATCTATCAATCGCCATAGGCGACGTCATCAACTACGAAGAAGTGGGCTCCAAGGAGGTCACCCTCATCGCCGATCCCGACACCCAGCATGAGGTCACCCTCGTGGACTTCTCCGACGCTATCACAGCCCTCGGCCTCACTGACGTAGCCTCCATGCTCAGCGGTCAGTGCGTCGCAGCCCTCACCAGCGACGGCACATGGAGCGACCCGCAGATACCGTCTGAGGGTATCGCCATCAACGACAAGGGCTTCTTCGACACCGCCGCCACCACCTTCTCCATCTACATGAACGCAGGCGACGAAAACTTCGTCGAGATGAGCGTGGACAATGAGACCGCCACCGAGATCGCCGACGACTTCAAGCTGCCCGTGACGCTCGCCATTCAGCGCGATGTCGAAGGCGCACTCAAGCAGTACACCATCAAGGTGAGCATCGTCAGCCTCGCTTCCTTCACTGGCATCAACGAGGTCAAGAGCACCAACGCCGCCGTCACCTACGACCTCAGTGGCCGCCGCTCCGACGCCACACGCCGCGGCGTATATATCCGCAACGGCAAGAAGATCGTCAAGTAATCCCCCCCTGGCTTAAAAACCATAAACACCCAAAGAGGCTGTGTCGCACCAACGACACAGCCTCTTGTCAATAGAGCAACTTATTGTGATTGACGAGGAGGCCCTTCCTCCAACTCTCTTCGCCCTGTTGTATCATTATATGCAGCAGGGCGAATCGTTCGTTTCGTTTAGTCGCTTAGCCTCAACAGGCTGTTCATCTTGGCCATTATTGCCAAGAATGTTCATTGCTTAATCATCATCAAGCAATTGCTGCATCATGATTAAGCAATTGCTTCATCATCATCAAGCAATCAAAAAAAGTAGGAATTTTAAGCTGAAGATTTGTGTCTGTCGGGCAGAATGATTATTCTTGCGAAGCGAAACGATTAATCCTAAATCGGTCCATAGGCAGACGTATTATATTGAAGGTTCTATTGACGTCGTATTCATGTCAACTGAGCACTCAATGATGAAGCGTTTCCCGTCAGATCGACGAGGATATCTGGAACACCGAGGATTACTGGGATTCGCCCTTCGAACGGTAGCATAACCCTAACTCATGCTCATCTACAAAGAGGATGCACCCTATTGCGGGCGCATCCTCTTGTTGTTCTGTGGCGTTTGTGCTATGCAGGAATTCCTCAGAGCGGACGCAGCGAGATGGCGAAGCCGCCGCCAGGCGCTTCGGTAAGCTTCAGCGTATCGTTTGCTCGGACGGTGCGCTTGGTGATGGTGTAGGCCTTCGGGTTGCTCTCGTAGTGCGCCTTCGGGTCGTCGGCATAGATGGTGGCTTCGTACTTGCGGCCTCGGTCGAGGAAGTCCAGCTTGATGACGCTCTTGTGGCCGTTCTCGTCGCACTTGCCGCCAATGAACCAGTTGTCGGTGCCCTTCGCTTTACGTGCCACGGTGATGTAGTCGGCAGGCTCAGCCTCGAGGTAGCGGCTGTCGTCCCAGTCGCACGCCACATCACGGATGAACTGGAAAGCGGGGGCAAGGTCGGGACGTTCGTAGTGCTCGGGCAAGTCGGCGGCCATCTGCAGCGGCGAGTACATCGTCAGGTAGAGGGCGAGCTGACCGGCCACAGTGGTACGCACCCACGAGGTGTTGCTCGACCATGTAGCGAGTTGCGTCTCGAGGATGCCGGGCGTGTAGTCCATGGGGCCTCCCTGCAGACGGGTGAAGGGCAGGATGCAGGTGTGGTCGGGGCGGTTGCCGCCGAAGGCCTCGTACTCAGTGCCGCGGGCACTCTCGTTGCCGACGAGGTTAGGATAGGTGCGACACAGACCTGTCGGACGCACCGCTTCGTGGGCGTTGACCATGACGTGGTGGCGAGCAGCCTGCTGGACGCAGTAAAGATAGTGGTTGTTCATCGACTGCGAGTAGTGGTGATCGCCGCGAGGAATGATGTCGCCAACGTAGCCGGACTTGACGGCGTCGTAGCCGTAGCGGTTCATGAGGTTATATGCTTCTTCAAGATGGCGCTCGTAGTTCTGCGTGCTGGAGCTCGTCTCGTGGTGCATCATGAGCTTGACGCCCTTGGAGTGGGCGTAGTCGTTGAGCGCCTTGATGTCGAAGTCGGGATAAGGTGTGACGAAGTCAAAGACATCGCGCTTCCACATGTTTGCCCAGTCTTCCCATCCGACGTTCCACCCTTCGACCAGCACCTGGTCGAGACCGTTCTTGGCGGCGAAATCGATGTAGCGACGCACCTTCTCGTTGTTGGCAGCATGACGGCCGTGGGGAGTTGAAAGTTGAAAGTTGAAAGTTGACGAGTTGAGCGTGCCGAGGGGGTAGTTGGTAGCATCGAGCTTGACACTGGGGCAGTCGTCGGTGTAGTGCCAATTGCTCTTGCCAACAATCATCTCCCACCATACGCCGCAGTACTTCGTGGGATGAATCCACGAGACATCATCCAAGGCGCAGGGCTCGTTGAGGTTGAGGATGAGATTGCTGGAGAGCATGTCGCGGGCATCGTCTGAGACGATGATGGTGCGCCACGGCGACTGGCACGGCGTCTGCATAGCGCCCTTCAGCCCCGTGGCATCGGGTGTCAGGTGGCTGACGAAGGTGAAGGGCTGCGGCAGCGGAGCGCGTGCAGGAGCAGGATTCGGCGTGTAGGCATTGCTGCCGCCGTCGAGCTTCGTGGTGAGTGCGCGAGTCTCAGCATCGACGAGTTCGAGGTGCATCGTAGCGTAGTCGATGCAGGCGGCCTCATGGATGTTGATGTACAGGCCGTCGTCGGTCTTCATCTGCAAGGAGGTCTGCACACCGGTGGGCGAGAAGACAGCAACGCTGGAGTTGCCCCAATTGACGGCATCGTGGAAGCGGGAACGGATCTCGGAGAGGCGTGACTCCTGCGTCATCTGCTCCTGTGTGTCGTAGTCGCCCGGCAGCCACCAAGCCTTATGATCGCCCGTCATGCGAAACTCCGTGCGTTCGTCTTGAATAAGGAAATAGACGAGATCGGGCTGCTGTGGAAACTCGTAGCGGAAACCGAGCCCGTCATCGAAGACGCGGAAGCGAAGGATCATCGTTCGCACCTGTGGCTGCAGCGCCACGCCGGGGGCGTCTGGACGACCGGCTGCAACGGGACGGTTGATGATCTGCTTGAGAGTCACCGCCAGCTCGTTGTATCGATTACGTATATCCCGCGTCTCGCCCCACACGGGCTGCCAAGTCTCGTCGAAGGAACAGGTGTCAACCTTCGCGACGTCGAAGCCGTCGAACAGATCGGTCTCATCCAATCCCTTTGAGGCATGTTTGTCGCGCGCCAGTTCCAATCCTAAATGCGAGGGCAGGATAACCGCCTTGCCCTTGTACGTCAGTTCATACTGCGGACGCTTGCCGTCCATGGAGAAGGTCAGGGTAAGCTGACCGTTGGGGCTCTTTACCGTTTGAGCAGCAATTGGAACTTCAATCAATAATAAAATAACAATAAGTCGAAAAAACTGTTTCATACTATAAGCATTTAATATTTGTATCGATGATCGAGGCATCTACCCCAATCATGCCCCTACGGAGTTCTGCAATGCCCTATCAAAGCCAGCGGATGGAGAGTCTGTCCTTTAAACCCTGTTCCCCTTCACAATCATTTCGCGAATGCCCTCGGTGAAGGACTTGTCGTTCTTGAGGTCCTCGATGTTGAGGTGCATGCGGTAGCGCCAGTAGTGGCGGGGATTGGCGGGGATATTGATACGCTCGGCGTTTGCGTCCTTCAAACGCAGGTGCTCGTCGATGGCCAACCAGTCCTGAAGGGCAATGACGCAGAGCATGGACGGGCAGTCGAGATGGCGCTGGATGATGTGACGTGCCATTTGCCCTGAGAGCGGGTGCGGTGCAGGACCTTCCATACCAAGAATATTGTTGTAATAGTCCTGTGTACGCTCGTAGTCCTCGTCCCACCACATACGCAGCGTCGGTGTGTCGTGGCTCGAGATGGTGGCTACGCTGCGGCGTGGATTGCGCTCGACATGTCCGAAGCGCACCCATGCCTCCTTAGGCATCGACTCCAGTTCGAGGCTGAGGATGCCCAGCTCGTCCATGACCCACTGCACGCAAGCCGGCACCATACCGAGATCCTCGGCGCAGCACAGCATACGCGTGGCCTTGACCAACTTCGGCAGTTTCTGCATCGCCTCTTCGTACCAGAACTGGTTGTTGCGATGGTAGAAATAGTTGTCGTAAAGCGCATTGTAAGCCTGCTGTTCCTGATTGGACAAGCGGCTGAAGCACGACGTTTTCTGTGCCGAGATGCGCGGATGGAAGACCTCTGGGTTTTTATGGTCACGCAGGAAGAGGTAGTCAGTGGAGACATTTGCGTCCTTGATGATCGGAGCGGTATTGTTTTTCAGCGTCTCTTCGCTGATGCCAGCATTGATGATTTCTTCGCGAGTGAGTGCCTGAGACGGTGAGAACTGTCCGAGCAGACCGCTCTTGACAGGCACGGGAATCTCCCAGATGCGGAAGAAACCGAGCACGTGATCGATGCGATAGGCATCGAAGTAATGAGCCATATTACGGAAGCGGCGCTCCCACCACTGACAGCCATCGCGAAGCATCTCGTCCCAGTTGTAGGTCGGGAAGCCCCAGTTCTGACCGTCCTCTGCAAAATCATCGGGCGGCGCACCGGCCTGACCATTGAGGTTGAAGTAACGCGGTTCTTGCCAAACGTCGCAGCCATGGCGTGCCACGCCAATAGGTATATCACCTTTCAAGATGACGCCGCGAGTGCGGGCATAGGCATGGACAGCACTCAGCTGCTGCGCAAGGACGAACTGCACAAAGAGGTAGAAAGCGATATCCTTAAAAGCCTTGTTGCGCGGATTGGACAGCACTTTGCGGTCGGCCTCGTTCCAAGTGTTGTGATCGGGCCATTTCGAGAAGTCGCCCGTGCCGTAGGAGTCACGCAGATAACAATACTGGGCATAAGGCACAAGCCAACGCTCGTTGTCGGCAAAGAAATCCTTAAATTCAGCCGCTGCCAGCGTCTTCTTTCCGTCCTGCTCGTAGATAAGCTGCAGATACTCCGTCTTGGCTGCATTGACGCGTTCGTAGTCGATTTGCGTCAAAGCATTTAATTCCTGTCTTAACAGATCGAAGCGCTTGCGGTCGGCCTCATTCTTCAACGGGGGTAAGGCGCCCAGTTCAACATACTGTGGATGCAAGGCGAAGACGCTGATGCAAGAGTAAGGATAGGAGTCGGCCCAGGTGTGGCTGCTGGTGGTGTCGTTGATGGGCAGGATCTGCAGCAGGCGCTGACCCGTCGTAGCTACCCAATCAACCATCTGGCGCAGGTCGCCGAAATCGCCGACACCGAAGCTGCGACGTGAACGGAGCGAGAACACAGGGATGAGGGTTCCTGCCACGCGGAAATCTTCGGGAGCGTCCATCCAAGCATCGCGCTGCACGGCCGGAAGGTCGGGGTTCGACACCTCCTTAGGATCGAAGCTATGCGGGCAAAACACCCATTCGCTACGCTTCTCGCGGCCTTGCCAATTCACGGTGTAGAAGTAATCAATGGCATGATCTACGGCAAGTTCAGATGACCAAATGATGCCATCGCGCGTTGACATGGCATAGCGTGTCTGACTTCCATCATGTTCGAGGACATTCAGAAAAAGGTCCTCACCGAATATGGTACGGTACTCTATTTCAAATCTTATGTTCATGATATATTAAGTTGAAAGTTGATATTTTTATTTTTCACTTTTCACTCTTTCCCTTTTCACTCTATTCTCTTCTTATCCCGGATAAAGGTGACGCAGAGGGCACCGAGGACGAGAAGCACGCCAGAGACAATCATCATCGACGACTGGTGATGCCCGATCATCGAGAGAATCGAACCGCCGCAAAGGGCTGCAATGATCTGAGGCAGACAGATGGTGCCATTGAACAGACCGAGGTAGGCACCCATGTGACCATAGCCCTGCAAAGCATTGGTGACGAAGGTGAAAGGCATCGCCAGCATTGCGGCCCAAGCACAGCCGATGAGTAGGAAGGGAATGATCTGCAGGTACTGACCCGGGCAGAATGGAATCAAGGCAAAGCCCAAACCGCCGAGCAAAAGACTCACGGCATACGCCATCTTCGTGTTCTTGAAACGGGGAAGGATGAGTGCCCAGCACACGCTGCCCATGGCCTGGATGGCATAGAGGATGCCCGTCCAGTTGGCTGCGGTCTGATAATCCTGCGTCGCCGGATCGGTGGTGCCCCAAACGGTCTCGCTGACAGCATCGACAACATAGGACCACATATAGAGGAACGCCGCCCAGCAGAAGAACTGTACGAGACCAACCTTCCAGAACGTCGACGGCGCGTTCTTCAGGAGCGTGAACCAATTGGCCGACTCCTCCTTCGTCTCCTCGACCGGATTATACTGACGGTATTCCTGCGGGTTCCACTCCCTGACCTTCAACATCGTGTAGATGACACAGACAATGAGGATGGCGGCACCGATGTAGAACGACCAGATAACCGAATCCGGAACGACGCCTTCGGGCGCCACGTTCTTCAAGCCAATCCACGTGAAGAAGAAGGGGAAGACGAAACCTACGACCGATCCGGCATTGCAGAGGAACGACTGAATGGAGTAGGCCTTGGCCTTTTGCTCCTCGTTGACCATGTCGCCGACGAGCATCTTAAACGGCTGCATCGCCATGTTCAGCGATGTGTCGAGAAGCATGAGCATGATCAGACCGAAAATCATCACCGCCGATACGGTCATTCCGAGCGAACCGGAGTTGGGCAGCAAGCACATCACGGCCACCGCCACTGCGGCTCCTATAAATAAATAAGGTATACGTCGGCCGAAGCGTGTCCATGTGCGGTCGCTCAAGGTGCCAACGATAGGCTGCACGATGATACCCATCAGCGGCGGCAGGATCCAGAAATAACTGAGGTCATGCGGATCGGCACCTAAGGTGCGGAAGATGCGCGAGATGTTCGCACTCTGAAGGGCGTAGGCAATCTGCACGCCAAAGAAACCGAAACTCAAGTTGAACAGTTTCCAATAAGGTAAATGAGGTTTTTGCATAGGTCGTTAAGTATTTATTTGTTTATTGTTTCCTAAGATTTTTCGACTTTCCTCGTGGTCCCCCTGACGATGAGCCGGGTTCGTACGACACACTTCTCCACTTTGTCGAGCGGGATGACGCCTTCCACGTGGTCCAACAGAATCCTTACTGCCTCCATGCCCACCTGTTTGCCGCGCTGCTCAACGGTCGTCAACATCGGGTCGCAGGCTACGGCACGTTCGCCGTTCGTGAATCCGCAGATGCTCAGGTCCTCGGGAACGCGAAGTCCCAGTCGCTTGGCTGTGTAGAGTACGCCGATGGCCGTGTCATCATTCACGGCGAACACCGCATCCGGACGATTAGAACGCTGAAGCAACTCGGGTGTGATCTCCTCGGCAAGCGCACGGTTGTCACATTCAAACACCAACGAGTCGTTCACGGTGAGTCCTGCCTTGTGCATCGCATCGCGATAGCCGTTGTAGCGATTCTTGGAGATTTCGAGATGCATATCGGAGCCGTAGAATGCGATGCGTCGGCAACCCGTTTCGATGAGGTAGTTAACAGCTGTCATTGCACCCATATAATCATCCACGACGACGCGGCTCGTGTTCAATCCCGTGCAGATGCGATCGTAGAACACCAAAGGTACGCCTGCTTCAAGGAGCCGCTGAAAATGCTCGTAGCGCATGGTGTCCTTGGCCTGCGAGACGATGACGCCGCAGACGCGATGCTTGAACAGCGACTGACAGATCGATTCCTCGCGTTCATAGCGTTCGTCGCTCTGTGCCACGAGGATGCTGTACCCTCTGCTGCTGGCCTCTTCCTCGATGCCAGTGAGGATGGTGGAGAAATAATAATGGGTGAACTGCGGCACAATCACCCCAATGATCTTCGGAGCAGCCACACGGCTCTTGCGCAACGACTCGGCCAACACATTCGGCAGGAAATGGCGCTCACGAGCATAGGCTTGAATACGCTCGCGCTGCTCCTGGCTGATGCTGGGGTTGTCCTTCAACGCACGCGACACAGTGGCTACCGAAACGCCCAGCTCACGGGCGATATCTTTCATTGTGATAGTAGGCTTTTCACTCATAATCGGTAGGTTTTGCTTGCAAAATTAGCTAAAAGACGTTGACAAGTATCAATTTGTTAATTCGAAAATTGCAGTAAGTAATATGCAAACGTTTGCATAACACATTTTGTTGATTTATGTCAATCGCTATAACATCTAATTGTGCTATAAACTACTTTTGCAACGAAAAATCGAAAGCAAACGGCAACCATTGCTTTGCAATGGCCTCAAGAATGAAGCTTTAATCCTTAACATAATAATTAACTAAACTCAAACAAGCATGATGAAGCAGGTAAACATCAGGATTCCGCTGCGAGTCCTCGCCCTCGTTTGTGGGCTTTTCATCTCTCTTGGCGCCTTTGCACAGATTCAGGTCAAAGGTAATGTCAAGGATGATACCGGCGAACCCGTCATGGGTGCTACGATTCGCGTCATCGGACAAGAAGGCGGCACCACGTCGGACTTCGACGGTAATTTCGCAATCACGGCTCCTCAGGGAAGCCAACTGACCATCTCGTTCATGGGATTTGCCGCACAGACCGTGGCTGCAAGTCCCGTCGTGAACGTGACTCTCGCCGAAGACACCAAAACATTGGAAGATGTCGTGGTCATCGGTTATGGTACTGTTAAGAAGAACGACCTCACAGGTGCCGTCACGGCCATCAAGCCTGACGAGAAGAACCACGGTCTCATCGTCAGCGCACAGGACATGATCCAAGGTAAGATCGCCGGTGTCAACGTCACCAACGGCGGTGGCACGCCTGGCGGCGGCGCTGATATCCGCATTCGTGGCGGCTCGTCGCTCCACGCCTCCAACTCGCCGCTCATCGTCATCGACGGTCTGGCCATGGACAATATCGGCGTCAAAGGTCTGGCCAATCCCCTCGCGATGGTCAATCCTCAGGACATCGAGAGCTTCACCGTCCTGAAGGACGCCTCGGCAACGGCTATTTATGGTAGCCGCGGTTCGAACGGTGTTATCATCATCACCACGAAGAAAGGCAACAAGGGTCAGAAGGCTCAGGTCAGCTACAACGGCAACGTCTCCGTGTCGATGCGTCAGAAATCGCTCAACGTCCTCGGTGCCGATGAATACCGTTCGTTCATCAATTCCTACTACGGCGAAGGTTCAGCTGCTGCCAATCTTTTAGGCGATGCCAACACCGACTGGCAGGATCAGGTCTATCGCATGGCCATCAGCACCGACCACAATGTTACTGTCGCCGGTGGTCTGAAGCACATGCCTTACCGCATCACAGTTGGATTCACCGACCAGAACGGTATCGTCAAGACCTCCAACTTCCAGCGCACCACGGCCAGCGTGTCCTTGAACCCCTCGTTCCTCGATGACCACCTGACCTTCAACATCAACGGTAAGTTCATGTATGCCTACAACCAGTATGCCAACACCGACGCCATCAACGACGCAGTCCGCATGGATCCCACTCAGCCCGTGTATTTCGGCAATTACGCCGACAACTATCACGGCTACTTTGCTTGGCAAGCCGACGGTTCGGCCTACAAGGATCCCACCTACCCCACCATCATGAACACCTACGCCGGTTCCAACCCGCTGGCTCGCATCAACGAGAAGTACGACCGTGCCCATTCCTTCGACTATATGGGCAACGTCGAGGTGGACTACAAGATCCACGGCTTCGAGGACTTGCGCCTCCACATGAATTTCAGCGGCGACTGGGGTCGCGGCAAGCAGGACACGACCTTCGAACCTTGGGGTCCCTCCAATTTCTACTATGGCAACGACGGCTATACGAAGGAGTATAAATACAACCTCATATACTCGGCCTACGCTCAGTACTACAAGGACTTCAACGAGAAGCACCACTTCGACATCATGGGCGGTTACGAATGGAGCCACAACAAGTACAAGGGCCATTCACTCTTCCAAGGTTGGTATCCTCAGACCAGCCAGCTGACAGACGAAGAGACCGGTGCACCTCTTGCCGGCACGGCTTATAAGCCCAGCTTCGGTGAGTGGAAGCAGGAAAGCTACCTCGTCAGTTTCTACGGACGTGCCAACTACATCCTTCTTGATCGTTATATGCTCACCGGCACGGTTCGTTACGACGGTTCCAGCCGCTTCAAGGACCACTGGGCATTGTTCCCCTCCGCGGCCTTTGCATGGCGCATCAGCGAAGAGCCCTTCCTCCGCAATGCCAAGAACCTCGATGACCTCAAGCTCCGCCTCGGTTGGGGTAAGACCGGTCAGCAGGACGGCATCGGAAACTACAACTATTTCGCATCGTACAACGTCAACATCAACAACACCGATGGCCGCTATCCCATCTCGGGCGTGAATCCCAACGGTATCCTCTATCGTCCGAATGCTTACAACGAAGACCTCAAGTGGGAAACCACCACGACCTACAACGCCGGTCTCGACTTCTCCTTCTTCAAGAATCGCCTCTCCGGTAGCGTAGATGCCTACTACCGCAAGACCACCGATCTGATCAACACGGCTTATGTCTCTGCCGGTTCCAACTTCCGCAACCAGGTGCTTTCGAACATCGGTTCGCTCGAGAACAAGGGTATTGAAGTCATGCTCACTGCCCGTCCCGTCGTCACGAAGGACTGGCTCTGGGAGATCACAGGCAACTTCACCTACAACCGCAACAAGATTACCGAACTCACGGGCGAATCATCCATCGTCATGACGGGCGGCATCTCTTCCGGTACGGGTAATCAGGTACAGGCTCATGCTGTCGGTCATCCCTCCAATTCGTTCTATGTCTATCAGCAGGTGTACGATCAGAAGGGCATCCCCGTTGAAGGCTGCTTCGTTGACCGCAACGGCGACGGCAAGATCTCGGAAGCCGACCGCTACTTCTACAAGAGCCCGCACGCTCCCTACCTGGCAGGCCTGAGCACTCGTCTGCAGTACAAGAACTGGGACCTCGGCCTCGGCTTCCGCGCCAGCTTCAACAACTACATCTATTGGGACAAGCAGGCAGGCTACGCCAACACCGCCAAGCGCTACGACAGCTCGTTCAACTACCTCCAGACCAGCATCCCGTCGGCCATCGCCAACAACTGGTCCACTTATGACTATGTCGTATCGGACTACTTCGTTCACAATGCCTCGTTCTTGAAGTGCGACAACATCACGTTGGGTTACTCCTTCGAGACACTTGACAACTTCCTCCGCGGACGTGCTTACATCGCTGCCACCAATGTCTTCACCATCACGAAGTACAAAGGTATTGACCCCGAGGTGTTCGGCGGCATCGACAACTCTATCTACCCGCGCCCCTTCACCATTCAGGCAGGCGTTGCTCTCGATTTCTAATGAAGTGCTAACCGTTTAAAGACTATCATCTATGAACTTCAATAATTTCAAATTCATTCTTCCTGTGGCAGCTTTCGCGCTAACCGCAGGTCTGAGCTCGTGCGTCAAAGACTTGGATGTTACGCCTATCGACCCGAGCACCACGATGACCGTGGATGAGGCCGGTCTCTACACCAAGTGCTACGCCACCATGGCGCTGGCCGGCAACACCGGTGCCAATGGCGACTGCGACATCGACGGTCTTGATGGCGGCACGACAGGTTTCGTCCGTCAGATGTGGAACGCCAACGAACTGACCACCGACGAAGCCATCTGCGGATGGGGCGACCCGGGCATACCTCAGTTCAACTATAACACCTGGGATGCTTCTCACCCCATGCTCCAAGGTTTCTACTATCGTCTTTATGCCGGCATCACTTATTGCAACCATTATCTCGATGTTTGCGCCGGCGTTGATGCAACCCGCGAAGCAGAAATCCGTTTCCTGCGCGCGTTCTATTATTATTTCCTGATGGACTGCTACGGCAATGTGCCTTTCGCCACTGAGCTTTCCGCTGAGAGCCCCGAGCAGATCAAGCGTGCAGACCTCTTCAATTGGATTGAGTCTGAGTTGAAGGACGTTGTAGGCAAGATGCTGGAGCCCGCTGCACGCACCAGCTCCGACGACGGTTACGGCCGTGCCGACCAGGACGCTGCCAACCTCCTTCTGGCCCGTATGTACCTCAATGCAGAGGTGTACACCGGTACAACTCATTGGGACGAAGCCAAGACCTATGCCGAGAAAGTCATCAACGGACCTCACAAACTGTGGACAACCGGCAAGAACGGCTGGAGCGCTTATCAGATGCTCTTCATGGGCGATAACGGCGAAAGCGGTGCTTCGCAGGAAGCTATCCTCCCCTTGCTGCAGGACGGCGTGACGACCACCTCATGGGGTACCTCCCTCTTCCTGATGGCTTCGTGCTGGAAGGATGACATGGACACCAACGGCGACTACGGCACCAAGGAGAACTGGGCTGGCAACCGCGCCCGCAGCCAGTTCATCGCCAAGTTCTTCCCCGCTGGCAATGCTCCCGAGGCTACGATTGCCGACATGGCAGCTGCTGCCAACGACAACCGCGCACTCTTCTACGGCATCGATCGCGAACTGGTCGTGAACAACCCGAGCGAATTCACCTCCGGCTACTCCGTAGGTAAATACCGCAACACGTATTCTTCCGGCGCCGAAGGCCACAACAGCCAGTTCATCGACACCGACTACTTCATCATGCGTGCTGCCGAGGCTTACCTCATCGCAGCCGAAGCCGATGCTCGTCTCCATGGCAATCAGATCACTGCCACAGGTCTGGGCTACATCAATGCCCTCCGTGCCCGTGCCAATGCCCGTCCTGTCTCTCAGGCCGACTGCACCATCGACTTCATCCTCGACGAGCGCAGCCGCGAACTCTACTACGAGGGCTTCCGCCGCACCGACCTCATCCGCTACGGATACTTCGGCGGCGAGAAGAGTGCCAACTACCTGTGGGATTGGAAAGGCGGCGTGAAGAACGGACAAGGCTTCGCTGCCTTCCGCAACCTCTTCGCCATTCCAGCTGAGGACATCAATGCCAATCCTAAGCTCACGCAGAATCCCGGTTATTGATAACGATAACGTTAACCCTAACGATAACGAAAAAAACGCTAACAGATATGAAAAAGATATTTTCATACGCGATGCTGCTGCTTGCCGGCACACTCGCATTCACCGCGTGCAGCGACGACAACGAGTCGAATCCTACGCTCGTGCAGCCCACATCGTTCAGCCTCTTCGAGCCTGCGGTAGGTAAAGCCAACGTAGATCTCCAGAAGTCGCAGAACGTGCAGCTCACGTGGACTATTCCCACTTTCACCGATTTCGGAGCTCCCGTAGTGCCTACGTACATCGTACAGATGTCACCAACCGGTAAATTCACCAAGGAATTCAACCGCGAAGCTAAGGACAACCAGGGTGCCGATTTCATCACCCTCGAACAGACCTTCAACAGCAGCAATGCCGAAGTCACCACCGAAGGCATCAACCAAGCCCTCCAGCTCCTCCTCGGATGGCAAGCCGCAGAGGACGTGCCGGCAGCGTTGCCCGTCACTTTCCGTGCCATCGCTTCCATCCGCGATGCTTCGTTCCGCGACTACTTCCCCATCACGTCGTCCAACACCGTCGTCGTGAACACCATACCTTATTATATATCCAACCTGCCTCCGATTGTATGGTATATGGTTGGTAACAATATTGGTAGTGCTTCTTGGAGCAATGACGCTGCAGGCGTTGGCGTTGGCCTCATCCCACTGTTGCCTTCTGCCGAAGAAGAGTACGACAAGGCTACCGGCACCGGCGTCATCTCCTACACGGGCTTCATGACTGCCGGCACGCAGTTCAAATTCATTCTGACTCCCGGCAGCTGGGACACTCAGCTCAACTACGAGAACGTTAAGGATGCCGACGCAGCCCTCATCTCCGACGAGGATGGCGACAACCACAATATCGGTATCAAGGCTGACGGCTACTACACCATCTCCGTCAACACCAAGAGTAAGGAAGTGACCGTCGTGGCTTACGACAAGACCCCCAAGACCTTCACGTCAATGAGCATGCCTGGCAGCTACAACGAATGGAGCATGGGCGATCACATGACAGCCTGCGAATCCCTCAACGGTCAGAACCACATGTGGATGGCTCAGTTCAATCCTGCCTCCGATGGCGAGGTGAAGTTTGCCGCCAACGACGACTGGGCTGACAACTGGGGTGCAGAACTCTTCCCCTATGGCAACGGCACCAATGGCGGATCGAACATCCCATTCACCGCAGGTTCTTACACGGTATTCCTCAACGACATCACCGGTCAGTACTATTTCATCGCTAACCCAACTGAAGAATAAGCACTATGAAAAAGTTTATGTATATCGCAGCGGCAGCCCTTCTCGGGCTGACCGCCTGCAACGAAGACTATAAGGATTGGGTGCCGCAACAGCAACCCACCCAGCCTGCTACCGTTACCTTTGGCGATGGCAGCGTGACCACCGTCCCCACCATCAACCTCAACAGCCTCGAGGAAGGACAGGAGGTGGTCAAGGTGGCTGCTATCACTGCTCCCACGGCTTCTGCCGAAGGCTATGCACCTTACTATACGCTCAACGTAGGCGATGTAACCTATGACATCGATGCCGATGGACAGATGTCTGCTGCACAGCTGCAGGAAATCGTAGCTACTGCCTATGGTCGCCGTCCCGTGGCTCGCGACATCACAGCCACCATCAGCATGTGGATCAGCAATGGCGCCACTGCCATCAAGACAGCAACGTCTGCTCCCTTCATCATTAAGGCTGTTCCGCAGGCTCCTGTCATCGAAGCTGCCTATTACCTTACCGGTAGCATCAACGGCTGGGACAACACCAACACCGACTACAAGCTCACCAACGACGGCTCCGACCCCTACGAGAACCCGACCTTCAAGCTGCGCATTCCGGCTCCCGAGGATGGCAGTAACATCGAGTTCAAGATGACCCCCGAGAGCGGTCTCGGTGGCGACTGGAGCGGCTGTCTCGCAGCAGGTGCCGAAGAGGGTAAGTTCAACTACGACAACAATGGCGGCAACCTCGTCATCACGGCTGACCCCGATGCCCTCTTCTACGATCTCACCTTCAACATGCTGGACCAGACGTGGAAGGCTACGCCTGTAGGCTTCAATGAGTTCATCTACGAGATCGGCAACGAAAGCAGTTGGAGCGAGAACCATCCGCTGCACGGCAATGGTCAAGGCCAGTATGAGGCCGTCCTCTACCTCGACGGCGAGTTCAAGTTCAAGCCCAACAAGGACAACTGGGATGGCGACTGGGAGAAGGCCAGTGGCGATGACTATGCTGGTGTCCTCACACCCGATGGCAACGGCAACGTTGGAAACGTAGCAGCCGGATTCTACTTCGTACAGGTTGACCTCAAGGAGATGACCTATAAGCTCACCGCTGTCAACGCCATCAGCATCATCGGCTCCGTACGTGGCAGCTGGGACACTGATGTCGAGATGACCTACAACGAGACGCTCAAGTGCTGGGAAGCCCGCACAAGCCTCAACGCCGGTGAGTTCAAGTTCCGTGCCAACCACGACTGGGCCATCAACTGGGGCGGCTCCGAAGACAACCTCACGCAGGGCGGAGCAAACCTCGTCCTCGCCGAGGCTGGCGACTACATCATCCGCCTCTACCTCAGCGACGAGACACAAGGCCGCTGCACCGTGAAGAAGGATAGCGGATATCCCGACTTCGTCTATGAGATTGGCAACGAGAGCAGCTGGAGCGCCAGCCATCCGTTGCTTGGCAATGGCCAGGGCATCTACTCCGGTATCTACTACCTCAACGGCGAGTTCAAGTTCAAGCCCAATGCCGACAACTGGGACGGCGACTACGAGAAAGCCAGCGGCGATGACTATGCAGGTGTCCTCACACCCGATGGCAGCGGCAACGTTGGCAACGTAGCAGCAAGTCTCTATCTCATCGAGGTTGACCTCACGGCCATGACCTACAAGCTGACGCCTCTCACCGTAGGCATCATCGGCAATGGCGGCGACTGGGGCACCGACATCGAGATGACCTACAATGCTGAAGCCGGTTGCATGGAAGTCACCACCGAGCTCGCCGCCGGTGAGTTCAAGTTCCGTGCCAACCACGACTGGGCCATCAACTGGGGCGGTTCCTTCGACAACCTCACTCAGGACGGTCCCAACCTCAGCGTCGCCGAGGCAGGCACCTACAAGGTACAGCTCTTCCTCAGCTACGCCGGCAAGCACTACTGCAAGCTCACTAAGCAATAATCTAAAAACACACGCCTATGTGTGTCGGCATCCACACCTATGTGAAAACGCCGACACGCATAGGCGTAATTATATCTATGAATAGACAAGTCCTGTTTCCCCTATCCCTGGCGCTTATCCTTTCCTTGATCATCGCTTGTGGCAAGGACGACCCGAAGCCGACGCCCGAACCAGACCCGACGCCAGCGGACACCACCGTGGTCAAGCCCGATCCCGTTACTCCCGATCCGGTTGCGTCCGTCGCAGGCTGGCCGGCAGAGTATGGCGGCGTCATGCTGCAAGGTTTCTACTGGGACGGCTTTGGCGATGCCCAGTGGACACGCCTCGAGGCGCAAGCCGACGAACTGGCGCCCTACTTCTCCCTCGTATGGATTCCGCAGAGCGGCAACTGCGGCGGCACCTCGATGGGCTACGACGACCTCTGGTGGTTCAACAACTACGACAGCTCGTTCGGTACCGAGGCGCAGCTGCGAAGCCTCATCAATACGTTTAAGTCCAAAGGCATCGGCACGATTGCCGATGTGGTCATCAACCACCGCAAGAACGTCAGCAACTGGGTTGATTTCCCGAAGGAGACGTACAAAGGCGTGACCTACGAGATGCTGTCAACCGACATCTGCGCCGATGACGACGGCGGTGCTACGAAGACATGGGCTTCGCAGAACGGCTACCAGCTCTCGGCAAACAGCGATACGGGCGAAGGTTGGGGCGGTATGCGCGACCTCGACCACATGAGCACCAACGTGCAGACCATCGTCAAGGCTTACCTCGATTTCCTGCTCAACGACCTCGGCTACGTCGGCTTCCGCTACGATATGGTGAAAGGTTATCATGGCAGATACACCAAGCTCTACAACGAGAGTGCTAAGCCAAAGTTCTCGGTCGGCGAGTGCTTGGACGGAACAAACACCATCCGCTCGTGGATCGATGCCACCGAAAAGACCAGCGCTGCCTTCGACTTCCAGTTCCGCTATACCGTGCGCAATGCCGTCAATACCGGCAACTGGGCACGTCTCGGCCAGCGCAACGACAACAACTGGCCCCTCGTCTCCAACAACGTCAACGGCGGTGCCTACCGCCAGTACGCCGTCACCTTCGTTGAGAACCACGACACGGAGTACCGATCTGCCACGGCACAGCAGGATCCGATCAAGAAGGACACCCTCGCAGCCAACGCCTACCTGTTGGCCATGCCCGGCACGCCCTGCGTATTCCTCAAGCATTGGAAGAGCTACAAGCACGACATCGCCCGCATGATTCAGGCCCGTCAGGTGGCTGGTATCCAGAACACCAGCAGCACGACCCTGCTTCGCTCCAATGCCGGCTTCTACGCCGCCACCGTCGAAGGCACGAAGGGCAAGCTCGTCGTCTGGCTCGGCGATCAGTCGGAAGCCGCCGCGGCCATCGAAGGCTGCACCAAGATCCTCGAGGGACAGCACTACAGCTACTGGCTCGACAACAGCCTCCTCAGCGCTTGGCAGGCCATGCCGACGCCCACCTTTGCCGGAGACAACGTGGAGAAGCACGACATCACGATTCATCTGAAGGATCCAGGATGGCAACAGGTTTATTTCTACGCTTGGGACGGCAACTTATACATCGAGGATTCATGGCCCGGTGTCAAAGTAACTGCCACCAAGACCATCAACGGCACAAAGTACTACTACCGCACCTTCAACGTCGCAGCCGAACCTGGCTACTCGATGAATGTCATCTTCGACCAAGGCTCTGCCGAGGCACAGACGGTGGACATCACTGGCATCAACTCCGACCGCTACTACGAGATCACCAATCGCGGCGACGATGGCAAATTTGGGTTCCGCGACATCACCGCAGCCGTAGCCCCATAGCCGAAATACAACCTTCATCATTAGAAAAAAGCCCAAGACTGCATCCGTCTTGGACTTTTTTTGTATCTTTGCCCCCGCAATCAAAAATAATCACACCCTCCAATGAAGTCAACCAAAGTTTTCGCCCTACTCTTTTTCCTATATCTATTATGCTGCAATCAGGTCGTAGCCCAATCCCGCCTCCTCGGCGCCGACCTCTCGATGCTTCCGTCCTACGAACAAGCCGGCGTGCCTTTCAAGGATGCTTCAGGTGTTACGCAGGCCGACCCGCTCCTCTTCTTCCGCGACGAGGGCGGCATACGTTGTGTCCGCGTGCGCCTCTTCGTGAACCCTACGGGCGAGACCGGTGTCATCCAGAATATCGACTACGTCAAAAGTTTCGGTGCCCGCATCAAGCAAGCAGGCATGAAGCTGATGCTCGACTTCCACTACAGCGACACATGGGCTGACCCCAATCAGCAAAAGTTGCCCGCTGGCTGGCCCACAGCCGTGGCTGCACTCACGGCGAAGCTTCACGACTACACCGCCGAGAGTCTGGCAGCCCTCAATGCCGCCGGCGCCACGCCCGACTACATTCAATTAGGCAATGAAATCAGCTACGGGATGTGCGGCCTCAAAGTCTATACCAACAACGCTCAGGGCTGGGACACGTTCCGCAACTATCTCAATGCCGCCGCCCGTGCGTGCCGCGAGCAGTGCCCGCAGGCCAAGCTCATCATCCACACCGAACGCGCCGGACAGTGGTCCGTAGGCAAAGCCATCTACCAGCGCCTCGCCACCGTCGATTACGACATCATCGGCCTTTCCTATTACCCCATCTGGCACAACAGCCTCAACGTGCTCTCTGCCACGCTCAACGACTGTGCCACCTCTTTCCCCGATAAAGAAGTCATGATTGTCGAGACGGCCTACAACAACGCCTGGTATCCGTCCGATGCCACCTACAACTTCTCCTCCACCTATCCCGCCACGCCTGCCGGCCAGCAGAAATTCGTCGAGGCACTCATCGCCGAACTCCTGCGCCACGACAACGTCACAGGGCTCTTCTATTGGTTCCCCGAAGAGAATCCTTACGAGAACCGCCTCTACGAGCCTTGGGTCAACCGAGGGCTCTTCAACAACGGCTATGGCGACGAATGGCCCCGCGGCCACTGCGCCCTGCCCGCCTTCTACAGTCTCAAGAAATTCACCGCCGGGCAGCCCGACGCCATCGACGTCATCGCTAACGACAAATCCGCAAACAAACCATCAGTTCCTTCCTACAGCCTCAGTGGCCGTCGCATCACCGCCGGCTTCCGCGGCATCACCGTCACACAAGGCAAGAAATACCTAAAATAAGGCACGATGAATACACTATTCGAAGAGGCTCATATCGGGCCACTCACACTCCGCAACCGCTCCATCCGCAGCGCCGCTTTCGAGAGCATGTGCCCCGGACACGTTCCGTCGCAGCAGCTCTACGACTACCACACCAGCGTCGCCCGTGGAGGCATCGGCATGACTACTATCGCCTACGCCGCCGTCACCGAAAGCGGCCTCAGCTTCGATCGCCAGCTGGTCATGCGCCCTGAGATCGTCCCCGGCCTGCGCCACCTCACCGACGGCATACACGCCGAAGGTGCTGCCGCAGGCATCCAGCTCGGCCATTGCGGCAACATGAGCCATCGCGAGATATGCGGTTGCACACCCGTAGGCGCTTCCACGGGCTTTAACCTCTACTCCCCTACCCTCGTCCGCGGCCTGCGCGCCGACGAACTGCCCGCGTTGGCCAAGTGCTTCGGACGCGCCACACGGCTGGCCATGGAAGCCGGCTTCGACAGCGTGGAGATCCACTGCGGCCACGGCTACCTCATCGACCAGTTTCTCAATCCCTTCTTCAACCACCGCCGCGATGAGTACGGCGGCTCATTGGACAACCGTATGCGGTTCATGGAGATGTGCGTCAACGAAGCCCTCGAAGCGGCACAGGGCAAAATCGCCGTCATCTGTAAGATGAACATGCGCGACGGACTGAAGAACGGCGTCTCGCTTGAAGACCACAGCATCCCCGTAGCACGTCGCCTACAGCAACTCGGCGTCGATGGTCTGGTGCTCAGCGGAGGACTCGTCAGCGCCACGCCGATGTACGTCATGCGCGGCGAACTGCCCCTCACCACCATGACCCATTACATGGACAAGTGGTGGCTCAAATACGGCATACGTGCCGGACAGCCCATCGTCAAGCACGTCATGACCAAGCCCTTCCCCTATCGCGAAGCCTTCTTCCTCGACGATGCCCTCAAGTTCCGTGCAGCCCTGCCCGACATGACCCTCATCTACGTCGGCGGACTCGTCGCGGGCGACAAGATCAGCAAAGTGCTCGCCCACGGCTTCGAGGCCGTGCAGATGGCACGCTCCGTCCTCCGCGAACCCGACTTCGTCAACAAGCTCAAAGCCGACCCACACTACCGCAGCCAATGCCGCCACTCCAACTACTGCATCGGACGTATGTACACCCTCGACATGCGGTGCCATCAGTGCATGAACGGCGAGCCGCTGCCCAACAGCATCATCAAAGAAATCGAACGAATAGAGCGTGAACAAAATGGATAAAAGATTAGCTATCGTCACTGGTGCCGACACCGGCATGGGACTCGAAGAAACACGTGCCGTAGCCGAAGCCGGCTTCCACGTCATCATGGCTTGCTTCTGCCCCGTCAAAGCCACCCCCGTCTGCCAACGGCTCATCGCCGAGACCGGCAACCCCGACATCGAAGTCATCGGCCTCGACCTCGCCAACCTCTCATCCGTACGTGCCTTCGCCGACGAGATCAAAGCGCGCTTTACCTCTCTTGCCCTCCTCATGAACAACGCCGGCACCATCGAAACCGGATTCCACACCACCGTAGATGGGCTGGAGCGTACCGTCAGCGTCAACTATGTCGGCCCCTACCTCCTCACCCGTCTCCTCCTGCCCCTCATGAGCCGCGGCTCACGCATCGTGAACATGTCCTCGCTCGTCTTCCCATGGGGCAGTCTCGACTTCCCCGATTTCTTCGAACGAGGGCGCAAAGGAGCCTTCTGGCGCATCCCCATCTACGACAACACGAAGCTGGCCATCACCCTCTTCACCTTCGACCTCGCCCAGCGTCTTAAAGACCGCGGCATCACCGTCAACGCGGCCGACCCGGGCATCGTCAGCACCAATATCATCCGTATGCAGAAGTGGTTCGACATCATCACCGACATCGTCTTCCGCCCCATCATCCGCACGCCGCGACAGGGCGCCGAGACCGCCATCCATCTCCTGCTCGACGAGGACAAAGCCACACAGACCGGCACCTTCAACCGTTCCAACCACATCCATCCCGTGCGCGACAAGTTCAAGCATCACCCCAAGATGGCCCAACTCTGGGAAGAGACCGAAAAAGTAGTTCAACCATTCCTATAAAAGGACCTAACTCACCAACCTACAGACCCACCCCCCTGCCCCTCCCTGTGAGGGAGGGGAGTAATTACCAATCAAGGCGTGAGGATCTTCACCACTTAGGTAACTCTTATTTTTCACTTTTCACTCTTTCACTTTTAACTTTTAACTTGTGTTAGACTCAGGAAACAAACAGTCAAAAGATACTACTCCCCTCCCTCACAGGGTAGCGAGGGAAAAAGAGGTTGACCTAATGTCAAGCTCTCCGAGCGACCGAGGCTTCGCTCGACCTTGGTCGCTTGACACTTCAAGAACTCCTAAGCCGAGGACGGACAAGCAGGGGGGTGGGTCTGCTGTAAACGCTTTAGGCACCAAGCCCATCGGCCAGCTCCTCATGCAGTACGCCGTGCCCGCCATCATCGCCATGACGGCCTCCTCGCTGTACAATATGGTCGATAGCATCTTCATCGGGCAGGGCGTTGGCCCCATGGCCATCGCCGGACTCGCCATCACCTTCCCCCTCATGAACCTCTCGGCCGCCTTCGGAGCCATGGTCGGCGTGGGCGCCTCCACGATGATCTCCGTGCGTCTCGGTCAGAAGAACCGCGAGGAGGCGCAGCATTTCTTCGGCAACTCGCTGACGTTGAACGTCATCATCGGCATCCTCTTCCTCGTCGGTGTCCTCGTCTTCCTCAACCCCATCCTCCGCTTCTTCGGAGCCTCTGAACAGACGCTGCCCTACGCCCGCGAATACATGGAGTGGATCCTCTATGGCAACGTCTTCACCCATCTCTACTTCGGACTCAACGCCGTGCTGCGCTCTGCCGGTCATCCCCGCACGGCGATGTATGCCACCATCCTCACCGTACTCCTGAACACCGCCCTCGACCCGCTGTTCATCTACGCCTTCCACCTCGGCATCAAAGGTGCCGCCATCGCCACCGTCATCTCGCAGTGCGTCTCTCTCTGCTGGCAGCTCTACATCTTCTCGCGACCCACCGAAGTCGTTTTCATACGTCGCGACACGCTGGCCCTGCGCCGTCACATCGTCGGCGGCATCCTCTCCATCGGCCTCTCGCCCTTCCTGATGAACGCCTGCTCGTGTCTCGTCGTACTACTTATTAATAGAGGTATGGTCGAGTACGGCGGCGACCTCGCCGTCGGCGCCTACGGCATCGACAACCGCGTGCTCTTCCTCTTCGCCATGATCGTCATGGGTTTCAACCAAGGCATGCAGCCCATCGCCGGCTACAACTACGGAGCCCAGCTGCACGACCGCGTTCGTGAAGTGCTCTGGCGCACCATCTCCTACGCCACCGTCGTCATGACCGTGGGCTTCCTCGCCTGCGAGATCTTTGCCGAGTACATCGTCCAAGCCTTCACCACCGATCCCGAGCTCATCCGCATCGCCGCCCACGGCCTGCGCATCGACGTCGCCCTCTTCCCCATCATCGGTTTCCAGATGGTCACCGGCAACTTCTTCCAGAGCATCGGTCAGGCAGGCAAGAGCATCTACCTCTCCCTCACCCGCCAGCTCATCTTCCTCGTGCCAGGCCTTCTGCTACTGCCTCGGCTCATGCCGCTGCTCGGCCTGCCCCAGCTCGACGGCATCTGGTGGTCGCTGCCCGTCAGCGACGGCCTTGCCGCCCTCAACGCCGCAGTGCTGCTGTGGATGCAAATGAAGGAATATGAGAGAGGAGAGAGTGAGATTAAAGATGAAAGATTAGAGATTAAAGATGGCCAAGCGCAGCCATCTTCCATCTTACATCTTACATCATACATCTTCCATACCCTCCGCCTTCCCCACCGCATCCACTACTTCGCTGTCAACCGCGTCGCCCCCTACATCCCCCTCTTCTCCATCTTCCAACACGAAGACAAGGAAGAAGAACCCTCAACAAGTTAACTCGTCAACTCTCCGCTCGACCTTGGTCGCTTCGATACTTCGAAGAACTTGTCAACTCGTCAACTTGTCAACTCGTCCGCTCGACCTTTGGTCGCTTCGACACTTCGAAGAACTCGTCAACTCGTCAACTCGTCAACTCGTCAACTTTCAACTCTCAACTCTCAACTTTCAACTTTCAACTCACTTGAAACGCATCGGTCTTCTTTCCGACACCCACGCCTATTGGGACGATAAGTACTTGGAGTATTTCTCCGAGTGCGACGAGATATGGCATGCCGGCGACATCGGTTCCGTGGAACTCGCCGACCGCCTCGCCGCTTTCCGTACCCTGCGTGCTGTCGTCGGCAACTGCGACGGCGCCGACCTGCGCCTGATGTTCCCGCAGAAGCTGCGATGGACATGCGAGGGCGCCGACGTCCTCATGACCCACATCGGCGGCTATCCCGGACGCTACGACTGGAGCATCCGCAACCAGCTCTTCGCCCGTCCACCCAAGCTCTTCATCTGCGGCCACAGCCATATCCTCAAGGTACAGTACGACCGCCAGCTCGGCCTCCTTCATATCAACCCTGGTGCCGCAGGGCTGCAGGGCTGGCATCAAGTGCGTACCCTCGTCCGCTTCACCGTCGATGCCGGCGAGTTCCGCGACCTCGACGTTGTCGAGATACCACGCCATTGAATCACTAACAATAATACCACCATCATGAATAATCCCGAGAATCCTCAAGGACGTAAAGTCGCCATTGACATCGGCAAGGCCAATGTCTTCGCCATCGTCCTGATGGTCGTGTCCGCTGTCGTTCTGTTCATCCCGTTCTTCCTCCTCTGGGGCAAACCCACAGCCGACATCCTCGGCACAACGACCGAATGGATGATTGCCGCCGTCGCCGCCGTCGTCGGCATCGTCGTCCACGAACTCATCCACGGCGCCACATGGGCTTGCTATGCCAAGAGCGGTTGGAAGAGCATCAGCTTCGGCGTCATGTGGAAGATGCTGACACCCTATTGCCACTGCAGCGAGCCCATGCATATCCCCGGCTATATGATGGGCGCCATGATGCCCTGCATCGTCCTGGGCATCATCCCCTCCATCGTCGCCCTCTGCATCGGCAGTCTTCCCCTGCTCGTTTGGGGCATCTTCTTCATCTCGGCTGCCGCCGGTGACATCTGGATGACGTGGCTGCTGACCAAGGAGAACCCCAAGAGCCTCGTCCTCGACCATCCCTCAGAAGCCGGATTCTACGTCTTCGACGAAGAAACCGACAGCAACACTTCAGATGCCATCCCCTTTTCAGACAACGAATTAGACTAATGGTTCTATTGTGTTTAGTATGAATTAGCTATACCAAAGAATGCTCGTAACTGCTCAGTCATTCAATATGGGGTCGGCCTATCGGCCTCCGCTCGGCGCTTGCGACGCTTGACCCTTCAAGAATGTTACAAAAAAATTGAATAAGAAAATTATCAAAGGCTTCGCACAGCGTCTGTTCTTATAATTTTTTGAATTAATTTTCTGGTAATTTTGAGCGTAGCGACCATCCATGGGCACATGA